>ERZ1023196.2-NODE-2-length-351132-cov-680.007534_pt1 | contig 351132 bp, 285 predicted proteins | sample MGYA00380441_ERZ1023196 | MGnify/ENA primary metagenome ERZ1023196 (study PRJEB33173, sample SAMEA4830296) | metagenome | study: EMG produced TPA metagenomics assembly of the PRJEB25223 data set...
GTTACAAGCGCATTTTCGTTCAGTCAACTACTGCCAATATAACTTTGTAGAGCATATTACATTGATTTACATCGTCCCTTTTATTTATTCTTTTCAAATACTATCCCCATAGCTTTGATTTAACGCTTTTTCTCAATAACAAAACGAATATAGTAGAACATGAAAACGATAATCATGCTGAGCGATAAAGATTTAAATAATAGATTGACCCACGTTCCCTCAGTCGTATATCCATATGTAATCGTTGTGTTAATGATGAATGCTATAAAGATGATTGATAGTCTTAGCATATCATCACTCCTTTTAAGTTATTTTAGATATACGGGGACGCTTTTGCAATCACTATTTTGATTAGTATGCATTTTCCATAAATCTTTCAACTTCTTCAGAGATAATTAAGAAGCATCTATCTGGTACTAATGATCCAGACAGATGCTTCTTTTTTATCAATATTTTATTGTTATCTCATTAATTATTTTTAACCATATCTTCAGCTGTGCCAAAGATTTTACGTTTAATTGCTTCGCCAGTTGGTGTGCCTGCTAGTCCACCCAATCCAGTTTCACGTAATGATGCAGGAAGGTTACGACCAACCTTATCCATTGCTTCAATAACTTCATCAACAGGGATTCTACTTTCAATACCTGCTAATGCTAAATCTGCTGAAATTAAAGCGTTACCCGAACCAATTGCATTTCTCATAACACAAGGAATTTCAACAAGTCCGGCTACTGGATCACAAACTAAACCTAATAAATTACTTATCGCTAATGCCATAGCGTGCCCGGATGCTTCTGGTGATCCTCCGAATATAGCTACTGCTGCAGCTGCGGCCATTGCAGATGCTGAACCAACTTCAGCTTGGCAGCCACCTGTTGCACCAGCTACACTTGCATTGTTTGCTACGACACGCCCAAACAATGCTGAAGTGAATAAGAAATCAATCATTTGCTCTTCTGTTAAATCATGTGTTTTTTCTAATTTAAAAAGTGCACCGGGAATGGTACCCGAGGAACCAGCTGTTGGCGTTGCACAAATAATACCCATCGCAGCATTGACTTCATTTGTTGCAATGGCACCTTTGACTGCGTCAATCATTTCATATCCAGACAAAGCATGATGTGTTTCATTATAATCACGTAGTTTAGCAGCATCATGACCAGTGTAGCCCGTTACACTTTCAACCCCATCACCTGTCGTCCCTTTGATTACTGCGTCTCGCATGACATCTAAATTTTGTTTCATTTGCGCTCGCACTTCATCACGTGATTTACCGCTTAATTCCATTTCTTCTTTAACCATGATATCCGCAAATGACATATTATTTTCTACGGCATAATCTATAGTCTCTCTAATTGAATCAAACATGTTTATTCCCCCTCTAATTTATATAGGAAACGTTTACGTCACTGTATTTCTCTTTAATTGTATTTAATGTTGATTCTGAGATTGCTTTATTTAATGGTATTACAACCAAGCATTTATCTTCATCTATCTTAATAAATTCATCTTTACAGTCTAATTTCATATCGTTGATATCATTGATGAAATGATTTACTTGTGCTTTAGTCATATTTCCGTCAACAACTAAAATTGGTAATCCATGATTTAAATCTACTTCTAGTCCATTTATATGAATACCTTTAATTTTAATTGTACCACCACCGATTGAAATACCGATAATTTCAATGTAGCGACCATCATTACGAGATGATTTGATATAAGCACAGTTTGGATGTTGACCAATACTATCGCCTTCTTCTTCGATGATATCTATTTTAATACCATCATCAGCTGCAATTTCTAATGAAGATTTAATTCGGTTATCAAATGTTGAATATCCCATTGCTCCACCCACAATAGCGACATCTGTACCATGTCCTTGGTGTGTTTGAGCAAATGATTCATAATAATGTATTTCAATATTTTTAGGAATATCTCCCAATATTGCGCGTGCTGAATTCCCAATCTTTACTGCACCAGCCGTATGAGAACTTGAAGGGCCCATCATAACTGGTCCGATAATATCGAAAGCACTTTGATAATCATAGCTCTTTGCCATAATTAAACACTCTCCTTAATATGATTCTTTTTGCTCGGCATTTTAAAGTTGATATTCATTAAATTAAACTTATTAATTAGTGTTCCAATAATATAGGCTAAGACAATGCTGACAATAATCACTGTTGCGATTGTTACAATTGATGTCACTGCATTATTAAAGCCAAACAATACGATGGCGCCTGCAATTGGTGTTGCCATACCTTTGACACCTATTACTAGTCCGCTAAATGTCACGATACATGCGTTGACGACCCCAATCAGTGCATTTGTACCATATAGTTGTACTGGATATTGCGCTATTAAATCAATTTGCGTCAATGGCTCAATACAAACTGCAAATGCTTTTGACGGTCCACCAATGTTTAATTTTCGGAATAAAATAAGGTTAACAAATGAGCTACCTGTACATGTTAGTGCTCCAATAGCCATAGGAACACCTGTCAGTCCTAATAAACTTGTTAATACCATTGAACTTAGCGGTGTCATACCTGTAACAGGAATCACTAGTCCTAAAATGACCGCTAATGCATATGGATTGTTATCACCTACCGCAGTGACAGCACTACCTATTTGTTTTAATGTTGCTAGCACACCAGGTGTAATGATTGATGCAAGTCCGAAAGCAATTGCTGGTGCAAATAAGATCACCACAATTAAGTCCAAGCCTTCTGGAACTTTCTTTTCAATCCATTTAATTAAAAAAGCTACGCCATAAGCTGCGATGAATGCTGGTAATAATTTAAAGTCATGTAATACTAAACCAACAATAACCGCAAATACTGGTGCAACGCCTAAGTTTAAGCACGTTAGAATACCTACTGCGATACCGCTTAAACTTCCTGCTAAATCCCCAATATCTTGTAGAAATTTAATATCAAATACGCCACCAATAGCGTAACTTAAGAATGCTTGTGGTAGAAATGTCGCACAAGCTGCACCGGATAATGCTTGTAGTCCTTGTTTACCGTACGGTGCATACTTTAAAAATAGCGTCATGATCACTAAAACCAAGACTAATGTGCCTACACCTAACAGAATATCCATTTCCCAAAAACCTCTCTCTATGTTTATTTTATTTTCAGACCATAAACATCGTACACCCTTAAGAAAACGTTTTCAACTTTTATCTGTTATCAAATCAAATATTTAAGTGAAATATTTCATATTTGTGAAAGATTTTTAAAATGGATTGTTTCAAAAACTACTTATGTTGTCATTAATATTTACTAATTAACTTTTTACTCTATATTTCAAACAGTTGTGTGACAGTTTTTTGATAACTTTTTTACATCTGAAAGTGAGTAATATTTCTAAAAATCTTTAATATTTATACACTTTATCTTTCGAACTATTTATTTTTTGTTTTTGTGCTGTGTTTATAAAACCGCACACTATATTCAAAAATAACTTATTACACATATATTTGCAATAAGATAATTAAAGTAGGATATTATTTTTAGTTTTCTGATAGGAATGATGATAGTCTATAGGTTGAATCTTTACTTTTTTTAAAGCTAAATTTACATCAACTTAACAATGGCTGGTTATACTGAAGATGAAAATATTTAGTATAACTTAGTGGAGGCGATAAAGGTGCAATTGAGTCATTCCGTTAAAGTTGCAATTTCTATCTATTTAGCACTTATCTTTATAACGTTCACTTCTTATTTAGTCATTATTTTATATACGAGTATGACTGGACATGATGTATCACATTTCGTGTTAGATAGTCAGCATTCTCATCATGGATCTCTTACGCAAAAACATTTGAGTCTTCCTGAAATCTCATTTAAATAGTTTATCCTCTGTGTTTCAACATTCATTTCCCATATCGATTCATTTATCTATCATCTAGACCACTACATCTTAGATGATTTTTTTATTTTCTCATTTCACTCTTTCTTAAAAGTCGATATAATGAATTAAATCATTATCATACACCGACATATTTTATGTTGTTGGTGTTAAGTTTTAAAGGGGTGAGATACTTGGCGAATAATCATTCAGCTTTGCGTTTAAAAGGAATTATACTTGCCATTGTCGGTGCTTGTTTATGGGGATTAGGTGGTACTGTTTCTGATTTCTTGTTCAAATATAAGAATATTAATGTCGATTGGTACGTCACTGCTCGACTTGTAGTCAGTGGTGTTTTCTTACTTATTATGTACAAAATGATGCAACCCAAACGTTCTATATTTAGCGTATTCCAAGATCGACGTATGTTAGGCAAATTACTTATCTTCAGTATACTGGGCATGTTAGTTGTACAATATGCTTATATGGCATCTATTAATACAGGTAATGCTGCGATTGCAACATTACTACAATACATTGCGCCAGTTTATATTATTATTTGGTTTGTCATAAGAGGCGTTGCAAAACTAACATTATTTGATGTGCTTGCTATTACCATGACACTATTAGGAACATTTTTATTATTAACGAATGGTTCATTTTCTAATTTAGTCGTCAATCCTGCAAGTTTATTCTGGGGTATTTTAGCTGGTGTAGCACTCGCTTTTTACACAATTTATCCTTCAGACCTACTTAACCGCTTCGGTTCGATTCTAATTGTCGGGTGGGCAATGCTTATTTCTGGTGTTGCGATGAATTTACGCCATCCAATTTGGCACATTGATATCACTAAATGGGACATATCAATTATATTATTTTTAATCTTTGGTATTATCGGTGGTACCGCACTCGCATTTTATTTCTTTATCGACAGTTTACAATACATATCAGCGAAAGAAACAACATTATTCGGAACTGTTGAACCTGTCGTAGCCGTTATCGCAAGCAGTCTATGGTTACATGTGGCATTCAAACCATTTCAAATCGTAGGCATCATTCTTATTATGATTTTAATTTTATTACTATCACTTAAAAGACAACCTGAAGCATTAGATGAATAAGAAAACTCTGATAATCACTTTAGCAAGTAACTATTTTTAACAACGTAGCTACCTTTTATGTGATATCAGAGTTTTTTATTTTAATTAATAATATTTTTCACTTGGTATAAAAAGCGTCGGCGCTCTGGTATCGGAAATACTGGATAAATATGGAATTGGTAATATCCAGGTATAAAGTCATGTTCGATACCTTTTGCACTCAACAATTGCGATAAGTTCAAAGCATCTGGGTACAGTACTTCTTTTGTGCCAACAGTTAATGTAATACGACCTAAACCATCTAAGTCACCATTAATTGGTGATACTTTGTAGTTATCTAAAGGTGTGTCCCCTGCCCATTGTTCAGCTAAGAACACACTGCCATCCACACCTACCATTGGGTCTTTCTTTAAGTAGTCAGGAATTTCAGGATGCTGCATCGTTGCATCTAAAACTGGTGAAATTAATACAATATGTCCTGGTTGCACAATATGTTTTTCTTTTAACAATTGAGCAAATGATAAAGCAATTTGACCGCCCGCAGAGTCACCCATTACAACGATTTGTTTAGAATCTGCTACTTGATTCAATAAATCATGGTATAACTTTTCAAAAAGCACATACGTCGCTTGATAATCTTGATGCGGAATCTTCGGATATACTGGCATGATGACTTTAGCATTGAGTGTTTCTGCAAGTTCATCAATAAATTCGAAGTGAATTTTAAGTGGGTCTTGGAACCATGCACCTCCATGTGCGTATAATACAACACGTTGATGCTTATCTTGTTTATCATTAACGGTATAAACGGTTGAACCGTAGTGCTTATCCACTGTTACTGGCATCTTAAACTGATAATTGGTGCCCTCATATTCACCTGCTGTCTGTGGCGCCATTTTTTCTAATGCTTTCATCGCTTCTTCTTTATACATAAAACGACGCTTAGCTCTAGATAATCGTATACCTTGTTCTAACATATAACTTTTCACACTGCGTTTTTCTTTAATTCTAATATGTGCGTATGCTGCTACTAAAAATCCAAACGCAAGTGTAGACCATTTTTTACGCATTTGTCGTCACTCCTCTTTGATGATTTCTACTATAGTTCTACTGTGCCATGCTGATTCTTATTACTACCAATATTTACTGGGAAATAAGTTATGATGTCTACATAATCTTAGCAATGCTAATCATTTGCGATATTAATGCTCATCGACATCGTTATTTACACTATCATTCATTTGCTTAAGATGATGTTCAAAACGTTGCATATCGATAAAACGCCCTTGACGATGCATTTCTTTTCCATTCATAAAAATTAAATCCACAGGTACAGTGAAAATATTTAATTCTCCAGCAATAGCTTCCACCTGACTTTGATTAATCACAGCTAATGGCACATTGGGATATGATTGCATCAAGTCTTCAATTTGTGGTAAAACGGCATGACACACGCTACACTGATCGCGCATGACATGTACAACTGCTAACGGATATTGATGAATAAATTCACGGAATGCTTCGACACTATTTAATTGCTTAACCATTTCGAACACCTTCTTACTTTTTATATTTTAAAATGAAGTCATTATTTTGTTGCTAAAATGTCTTGAAACACTTGTGGCACAGAGGTTATCTTCTTATCGCTCAATCTGTAAAAACCGCCTGTCTGTGTACCAATACAATGCACGCCATGTGCGGACACAATTTCAAACTGAAACACCCATTTCATCTTGCTTGCTTTAACTAAGTAAATACGACCTACTGGTTTGTCATGTATTGTGACAGGTACTTTATACTCTGCTTCCGTTTTCATAAGTATAGGTGAAATGCCTTGATTGATCATTGTTGAGTAATTCATGTGCTGATTAATAAACGCTGTTCTCAAATCTTCGAACCATCTAATATAAACGATATTACTAACGACACCCATCGCATCAATGTCGTAACCATTCACTTCGATTTCTTTCTCTGCAACTAATAGACCTTCTGTTGTCATAATGACAAATCTCCTTATCTTACAAATAGATTTAAAATCATGTTAATTTATTTTTATTACTTTCATGATAAAAATACAAGCAATTGAACTTTATTACGGAAAATCAAACTTTTCAATGACGTTATTAATTTGACTAGTCGTGAAGATGCATTTTTCTAAAATGTACAAAAAGTACAATCCCTACTTTCTATCCCCCAAACTAACATCTATGCCATTGCTATACATCATTGCGCACTAAAAAGGCAGTAGCTTCATTTTAAGCTACTGCCTTTTGTAACGTATTCTCTTTCAACTCGCTACTTCGCATACGCACTACGAATGACTAAAAGTTCATTCATTTGATATGCTGTTTCATTTTTAATCATTATTTGACTGTCATAATTAGCTTACCTGGATCAGCATCTTGTACATCTTCAATGACAAGTTCTTTATTTTCAAGATTTGTAATAATCATTGGTGTAACGATGCTTGGTGCGTGTGCTTTCAAGTATGCTAAATTCACTTTCATTAATGGTTGACCTTGTGTTACTTTTTCATCAACGTTAATCAGACTTTCGAATCCTTCACCATTCAGTTTCACTGTATCGATACCAATATGAATAAGTACTTCGACGCCACTTTCAGATTCTAATCCTATCGCATGTTTCGTAGGGAAGATTGTTTTCACTGTACCATCAAACGGTGCTACAATTTCACCTTTTTCAGGGATAAAGCCAACACCATCACCCATCATTTTACCAGCGAATACTTGATCAGGTACTTCTGATAATGGAATGATTTGACCGATACCTGGTGCATAGATGTCTGTTGTTCCAAGTGCTTCTACGTGAACTGGTTCATCTGACATTTCTTCAGTCACTGTCGTTTCACTTGGTTTCGTAATTTCACCACTCATAATCTTGGCCATATCATGTTTAATTTGATCTGATTTTGGACCAAAGATAGCTTGCATATTGTTTCCAACTTCTAATACACCTGATGCGCCTAAAGCTTTAATACCTGCTACATCTACTTTTGATTTATCAACCACTTCTACGCGTAGACGTGTAATACATGCATCTAAATGTTTAATGTTTTCTTTTCCACCCATTGCATCTAAGACATCAAATGGTAATTTTGCGACACTAGAGTTACGAATTTCAGTTTCTTCATCTTCACGACCTGGTGTTTTCAATTTAAACTTACGAATTGCAAAGTCGAATAAGAAGTAATACACGATAGCATATACAATACCGACTGGAATAACTAATAATGCGTGTGAACGATCCCAGTTTAATAAACCATATAAAATATAATCTATGAAACCACCTGAGAATGTCATACCAATTTTAACGCCTAATAAATGCATTACTAAGAATGATGTACCAGCTAATAATACGTGAATTCCATAAAGTACTGGTGCTACAAATAAGAATGAAAATTCTAATGGCTCAGTGATACCAGTTAAAAATGCAGTTAATCCTGCTGATAACATTAAACCACCCACGACTTTTTTACGTTCTGGTCGTGCATTTTTATAAATAGCAAATGCCGCCGCTGGTAAACCAAACATCATAAATGGATATTTACCAGTAGTAAATGCACCAGCAGTAAATGGTACGCCATCTTTCAATTGTGCCATCCAAATACGTTGGTCACCACGAACCAATTCACCTGCGTGATTTGTATAACTTCCGAATTCAAACCAGAACGGTGAATAGAAAATATGATGTAAACCAAATGGAATTAATGAGCGTTCAATAATACCGAATATAAACGTTGTTAATGTTAAATTTTTATTTAATAAGAAATTCGATAAACTATTTAATCCATCTTGAATTGGTGGCCACGCAAAGCTTAAAAGCACACCTGTTGCGATTGCTACGACCGATGTCACAATCGGTACAAATCGTTTACCTGCAAAGAATCCTAAAAATGGTGGTAGTGTAATATTATAAAATTTGTTGTAACACCATGCGGCTAAAGCACCCATGATAATACCACCAAACACACCCGTTTGTAACGTTGGAATACCTAATACTAAAGCATGTGCTGGTTCTTTCGCTGCTTGACTTAATTCTTTTGCCCCTTTGGCATATGAGAAAATGTCATCAATTGTAATGTGCAACACTTTCCCCATTGTTGCATTCATAATTAAGTAACCTACTAGCGCTGCTAATGCTGCAACACCGTCTCCTCCTGCTAATCCAAGTGCTGTACCAACTGCAAATAATAATGGCAAGTTATCAAATACAACTTGTCCTGCTGCTTCCATGACCGACGAAATCATTACAATGATATCGTTTTTTAACCATGGTGCAATTTCTACTAATTGTTCGTTGTGCATTGCGTTACCAAACGCTAATAAAATACCAGCTGCTGGTAAAATCGCAACAGGTAACATTAATGCTTTACCGATACGTTGCAATTGTCCAAACAATTTCTTAAACATATAAACATCCCCTATCTCAATTTCCGCTTCCATGTACAAAAAAAGCAGGCATGAACAAACAAGACTATTCTCATAGTGCGGTTGTTTGCTCATGCCTGCATTACCAGTAACACGCAAGTGATATCTAATTCATAGCTATTATACATATTTGTAAAAGCGTTTTCAACAACTTTTTCACAATTTTATCATCAATTCAGTACGATCATTTGTGATAAATAAACAAAACGGCAATTCCCATTTTGTTGAAATAGAAATTACCGTTTTTATAGTTCAATTCAATTGTGATAACCTTTAAATCAGTTATAAGAAACGTTTTGCTGCCACTGAAATTGGTGGAATTTGATCTAAATCTAAATGCTTATCTTCAGTAATTGATCTAAATGCCCACTTACCATAACCAAGCGCTTCTTCATTTACAATTTTACCTGGTAATGGCGCAGCATTAGGATCAACATATACATCTACAATCGTTGGTACATCTTGTGCTAATGCCTCTTCGACTATAGCATCTACTTCGCTAGCACTCTTAATTGTATAACCTTTACCACCTGCTGCCTCAGCAAATTTTGCATGATCCATATCAGAAAAATCAACTGCATATTCTAATTCACCAGCTGCTTGTTGTTCATATTTAATAAATGCTAACTGTTTGTTATTAAGTACAAATACAGTTAAAGGTAAATCATATTGTACTGCTGTAGCGAAGTCTTGCATTACCATTTGGAATGCACCGTCACCAGCAATGGCAATCGCTTGTCTATTTGGATATGCAATTTTTGATGCCATAGCTCCTGGAAGACCGCAACCCATTGTACCTAACCAACTTGAAATGATGAACTTGTTGTTCACACCAAGATTTAAATAACGTGTAGACCAAACTGTTGCAGTACCAACATCTGCTGAAATTACTGCATCATCTTTAATAAATTTGTTAATTGATGCCATTAAACGTTCTGGACGTAATGGTTTGCTATTATTATTTTTATCTTGTTCCATCCATTTATCCCAAACCGCTTTACGTTCTAACGTTTTGTTTAAAAATGGTCTTTCCGCAACATGTTTAATATTTTCAGTTAACTGATGCAATGCAATTTTACTGTCTCCAACAATTCCTACATTAATATTAAAACGATGTCCGATATTTTTAGGATTTGTGTCGATTTGGATTGCTTTAATATTTTTCTTAGGTAAGTAATCTACATATGGATAGTTTGTACCTACCATAATTAGTAAATCTGCATCCTGCATTGTCTGATATGAGGTTTTTGTACCTATTTTACCTAAGTTACCAATACTGTATGGATGGTCATCCGGTAAGATTGTCTTAGCAGGTAATGAATGAACGACCGGAATTTTTGCCGCTTCAACAAACGCACGTAGCTCATCTTTCGCATGTTTTGCACCAACACCAATCAACATAACCGGCTTTTTACTCTTATTGATTAATTTAACCGCTTTTTTAATGTCTTTATATTTTGGTGATACAACAGTTGGTCTTGATGTATCTACTGGTTTATTCGTTGTATCTTTAATTTTTTCAGTTAATAAGTCGTTAGGACAAATAACAACAGCTACACCTTTTTGTTCATATGCCGTACGAATTGCTTCGTTAACAATTTCAAACACATTGTCACCTTTTTCAATTTGGTGATTATAAACGGCTACATCTTCACATAATTTTTGTAAATTTGTTTCTTGGAATGCTTTCGTTCCAAGTGCTGTACTATTCGTTTGTCCAGATAATATTAATTGCGGTACATTATCCATTTTGGCATCATACATACCATTTAATAAATGAATTAAACCAGGGCCACCGATACTTAATGCCACACCGATTTTACCAGTTAATTTTGTGTAACCAGCAGCCGCTAAGCTTGCTACTTCTTCATGACGTACATGATAAAATTTAAATTGATCTCTCACTGTACGTAAACTATCGACTACTGCGTCGATTGAGTCTCCTGGAATACCATACAAGTGATCTATATCCCATGCTTGTAATGCTTTAACTAATGCTTCATTTGCTTTTATTTTTGCCATTATTACTAATAGCCTCCCTTTCTGTCTATCATTTTAAATATCTAAATTAATAGAATAATAAAATTAGAACAGGTATTAACACTGAACTAATAACTGCAGTTAAAATCATCCCAATTGAACTAAATGCACCGGATTCAATATCCATTTCTAGTGCTTTAGCTGTGCCAAATGCATGTGACGCATTCCCATACGTTAAACCTTTGGCGATAGAAGATTCAAATCTTCCAAATCTTAATAACATCGAACCTAAAATACTACCGATTAAACCCGTTGTGATAATAAAAAGTACGGTCATCGTATCTGTACCACCTAGTTCATGTGACACTTCGATACCTACTGCGGCTGTTATAGATCGGGGCAATAACGTTACAATGACGTCTTTAGAATAGCCAAATGCTTTAAGTGTTAAGAACACTAACATGAAATTCAGCATGACGCCAGTTAATACACTTGCAAAAATGATAGAGACATTGTCTTTAATTTTCTCTCTATTTTTATAAAGTGGGTACGCTAAACATACGACCGTTGCGTTTAAAATATGGTTGATCCAACTGCCACCTTTCATATACCCGTTATAACTAATTCCAAAGATAAGTAAGACAAAAATAATTCCTAAAGATGCAATTAATGCTGGATTCAAAAATGGGTTCGGATATTTTTGTTGTAACCTTTTAGCGAAATAATATAAAACGACAGTCAACAAAATCATTAATAAGGCTTGCACGTAATCATTCATAAGCGTCTACACCTTTACGATGTTTATGTTTAACAGACATTTTTTCAGCAATATAACCTGAAGATAATGCAACGATACATGTTCCTATGATAATGACTGCGAAAAAGAGTATATAATTTAGCGTAATTTCGGAAGCAACATCCATAATACCTACAACTGACGGTATGAAGAAAAAGACCATCGTCTTTAATAAAAAGTTTGCACCGTCTTCTACCCAAGTTAGCGGTACAATCTTAAATTGTAATAGTAAATAAAATAAAAATAGACCAACAATACTGCCGGCTAAGGGAAGATGAAAAATCTTTTGAATTTCTGTGCCAATATAAGTAATCACAATGATGATTCCTAGTTGTAGTAGTAGTTTGATTATTAATTGGACTTTGTGCATGGCGCCATCCCTTTCTAAATATGTCTAAATTGTTACAATAACTATTATAAAGATGGCGTACACAATATAAAAATACTCTTTTTTTATAGTTTGTATTACTATTTTCTATGGAAACGCTCTCTAAATTTCACTTCATTTTCACAAAAAAACACTCATTATTTCAATGACCCACGTAATGATGCGCCTTAAATAATGAGTGCTTTATTAATATGTTAGCCTAAACGGTCTTTCAAAAATTCTATCCATTTCGTTGTGGCATGACTTAATTGTTTATCCTTCTTCCAAACAACACCTAATTCCCAATGTACATGAGCATCTTCAATGCGTAGCAGCTTCACATCTCCATTTAGTTGCTCTGAAATTGATGTTGGTAAAATACTAATACCTAATTCATTCGTAACTAAATCTTCTATAACATGCCATTGTGAAATTTGCGCTACAGTATTCGGAACAAAGCCAACGTTTTTAGCATTTTCAATAATTTTATCATTCAAGTAAAAGTCTTTATTAAATAAAATGAAGTCTTCACCTGCTAAATCTTCGAGTTTAACAGTTTCATATTTTGCGAGTCGATGCTCTCTGCTCACGATAAGTCGCAAATCTTCCTTATCTAGGGTAGTATAATCGAAAATATGATGATCGACTGGCAAAGTGGTCACGCCTATATCTACTTCATCATTGATAATTTGCTGTTCAATTGTTTTACCGCCATTTTCTATCAAATTATATGTAACATTTGGATATTGTTGATGGAATGCACCAAGAATATTGATAAGAATCTTCATATTCATGACTGCCGACATGCCCATGTTTATATGTCCTGTTTCCAGTCCATTCAAGCGTTCCATTTCAGATGGTAAATAATCATACAGTGCAACAATTTCTTTACTTTTCTCATAAAAAATTTGACCTGCATCGGTAAGAATTAAATGTCTTTTACTTCTATCAAATAAGGGCGTGCCCATTTCATTTTCAATATCTTTAATTGCTTTACTAATTGTAGGTTGTGCAATATATAATGATTTGGAAGCATTAGTCATGCCTCCTTGCTTAACGACTTCAATAAAATATTTCATATGTTTGATATCCACTAACATCATCCTAACTATTTCAACACGTTTATTTCATTATACACAACTTCTTAAACATTCAATAAATTTAGATTTATAAAATTGCTTTATAAAAAGTTTTATGTAAAATACACATTCTTTTATGGTATTATATTAATGGCTCAAGTATATTAATCGAGGTGAGGTATTGAGCTTTTACGAATTTATGCAAAGTTTTCTTGGTGATGACACACCATTAGGTGAATTGGTTGATTGGATTAATCAAGATAGCAATTTCCCTAGAGAAGTGAAGAGCCATAGTGAAATATTGTCATATTTTCGAACAAATCCATGTCCTGAAAGCATCTCAGTACCTGTAATTAAACGGGCACTATCAGTTTTCAACCAATTCACAAATGTACAATGATACATGAATACATGGAGTCACATCATCTCATGTTAGCGCTCTGATTGCAGGGCGCTATTTTTAATGTTATTGCTACATTTAGTATATTGTGATTGCTATTTTCTTTCAGTTATAGAACCACGTACCTTTTCTTTTAAATCATTTTATATTTTCCCACTAATATCCGCTGTTAATCAATCCTGACATCCTTGTATCACTATGACAATTAATTGTTAAATACATGAATTTCTACATTTTATGAAAAAATCCATTTTTATTACAATTCAACACTTTATATGACAACTTCATTACAGTTACTTTTATTGTTGATTGCTTACATTGTTTTCTAAAAAAAATTTGTTATCATAATTAACGTTGAATAAAGAAAAAAATTAACTTGGGAGATAAAAATGGAATATAAAAAGATACTAATTCGTTTATTAATTGCTTTTGCAGTACTTTTCTCAGCAGATTTCACTTATCAATCCGTCGAACAAACGCATCAATCGCATGCCGCAGTTAATTATTATAGTAAAAACCAATGTACATGGTGGGCATTTAAACGTCGCGCACAAGTCGGTAAACCTGTTTCTAATAGATGGGGCAATGCTAAAAATTGGTATTACAATGCACGTAAATCAAAATATGCGACTGGTCGTACACCAAGAAAATTTGCTGTCATGCAATCAACTGCAGGATATTATGGACATGTCGCAGTTGTTGAACAAGTATATAAAAACGGTAGTATTAAAGTTTCAGAATACAACTTTTATCGCCCATTAAAATACAATACACGTGTACTAAGCAAAAAGGCAGCACGTAACTTTAACTATATTTACTAATCAAAAAACTTCTATCACGAACGCTTCAATTTCCTGTATGCGTGTGATAGAAGTTTTTATTTTTGTTCATATTAATTTATCTAAGCGCTACGATGGACTGACCTAAACTTTTCTTTAAAATCGCTATTTGCAATTTACTATTGTTGGCTTCTTAAATCTTGTAAAATACGTTCCGCTGCTTGTGTATTTGCACGGGGTTCTTTTTTCAAAGCTTCAGCTACTTTAGCAATTTCATCACCTTTTGCTCCTACAACAATAGCTAATGATTTATATTGTAAACTCATATGACCTTGTTGAATACCTTCTGACACAAGCGCGCGACATGCTGCAAAGTTTTGCGCTAAACCAACGGCAGCAACTACATGACCTAATTCTTGTGCTGACTCTACATTTAGTAGCTCTAATGAAGCTTTAGCTATTGGTAATACTTTCGTACCACCCCCAACAATTGCCAATGTCATAGGCACTTCAATTGTACCAATCAATCGTTGACGATCTTGATCGTAACGCCATGTAGCAATACCACGATACTGTCCGTCACGACTTGCGTATGCATGCGCACTTGCTTCTGCACCACGCGTATCATTTCCTGTTGCTAAAACAACAGCATGTATGCCATTCATAACACCTTTATTATGTGTTGCTGCACGATGAATATCTACTTGTGCCAATACAGAAGCACGTTCCATTCGTTTGGCAACCTCTTCTCCAGTTCTCTCGCCCCTTGCTAAATCTTTAACATCAATTTCGCCTTGAACTTTAACAACGGACGCTGTTGCATGATTGGATAAAATACTCATTAAAATGTCGCTTTGCGGAAATTCATTTTTTAAAAATGCAGTTATGGCCTCTAAAATCGTATTAAGCATATTAGCGCCCATAGCATCTTTCGTATCAACAAATACTTTTAAAGATAGTAACTGTTGCTCAGGAAATGTATCAATCGCTATACGTTGGTAACCACCACCACGCGCTTTAATAGAAGGATATGCCTCATCCGCAATTTTATGAATTTGCTTTTCTAAAGCTTTAATGTCTGCTGATAATTTTTCAGTATCGTCAACGCCATCAAAGACGATTTGACCTATCATAATACGTTCAGAAGATACCGTTTTAAATCCGCCAGTCTGATTCACTAGCTTTGCACCATAACTAGCTGCAGCGACAACTGAAGGCTCTTCCACCATCATAGGTACAACATATGCCTTATCGTCCACAATGATATTCGGTAATAATCCAACGGGTAATGCACCTTGCGCGATGACATTTTCAATTAAACTATTGGCTACTTCTTCATCGATTAATGGATGATTCAGTAAAATGTCGAATTGTTCTTCTGATAACCATTGCTTATCAACCAATTGTTGTAACTTTTCTTTACGAGATAAATGTCGAAAATTCTTATCTAAATTTTGCATGGACGTACTCCTTTTACTTCACATAATTTTTAACATTTCAATCACTACTATTTTTACCACAAAATAACGTCATTCGTCTTAAAATTCAATTGAATAATTGTCGTTTTGACTTTAAAATAAAACAAGGTAAATTAAAACGCTTACAAGAAACGACAAATCATTTTTAAATTTAGTATATTTCTTTGTATAAAATTAGCATATTCTGATATGATACAAGTGTTGCTTTTATAAATTTGAAAGGATGTAAAACCTTATGACAATAGGTATCGATAAAATAAACTTTTACGTTCCAAAGTACTATGTAGACATGGCTAAATTAGCAGAAGCACGCCAAGTAGATCCAAACAAATTTTTAATTGGTATTGGTCAAACTGAAATGGCTGTTAGTCCTGTAAACCAAGACATCGTTTCAATGGGCGCTAATGCTGCTAAGGACATTATAACAGACGAAGACAAAAAGAAAATTGGTATGGTAATTGTGGCAACTGAATCAGCAGTTGATGCTGCTAAAGCAGCCGCTGTTCAAATTCACAACTTATTAGGTATTCAACCTTTTGCACGTTGCTTTGAAATGAAAGAAGCTTGTTATGCTGCAACACCAGCAATTCAATTAGCTAAAGATTATTTAGCAACTAGACCGAATGAAAAAGTATTAGTTATTGCTACAGATACAGCACGTTATGGATTGAATTCAGGCGGCGAGCCAACACAAGGTGCTGGCGCAGTTGCGATGGTTATTGCACATAATCCAAGCATTTTGGCATTAAATGAAGATGCTGTTGCTTACACTGAAGACGTTTATGATTTCTGGCGTCCAACTGGACATAAATATCCATTAGTTGATGGTGCATTATCTAAAGATGCTTATATCCGCTCATTCCAACAAAGCTGGAATGAATACGCAAAACGTCAAGGTAAGTCGCTAGCTGACTTCGCATCTCTATGCTTCCATGTTCCATTTACAAAAATGGGTAAAAAGGCATTAGAGTCAATCATTGATAACGCTGATGAAACAACTCAAGAGCGTTTACGTTCAGGATATGAAGATGCTGTAGATTATAACCGTTATGTCGGTAATATTTATACTGGATCATTATATTTAAGCCTAATATCATTACTTGAAAATCGTGATTTACAAGCTGGTGAAACAATCGGTTTATTCAGTTATGGCTCAGGTTCAGTTGGTGAATTTTATAGTGCGACATTAGTTGAAGGCTACAAAGATCATTTAGATCAAGCTGCACATAAAGCATTATTAAATAACCGTACTGAAGTATCTGTTGATGCATATGAAACATTCTTCAAACGTTTTGATGACGTTGAATTTGACGAAGAACAAGATGCTGTTCATGAAGATCGTCATATTTTCTACTTATCAAATATTGAAAATAACGTTCGCGAATATCACAGACCAGAGTAATCTGTGTATTTGAAAGCATTTAAATATAACCTAAAAACAGCAGTAAGACAGCTTCTCATTGAAATCGTCTTACTGCTGTTCTCTATTTATAACACTTCGTATTGAATGAATTAGCTAAGCCTGTTTGACACATTATTGAAGTTTTCCTAATGCCTGGATCCTTTATACGTTACGGCTTCGTGCTATGTTTTGGTACATAAAGCTTTGACATATCGATATTCTCCAACTCTAACAGCTTAATTTTATTATTAATCGTTCCACCGAACCCTGTTAAGCTACCCGTTTTACCGACAACACGATGACATGGCACGATAATAGATAATGGATTACTTCCGACTGCACCTCCAACCGCTTGGGCTGACATTTTTGGCTTGTTAAGCAGCTTGCCTACTTTTTTGGCAATAGCACCATACGTTGTTAGAGTCCCATAAGGAACCTGTCTTAATTCATTCCAAACACACTGTTGAAAATGACTACCTGTTGGCTTTAAAGGTATTGTGATTTCAGGATTGTCACCTTTAAAATACGCGTCTAACCACTGTGTCGCCTCTCTAAATATCGCTAAAGACGTATTTTCTTCCCTAGTACTATCACCTTGTTGATTTTCAAACAAAACAGCGGTCAGACTTCCCCCATCACTCACAAGTTCCAATCGTCCTACAGGCGAATCATAGTAACTCTTATACTCCATAAAAATGCCCCCTTTTTCTAATCATACGCCTTAATTGTTAATTTAGAAAATATTCATGTTCACATTTTTTAAAAATAAATAAGTCGTCAATTACGTATATAAACACGTAATACCAGCTATCACTTTGCTGCAATATACAGTTACATATCTTACTACACGCGCTAACCTCTTACTTTGTAAACCAAATCTTAAATTAAAATATTGAAAATGCAATGAATCCTTAATATTTTATTAAACCTATAATTACTTATTAAAAATAACACACAATATTCATAAAGTTTTAAAAATATTCTGTTTAATCATCTATTATTAGTGGAAAAATATAAGAGCAATTGTTTATAGTTTGCATAACGCTTCAAAAGTATTTTCTTTTTTGTTTAGTTCAAAAAAATTTAGAGGTGATGTTATATGAATAACGGTTTTTTCAATAGCGACTTTGATTCAATTTTCCGAAGAATGATGCAAGATATGCAAGGTTCAAATCAAGTCGGTAACAAAAAGTACTATATTAATGGTAAAGAAGTTTCACCTGAAGAACTAGCGCAACTCACACAACAAGGTGGCAATCACTCTGCTGAACAAAGTGCGCAAGCTTTTCAACAAGCAGCACAAAGACAACAAGGGCAACAAGGTGGCAACGGCAATTATTTAGAACAAATTGGTCGTAACCTTACGCAAGAAGCACGTGACGGTTTATTAGATCCAGTCATTGGTCGTGATAAAGAAATTCAAGAAACTGCTGAAGTCTTAAGTAGACGAACTAAAAACAATCCTATATTAGTTGGAGAAGCTGGTGTTGGTAAAACTGCGATTGTTGAAGGTTTAGCACAGGCAATCGTTGAAGGAAATGTACCAGCAGCAATCAAAGACAAAGAAATTATTTCTGTAGATATTTCATCATTAGAAGCTGGAACGCAATATCGTGGTGCTTTTGAAGAAAATATTCAAAAATTAATCGAAGGTGTTAAATCTTCACAAAATGCCGTATTATTCTTTGATGAAATCCATCAAATTATCGGTTCAGGTGCCACAGGAAGTGATTCAGGTAGCAAAGGGTTATCTGATATTTTGAAACCTGCATTAAGTCGTGGTGAAATTTCAATTATTGGTGCAACAACACAAGATGAATATCGAAACAATATTCTTAAAGATGCTGCATTAACGCGCAGATTTAATGAAGTACTTGTTAATGAACCAAGCGCTAAAGATACTGTTGAAATTTTAAAAGGTATTCGCGAAAAATTCGAAGAACACCATCAAGTAAAATTACCAGATGACGTATTAAAAGCATGTGTTGACTTATCAATTCAATATATTCCACAACGATTATTACCAGATAAAGCAATCGATGTGTTAGATATTACAGCAGCACATTTATCTGCGCAAAGTCCAGCTGTCGATAAAGTTGAAACTGAAAAACGAATTTCTGAATTAGAAAATGATAAACGTAAAGCGGTAAGTGCTGAAGAATATAAAAAAGCTGACGACATTCAAAATGAAATCAAATCATTACAAGATAAATTAGAAAATAGTAATGGTGAACATACTGCTGTTGCTACAGTTCATGATATTTCAGATACTATTCAACGATTAACTGGTATTCCAGTTTCTCAAATGGATGATAACGATATTGAACGTTTAAAAAATATTTCTAATCGTTTAAGAAGTAAAATCATAGGTCAAGATCAAGCTGTAGAAATGGTTTCACGTGCAATTCGCCGTAATCGTGCTGGGTTTGATGACGGCAACCGCCCAATTGGCAGTTTCCTATTTGTTGGCCCTACTGGTGTTGGTAAAACAGAGCTTGCTAAACAATTAGCAATTGATCTATTTGGTAATAAAGATGCACTGATTCGACTTGATATGAGTGAATATAGTGACACAACAGCTGTTTCAAAAATGATTGGTACAACTGCTGGTTATGTCGGTTATGATGACAATTCAAACACGTTAACTGAAAAAGTACGCCGTAATCCATACTCAGTCATTCTATTTGATGAAATCGAAAAAGCAAATCCACAAATTTTAACATTGTTATTACAAGTAATGGATGATGGTAATTTGACTGATGGTCAAGGTAATGTCATCAACTTTAAAAATACAATTATTATTTGTACATCAAATGCTGGCTTTGGCAATGGCAATGACGCTGAAGAAAAAGATATTATGCACGAAATGAAAAAATTCTTCCGCCCTGAATTCCTTAACCGCTTCAACGGCATCGTTGAATTCTTACATTTAGATAAAGATGCATTGCAAGATATCGTCAACTTATTATTAGACGATGTACAAGTTACATTAGATAAAAAAGGTATTACGATGGACGTTTCTCAAGATGCGAAAGATTGGTTAATTGAAGAAGGCTATGATGAAGAATTAGGTGCACGTCCATTAAGACGTATTGTTGAACAGCAAGTACGTGACAAAATTACAGATTACTATTTAGATCATACAGACGTTAAACATGTGGATATAGATGTTGAGGATAACGAATTAGTCGTAAAAGGTAAATAACGACACTTTAACATATCGCGCATCAAAAATGAGCATCAGGTCGCCCTTGCCTGTGCTCATTTTTTTAATTATTTCCCTGGAAAATGATTCGCTGTGTGCTGTTCTGTTCCACAACAATCACGATTAATGTCACATGTACCACATTTTCCTTGTTTCGAACGTTTGAAAAATTTCACTAGTGTATACAAGGCATATCCGAAAATTGCTAAAAAAATTAAAATGTTAATAATGACTGACACTTTAACCACTCCTTAAACAAATAAATGTCCGATTTGATAAAAAATGAATGTTAAGACATATGCAGTGACTAGAGGATAGACAACTGCAAGTGCCGTCCATTTCCATGAATAAGTCTCTTTACGGATTGCTGCCACTGTAGAAACACAAGGAATATACAATAGTATAAATATCATAAATGCATACGCAGATAGCGGTGTGAATTGATTTTGAATCACATTAACAAGGCCTGCATCACCTGATGAATAGATAATCGCCATCGAACTTACGATAACTTCTTTTGCTAAAAATCCTGGCACTAACGTAGCACCTGCTTGCCATGTTCCAAATCCGAGCGGTTGCACTAACATACCAAAGAAACTACCAACCATATGTAAAAAACTTTGATTGATATTCACATTGATACCATGTGGTCCTACATAACTTAATAGCCAAATGACTACTGAGCCGCCAAAAATAAATGTACCTGCTTTACGAACAAAGCCCTTAGCCTTTTCCCAAGTACTACGCCACAACGTTTTAATGGAAGGCACACGGTATGTTGGCAATTCCACAATAAAGATTGCATTATCATTTTTTAAAATCGTCTTAGTAAGTACTGTACTGACTAAAAATGCCATAATAATACCTAAAACATACAAGCTTAATACTACTAAAGATTGATTCTCTTTGAAAAAGATACCTACGAACAACGCATACACTGGCAGTCTAGCAGAGCATGACATGAATGGTGCAATTAATATCGTTGTTAAACGCTCTTTTTCATTTTCAATACTGCGCGCAGCCATAATACTCGGTACGTTACAACCAAATCCGATAATCATCGGTATAAAAGACTTCCCGCTTAAACCGAACGATTCCATAATACGATCCATTAAAACTGCAATACGCGCCATATAACCTGAATCTTCTAATAAAGATATAAAGAAAAATAGCACAACAATTTGTGGTACAAAGACTAATACTGATCCTACACCAGCAATAATGCCATCTGTAATTAAATCTTGTAAAAATGGTATAACGCCAAGATAATTCATAATCGTCTTCACACTATCTGTAAATGTACCACCTATAAATGCATCGAGTTGATCCGACAAAGGTGTGCCAATCCATGTAAATGTAGTTTGAAAGATCAACCACATAATCGCTAGAAAGATAGGCATCCCTATATATTTATGTGTTAATATCTTGTCTATTCTAGAGCTGAAATATTGCTTATCTTCATCTGGATACGTTACCACGTCTTGCAATAACGTCTCAATATAATGATTGCGTATACGCTCCATCTCTCGACGAACAGATACAGCCTCTACTTGTTTATCAACTTGATCACGTAAACTCGACAATTTATTTACAACCTCTGAATTAAGTTCGTTTGCAATTTGCATGTTATTTAATAAGAATTGAATCGCAATAAATCTAGCTTGATATTTATCATGAGATGTCTCTGTCATTATTATTTGACACATATTTTTAATTGTCTCTTCAATCTTCTCACCATAATTGATTTTAAAATGCGGTTGATACCCTTCCCCTAGATGCTTTATTTCGCCAAGTAAATGTTTAGTTCCTTTGCCTGTACGTGCCACAACTGGAAAAATAGGTGTTTTTAACTTTTTCATCAATTTATGATAATCGATTTTTATCCCGCGCTTTGTAGCTACATCAATCATATTTAATCCGATGTATATTGGTTGATTAAGTTCTAACAATTGTACTGTTAATTGCATATTCCTTTTTAGTTGACTCGCGTCAACAATGTTAATGATTCCTGAAAATGAATCGTTTAATAAATAGTCTGTCACTACAGTTTCATCTTTAGAAATCGGCGATAAATCATATGTACCTGGTAAATCAATTAATTGTCCTACATTTTCTTTTAGCTTCCCTACTTTTTTCTCTACCGTTACGCCACTCCAGTTGCCTATATATTCATACGAACCAGTTAAAGCGTTAAACAAAGATGTTTTACCAACATTAGGGTTTCCTAAAATACAATAATTTTCCATTCGTCCGGCTCCTATTCTTCTAATGCAATAGAACAAGCATCGCAATGCCTAATACTTAACTGTTGTCCGTTTACTTCAATAATACATGGCCCTTTAAATAAACATTTTTGTTTAATCGTTATGATAGCGTCATCTGTTAACCCAAAGGCACTTAGACGATACAACATATTCTCATTAGCAATATCCATTCGCTTTATTTTATAAGCCTTATTCATTTCACCATTTTTAATGTTTAACATACTATTTCGCTCTCCTATTAGAAATAATAATCATTATCACTTAAAAATCATAACCCTTAAAATTGTAGCTCGCAATACTTTATTTAAATAATTTTCATTTTTCATGTAAAATTTGTGACATTGCAAAAATGTTTTGTATAATCACTTTCATGCAAAAAACCTCCGCTTCAAATGTCATTGATAGACATTTAAAGCGGAGGCATGTACATGTTATTTTATGATTTATTTCGTAGATTTTTTTCTAACAATTGATTGAGCTTTTCAATATTTTTATTCAACTGTTCTATATTCGTTACTTGTTGTTTTGAATTTAGTTGATGCTTGTTTTGATAATCTATTAAAGCATCATATAAGAAAAATGAACTTGCTGATTGCTGTTTCACTTCTTGGTACAATGCCATAGTTTTATCATCTAGTACTATTGAACGTACATCATCTTGCCCATGTACATCTTGATGTTTCGATACATTTGTTGCACCTTGTGGATATATTTTAAAGGTTGTGTCGTATGTTTCCTTACTATCTTTAGCTTCAGATTCCTGTGATTCAACCGTTTTATATTTTTCAAGTGCATGTCCTTCAATATCAACTCGTGGAATAATGCGATTCAACCATGCTGGTAAATACCACGAACCTTTTCCAAACAATTTCGTTAATGCAGGAATTAACATCATTCTGACTACGAAGGCATCAAAGAGTACACCAAACGCTAATGCCATACCCATTGATTTAATCATGACATCTTCTTGGAATACAAACGCAAAGAAGACACTAAACATGATTAATGCAGCTGCTACAATAACAGGACCGCTTTCTTTCAACCCTACTTTGATAGAATAATCATTATCCCCTGTTTTACTATATTCTTCATGAATTCGCGACATAAGGAAGACTTCATAATCCATCGCTAATCCAAATAAGATACCTATAGTAATAACCGGTAAAAATGCTAGCATTGGTCCTGTCGTTTCAATACCAAACAGACCTTTCATAAAACCATCTTGCATTACTAATGTTGTAAATCCTAGCGTTGCCATTAATGACAAGACAAATCCTAAAACTGCTTTTAACGGTATTAGAATTGAACGGAAGACAATCATTAATAAGAAAAATGCCAATACAACAATTACTGTTGCAAATAAAGGTATCGCCTCATTTAACTTTTTAGACATATCAATATTAATGACACTTTGTCCCGAAATCTCCGTTTTGAACCCATATTTATCTTGTGCATCTTTATGATAATCTCGTAAATCATGCACTAAATCATTTGTACTCTCTGCATTAGGCCCTTTCTTAGGTATCACGACCATCAAAGCGTAATCATTATCTTTACTCATTTGTGGCGGCGTAACGATATCTACATTTTTCTTATCTTTAATATCTTTATATACAGACTGTAAATCTTGTTGTAATCCTTGTGGATCATCCTTTTTATCTTTCACATTTATCAACATCGGAATTTGGCCATTAAATCCTTCACCAAATTTATCCGAGATTATATCGTAAGCTTTTTTCTGTGTAGAATCTGCTGGTTTAACACCGTCATCTGGAATACCAAGTCGCATATGACTAACTGGTATTGCAGCTGCTACTAATATGATTAAACCTAGTAATACTGCCGCAAGTGCATTTCCTGTAATAAATTTAGACCAAGGCGTATCAATATCTTTTTTAAAATTAGACTGCAATTTGTTCACTTTAATGCGTTTATGGAAAATACTAATTAACGCAGGTAATAAAGTCAGTGCACTGAATACAGCAAATATAACACTAATTGCCGAAGCAAACCCCATCACTGCTAAGAAATCTATGCCAACTAGCGATAAACCGCATACGGCAATCACAACTGTCACACCAGCGAAGATGACTGCGCTACCTGCTGTTCCTATTGCAAGACCAATGCCTTTAATGTAATCTGTTTCAGTTTTCATAACTTGTCGATATCTGAATAAAATAAATAATGCATAATCGATACCAACTGCTAGTCCAATCATTACGGCTAATGTCAGTGTGACATTTGGTATATCGAATGCATAAGTTAACAAACTGATAATGCCAACCCCAGATGCTAGACCAATCAATGCACTTATAATTGGTAATCCTGCAGCAATGACTGAACCAAATGTAATCAATAACACTACAAATGCAACAATGATACCAACTAGTTCAGAATTACCGCCTACTTCTGTAGATGTCATTCCTGTACCAGTTAACTCTGTTTGTACATTATGATTGTCACGTAAGTCTTTCAAATGACTTTTAACATTATCTCTAGAGCCATCTTTTAAAGATGTTTGACTAACGTCATATGTGATATCTGCAAATGCAGTTGTTTTATCTTTACTAATTTGCTTATTTTCATAAGGATCTGATATTTTATCAATGTGCTTGTCATCTTTTTTAATATCATCTAACGTTTTCTTAATATCTTTAGTAATGTTCGGTTGCACAATACCATCATCTTTAGTCGTCTTAAAGACAACACGTATTTGTGCCTTTTCACTATCTTGATTAAAATGTTTTTCAATCTTTTTATTCGTATCCAACGACTCTAATCCTGTCATTTTAATATCATTGTCAAATTTCGGTGCATTTGTAGCAAGTGGTATCAATATTGCAGCTACAATCACTATCCATGCAATGACCGCGGACCATTTATGTTTTGCGATGAATGTCCCCATCTTATATAAAAATTTTGCCAAAGTATATTGCCTCCTTTTAAAATCAACGTTATAGTTTAAATATACAGTGTAGATTATTGTTAGATTATAGTATCTATCCCCGACCTCTTAAAGAATCAATTGGAAAATTTTGTATATTAAACTACACACAAAGGAGAAATGTAGATGAAAGAGACTGATTTACGAGTTATAAAGACAAAAAAAGCATTGTCGAGTAGCTTGCTACAATTGTTAGAACAGCAATTATTCCAAACGATTACTGTCAATCAAATTTGCGACAACGCACTCGTACACCGCACAACATTTTATAAACATTTTTATGATAAATACGATCTTCTAGAGTATTTGTTCAATCAATTGACTAAAGACTATTTTGCCAGAGACATTAGCGATCGCCTTAACCACCCATTTCAAACGATTAGCGATACAATTAACAATAAAGAAGATTTGCGAGATATTGCAGAATTTCAAGAAGAAGACGCTGAATTTAATAAAGTATTAAAAAATGTCTGCATTAAAATTATGCATAACGATATCAAAAATAATAGAGACCGTATCGATATTGACAGCGACATCCCAGATAATCTCATATTTTATATTTATGACTCGTTGATTGAAGGTTTTATGCATTGGATAAAAGATGAAAAAATTGACTGGCCTGGGGAAGAAATTGATAAAATTTTCCATAAGGTAATAAATATTAAGATTAAATAGTAGATGAGAAACTCATGAGCGTTACCAACATTCATAATAAAAACGATAGTGTACACGTTAATGAATTCGTGTACACTATCGTTTTTTATTTTTATCATGCTTATCGCTATTAAAATAACTGATACACAACACATAAACTATGAAGAAAAAAATAAATCCGCTATCTAAATGACTTTGACTCAGTTGTTTAAATGACCAAATTGCTAATACAATTCCCATTATTATTGAAATAACGTATCTCACATTCTTATACCTATAATCCTTTTCTAAAAATATGGTTGCTATTACTTAATTTTTAAAGTTATAAATAAAAAGAGCCAACCGCAATGGATGGCCCTTGTTCATTATGAAGCATTAGAACATTTCTGAAACAACCTTTTGTTCTAAGAAGTGTAATAAGTAGTCTGGACTACCTGTTTTAGCGTCCGTACCTGACATTTTGAAACCACCAAATGGATGGTATCCAACAACTGCTGAAGTACAGCCTCTGTTAAGGTATAAATTGCCTACATCAAATTCGTTTACCGCTTTAATCCAATGCTCGCGATTATTTGTAATCACTGCACCAGTTAAACCGTAATCTGTATCATTTGCAACCTCAATTGCTTCATCAAAATCGTTAACTTTCACAAAGCCAACAACTGGACCAAAAATTTCTTCTTGCATGATTCTATCTTTAGATTTAAGTCCTGAAATGATTGTTGGTTCTACAAAGTAACCTTTTGAATCATCAGTGCCGCCACCTTGTTCTAATTTACCTTCTTCTTTACCAATCTCAATATAATTTTTAATCTTATCAAATTGTTTTTTATTAATAACTGGGCCCATATACGTATTGTCTACAGTATTGCCCAACGTTAATTCTTTTGTTAATTTGATTGATTTCTCTAATACTTCGTCATAAACGTCTTTATGCACAATTGCACGTGAACATGCTGAACATTTTTGACCAGAAAAACCAAATGCTGACGTTACAATAGCTTCTGCTGCCATATCTGTATCAATATTTTCATCAACTACAATGGCATCTTTACCACCCATTTCAGCGATAACACGTTTCAAGAAGTTTTGACCTTCTTGAACAACGGCACTACGTTCATAAATTCTAGTACCTGTCGCACGTGATCCTGTAAATGTAACGAAATGCGTATCTTTATGATCAACTAAGTAATCACCAATTTCTTTCGGATCACCAGGAACAAAGTTAACTACGCCTTTTGGTAATCCTGCTTCTTCTAAAATTTCCATTAATTTATAAGCGATATAAGGTGTATCCTCAGCAGGTTTCAATAACACTGTATTACCTGCCACAACTGGTGCTAAAGTTGTACCAGCCATAATCGCAAACGGGAAGTTCCACGGCGGAATTGTAACACCTGTACCAATTGATTTATAGAAATATTTATTGTGTTCACCTTCACGATCAAGTACTGGCTTACCTTGAGCCAAGTCCATCATTGAACGTGCATAGTATTCAATAAAATCAATACCTTCAGCTGCATCACCAACTGCTTCATCCCATGGCTTACCTGCTTCATAAACCATAATTGCTGCAATTTCCGCTTTTCGACGACGAATAATTGCCGAAACACGTAACATAAGCTCTGCACGATCATTTGCTGACCATGTTTTCCAAGATTTATAAGCTTCGTTTGCTGCTTTAAACGCATCTTCAACATCTTGTTTTGTTGCCTTTGATGCATTTGCAATCACTTGTGATGTGTCTGCAGGATTGATTGATTTAATTTTGTCATCTTTGAAAATCTTCTCTCCATTAATCACTAATGGTATGTCTTGACCTAATTCTTTTTCCACGTCTTTCAATGCTTTCTTAAACATATCCACATTTTCTTGGACTGAAAAATCGTAACCAGGTTCATTTTTAAATTCTACTACCATGTACACTTACCCCCTATAAATTTTGAAAGTGGTTTAACCCTTTGATTTAATGATATAACATCATTTAAACTCATTTTACTATGATTAAGGTTAGTTTTGCAATCGCTTTCATTTTTATGCTTTATCACTTATTCTCAAGTATTTTGAAATTGATTGGTTACTTTTTAAAATTTATATGGGTCGCAACTGCTACTTTATCGTTTCGTCATTTAATGTTTCGGATGGTAGGTCATTATCAATTTTACGAACGACTTTACAAGGGTTTCCAACCGCTAAGCTGTGTGGCGGAATATCTTTAGTGACAACACTACCAGCACCAATCACACTGCCTTCTCCAATCGTCACCCCTGGTAACACGGCTACATGACCGCCAAACCAAGTATTACTGCCAATATGAATGGGTCCGGCTTTTTCAAAACCTTCATTTCTATGATGGAAATTAAGTGGATGTGTCGCTGTGTAGAATCCACAATTAGGTCCTATAAAAACATTATCGCCAATTGTAATCTGTCCACCATCCATAAAGTAACAATTGGTGTTTACATAGACATTTTTTCCTAGTTTAACGTTCCAACCATAATCTGTATCAAAAGGAATCGAAATACTTACATTGTCTGTTGTTGTTTGAAATAATTGATCAATTAATTCCTTTCTTTTATTTGTAGCACTCGGTCTTGTATGATTTAATTCAAAGCAAATATCTTTCGCTCGTGCACGTTCATTGATTAAGTATTGATCAAAGTTTGCATCGTACCATTTTTCTGCTAACATTTTTTCTTTTTCAGTCATTACACCTTTCAACTCCTAATAACTTATTTACTTGTTTAAAAGTTAATCAAATAAACATTCGCCTATGCAACTAATACGCTATAACATTATGAAATCATGACCTTATCACCCTTATCTATACAATTCTCGCATCAAATACTGCTAAAGTAGTAGATAAATTCAATACTACAGACGCATTCATTTTTTAATCTATTAACGTACAATGTGAGTAAGAGAAATATAAAGGAGTATGATAGCGATGAGAATATTAATTACAGGCACAGTTGCTATCTTAATCATTTTAGGTTTGGTCAAAACGATACAAGATCACGAAATGACAAACGACACGAGTCGTCAGTTGTCAGACAACAAAGATGATGATAAAGTCATCCATCTTAATAATTTTAAAAATTTACATGCGAAAGAATTTAACCCATCTGATTTCTTTTAAGTCACCTAAGAATTGCAAATCCAGAAGTCATTTAAGTTTTACCTTTCATTCATACATCCTTTAATATTAATTACGACTTCTTTTATATAGATGCTAAATAGAGAGATTGTTGTGCAATGTTTGCACGGCAATCTCTCTTTTTCTTTTTAAAATTGGTAAAAGTAAAACGCAACGATTGACTTATATACCTATAGGGGGTACATTAGACGTGTAACAATGAATCACAGGGAGGCAATAATGTGGCTAATACGAAAAAAACAACATTAGATATCACTGGTATGACTTGTGCCGCATGTTCAAATCGTATCGAAAAGAAACTGAATAAACTTGATGACGTTAATGCCCAAGTGAATTTAACTACAGAGAAAGCAACTGTTGAGTATAACCCTGATCAACATGATGTCCAAGAATTTATTAATACGATTCAACATTTAGGTTACGGTGTCGCTGTAGAAACTGTCGAATTAGACATTACAGGTATGACTTGTGCTGCATGCTCAAGCCGTATTGAAAAAGTGTTAAATAAAATGGACGGTGTTCAAAATGCAACGGTCAATTTAACAACAGAGCAAGCTAAAGTTGACTATTATCCTGAAGAAACAGATGCTGATAAACTTGTCACTCGCATTCAAAAATTAGGTTATGACGCGTCTATTAAAGATAACAATAAAGATCAAACGTCACGCAAAGCTGAAGCGCTACAACATAAATTGATTAAGCTTATCATATCAGCAGTATTATCTTTACCACTATTAATGTTAATGTTTGTGCATCTTTTCAATATGCATATACCAGCACTATTTACGAATCCATGGTTCCAATTTATTTTAGCTACACCTGTACAATTTATTATTGGATGGCAATTTTATGTAGGTGCTTATAAAAACTTAAGAAATGGTGGCGCCAATATGGATGTACTTGTTGCTGTTGGTACAAGTGCAGCATATTTTTACAGTATTTATGAAATGGTTCGTTGGCTAAATGGCTCAACAACGCAACCGCATTTATACTTTGAAACAAGCGCCGTACTAATTACCTTAATCTTATTCGGTAAGTATTTAGAAGCTAGAGCGAAGTCTCAAACAACCAATGCGCTTGGCGAATTATTAAGTTTGCAAGCTAAAGAAGCACGCATTTTAAAAGATGGTAATGAAGTGATGATTCCTCTAAATGAAGTACATGTTGGAGATACACTTATCGTTAAACCAGGTGAAAAGATACCTGTTGATGGCAAAATTATTAAAGGTATGACTGCCATCGACGAATCTATGTTAACAGGTGAATCTATCCCTGTTGAGAAGAATGTTGATGATACTGTAATTGGTTCAACGATGAACAAAAACGGTACTATTACTATGACAGCAACAAAAGTTGGCGGGGACACTGCGTTGGCAAATATTATTAAAGTTGTCGAAGAAGCTCAAAGTTCTAAAGCGCCGATTCAACGATTGGCAGATATTATTTCTGGTTATTTCGTTCCTATCGTTGTTGGTATCGCACTATTAACATTTATCGTGTGGATTACTTTAGTTACACCAGGTACATTTGAACCTGCACTTGTTGCGAGTATTTCCGTTCTTGTCATTGCTTGTCCATGCGCATTAGGACTTGCTACACCAACTTCTATTATGGTAGGTACTGGTCGCGCTGCTGAAAATGGTATTTTATTTAAAGGTGGCGAGTTTGTTGAACGCACACATCAAATTGATACCATCGTTTTAGATAAGACGGGTACCATTACAAATGGTCGTCCAGTCGTGACAGATTATCATGGTGACAATCAAACGCTACAACTACTTGCTACTGCTGAAAAAGATTCTGAACACCCATTGGCAGAAGCCATTGTCAATTATGCAAAAGAAAAGCAATTAACATTAACTGAGACGACAACATTTAAAGCAGTACCTGGACATGGTATTGAAGCAACGATTGATCATCACCATATATTGGTTGGTAACCGTAAATTAATGGCTGACAATGATATTAGCTTGCCTAAGCATATTTCTGATGATTTAACATATTATGAACGAGATGGTAAAACTGCTATGCTCATTGCTGTTAATTATTCATTAACTGGTATCATCGCAGTGGCAGATACTGTAAAAGATCATGCCAAAGATGCAATAAAACAATTGCATGATATGGGCATTGAAGTTGCCATGTTAACTGGCGATAATAAAAACACTGCTCAAGCCATTGCAAAACAAGTAGGCATAGATACTGTTATTGCAGATATTTTACCAGAAGAAAAAGCTGCACAAATTGCGAAACTACAGCAACAAGGTAAGAAGGTTGCGATGGTTGGTGACGGTGTAAATGATGCACCTGCATTAGTTAAAGCTGATATCGGTATCGCCATTGGTACAGGTACAGAAGTTGCCATTGAAGCAGCTGATATTACTATTCTTGGTGGCGACTTGATGCTTATTCCTAAAGCCATTTATGCAAGTAAAGCAACCATTCGTAATATTCGTCAAAATCTATTTTGGGCATTCGGCTATAATATTGCCGGTATCCCTATAGCTGCATTGGGCTTACTTGCGCCATGGGTTGCTGGTGCTGCAATGGCACTAAGTTCAGTAAGTGTTGTCACAAACGCACTTAGATTGAAAAAGATGCGATTAGAACCACGCCGTAAAGATGCCTAGATTCCTTAATAATGAAGGATTCGTTGGTGATTCTGAGATAGGCTAGTGATTGGCTCTATAATGTCGCGGTTTACAGTTGGATTTTCGCTCCAACTGCATATATAGTTACACTTTTCGCTTGGCGAATTAGTGTATCTTACCTAATAGCTCCGCCTATTAGGTTCCATCATTATTATAAATAATAAGTACACTACGGTTTACAGTTGGATCTTCGCTCCAACTGCATAAGAGCCACTAATTATTATAAATAATAAGTACACTACGGTTTACAGTTGGTCCTTCGCTCCAACTGCATAAGAGCCACTAATTATTATAAATAATAAGTGGCTCTAAAAGGAGGTGAATGCTATGTCACAAGAAATTTTAAATGTTGAAGGTATGAGCTGTGGTCACTGCAAAAGTGCTGTTGAATCTGCATTAAATAATATTGACGGTGTCACTTCAGCTGACGTTAACCTTGAAAATGGTCAAGTAAGTGTTCAATATGATGACAGTAAAGTTGCTGTATCTCAAATGAAAGACGCAATTGAAGATCAAGGTTACGATGTCGTTTAATTAGGCAATATTCAACGTCATCAACACCAAATTAAAAAATCGAACTGATGAGAATCCCAACAATCCAAATTATCTCATCAGTTCGATTTTTAATTTACTCGTAACCTAGTATCTCCAGTCTGCAATACATCTAATGTTGCATCTAATGCATCGACAATTAGATTTTTAACTGCAGCTTCAGTATAAAACGCAATATGTGGTGTTAATATGACATCTTCCCTGTCAATCAACGATTCTAACAATGGATCGTTCAGTGTTTTGCCCCTTTGATCACTTGGGAAAAGTTTGCGTTCAAATTCATACGTATCAAGTGCTGCACCTTTAATCACACCATTGTCTAATGCGTCTAATAACGCCTTAGTATCTACTAAAGAACCTCTCGCACAATTGACAAATACTGCGCCCTTTTTAAAATGTTTAAATAATTCAGCATTAAATAGATAATGATTATATTTCGTTGCAGGTACATGTAATGTCACGATATCAGCACCTTCAACCGCTTCCTCAATCGTATCTTTGTAATCGACATACGTTGCAATTTTAGCATTAGGAAACGGGTCGTATGCGACCACATCACTTTGATAACCATTGGCAAATATATCGGCTACTACACGGCCAATTCGACCTGTACCAATAACAGCTACTTTTAAATCTTTAATGGATTTCGATAAAATAGTAGGTTCCCATCTAAAATCATGCTCCCGCACTTTCGTTTGAATTTGATTAAAATGACGAACCACATTAATAGCCTGGTTCACAGCAAACTCCGCAATTGAATTCGGAGAGTATGACGGCACATTTGACACAATCAAGTTATACTTGTTTGCTAACTCCAAATCATATGTATCAAATCCAGCACTACGTTGTGCGATTTGTTTAATACCAAGTTCATTTAATCGTTTATAAACATGCTCTGATAATGGTATTTGTTGTGATAGCGATAAGCCATCATAACCAGCGACACCTTCAACATTGTCATCAGTTAATGCTTCTTTAGTAATATCTACCTCAACATGATGTTTCTCTGCCCACGCCTTGATATAAGGCATATCTTCATCACGTACACTCATGATTTTAATTTTTGTCATTTTAACATCACCCTTAACTTTATTATTCATATAAATATGCTAGTTCTGTTAATCTTATTGCAGCTTCGTCTAATTTCTGGTCATCTAACGCCAATGAAATTCTCACATAACGATTACCATTCTCTCCAAATGGTTTCCCTGGAGCAACAAGTATTGACTTCTCTTGCACTAAAAATTGCTCAAATTGCTCGCTGTCATAACCAGGCGGTGTTTCCAACCATACATATATGCCACCTTTAGCATGAACAAATGGCAAATCAGCTTTTGCAAGCATGGCTTCGAATCGGTCACGACGTGTTTTAAATACATTGCTTTGTTCTTCTAAAAAATCATCATAATGATTCAAAGCATATATTGCGGCATCTTGTAATGCACCAAACATCCCAGCATTTGTGTGCGTTTGGTACTTTTTCAAAGCTTGAATCATATCTTTATTACCAACTGCAAAACCGACTCTAAAACCTGACATGTTATAACCTTTAGACAAGGAATAAATTTCAATCGCAACATCTTTCCCATTTTCCGAAGCAAGTATACTAGGATTTTTAGCGTCGAAACCGAAAGCACCATAAGCAAAATCATGCACGATTTTAGTGTCTGTATCTTTAAATTTAGCTATCGCTTCATCAAAAACTTCTTTCGTAGCTGTCGATCCAGTTGGATTATTTGGATACGTTAAATAAATGAGTTTTGTTTTATCTATTATTTGTGAATCAACTGTGGACCAATCTGGCAAATAATGTGGCGGTTCTAAATTAAGCGGGACAGGCTTGCCATCAGCTAAAAGTACACCTGCTAAATAATCCGTGTAGCCTGGATCAGGTAGTAATACATAGTCTCCTGGATTGATAACACATGTTGGTACTGCCACTAATCCATTTTTTGTACCATATAAAATGCATACTTCATCTTCTTTATCTAACGTCACATTATATTGTCTTTGATAAAAATCTACAATAGCTTGCTTGAACGCTTCTTTACCATGAAAAGCACCATATTTTTGATTTTCAGGAATAGTTAGTGCTTGTTGAAAATGATCAATAATACCTTGTGGCGTAGGCCCATCAGGGATTCCAACTGCCATATTAATTAATGGCAATGGTCCATGTTCGATTTTACGTCCCATCGTTTTCCCGAAATAACTATCAGGGATATTTGCTAATTTGTTAGAGATCATCAAATTCCTCCTCTATCATTAAACATAGCCTGGGCGACTATCATAATCCTAACAACTTGTATCACTCTCATTTAGATGGTTACAATGACATCGCCATTCACCGTTATGTTCAACAGAACTTATGACACACGTTGTATTGAATGAATTTATTTTCATTTTAGGTAGGTATAATATTATTGTCAATATTAGGAATTTTCAGATTAATATACACTCAATCATTATGATTCAACTGCCATGCATATCCGCATGCGCAACCAGTTAGATATGCTTATATAAAGTATAACGCCCATCAAGGTACGTATTCAAACGTGAACCTTAACAGGCGTCATTCATTGTTAAATAAAACTTCTTAAGCACATACTTATTTCACTATGCCTTTTACGTTCCCCTTATACTTTTCTCACATCTTTCTCTTAGACTACTCCCTTACACGCCTTGCTCAATATCTTTAATCATTTCATCTACAGTTATTTTCGCACTCGTTAAGACAATAGGAACGCCTGCACCTGGATGCGTACTTGCACCTGCAAAATATAAATCTTTATAATCTCGCGATACATTTTGTGGACGATAATAATTACTTTGCGCTAAAGTTGGCATTAAACCGAATGCCGAACCAAATTTCGCATGATACGTTTGCTCAAAATCATTTGGCGTAAAGATTGTTTCTGAAACAATATGCGATTTTATATCTTCAAATACTTCAATCGTTGCTAATTTACGATAAATAATTTCCTTTATTTGTTGCGTCAAAGCTTCATCTGACCAATCGATTCCGCTACCTGTTTTAAGTTCCGGCGTCGGCATTAGCACATAAATACCAGTTTTGCCTTCTGGCGCAAGTGATTTATCAGCGACCGCTGGTACATACACATAAATAGAAGGATCATATGATAAACGTCCCTCAAATATTTCTTCAATATTGCCTCTAAAGTCATCTGAAAAAATAACATTATGAAGTCTCACTTGATCTGTCACATCAATATCTATACCGATATACATTAAAAATGCTGAACAAGAGTAATCTAAGTCTGCAATTTTATGTGGTGGATACTTTTTAATAGGTGCAAAATCTGGCATTAATGATTCCGCAACACTAGGGAAATCAGCCGTACATAAAATTTTATCAAATTTTCTTATGTCACCATTCACTTTTATCGCATCGGCCCGTTTGAATTTAGGATCAATAATAATTTGCTCAATTTCAGCATTTAGTTCAATATTAACGCCTAAGTCTTTATTTAATTGCGCTAGCCCTTGAGCCATGCCATACATACCGCCTTTAATAAAATGCACACCAAACATCATTTCAATCATAGGAATAATTGAATATAGTGACGGGCCTCGTTTTGGATCAATTCCTATGTATAACGTTTGAAACGCTAAAAGCTTTTGTATCTTTTCGTTATCAATATAATGTTCAATTAGCTGATCTGCATGATTTAACGTTTTTAACTTAGCACCTTGCACAAGTGACGTCATATTATAAAAGTCACTCGGTTTGCGATACGTTCTTTCTAAGAAATAGCGACGTGCAATTTCATATTTTTTATAAACATCCGTTAAAAAGGACATAAAACCATGCGTTGAACCAGGTTCTATACTTTCTAGCATTTGCTGTAATTCAGCTAAATCTGTAGGCACCGTTATACGATCATCGTGGTCAAAATACACATCGTAAATATAACGTAATTGTCTCAATTCAATATAATCTTCATAATTTTTACCACACGCTGTAAAAACATCTTTATAAACATCTGGCATCATGACAATTGTGGGACCCATATCAAATGTAAAGCCGTCTTTCTTTAATTGATTCATACGCCCGCCTACATTATTATTTTTTTCAAATATCGTCACTTCATGACCTTGAGAAGCAATACGGGCTGCCGCTGCTAATCCTGTGACACCTGCACCAATTACTGCAATCTTCATTATTCAACCACCTATATTCTATGATATTTACTATTTATTTCATGAAACAACTTTGCCTTTTTCCGCTTATCCACAAAAACACGTTCATGTAATGTATAGTTAGCCTGTCTCACTTCGTCCAGTATTTCAATATATATACGTGCTGCTAATTCTATGATTGGTTGTGCTTCAATACTAAATACTTTGATTTGATCCATAACATCTTGAAAATCTTTTTCTGCGATAGCTGCATAATATTCCCATAAGTCAATATAATGATTATTAACACCATTTTGGTACACTTCAGCAATATCAACTTCATATTGCTTTAATCGTTGCTTACTAAAATATATCCGTTCATTGTCAAAATCTTCACCGACATCTCTTAATATATTAATCAATTGCAACGATTCACCAAGTCTTCTTGCGACATCGTATGTCTGATGTGTTTCATGATCACTTAAAATCGGCGTCAATACTTCACCTACTGTACCAGCAACACCATAACAATATCCGAATAATTCAGCGTCCGTTTCAAACATTGTAAAATGTTGATCTTTATATACAGTATCAATGAGATTATAGAAAGATTGAAAGGCGATATTTTTATGTTGTGCAACATGCTGAAGTGCCATCATTATTCTACGATCACTTTGAAAGTGATGATGTTCATATGGGTATTTTTCAATAGATTGTATATCTTCTTTTATTTGATTTAAAAATTGAATATCGCCATAAACATCTATACTGTCATCAATTTTACGACACACAGCATAAATTGCCCAAACCGCTTTTCTTTGATCTTCTGGTAACAAGTCAAAAGCGTAAGAAAAGCTTTTTGAATGTTTCTTCATGATTTTATGACAATATTTAAAATTCATATCCATCATTGTCATACTAGTCCTCCTATATTGAAATGCCATTACCTTGATTTATTGTTCTTTAGATATAGAATATTGACGACCTTTCCATTCAACTACACCATACCGATGCGTTTGTTTCCAAGATTGGATGAAAATTTTAGTAAAAAACATAAATAACAATGGATGACATACCATTAATAAATTAGAAAATTGGCCGACCCTTCGATGCAGATAAATAAATTGTGTAGTATAGCTCAAGTAAAGTGCTACCATTTTTCTTACAGACATTTGGCGATATTTTAAACTAAGACATAGCCCTAAAATACTCGCTATAGAACCAAACAACCACAACACAATTGCTGTCATGATCTTAGGCTTTGTGCCACCTGCCCCAGTTGACAAATGCTTTGTCCATCCTTCTTGTAATGACTGAAATCCTTCTTGATACATGCGAAATGCAACAAATGGAAACCCTTCATAAACTGTTACGGGCAATGATTGTGAAGTATATGCACTTCCTAAAGCAAATCCTTCAATAATATGACGGTTTGCACTTTTATGACCTCCAGTTGCATAATAATCTTCTTTATTTGTTAATGTCACCGGTCCAAATGCATGCTGGTTAGTCCGACCGTCGTCTAAGGTAGAAAATACATTCATACCAACGACTGTCATTAAATTAAATATCGCTGAAAACCCTTCGTAGAAACGCTTTGTTATATGATAAGGCTGTACGCTTAACAATCCTTTTTCACCTTGTAATTGATACTGATTAATCAACGTTTCAACAGCATCTTTCCTTAAGAAAGTTACATCAGCATCTACAAAGGCAATACGATTCGTACATGCATGCGTCACACCTTGATAACAAGCATGTGATTTCCCATACCATTTGCCGTCAGTATCATCAACAACATCTACTACAGTCGCACCATATGAACGTGCTACACGTGCTGTTTCATCTGTCGATCCGTCATTCATAACAATGACATCTACTGGAACTTGCTGTTGTATTATCGAATGTAGTAAATGACCTATTCTTTTTTCTTCGTTTCTAGCCGGAATAATAATTGTTAATGCTTTATGATTGAAGTTCAGCGTTTTCGCCTTTAGCTGATGTCTACGATTAAATATCAATGCACCACACGCCATAGACATGGTCACTATTACTGTTAATATTCGTGATAACCATTTCATAGATATCACTTCCTATTCTTCGCTTCTCGCGCGTTTATTTTGTCTGCGACTTGTTGCCCACTTAATGTAACCATTGGTATGCCACCACCAGGATTTACTGATCCACCTACAAAGTACAAGTTTTCAAAATACTGACTTTCTTTAGGAAATTTAAATCCTTTGTTTTTCTTTTTATCTGCTACAACACCATATATTGCACCACGATTAGAACGATAATTTTTTTCAATATCCTCCGGTGTCCAAACATCTTCATAAATAATGTGTTTTCTTAAATCAGTAAGTCCCATTTTTTCTAATTTATCCAAAATTTTATCCCTAAACTTCGCATAATCTTCAGTTGTAAAAGGCTGATCTTGAATATATGGAATATGTGGTAAGACTTTGATATTTTCATAACCTACTGGCGCTTGTGTGTGATCAGTTTTATTCGTATTTACTAGATAAATGGTCGGATCATCTGGCAATACCTTTTCATGAAAAACTTGTTGATAATTGAGATAAGCATTTTCCGTAAAAAAGAAATTATGATGTGCTAATTGCGGGTATTGGCAAGCAACACCTAAATGCATCACATATCCTGAGCTTGCCGGCTCAAATTCCCTCTCTAATTTGTTTAATCGTTGAGTATCAAGGTGAATTAAATATTTATAAGTAGGTATGACTTCCATATTTGAAATAATATAATCTGCCTTTACAAACTCACCTGTATCTAATCTGACACCCGTCACACGTCTTTGATATGTTTTAATATTGTCCACACGTGCACCTGTATGAATTGTGACACCTTCTTCACGCGCTAGCTTTTCCAAGGCATTGGCTAAATGATGGATTCCACCTTCTACATACCAAAGGCCTTGCTCTTGTTGCATATGGAATAACATAGATAATACAGCTGGCGCATCGTATGATGAAGAACCTACATATTTGATAAAATAGCCTAACATTTGTCGCAAGTATGGATTCGAGATACGCTTGTCTATGGCCTGTTGCATAGTATGTACATAATCATAATTAATAAGAGCATTTAATGGCCCATGAAATTTAATAATTTGAGATAGTGTATCTAAACCATAGTTAAAATACCCTTTTTCAGTAATACGATCGATTCGTCTTGTATAATTCAAATAATTTTGCAGTTCCTCTATATCCTGTTTCGACAATATCGCATTATGCTGACCTGTTTCTTTAATACCTTCATACAAATCGATAGTCGTTCCATCTGGAAAAAAGCTACGCCATTGATGTGGCAATCGCTTGATTGTAACGTAGTCTGACATTTGCTTCTTGCTATATTCGAATAATTTTTCAAAAATATAAGGCATCGTTAAAATAGATGGACCTAAATCAAAGCCAAAGCCATCTGATTCATGACGATTCACTTTGCCTCCTATATGATTATTTTGTTCATATAATGAGACCGAATAGCCACTTTGTGCCATTCGAATTGCTGCAGAAATCCCACCTAAGCCACCACCAATAACGATGATATGTTTAGTCATGACGTTCACCTCTTCGTTTTAATATGCGTAGTAACTGCGTTAATCTCGGTCGATTATAGCGTTGCACAATAATGATTGGAACATTAGCTATCATTGCATAGAAAATATTTATATACTTTACTAAACGAGGGCCTTTATTGAATATGATGACTGGAAGTATCGATATCCAATGAATCAACTCTGCCCTCTTTGTCTCTATAATCATTTTTTCAATTTCATCAGTATTGATTGTCATTAAATGACGCTGATCATATATATTTTGATTAAGCTGATGACCATCTAAAATCTTATGTTTCCATTTTCTTACGTAAAACCATTTGTTCCAAAATTTTCCATGCTTCTCAAAGTTAAATGATTTAAATATTATGTACTTCTGACGAAAATACTTATCAGGAATTCTTGTACCTAAATTTGCTATATTTAGTTGAACAATTAACCAATACATACTACAAAAAAATGCTGTTTTAATATATTTTTTCATGGTTTTCATCTAAATTGAATCACTCTCAATCATACTGACATAGTATAAATTATCACTTTATTACTTAGTTCCCTAAAGATCAGTGAATAAACCGCTCTCATTTATATTTATATAAAACAAAAACGCCAATACTCTCATGTTAGAGAATATTGACGTCATTTGATTTACATTTGATTAATGAATGAAATTATATGAACCTGCTTGGTTTGCTGAAATTGTACGAGACGTAACCACACCAGCACCATGTCCATAGTTCATTTCTGAAACACGAACAGAACCGTTGCTGTTAACGCCTTCAACGTAAGCAACATGACCGTAATAGCCTTGTGTTGTTTGCATGATAGCACCAACTTTTGGTGTATTGTTCACTGTATAGCCAGATGATGCAGCTGCGTTAGCCCAATTACTTGCGTTACCCCATGTTGAACCAATTTTCCCACCAACACGATCAAATACATAATAAGTACATTGTCCTGAAGTATATAAGTTACTTCCTGATGCATAACCATTAGAAATTGAACGACCATTTGAAGATGGCGCTGCAGTTGTAGTCACATGAACATTATTACTTGTTGTGCTATAACTTGCACCTGAACCACCAGTATAATAGTTATTTGTTGCTGTTTGACTATTGTTTGTATAGTTATTGTATTGATATGAATGATTATAGTAGTTATTGTAAGATGCATTGTTATAACTATAAGTATTGTAGTTGTTGTAGTAGTATGTGTTGTTTTGCGTTAATTGACTTGGATTCCAATTTCCTGTCCAAGTGTAATGATAATTACCTTGTGCATCAATTGTATACGTATAGCTGTATGATTGAGCGTCATTAGAATTATATCCATTGTTATTTTGTTCTGCGGCTTGTGCATCATGTCCTGCAAATGCGATAGTGGCAAGTCCTGCTGTAGCGATTGTAGCTGTAACGATTTTTTTCATAATTAAATATCCTCCCAATAATCAAAACACTCTATACATATAGTCATTAGCGACTCAATTATTTTAAATTTTATATTTTTTATTTTTTTAGTATGCAAATAATTATAACTTTTATAGTTTTGCGACAAAACAAACTATAACAGAGATTAGGTGTCTTGCGGGCTTTGTTATCATAATGTAATCTGTTCCTAATAAAGCTTCATTGAATGTAATATACCAATTAGAATGTTTACAACACTTTTTCTGCACCGTTACCATGGGATTTGAAAATAAAAAAGCACTAAACTTTTAATGAAATACATCATTTTTGATAATAAATATCAGAAGTAATGTAATATTTCAAAAGTTTAGTGCATCAAATTATTTCTTATTTGTAGCATGTGTTTCCATCGTTTTTACAATCAAATCAGTCAGCGCTTTACTACCTGCATATTCTAAGTGAATACCGTCATATGCAAAGTATTCCGGATGACCTGCAGAAGCTTTATACCAATCGACTAGATGTACATTAGAGCGCTTTTCAGCTGCCTCATAAATTAATTTATTTATTCTACCTTCATAATCTCTAGGTACTCTAATAGAAACTAAATAAATGTCTGCTTTTCCAAAACTATCCAATAGTTCATTTAATTGATCTTTCGTAAATGCCCCATTTGTACCAAGCTCTACTACAACTTTTTGACCTTTTTTAGCATAGTCTTTATATTGCGATTTCACAATTGGTGTAGCATCAACGAGTTGCCGTCCAACTTTACCATCAATTTGTGCATTTGGTATTTTCTTAGTAAAGACATTACCAATATCCACCATGACCGAGTCACCAATTAATAGTGGTGATGACTTTTTAATATCCTCTTTGCTATTCGCTGTCTGCTTATCCTCTTGCTTATCTTTTTTAACGACTTTTTTCTTCGTTGTTTTAAATTCCGTCTTCTTCTCTTTCTTCTCGGCTTCATGTTGTTTGCCAAGTGCATCAAACTGTCCACTGAGCACAACGATAGACGGAACCAATAATAGGATAACTAACACTGTTCTAGCAAATTGCCCCTTCTTTTTAGGTAAAAATGCAAAAGCTTTAAATCCTTTTTTACGTATAGGTGTTTCAATAAAGCGATACGAAATTTCAGCCATTAACGCTGTTAACAAAATTTCTATAATATAAACGTATACCGGTATTTGTCCTTGTACGTAATAACTGTTCACAAAAACAATGATAGGATAATGCCATAAATATAAGCTATATGATCGTTTACCTATAATTAGTAAAGGTTTCATACTTAAAAATTTAGCAAATAAACTAGAAGGATGTACCGCAATTGCAATAATGAATAAAGTTGCAAATGATATAATGTAAAATCCTCCATTATAGATCCATTGATCTTGGTCGCCAACTATAAAGAACAAAGTCATTAGAACCGCAAAACCAGATATCCCTATAATATCTAATGATACGACAATCTTTTTAGAAATATCTTTTTTCAAAGCAAACGGAGGCCAAATAAATGCTAATATACAACCAAGCAATAAAGTTTGCAGTCGTGTATCTGTCCCAAAATACACACGTGAATTATCTCCAGTGATGAAATGAATCACTATCATAAGTCCTAAAGAAATCAACGATACAATAAATAGCGTTTGAATAATATTTCTCGGTTTAAATCTATGTAATAAGAACGTGATAACCAATGGGAAAAGCAAGTAAAATTGTTCTTCAATGGCTAAAGACCATAAATGTTTGAGTGGTTCAATAGCAAATTGGTTAAAATAATCTACATTCTGTGAGATGTACCACCAGTTTGAAACATAGAATATAGCTGCAATAGCATCTCGTTTCATTTGTATAATCAATTCCGGTTTAAATATCAGTGTGAACGTAAGCACGACACAAATTAAAAACAACACTGCCGGAATGAGTCGTTTCAATCGTCGCTTCCAAAACTCTAGCAAATCAATTTTTTGCGTCCGATAATACTCACTTATCAACAAACTTGTTATTAAATAACCTGAAATAACGAAGAATGTATCTACTCCTAAAAAGCCCCCACTTAACCATTGTGCATTCAAGTGATAAATAATGATTCCTATAACTGCGAATGCCCTCAATCCATCTAATCCGGGTAAGTATCGCGGGGAATACATTTTTTCTAAACGTTTAAAGTCTTTTGTATCCATGTTAATAAACGCCCCATTTATTTTTCTCTATTTTGTAGCATATCACAATATTTTTGAAAATAAAATATTGCACTGATTTTCATTAATTGATTTAACCCTTAATTAAGATAGTTTTAAATTTTTTATTAAGTAGAAAACAATTATTACAGTTAATTTCATTACTGCAAACCACATATAAATTTGTCGATTTTACTACATAACATAGATTATCATAGATTCTTGAATTTTTAGCAAAATAACTGTTATTTTCATTATATTTTTACAAAAAAAGGTTCGTTTTATATTTTATGCCTCTTACTGTAACAGAATCATTAAGATATGCTATTCGAATATACTTTTTCAAAATTTATATAATGAATAAATTAACATGTATTGAAAAAAAAGCGAAATGCAGCCTATCCTCTAATGTAAACCAAACGATATATCTCGTCAGACTTTATATTTAAACGCTATGTGTCACTTTTAAAATGAATATTACTAAGATTGTCATATCAATTATTATTGCATCGAATTAATCTTTTAAATTTCTGTAATAAAACCTATTATCTACATCTAATTTAGGAAAACTACTTGGTAAATCTCCTCGCTTAATTTCACGGAAGCCATTATTAGAATAAAAATACTGTGCACTAATAAATTTATCAATTGTTCCTAAATAAATACCATCGATATTTTGTTCTTTACATGTCATTATAACTTTATCTAAAAGTTTTTTACCTATTTTTAAATTCCTATAACCTTTATCAACAAACATTTTTTTAAGTGCAGACATATTATTATCTAGTCTAATCAAACCTATAGTACCAACAATATTTTGATGATTGTTTATTGCAAGCCAAAATTGCCCTCCATTATTCAAATAGTTATGTTCGATGTTCTCCAAATCAGGTTGATCATCTCTATCAATTTTTATATTAAATTCATTTTTTTGAATCGATAAAATAAACTCGATTAGCTCTTCCTTATAAGACCTATTATATTCAATTATGTTTATAGCCATTTTTATCTCCTTTTTCATTTAATTTAATTATAAAATGTGCGTTTAGTTTGTATCTAGTGTACTCAGTACAGCCTCAAATGAAGTTTCATTCCACTTGGCACTTAATAAAGACAAGTATTTTAGCAGTAATACAATAAAGTCCAATAAATTTCCCTAACTTCAATATCCACTTTTTAAAAAATGTATTTTTAATTAATAAAAAAACTCTCCCCAATTTCTATGGGAAGAGCTATATATTTAATGTCTAAACATTACTTTTATTTATTATGAAGGAATTAGAATCCCCAAGCACCTAAACCTTGTGCTTTGTATGCTTTAACAGCTGCGTTGATTTGTTGGTCAACAGTGTTTGTTGGACCCCAACCTGGCATAGTTTGGAATAAACCTGAAGCACCTGATGGGTTGTAAGCATTTACTTGACCATTTGATTCACGAGCGATGATTGCAGCCCATGTAGAAGCTGAAACACCAGTACGTTGAGCCATGATTTGAGCTGCTGATGAACCAGTAGCACCTGCAGTATTACCATTGCTTAATCTCACTGAACTTGAAGTAGTTGAAGTGCTGTAGTTATGGTAAGTTGGAGCTGAAACAGCTTCAACGTTTGAGTTACTTGATTGTGCATTGTAGCTTACTGATTGTACATTTGAACCTTGGTTGTATGAAGTAGTGTAGTCTGCACCTGCAACGTTTGAGAAACCAGCAGTTTGACCATTAGCTGCTTCATAGCTCCATGACCATGTAGTACCATTTGAAGTGAAGTTATATTGGAAACCATCTTTTACAAAGTGGATGTCATATGCACCATCTTTGATTGGAGCTGCATTTAATTGATCTTGGTGATTGTGTGCTAAGTCAACTAAGTGTGCTTGATCAACGTTTACTTCAGCAGCGTGTGCTTGATGTCCTGTACCTGCTGCGTAACCTGTTACACCTAATGCCACTGCTAATGATGATGCCATAATTGTCTTTTTCATAGTAAAAAATCCTCCAGTAATAATTGTAAGTTTATGTTTTTAGTAATTATATTTTGAATTTGAATGTCGTAGTGCAAGTTTAAATTGTCTTTTATTTCTTTCAACGGTACTCACTATATCACAAAAAACCAGCCAGTAAATTACACTTTCTTTACAAAACATTACAATATCAAGTTTTATTTGTAATGTTGAAATATGGCTGTTTTATACTGTAATGTGAAATATGTGCCCTTTAGAATCCAATAAACCCTTGAAATAGTCTTTAACGCATAAGATTTTTACTATATTTAGCTCAACTATTACAGCTTTCGTAATATTACAGATTGTATTTTTGTTACATAGCTGTAATATATCTGACATGTAACTTCTCTTATTTTCGTACATTAAACGCAATTAAAAAGCAATCAACACATATGTTTCTACACATGTATTGATTGCTATTATTGTTGTATATCCAAAGTTTTAAAACACACATCTTTTGTGAATTGTCTTATCTTTTATAAGCACAAATAAACTGCACCTTAATTATATTGCTAAACTCTATTATCGTAATTCACAATAACATTAAATAATTTTTGATCTCATATTTTCAAAAAACATACTGTTATTATCCCATGAATTTAAAAATATCATTAGTATATAAACGAAACACTTTACGATAAATGATATCTGCAAGCCAAGCTGTTACAAATGGTACAACAAAGAACGCTACTACAATTAGTAAGACACTCAACCAAGCAGAATCAACCTCCATAAATTTAAATGCATTAATCGGTCCTACCATTCCTATAAAACCAAATCCAGCTGACTCTTTCGTTCCATGAATACCTACTAATGCTGATACCAAACCTGATACAATGGCTGTCGTTAATATTGGTAACATAAGAATTGGATATTTCACCATATTAGGTATCATCATTTTAACGCCTCCAAAGAAGACGGATAACGGCACCCCTAAACGATTCACTTTACTTGTACCAATTATCAATACTGCTTCAGTCGCGGAGATACCAATTGAAGCTGATCCAGCTGCTAAACCTGAAATACCTATCGCAAAGGCAATGGCCACAGTTGATAGTGGCGAAATAATAATAAGACTAAATACCATTGAAATCAAAATACTCATGACAATCGGTTGTAATTCTGTAAAACCATTAACCATATTACCGATGGCTGTTGTAATCATTTTCGTATACGGCAATATTAAAACACCAATTGCACCTGAAATACCGCCAACAACTGTTGGGAATACAATCAATGCCATACTACCTACGCGATGTTGAATAAGTAAAATGAACAACACTGCAATCGCTGCTGTAATCATTGTATTAATTAAATCACCAATACCCGTAATCATCCAAGCACCATTTTTAAACTGCGCTGCACCGCTTCCTACATATGCTGCACTCGCCACAACAGCAATTGCTAATGGCGATAGGTCAAATTTCATGGCAACCAATGCACCAATCAAAGCAGGTACTGTAAATTGAATTGCAACGACAACGCCTAATAACGTTTTAAAAATCGGATGATAATCCATAAAGTATTTAAAAATTTCTCCAAGTATCGCATTAGGAACTAAACCCGCAACAATACCTATGGCGACACCTGATAAAACTCTAAATATAAAATCTTTGGGTGTAATTGTTTTAATTGATGTCATAATATCATCCTTCCATTTATGTATATACATCTTTATGCAAATAATAAAGAGCCTTAAGTTATAAGCTGCCACTAGCTTAAATTCTAAGATGTGCATGCCGATGTTGTTATATTTAGGCTAGCAGTAACATCTATAACTCAAGACTATGAAAAATAGTATATCACAAAATTCTGAATTTTTAGATAAAGAAATTGGCAATTTTTCAAACATATTGTTACAATACACTTTTATTTTATCTTCATTTTTAAAATCCATTAATACAATAGAAGAAAGACATTCAAATGCTTACCAAAAAGGTACATTATTTGTTAGGAGCGTATCAGCACTTATATATCATCAACACAATTGACAATATAATAGAAGATACTGATAATAAGTGTTAAAACAACAGATGTTAGGTAGTGAACAAATGATGGAAAGTAAATCCATAGATCCAAGAATCGTTAGAACCAAACAATTGCTTGTCGATGCTTTTCTTAAAATTTCTAGAGAAAAGAAATTATCTCAAATTACAGTTAAAGATATCACTGATATTGCTACGCTAAATCGTGCAACATTTTACGCTCATTTCACTGATAAAGAAGACCTCCTAGACTACACATTATCTGTAACCATTTTAAAAGACTTGAATGATAATTTGAGCATTTCTAATGTCATTAATGAAAAGGTTCTGCGTAATATTTTCATTTCAATTGCGAGTTATATCAAAGATGCTGCAAAGTCTTGCGAATTAAATAGTGAAGCATTTTGCAACAAAGCACATCAACGTATTAATAATGAATTAGAAGATATTTTTGCGATTATGTTAGAAAACAGCTATCCGGAGCATCAACGAGATATCATTGTAAATAGTGCGAGTTTTTTAGCAGCTGGTATCTCAGGCTTAGCATTACATTGGTTTAACACGAGTCAAGAGACAGCCGATGTGTTTATCGATCGCAACCTTCCATTTTTAATTCATCATATAGCACATTTTTAATAAAACTTGGTATTTAGTCATGCATCTTGAAATCACTATGTGACTTAGGTTCATACTTGTACACACAATAAAATTTAACGTATTACGATTGATTAGCCGTGTCTAGGACATAAATCAACGTCCTATACTCTACAATGTCATATTAGCAGTCGTTAACTGAATGAAAATAAGCTTGTCATTAAAACATATAGATTTTAGTGACAAGCATTTTTGTTTTTGCGTACTTAAACAACACTTCAGACAATATGTTGTTTAGGCAACAAATGATATGTGCGTGTTTATTGGCAAACGTACAACATAGTAGTATAGTATGTCTAAACAACACATGTTGCATAGTTGATATACGTTGTTTAAATACTAAGATAGGAGGGATTGACGTGAGCGAGACAGATGAACCTCAGGGGTTTGAACGCACGCATAATATATTAAATATTAATCAGAATAGGCAGAGTCTAATGACATTCATTATAAGTAAATTGAAGTCGACGTTGAAGCAACGCATAATAAATGCTCGTGGTAAAAAGCGAATCGACTATCGACTGTCGTATAACTTTTACATTACGTATTATGATACTGTAGAAATCAAGAAAATCGACTGTGAATATACCTATGCTATGCCCATTGCAATTTTAATAAGACACACGATGTCATTCGACAATGCTCATTTCTTTGCTCAGTTACGTCATCCTGTCTTATAAAACAACATTGCAGACATGTATATCAAACGACACTTCAATAACATCACTTTGCCATCGTACTACTATTAAAATCGTGTCTCAAACCCCTTATTTTAATTCCAAAAATCTGCTGGTCAAAAGACCGAGAAACTAAAAACATTACTGGATGTGTTGATAAATTATCTTATAGAAATAAACTCAAAATATATCAACACTTGATTCTAAGGAGGATATGACAATATGAAAATTTTAGATAGAATTAATGAACTTGCAAATAAAGAAAAAGTCCAACCACTTACTGTAGCTGAAAAACAAGAACAACATGCATTGCGTCAAGACTACTTAAGCATGATCCGAGGACAAGTATTAACAACATTTTCCACAATAAAAGTGGTTGATCCAATCGGTCAGGATGTCACACCAGATAAAGTGTATGATCTTCGCCAACAATACGGTTATATTCAAAATTAATATTTGCTCACGAGGTATTGCACTTAAGGTGCCAACTGACCTCATAAACAAAGCCCATACTGATTGAAGACACTAATGTGTCCACCATGTCTCTTACGACATGTGCACATTAAACCTTCATCTTTGTATGGGCTTTTTATTTATTCTTTTGAGAATTTCATTTTAGCAGACCAAAAAATTAAAATGGTGTCCATCAAGATCTTTGAACATTGCACCATAAAACCCTTGGCTTACTGTTGGTTCTTGAACGACTGTGCCACCCGCTTCTTTCACTTTATTCACCAACTGGTCAACTTCTTCATTTGTGTTCACACCTAGAGAAATCATCACTTCATTTGGTTCAGTATTAAGGCTTTGCTGACTTACATTTTGAAAATGCTTGTTTTCTATTAAAATTACGGTTGTTTGACCTATTTGAATGCCGACCATTTTATCTAACATTTGTGGGTTTCTATTTATTTTAAATCCTAACGCTTTATAAAACTGTGCGCTCTTTTCTAAATCTTGCACATGCAAATTAAACCACATTGATTGAATCATGATTGCACCCCATTCATTACTTATTATAGTTTTGGACTTTAAGCCAATCACTTAATGATAATCTTGTTGGATTTATTTCAGCCATTAATTCAAAGTCTACTTCATAACCTTTTTCTTCCAACCATTGCTTTTCTGCAACACCACTAACAAATTCTCCTTCTATAACAGTAGATTTACCTGTCACTTCACTAAAAATTGTTGCTGCTTCACTTAATGTAACTTCATCGGAACCAATCTCTATTGATTGATGCGTAAAGCTTTGTGGATGTGCAAAAATATACGATGCAATTTTAGCTATATCAATAGAAGAAATCATTGTGAATTTTATATTCGGATTAATAAATTCTGGTAATGTAATACGTTCATCTTCGACTTTAGCAATGCGTAAAAAATTATCCATAAAGAATGATGGTTTGATAACTGTTGCATTTATATTAGATTCCATTAATCTATTTTCTATTTTTGCTAGTACTTCAAAGTGTGGGCCAGTTCGATTTCGATTAACCCCTCCCGCAGTACTATACACAATATGTTGAATATTTTCTTGCTCAGCTATTTCAATTATCTTCATACCTTGTCTTAATTCTTCGCTAACATCATCTTTAACGATTGGCTGAATACTGTATAAGCCATACTTACCTTTCATCGCTGATTGCAAACTAACATTATCACTCAGATCACCTTCAACGATTGATAAATGCGGATGTCCTATGTCTGAAAGTTTACGATTATTCTTATTTCTAGTTAATGCACTTACATACCATCCATCCTCTAACAACTGTTTTACAACTGCATTACCTTGCTTCCCTGTTGCGCCTATTACTAAAATATCTTTCATTTTAGATCCACTCCTCTTTTTATCTTAAAAACCAATAGTCCTCTTTTTCACCTTTTAAATACGTATATGGTTCTGGTGTTTGTCCATTTCCTTTAATATTGTCGTTTATTACATCTCTGACATCCCATACTAAATGAATAAATCGTTGTAATTGATGACTAAAAATGCCTAGTGGCGCTGTCATAGCTAATACTTTTTCCACATCTTCTGTAGTGACATTCAGTTTTTCAGCAATCATTTGAACCGATAAGGTAGATTCTTCAAAATGTGCTTGCAACTCTTCGCACGTAATGCGTCTTTGCTCTTTATTTAAAGACATATGCAACACTCTTTTCTTTTTTAAATATTTACAGCACTTTGCAAATTCATTGCTATCTTTCTTAACACGTTTTATAATAAACGGAGAGTTATCCGTTTGTCAATTTTAGAGAATTTTAAGTAGGTGTAATCATGCGAAAAGATGCAAAAGAGAATAGGCAACGAATTGAAGAAATAGCGCACAAACTTTTTGATGAAGAAGGCGTTGAAAACATTAGTATGAATCGTATTGCTAAAGAACTAGGTATCGGTATGGGGACATTGTATCGACATTTCAAAGATAAAAGCGATTTATGCTACTACGTCATACAAAGAGACCTTGATATTTTTATCACTCATTTTAAGCAAATTAAAGATGACTATCATTCTAATTATGAGGTTATGCAAGTGTCGTTAGATTATCTTTTACAATTTAAAATCGATAATAAGGCACTACTGCAATGTATTGAAGCAGGCAACAATAAATTACGTTTTTACCAAAGCGCATTTTATCAAGAATTATTTGATTTTTATTATGACTTATTTAAAAGCGATGACGACACTTACACGAAGTTCAAAACAGATATGCTGTTGCAATCATTATCAACTAGTGTATTTGCCTTCCAAATAGAGCATCGCCATATTTCAATTGAAGCGTACAGAAATTATTTATTAAACATTTATTTAGATGAGGTGGAACGTAATGACTAAAATTGTGTTAATCACAGGAGGCAATAAAGGGTTAGGCTATGCAAGTGCAGAGGCACTTAAAGCATTGGGTTACAAAGTTTATATAGGTTCTCGGAATGATGTAAGAGGACAACAAGCATCACAAAAATTAGGTGTTCATTATGTACAGTTAGATGTTACAAGTGACTACTCAGTCAAAAATGCTTATAACATGATTGCTGAAAAAGAAGGCCGTCTTGATATCCTCATTAACAATGCAGGTATATCTGGTCAATTTTCAGCACCTTCCAAATTGACACCTCGTGACGTTGAAGAAGTATATCAAACGAATGTATTCGGTATCGTACGAATGATGAATACATTCGTCCCTCTCTTAGAAAAATCTGAACAACCTGTTGTCGTCAACGTATCAAGTGGTTTAGGTTCATTTGGAATGGTTACAAACCCCGAAACAGCTGAATCTAAAGTGAATTCATTAGCTTATTGTTCGTCTAAATCGGCAGTAACAATGCTAACGCTACAATACGCTAAAGGATTACCTAACATGCAAATCAATGCTGCTGATCCAGGCGCTACAAATACTGATTTAGTTGGTGATTTTAGTAATAATTCCAAACACGTTTCTGAAGGAATCAAGCCAATCATTCAATTAGCAACGATTGGTGCAGATGGCCCAACAGGTACATTTATTAATGGCGATGGAGAGATGCCTTGGTAGATCAATTTTATGTTACAAACATTGAAATTAGAGGTATATAAAAAATGCTTCTGCAATAGATGCAATAAACATGCAATACAATATGGAGGCGAAGTAAATGAAAAGTATTACGTTTGAAGAACATTATGTCATTGAAGATATTCAAAAAGAAACGATGAATGCGATATCAGCAGATCCTAAAGGTGTACCGATGAAAGTAATGTTAGAAGGCCTTGAAAAAAAGACAGGTTTTACAAATGCCGACGAATTATCACATCATGATGAACGTATCCAATTTATGAATAATCAAGACGTTCAAATTCAAGTCTTATCTTATGGAAATGGTTCTCCTTCAAATTTGGTTGGTCAGAAAGCCATTGAATTATGTCAAAAAGCAAATGATCAATTGGCAAACTATATTGCACAATATCCCAATCGCTTTGTAGGCTTTGCAACTTTACCTATCAATGAGCCTGAAGCCGCAGCGCGAGAATTCGAACGTTGCATCAATGATTTAGGATTCAAAGGTGCGCTCATTATGGGACGTGCACAAGATGGTTTTCTTGATCAAGACAAATATGACATTATTTTCAAAACAGCTGAAAATTTAGACGTACCGATTTATCTACATCCCGCGCCAGTTAACAGTGACATTTATCAATCATACTATAAAGGAAATTATCCTGAAGTAACTGCGGCAACATTTGCTTGTTTTGGTTATGGTTGGCACATTGATGTCGGTATTCATGCAATACATCTAGTATTATCTGGTATTTTTGATCGTTATCCAAAGTTAAATATGATTATTGGACATTGGGGTGAGTTTATCCCATTCTTCTTAGAACGTATGGATGAAGCTTTATTCGCTGAACATTTGAACCACCCTGTAAGCTATTACTTTAAAAATAATTTTTATATCACACCGAGTGGCATGTTAACGAAGCCACAGTTTGATTTAGTCAAGAAAGAAGTAGGTATTGATAGAATTCTTTATGCTGCTGATTATCCATATATTGAGCCTGAAAAATTAGGTGTATTTTTAGATGAACTGGGTTTAACAGATGAAGAAAAAGAGAAAATAAGTTATACAAATGGTGCTAAATTATTAGGTTTATCAGCTAACAATTAACAAATGGAGGTCATTGAATATGGAAACTTTAGAATTACAAGGCGCTAAATTACGATACCACCAAGTCGGACAAGGACCCGTGCTCATCTTTATTCCTGGTGCAAACGGTACCGGAGACATTTTTCTGCCTCTTGCAGAACAGTTAAAAGACCATTTTACTGTTGTAGCCGTTGATCGTCGTGATTATGGAGAAAGCGAGTTAACTGAACCACTCCCTGATTCCGCTTCAAACCCTGACAGTGATTATCGTGTCAAACGCGACGCACAGGACATTGCCGAACTTGCAAAGTCATTAAGTGATGAACCTGTCTATATATTAGGTTCAAGTTCAGGTTCAATCGTTGCGATGCATGTGTTAAAAGATTACCCTGAAGTCGTTAAAAAGATTGCATTTCATGAACCACCAATTAATACATTTTTACCAGACAGTACTTATTGGAAAGATAAAAATGATGACATTGTGCATCAAATTTTAACAGAAGGCTTAGAAAAAGGCATGAAAACATTTGGTGAAACATTAAATATCGCACCAATTGATGCAAAAATGATGTCTCAACCTGCTGATACTGAAGAAGGACGTATAGAACAGTACAAACGTACGATGTTCTGGTCAGAATTTGAAATTAGACAATATACGCATTCAGATATTACTTTGGATGATTTCACAAAATACAGCGATAAAATCACCCTACTAAATGGGACAGATTCTAGAGGCTCCTTCCCACAAGATGTTAACTTTTATATAAACAAAGAAACTAGCATACCTATTGTAGATATTCCAGGCGGTCACTTAGGTTATATTCAAAAACCTGAAGGCTTTGCTGACGTATTATTAAATATGTGGGGTTAATCTATCGTTCTCTAATAAAACAGCTTGGACAGTTTTCAAATTATATTTGATGGCTGACCAAGCTTATTTTTGTTTACGTTTAAAAGTTCAAATCAACTCGTTATTATACATGAAGGCATGTTAACCATTCTCTTCCACTGAAAACACTACTGTTCCAAACATTGATAGTCTTCTTTTGAAATACCCTTTCCGATAAGCACCAAATATTCTGGCACTTTTTTTGAAAATGCTACAGGTGTTAATTCATATTGTCCTTGTGTAAATTGAATGAGATACGTATGTGCGGTGTCTTCAAATGTCATAAACCCTTTCAACCTATAAATATGAGACGGAAGGCATGCTAAACGTTTTATAAACTCTGCTTTAGTACATTTGGCTGGTGATTGCACAAATTGATGATTAATCATTTGATGTAACGACTTATGTTTATTGTCAGAAGTTGCTGTCATTTGTCTAACTGATATTGGCAAAGTGACGCTGCCATGCATACCGACTTGTATATCGGCCTCTGGGTTAATAACTTCTAAATCTTTCAATAGTTTGCTCGTTGTTTCAACATCTGCTGAATCTATTTTATTAACAAATAAGACAGAACAATATGCTAATTGCTCATAAAATAAGCCTTGGATGTCTTTAGGGAATGATTTAATGTGTTTATACATGCTTGCGTCTATTACACCAATCATATGTGTAATTGTTGTAAACGGAGCTAAAATAGGCGTTAAACAAGCATCTAAGACAGAGACTGGTTCTGCAATCCCACTACATTCAATAAATACAATGTCTGGTTGCTCTTTTAAATATAATTGATGTAACTGTTCTGATACATCTGCTTTCATTGCGCAACAGATACACCCCTCTGTCAGTTCACTTAAAGGTATGTCTTCAGATACTAAGGCACCATCAACACTCATTTTCCCAAATTCATTCATGATGACTGCTGGTTTCAGCGATTCCTTTAATGATTCAGCGAGCAAATGATTTAAGACAGTCGTTTTACCGCCACCTAAAAACCCACCTATAATAACTATTTTCATCTGCGACTCTCCTCTTATACTTCATATGAATAGCATATTCCAAGATAGATCTCCTATTGACTGACATGACTCTATATTCAGTTATAGTTCATTTTTTTAAATAATCAGCATTACTATTTTAACAATGATGCCTACACCAATAACTAAAGACAATGATGTCACCATTTGCTTTCCAATTAATTTTAGTGCTGACTGACCACCTAAATGTTTCAAAAGCATCGTCATTGTGACCGAGCACGCTGTAAAAGTTGAACTAAAAAACACAAGTAGTAGTAACTGTGTTGCTGTCATTCCTTGTAATAAGGCGCCCTGATGCAAATTAAACAAGAGCATGCCGTCTTTTCGAATCATTGAAAATAAAATCCCTGGTGACAATTCTGACGAGATGCCTAATAACGATAATATAGGTGTAAATATTTGTGATAAAACATTCAAAATTGGCGTTAGTGATAAAATACTAACAATAAGACAGATTGTGATAAAAATAGGTAGCGCTTGAACGATAAACATTTGTATATTTTGCCACATTTGCAGCAACATTTGACGTATATTTGGCATATGTAATTGTCTATCATAAGGTAGCGGAACGCTAAGTTGTTGATCATTCTTTTTCAACCATATCCTATTATGTAAGATGCCACCTAAAAGTACTAATATTAAGTACGGCATAAATAGCCATGACTTTCCAGCTACACTAAAAATAGATAATGTCGCACCTATTTGATAACTACAAGAACTACCAAAGCTTATTAAACTCATACACTGTGTCTTCGTGCAGGTATGGCATTGGTGTGCTGCTTGTGAAATAGCTGCTGCATTACATCCAAATCCTTCTAATAGTGGCACGATATCATTACCTTGTAATCCGATCCATAACATTGACGGTTCAATTGCCCATATCATCCATGATTTGAGTCCTGTTTGATCAATTATTGCAGTTGATAAACTAATTAATATTACAACCGGCAATGCCCATACGAGCGAATATGTTCCAAGTGATAGCACACCATAATCACCAAATAATATATGCTGTAATATATCGTGATTGAGCAATGTTGTTTGAGTTAAATATTCTATCCATGCTGATACATACTGATTTTGAAACCAATCTGAAAATTGATAAGCGATACCGATTGGTAATGCAAACATTAAAAATATCAACAACCAGGCTAAAAATGTCGCACTTATTTTAGGCCTTAAATGTCGTCGCTCATGTTGAAATAGTGTCAATTGTTCTATCACATGTTCGCTCGCTATAGGCGAAGAAACTACACTTTCTGCCAATGAAATATCTAACTTCTGTTTTATGATTAATAATCTTAATTTCGCTTTTTCTGTTGCGGTAAGTTTATCCGCATGACTAATAACTAAATAATGAGGTTCATTAGGTATGGGCGTATAATGCCCAGTTCTCATATCATATTTCACTTCTAACATGTGCATGACACTTCACAACATGAATAATCATCTAAATACATTTGATTTTTTTGATAATTTTCAATGACATCTTGTTTAGCTGGTAAGCCTTCCCGCTGTGTTAAAAGATGGGCAAGTACTGCAAATCGCGCTCTGAATTTATAGATATAGCATAATTTGGCATTATCATTTTCAACTGTTGCACCAATCATAAAAATATTCGGATAACGTGTCGATTCATCATGTGTTGTTAATTTAATATCTTGATTTGTTGTCACAAATAATTGTTGAACGATTGGATTTTTTGTTGCATCAAAGCCAGTTGCTAGTATTGGTTCATGAGGCGTATGCACACTTTGTCCGCTATCAAAACTGATATGATACTGTCCATTGTTAAAATCAATATCTTTAACTGTATAATGTACATTCATTTCGATGCGAGCACCTTGCTTAATGACATTACCTAGTCGCTGACGTGTATAAGGTGACAATCTAACACTAGGATCAGCATCCGGATCATTTAAACCGGTTGTGCTAGTATAAAGTGCGATGTCAGAGCCATTTTTTGCAAGTTGATATGCAGCATCAAAGCCACTTTCATTACCTCCGATAACCACATATTGCCCCTTATTAAAGTTATCAAAGTCTTCAATTTCACTATAATGAATACCATATTTAAATGGCTTTTTAGGGAAATTATAATCACCTGTTGCGACAAAGATATAATCCGCGTGATATATCTCTGTTGTCGTTGCAATCGTATAATATGCATCATCTACAGATATATTTGTGACAACTGTATTTTCAAAGATATTCAGCTCGTAATGGTTGGCAACCACTTGTAAATATTCAGCATATGTTTCTCCGGAAATATGTTCTTCATTAAATGTAAATGCTGGTGAAGTATCCATGGAAATTGCATTCATATCAGGCATGCCAAATCCATTAGACGTAAATGATGGCGTGATCGTACGAGTCGATTTCGGCCAATGTTTAAATGAATGTCCTACTGTTCCTTTTTCTAAAATAATGACATCTGTTATACCGAAATCTTTTAAGGTAATGGCCATACCTATACCTGCAGCACCGGCACCGATAATAGCCACTTTATGATGTTGCATATTAACACTCCCTCAATGATCTATTTCAAGTTATTGTTTTTGACTATAAATCGTAATAATTACGATTTATAAAGTATAGACCTATCCTTGAGAAATTTCAATATTAAAAGAAAAACTTCCGTTATTGTAGAGAATTCATCTACATTTCGGAAGTTGGTATGTGTCTTTTTTATTAAATTTAAAGATGCTACGGTTAGTTCAAATGATTATGAATGACATTTCATGGTATCATCCAGCCTCAGTACTTGGAGATAACATTTTGGCGGTGAGACAGAAATCATATTTTTACAAAATTTATTGGGGTGTAACTTCTCCACGTTGTATTTCACTATCCAAATTTTGTTTCATATTTTCAAACAACTCTTGAAATCTAACCTCATCTTGATCAGAATAACCTTTAAAAATAACTGAATCTATATTTTCCTCGTTAAAATAATAAATTTCATCTTCTACAACACCAATCGGATATTTACATGCAGAATAGTCAAACATATACTTTTGATTTTCAATTTCTACAATTGGTCCTCTATTAATAATCATTAACTTTTGCGAACCTTCTTTTAAATAAATAATGCTTCCTATTGTTTCCATTTATTTTCCTCCTTTGTCACCGTCTCAATTTCAACATTCCTTCGCATTTCCAAGTCAATCATCTCTTCTTCTGCTTTACGAATGCCATGTTGAATTTGCTGTTGCTGCTCGTATAACGCTTCCGTTGAACGTCGTTTCGCAAAATGAAATTCATCGCGGAACTGTTCCATACGACTAGCCATATTGCTACTATAATAACGCTCACCTAAATGTTGATATAATTGATCTATCGAATGATTAAGCGCATCACTTTCATCTATCAATGCTTTAACCTCTCGCTTTTCATCATATAAGTCATCCATTTGCTTATGTTTCGCTGTGATTATTTTATTGATTTCATCCAGTTTATTCGACATCATTTCACCACGTTTTAATTTTTACCAATTTCATTACCAATCATTACGTCAGTTTGGTCAAAAGCCTCACCAACTTTTTGTATATTATCGCTCGCAGTTCGTATTGCTTCAGCAACAGATTGATTCTTACTCATCAAATCATCTATCACACTATGAGCATTATTATTTCCACTTACTGTTGTACTTTCATCTTTATCCGGTTTCGACACATTATTACATGTTTCAACAGCGCTTTTAATAGATGATGATGCACTATTGGTCTTAAAAATATCACTTTGAACTGTACTCATCATTTACACCTCTCTCTCCATTTTAATTATTTTAAAATTATTAGAAACTGTATCAATATATGATATTCAAACATTCAATTATACTTAAATATTGTTTTATGATTATATTCAAAATTATTGTATCAATAAATATGTATCATTCCTAGAATTTTATTGAACAAAAAGTTATAAAATAACTTTTATTGCAACTCAACCTTGTTTTACATTACAGAAATTAACAATAGCGATTAAAATTTTATTTTCCAACAATAAAAAAGCACAAATATTTTTATTGAGGCAGCTGTATCGCTTCTCATTGTAAAAATATCTGTGCATATTATTATCTCAATCTAACGTAATAACTAACTTGTTGTATCTTGTAAAATCTTATTCATAGAATGCGCAACACTATCACGGTACATTTCACCAAATTTCAATAAATGGACCATCAATAAATATAAACGATAAAATTCAAGTCTATAGGATGCACCTTTTGCGAGTGGATAATGTTTATTATACGCATCATAAAATTCGCTCGTAAAACCACCAAATACCGTTGTAATACCGATATCGAATTCTCTGTCACCATATAATGGTGCTGGATCAAATAATGCAGGACGTCCATCTTTTAAAAACATATAATTACCACCCCATAGGTCACCATGTAATAAAGACGGTTTACTTTGATGCTTTTCTAATTCCGCCACAATTTGACGTCGCACTTTGTCATATACTTTGATATCGTTGGCATCCCATAGCCCTCTATTTAGCAACTCATCTTTCAAATGGTCCAAGCGCTTGTCGACAAAAATGGTACACCAATCGTCTTGCCAATGATTATCAAAAGAAATATCGCCACCTTCATAAGGTAATGAGAAGCCAAATTTGCCTTCTTCTTGTTGCTGACTGTGTAATTGAGCTACGAGTTGCCCTAATTGGCGTTGACTCCCTGAAGCCCCTTCTTCTAAATACGTCATCACTAAATACGCATCACCGTTAACCTCGCCACTTGCAATTACTCTAGGTGCCGTGATACCTGCACGTTCAAATTCATTTAAACCTGCAATTTCTGCAGCATAAAATGATTCTTTACGTCCACGTTGGACAAGTAAGAAAAATGTATCCGTATCTGTTTCGACTCGATATGCTTCGTTTACATCACCACCACTCACTGGTGAAATCTCTTTAATATCTTTTAAAGGTAAATGCTCTAACCATTGTTCATTCATACAAACACCTTCCAATCTACTTACTTTATACTATAATATTGCCTAATTAGGATGATTTAATCTTAAAAACGTTATTCAAACTTGCGTCAATTTTCAAAACTTTTTAGTTTTAACTAGGAAATTATGTAGGGAAATGCTAGTCTATTAAAAGAATATATTTCACATATATTAAGTTGAGGATAGTAAGCCTCAAATATAATGAAATAGGAGCATACTCATGTACAAATTAATTAAACCTTTCTTATTCAAAATCGAACCCGAAAAAGCACACGGACTAACTATCGATGCATTAAAAACGTTACAAAAGTTTCCGGTTTTATTCCCAGTCGTCGATAAACTATTTACTTATAAGAATCCAACGTTATCACAAACGATACAAGGTAATACGTACGACAATCCAATTGGCTTAGCAGCTGGTTTCGACAAATCTTGCGAAGTACCAAAAGCATTGGAACACCTTGGATTCGGTGCTTTAGAATTAGGTGGTATCACACCTAAACCTCAACCGGGTAACCCTCAACCACGCATGTTTAGATTATTAGAAGATGATGCCTTGATAAATCGAATGGGCTTCAATAATATTGGTATGAACAAAGCACTCAGTCATTTGCGTAAAAATGCTTATCAAGTACCTGTTGGTATCAATGTTGGTGTGAATAAAATGACACCTTATGAAGCGCGTTATCAAGATTATATAAAAGTCATTGATACGTTTAAACACGACGTTTCATTTTTCACAGTCAATATCAGTTCTCCAAATACTGAAAACCTTCAAAATTTCCATGATAAAGATGAATTTTCAATGTTATGTCAAGCTTTGACAACATTTAAAAAACAACATGATGTAACAGTGCCAATTTATTTAAAACTAACGTCTGATATGGATTTCGATGGCTTAAAAGCACTATTACCAGCGATTACTGAGACATTTGACGGTATCATCTTAGCAAACACAACGCGACAACGAGATGGTTTAACTTCTGCTAATAAAGTCGAAGAAGGCGGTTTGAGTGGTCGTCCATTATTTGAACGTAATTTAAAATTGATTAAGTATGCTTATCAGCAAACAAATGGTGAATTTTTAATTATAGGTACAGGCGGCGTATTCAGTACTGAAGATGCAATCAAAATGATGCGTCACGGTGCGTCACTTATTCAAATTTATTCATCACTTGTTATTGAAGGCCCAGGTTTAACTAAGAAAATGAACAAAGGCATCGCACGTTACTTAAAAGATCATCATTTTGACAATGTCAGTGATATTATAGGACTAGATGCCTAATCCAACATAGTCAAATAATACTTTAAAACTTGCTGAATCGTCTTATTAAAATTATGATATAACTCAAGAAGATATATTTATCACCATTTTTCAAAATAATGGCTTAAATATCACATATCATTAAATATAGCGTTTTATAACGGAGGCGTTTGTTATGACTAAAGAAACAGATAATAAAAAAACAGTAGCGACTTCTGACAACAAAGACACACAGCAACAAAATCAACCTGAAGAAGATGAACGTCAAGGTTTGAATGGTTATCGTAAAACAGATCTTGATTTAGAAATCGAGCAAGAGCTACGTGAAATGATGAAAACAGGAGAAAATGAAACGAAAAATGACTATAAAAAGTTTAAAGTGTTTTCACTTATTTCAACACTTGTCATTGTCATTTTAGCAATTATAAGATTTGTTCATAAAATGATGTAATTAGAGTGAGACATTGTTTTATGTCTCAGGATCCAGTTATTCATTATATCTACAATATTTACGATTATATAAATAACCCGAGATTTTAGTATGATTCATTTCACTAAAATCTCGGGTTTCTATTTGATAATTTTTAATGGGATATGGCATGTATACGTTCTTGCCTTTTATCTCATTTCCAATGATTAATCTGGATATTGTTCTAAAAATGCTTTCGCTTCTTTATTAACTGTTTTAAAATCAATACCTTGTTGCATCGCTGCAAAGACACATCCACAATAACACTGCCTAAAGATATTATAGTCATTACACATTTCTATGGAACGCTCATAACCTTTACTTTTCTTAAAATCACTTGGCAAATAGTTCACATCGTATATTTTTTGGACATCCATACCAAGTTCATTGATTAATTGTGCGTTCTTTTTAGGTGATAATGTGATTGCACTGCCAAAATAATCATAGCCATGTTCTACAGCTGCTTTCGCTACAATATCCAAACGCATTTCAAAACAAGCGGTACAACGTAAGCCGCCTTCTTTTTCATCAGCTAATTCTTTATCCTTCACCATTTTCACAAACTTATGCGGTTCATAAGGTGCTTCAATATACTTCACATTCGCACCAGTCTTGCGATTAAAATCTTCCACAAATTGTTCTTGCACTTTAGCACGTCGTAAGTACTCATTTTTCGGATGAATATTTGAATTCGCGAAATAAATTGCAATGTCTGCATATTGTGTTAAAAACTCTAATGTATATGTACTACAAGGTGCACAACAACTATGCAATAAGATTTTAGGTCTGATTGCTTCTCTTTCCCACTGCCCGATTAATTTCTTCAACACCTTGTCATAATTAATTTTTTGATTTTTCATTTTACTGATAATAGGTTCAGCATTAATCATGATTTAACCTCCCACATTTAATCATTAACTTCTATTATATATGATTCATATTAAATGTCAGTCAAAAAAGTTAGAAATTCATTTTAATGCATTTATATTTCGAAAATCCCTTATGTATCTAAAAGCATTTTTTAAACTTGAATTTTAAAACACTAAACAACACATACGTCTCTGTGTCATTTTCATTTTTTGTATGTCATATATATGTTTACTTCATTTAAATCAATTTCATCTTATAATTTATCGTGTATTTTACAAAAGATTGACTTCAATTCATCGTAAAAGTTATACTTTTGCCATTTTTTAATGTAACATGGTGTTAGTAATAAAAATAATACATTGAGGTGTTTTATATGACAGCATTATTCCCTTATATCGCTTTTGAAAATTCAAAAGAAGCCATTGCATATTACGAAGAAGTATTTGGTGCAACTGACGTTAAACGTTTAGAAGTTGGCGAAGAACAAGCGTCACATTTTGGCATGACTAAGGAAGAAGCGCAAGAAGCAACTATGCATGCTGAGTTTGAAGTGCTTGGCGTAAAAGTGCTATGTTCTGATTCTTTTGGTCGCGCTGACAAAATTAATAATGGCATATCATTATTAATTGATTATGATGTTAACAATAAGGAAGATGCTGATAAAGTTGAAGCATTCTATGAGCAAATTAAAGATCATTCTTCAATTGAAATAGAATTACCGTTTGCTGACCAATTCTGGGGTGGCAAAATGGGCGTCTTTACCGATAAATACGGTGTTCGTTGGATGTTACATGGTCAAGACTATACTGCAATCCAACAATAATGTTATTGATAAAGATATCATTTAATAAGCTTATGTTATTTAGCAAGGCAAGCCACTCTCGATTCATGGCTTGCCTTATTTTATTGTATATTTTTAATTATCGTTGCTGGCCCTTGATTGACAATCGTATTAAAATGCCTTATTAAGTCAACTTTGTCTATACGGTTTGGATCTTCTACCCAATGTCTTATAAAAGACAATCCCGCACCTGAAACATAACTCATGAAATAAGAAAATGGTATACCATTAATTTGATCATTTTCATTTTTATAACGTTGTAAATGACACATAATTAAATCATAAAGTTTTTCGTGGATATTTGAATCTTTACCCATACGAAACATCAATTGATAAAATGCGATGTCTTTTTCTATCATTTCTATTAAAACGGTCATAATTTGATGTATGTTATCCGTGGATAACTTAACTGCTCCATTTAACTTCTCATCATGAATGAAGTCTCTTATTTCCTCCAACTGCTGGTCCTCTAATTTTTCAAGCAAATCATACTTATCATAATAATGCGTATAAAATGTACTACGGTTAACATCAGCTAAATCTGCAATTTGTTGCACAGTAATCTCTTCTAATTGGTGTTGATGTAAAAGTTCAATAAATGCATTTCTCATTGCAACTTGTGATTTTCTAATACGTCGATCTATAGTCATTTGTATCAAGTCCTCCCCAATGATTATAAACAATTATAAATGTTATTTTCATTATCCTACAAATCTCCAACATTGATGATTGGCACACAATGTTTACCTGTTTAATATAGGTGATACAAACAAACAGAAAAAGGTGATAACAATGAACCAACATTTACTAGGAAATCCAAAATTAACTGTAACTCATGTCAATGAAGTGAAAGCCGGTATTAACCACATCGTTGTCGACAGTGTTCAATATGGAAATCAAGAAATGATTATGGAAAAAGATGTCACTGTGGAAATGCGCGATGGCGAAAAATTATATATTAATATTTTCAGACCAAATAAAGATGGCAAATTCCCTGTAGTTATGTCTGCAGATACTTATGGTAAAGATAATAAGCCTAAAATCACCAATATGGGTGCCCTTTGGCCAACATTAGGCGCCATTCCGACATCTAGTTTTACACCTGAAGAATCACCAGACCCAGGATTTTGGGTGCCAAATGATTATGTTGTAGTTAAAGTTGCATTACGCGGTAGTGACAAATCAAAAGGCGTCTTATCTCCATGGTCAAAAAGAGAAGCGGAAGATTATTACGAAGTGATTGAATGGGCAGCAAATCAGTCATGGAGTAATGGAAATATCGGGACAAATGGTGTTTCTTATCTTGCGGTGACTCAATGGTGGGTCGCATCATTAAATCCACCACATTTAAAAGCAATGATTCCTTGGGAAGGCTTAAATGATATGTATAGAGAAGTAGCCTTTCATGGAGGTATACCGGATACTGGCTTTTATCGTTTCTGGACTCAAGGTATTTTTGCGAGATGGACAGATAATCCAAATATCGAAGACTTGATTCAAGCACAACAAGAACACCCTTTGTTCGATGATTTTTGGAAACAGCATCAAGTGCAATTATCACAAATTAAAACACCTCTACTAACATGTGCTAGTTGGTCTACACAAGGTTTGCACAACCGTGGCTCTTTTGAAGGATTTAAACAAGCTGTATCAGAAGAAAAATGGCTATATGTGCATGGACGTAAAGAGTGGGAAAGTTACTACGCTAGAGAAAATCTCGAACGCCAAAAATCATTCTTTGATTTTTACCTTAAAGAAGAAAATAACGATTGGAAAGATACGCCTCATGTCATTTATGAAGTTAGAGATCAATTTTATAAAGGCGAATTCAAATCAGCGTCAGCGTTCCCTTTACCTAACACAGAATATACACCATTGTATTTGAATGCTGAAAATCACACATTGAATCATGCAAAGATTAGTAGCGCGTATGTCGCACAATATGACTCTGAAGATAAACGACAAGATGTAAGTTTTAAATATACGTTTGACAAAGATACTGAGTTAGTTGGAAACATGAACTTAAAACTATGGGTAAGCACTAAAGACTCAGACGATATGGATTTATTTGCAGGTATTAAAAAGTTAGATCGTCGTGGTAATGAAGTTAACTTCCCTGATTTTAATCATATTGAAAATGGTCAAGTAGCTACCGGTTGGTTACGCGTATCACATCGTGAATTAGATCAAGAAAAATCCACAATTGCGCAACCTTGGCATAAACATGAAACAGAATTAAAGTTGTCACAAGATGAGATTGTACCTGTTGAAATCGAATTGTTACCTTCAGGCACGCTATTTAAACAAGGCGAAACATTGGAAGTTGTTGTAAAAGGTAGTGAAATTGTAATTGGTAATAGTACCCCTGGCATGAAAACGCGTTATGAACATGAAGAAACCGTAAATAAAGGCATGCACATGATTTATACTGGTGGTAAATATGATTCACAATTAATCATTCCTATCGTTAATTGATATGCAGCAATTACGGTCGCTTTTGATTAAAAGTGACATAGTGATAGAAGAGAAGGCCACACGCTTGGAATCTTAAACCAAGGTGTGGCCCTTTTTATTATTGATGGCTATTTAATTTTATAAATCTTGTCACTAAACTTACTACAAGCAATATTAAACCAATAAATAAAGCCATTATTGCTGTATTACTTTCGTTGTTTACTCCTGTTTTTGGCAATTCTTTCAATTGTTGCTTATGTACTGACTTGCTCTTGCTATCCAAATGAATACTTTGTTGTTTAGCCATTTGTTTATTACTTTTTGTGTGAATATCATTTGCTTTAATACTTGGATTTACAGCACTATTATTCGATGTTCCATTTGCGTTTTTCAACTGATTAATAACATTTGGATCTTTCGTGCCATCTATTAAATTATCTGGATGTTTTAGTAAATGTCTGCAGTCGGATACTATTTTAGAATCTTTTGCCTTTACCGCATTATTCGGCACCTCATTATCATCTTTCAACTGCTTGATAACATCTGGATCTTTCGTGCCATCTATTAAATTATCAAGTTTTTTCACACGTGCTATGTCACTAACTGGCCCAGGATAATTTGCATCCGGTTGTCTAACTGGTATTAAATTGCTGTTTTCATTCACACCTTCAGGCTTGTTATTTTCGGCGTTCGCATTATCCGTAAAAATCAACACTGATAAAATTGCAACGATAATACCTTTACTTCTATTACGCTAACCCAATTGGCATAAAAATAAAAACCCCTAATGGATAACTACATTGTTATCTACTAGAGGTTTCTAACTTATACTATTTTATAACACTATCGTATTTTCTTTTTCATGAATCATTTCAATAATGACATTGTCTTCATTCATTACTGCTACTTTAGGTGCATGGTTTTGAATTTCTTCTTCATTCAACTGTGCATAAGTCATGATTATGACTACATCGCCTACTTCAACAAGTCTTGATGCTGCACCGTTTAAACAAATTTTACCACTACCTCTTTCACCAGCTATTACGTATGTTTCAAAACGTGCACCATTATTATTATTCACGATGGCTACTTTTTCATTTGGCAAGATGTCTACCGCTTCCAATATATCTGAATCAATCGTAATGCTACCTACATAATTTAAATTTGACTCAGTCACTCTTGCTCTATGAATTTTAGCATTCATCATTGTTCTTATCACTTTATTCAGCTCCAATTATTATATTATCTATTAAACGCGCTTTTGAAAATTTAACAGCTAACGAGATAAATATGCGTCCAGTTATTTCGTGTTGTTCTACTAATTGAGGATAACTATAAACAGCAACTTCTTCAATGCGTCCACTTATATGTGATTCAAGATATTCAGTAACCCTGTCTATAATTACTTTACTTTGACGTTCACCGTCTTGATACAACGCTTGTGCTAATAGCAAACTTTTACTTAAATGTACCGCTTCTTGTCGTTCTTGCTCTGTTAAATAAACATTTCTTGAACTTTTCGCCAAACCATCTGCTTCTCGAACGATATCAATACCAATAATTTCAACGGCATGATTGAAGTCTTTTACCATTTGCTCGACAATAGCCAATTGCTGGGCATCTTTTTTACCAAAATAAGCATAATCCGGCATAACAATATTAAATAGCTTATTAACTACTGTTACCACCCCATCAAAATGCCCTGGACGCTTCGCTCCTTCTAACACATCAGCTAATGGACCTACTTTGACATCAATACCTAATTCACCTGGATACATATCTTCTACTGCAGGATGAAAAACAATGTCCGCCCCTACTTCCGATACTAATTCTAAATCTTTATCAATTTGTCTCGGATAAGCATCGAAATCTTCGTTTGGACCAAATTGTAATGGATTAACAAATACACTCACAACTGTAATATCATTTGTACTAACTGATTCGCGTACCATCGTTAAATGTCCATCATGTAAGGCACCCATTGTTGGGATAAAACCAATCGTTGTTCCTGAGCGTTTGGCTGCTTTAACAATGTGTTGCATCTCTTTTACCGTAGTAATCAGCTTAGTCATTGTTATTAACCTCATTCATAATTTTCTTTTTATACGTATATTCTTCTGATGGAAATGCACCAGATTTAACTTCTTGATCGTATTGTTTTAAACCATCCACACCAACACTAAAATCAGCAAATTGCTTCACAAATTTCGCTTTATGTTCAACACCATAATTTAACATATCGTGATAAACCAATACTTGACCATCTGTACCTTTTCCTGCACCAATACCAATGACTGGAATTGTTAAGTGCTTGCTAATTTCTTCTGCTAAATCATTTGGAATTGCTTCAAGTACTAACGCAACTGCACCAGCTTGTTCTACATTTTTCGCATCTAAAATAAGTTGCTCCGCTGCTTCTTTCGTTGCACCTTGTAATTTATACCCCATAACGCCAACACTTTGAGGTGTTAATCCTAAATGTGCAACAACAGGAATACCAATTGCCGTTGCTTTTTCAATAAATGGTGTAATATGCGCTCCTTCTGCTTTAATTGCATTTGCATTCGTCTCCTGATAAAGCTTTAGAGCATGATTTAAGTCTTGTGTCATAGAGATGCCTACTGCACCAATCGGCATATCAACAACTACAAATGTATTTGGTGCGCCTCTTCTTACTGCACGACCGTGATGAATCATATCTGCTAACGTCACTTGTACGGTACTTTCATAACCTAATACAGTCATACCAAGTGAATCCCCAACAAGAATCATATCAATACCCGCTGCTTCCACTTGTTTAGCACTTGGAAAATCATAAGCTGTTACCATAGAAATTTTAGTTTGCTTTTGTTTCATATCTATTAATTGACTTACTGTTTTCAATGTTATTCAACCTCTTTTTGCAGTATTATTAGAAATAGTATAATGAATCTTTTATAGAAAGGAAAGAAGAAGATGTTATCAGTTGCGATTATCGGCCCAGGCGCTGTCGGTACAACTATTGCCTATGAATTACAACAATCATTGCCTCATACAACGCTTATCGGGAGACACGCCAAAACAATAACATATTATACTGTACCACATGCACCTGCACAAGATATTGTTGTGAAAGGTTATGAAGATGTCACAAACACATTTGATGTTATTATTATTGCAGTCAAAACACATCAACTTGATGCAGTTATTCCTCATTTAACTCATCTTGCACATGAGGACACGCTCATCATTTTAGCCCAAAATGGTTATGGTCAACTCGAACATATTTCATTTAAAAACGTATGCCAAGCAGTTGTCTATATAAGTGGTCAAAAGAAAGGCGATGTTGTTACGCACTTCAGAGATTATCAATTACGTATACAAGATAATGCATTAACTCGACAATTTAGAGATTTGGTCCAAGACAGTCAAATCGACATTGTATTAGAAGCAAATATTCAACAAGCTATTTGGTATAAATTGTTAGTTAACTTGGGCATTAATTCTATCACAGCACTCGGTAGACAGACAGTTGCAATCATGCATAATCCTGAAATACGTACACTGTGTAGACAGCTATTACTAGATGGTTGTCGTGTTGCACAGGCAGAGGGGTTAAACTTTTCAGAACAAACTGTCGATACTATTATGACTATATATCAAGGTTATCCCGACGAAATGGGAACGAGCATGTATTACGACATTGTGCATCAGCAACCTCTTGAAGTCGAAGCAATTCAAGGCTTTATTTATCGACGTGCACGTGAACACAATCTTGACACCCCATATCTTGATACTATTTATAGCTTTTTACGCGCGTATCAACAAAATATGTAAGCTCATATATAATATAAAAAGACCTTAACGATGCATTTAGAACCACCTGTTCCTTATATCGCTAAGGTCTTTTAATTATATTAGACTATTCAGCTTCTCTAATTTCTTCTGCCACATCTTTATAGTCTATTTTCGCTTTAACAAACGTCTCGTTATTTACCGGGAAATGTTGTTGGAATGTTTCAAAGTTTTGTATCTCAACGACAACGTCATCCACTTCAAAGTCAAGAACATGTCCACCATAAGCTCTTTCATCATCTGCAAAATGTATATGAAAACCAGCAGATCCTACGCCATGAAATAATTCTGGTGTAAAAAATCCAACAATGGCACCACGAATATTTTGTCTTTTTTCCTCAGGTTGTCTGCGTGCTGAATCAATCAAACGTGTATATGGCGGTTGCTGAGCAGGCATCATTCGTACATGCATATGTTTAAATGTGCCATAAATTTTAACAGCCGAAAATAAATTCTCACTTAACATTTCATTTTTAATTTGTGCGAATACATCATCTTGTGATAATTGTTGCAATGAAAATGTCTTACTCGCTTTAAAATTAGTAATCGATGCATACGGTACTTTCTCATCGCCTTTTAATTCTATAAATTCTTTATGCTCGTTAGCATGATATGCCTTCCCGTCTAAAAATATTACTTCGCCATCAGACCCTGTTAACGTTGCAATCCCTAAATTCCCATGTTCTAACAATTCATTAATTGTAGCTGTGCCTTCTAGTAAGCCAGCCATTAACGTACCTAATGTACCATGTTGATACAAGACATTCGTCATTCCAAAACCATCTCCCTATAGTTATTCCTCGTTGTCATGCTCTACTTCGTGATTAATGCAGAACTACTTTCCTTTATACTCAATGACGCCTCAACATTTTTATTCATGTCACTAAATTTTCACGAGTCATAATACTTTATTCAATTATTATTTTACGCAAAAGTATTGCCTCTATCAATGCTTGCTAAAAAAATGGACCTATCAGTGCCACGTGTTACTGCAACACTAATAGATCCTCTTACCATTAATATATTTCTAATTAATACTTAAAATAGGCTTAGTCTTCTAATAAATATTTAATTGAATCAAATGTATCTTCTAATGTTTTAACAGATTTATCGAACAACGCTTGTTCTTCGGCACTTAATGGCATTTCATAAATTTTAACTGCGCCATGTTGGTTAACTAATGTTGGTACACCTAGGTAAACGCCTTTGTGACCACCATATTGACCATCTAATTGTATAGAAACATTTAAGACATTATTTTCATTATTTAAAATGGCTTTTGAAATGCGCATCAATGCTAATGCAATACCATAGTATGTTGACCCTTTAGCTTGGATAATTTCATAAGCAGCGTCACGTGTATTTACATAAATTTCTTCCGCTTTAGCTTCGCTACCAGTTTGTTCTTTTAATGTGTCATATACTGAAATACCTGCTACATTTGCTTGTGACCAAACTGCAAGTTCAGTATCACCATGCTCACCAATAATACTAGCGTCAACACTTGAAGGTGCAACACCAAGTTCTTGGCTAATTAAATATTGTAAACGTGCACTGTCCAATACAGTACCTGAACCGATAACACGCTCTGCTGGTAATCCAGTATATTCTTTTACAAATCTTGTTAAAATGTCTACAGGGTTTGCCGCGATTAAGAAATATCCATCAAAGCCACTATCCATAACACTCTTAACGATGCTCTTCATAATCTTAGTATTTTTTTCAACTAATTGTAAACGTGTTTCACCTGGCTTTTGAGGTGCACCAGCTGTAATAACAACTAAATCTGCATCTTTACAGTCTTCGTATTCACCTGCTTTCACATCAACTGGTGAAGGACTGTGGACTGTACCATGGTTTAAATCTTGAACATCTGCTTTTACTTTGTCTTTTGCAATGTCAATAATTACAAATTCATCAGCAACACCTTGCGTAACCATTGCAAAGGCATAGCTTGATCCTACAGATCCATCTCCGATTAATACAACCTTTTTACCAAATGTTTTCATAATTATGTCTCCTAACCTAATTGAATTTATTTTACACGTGACTACACGTAAAAATATCTATACTGAAATTAAAGATTAACAATTTTATTTTATTATAATATTATGCTACCAAATTACAAACATAAAACTGAGATGTAAGCGGAGTCAAATTACACTCTATCGCCAATAAATATTGATATCTCAAGCTTTAGCACGTAATTTGAAATTTGTGACAATTTTTAGCATTCTAAAATTGCGTAACGACGCTATTTAAAGGCTTTAACAAACTATTGAGCTTTCTATTTTTTTCATTTTAAAAAGGATGGCTATTCGACTTAAATGACTTACTATATAACCTCCTATTTTCCGCCTTACCCTCATCATATTTGATGCATCATTTTATAGTCAAAGAATTACATTCCATACAAACTAGCCAATCAGACATAAACATGAAATTGATTTTAAAAATATAATGTGCAAAATTGTTAGAAAATTAGCAAAAAATAGTACTTATTCATTTAATATCTGTTATAATCAGTTTTATCATTTAAAAAATCTATGGATGTTATCAAGACAAGTCATTAATACGTAACATAAAGTTGTGATTTTTCAGAATTTTTAGACAAAATATTGATTATTTGTGCTATGATATAACATATTAAAAAACACCGTATAGAATTGTTTATGAATGTTTGGGAGGAAAGTTTATGGGAAGTTTTTTCAATAAAATAGCACGAAAAGAGGATCCGGCTATCTATCAAAATAAAGATGGTCATTTAAAGCGTACACTTCGGGTGCGTGATTTCTTAGCTTTAGGTGTAGGAACAATTGTATCGACATCTATCTTTACACTACCTGGCATTGTTGCTGCAGAACATGCAGGACCGGCCGTTGCGTTATCATTCTTACTCGCTGCTATTGTTGCTGGTTTAGTTGCATTTACTTATGCAGAAATGGCTGCCGCTATGCCATTTGCAGGTTCAGCCTATTCTTGGGTCAATGTATTATTTGGTGAATTTTTTGGATGGGTTGCCGGTTGGGCTCTATTAGCTGAATATTTTATCGCCGTAGCCTTTGTTGCATCAGGATTCTCAGCGAATTTACGCGGACTTGTGAAACCAATTGGCATCGAATTACCAGCAGCATTATCAAATCCATTTGGTACGAATGGCGGTTTTATCGATATTATTGCTGCTATCGTTATTTTATTAACTGCATTATTACTATCACGTGGTATGTCGGAAGCAGCACGTATGGAAAATATTTTAGTTATTTTAAAAGTATTAGCTATTATTTTATTTGTCATCGTAGGTTTAACAGCAATAAATGTTAGTAACTATGTGCCATTTATTCCAGAACACAAAGTAACTGCTACAGGTGACTTTGGTGGTTGGCAAGGCATATATGCTGGTGTTTCAATGATTTTCTTAGCGTATATCGGTTTCGATTCTATCGCAGCAAACTCAGCAGAAGCACTTGACCCTCAAAAGACAATGCCTAGAGGTATTCTTGGTTCTTTAAGTGTTGCTATCGTATTATTTATTGCTGTAGCACTTGTGTTAGTTGGTATGTTCCATTACTCACAATACGCAAACAATGCTGAACCTGTTGGTTGGGCTTTACGTCAAAGTGGTCATGGTGTTGTAGCAGCTATTGTTCAAGCTATCTCTGTTATCGGTATGTTTACAGCATTAATTGGTATGATGTTAGCAGGCTCACGTTTACTTTATTCATTTGGACGTGACGGCTTATTACCTTCATGGTTAAGCCATTTAAACGACAAACATTTACCTAATCGCGCACTAGTTATACTTACTATTATTGGTGTTTTAATTGGTTCTATGTTCCCATTCGCATTTTTAGCACAATTAATTTCAGCAGGTACACTTGTTGCATTTATGTTCGTTTCATTAGCAATGTATCGTTTGAGAAAGCGTGAAGGTAAAGATCTACCAATTCCTGCATTTAAATTACCTTTATATCCTGTGTTACCAGCAGTTACATTTGTTTTAGTATTGCTAGTATTCTGGGGATTAGGATTCGAAGCGAAATTATACACTTTAATTTGGTTTATTGTTGGTATCATTCTATATTTAAGTTATGGACTTAGACATTCTAAGAAAAATGACGTAGCTGAATACCACCCACCAAAATAAAAATCAAAAAAATCATTTCCCATCTGATTAACATCCAGATGTGGAAATGATTTTTTATTTTATATTAAGATAATCGCTATTACCAACCTTGTCCAGATATGTCATATTGATCTAAGTTACCTGCTTCCAAAGCAGTCAGTGCATCTTCTATAGTGTTTAACGCCGTGTCTAATTGCTCATATGTTATTACCAATGGCGGTTGGAATCGCAACACATTTCCTGCTACAGCTATAATAACTACGCCATGCTCAAAGCAGTAATTACAAATTTTAAGTGCCGCACTGCCATCACGTGTTTTGAGTTTTTTGTCGGAAACAATATCAATACCAATGCTCAAACCTTTACCTCTAACATCGCCTACACTATTGTATTTAGATACCCATTGATCCATTCGTTTCCTAACATATTCCCCTTTTTCCGCACTAGCCTGAAGAAGCGACTGATCTTCAATCATTTGAATTGTGGCTAATGCAGCTTCACAACTAACTGGATTAGCACCTGTTGTAAATAAATGTGCTGGCGCTTCTAAACAATTCATAATCTCTTTGCGTCCAACAATTGCTGACATAGGCATACCACCTGCTAAAGATTTTCCAAAAGTGATTAAATCAGGCGTAAAATTAAAATGCGAGACTGAACTCCATGTACCTGTTCGCCCAAAACCTTGTTGAATATCATCGACAGCGATTAAAATACCATGTTCACGACAAATCTTTTCTAACGCTTCAAAATACCCTGGAACTGGTTCTAAAAGTCCACCATCGCCTTGTATCGTTTCAATAACAATACATGCTACTTCGTCAGCAGGTACATATTTCGCAAACATTTCTTTTAAGGGTGCTAAATATTCTTCTACTGAATTAGCTTGTGGCTGCTCGTACATACCACGATATTTATCTGGAAACGGAATATGATAAAAACCATTCAATAACGGACCATAATGTTTGCGCATATTTAAACTAATAGCTGACATAGACAATGAGCCAAAAGTTGAACCATGATATGCATTAGTGAAACTAATGATATAAGGACGCCCTGTATATGCTCTGGCAAATTTAATGATGCCATCATTTGCGTCTGATCCGGTTAAATCGAAGGTCACTCTTTTTTCAAAATCTCCAGGTGTAATCTCACAAAGCTTCTTAGCTAAACGTACCAACGGTTCATGATACATATATGCTGGTGTATAATGAATAAATTTATCAACTTGTGCCTTTATCGCTTCTGTTACTTCTCTAGGTGCATGACCTACGTTTTGAGAACTCGCACTCGATAACAAATCGATATATGTCTTCCCCTCAATATCAACCAATGTTGCTCCATATCCATGATCAATCACTAACGGATAATATTTAATACGTCCTGATTTCGCAAAATAATGTTCATCCTCTTGAATTAATTGATGTGCTTTACTCATATACATTCCCCTCCCATTGACAGTATTAATGTGCAAGCAAAGTGGCCTCTCTTAAATCGATTATAAAATCCGATTTAAAATACTGCTCAAATACCGTCATGCCTCTATGAATACTATCCAATATACTAATAAATTTCAGATTTGTAAATATATTCTGATAATTAAGAATTTTATATCAATCTACTTTGTTTATGCGCATAATTTTGTTCGATTAGGGAATTGTTTACTATATTCCATTTGACTCTGAGGTGATACGAATGCGTTTAAAAGTATTGTTCCATTTCATTGCTGCTATTTTCATATCATTCATGTTGCTATGGATGACCATGTTGTTTGACTTAATAAGCAATCAATCACATTTAAAAGCTTTATTATTGAATTTAGATTTTCTAATTCCTTCTGACAATACACCATTTATTCTAGAAATAATATGTCACTTACTAATTGGTAGCCTCATTTATTTTGTATTTGTGTTACTGTTTCATACTTCTAAAAGGCTTTACTATCTATGTTATATCCCTTTATTTTTCTTATTTATAGCATTGTATCCCTTTTTAGTATTTATTGCGCAACGTCCAATTTTTCAATTTAGTGTGACAGAATTAATCGGTTGGATTATTACACATATTTTCTTTATGTCATTAATGGCGTTAGTCATACCTAGAATAAAATAATATTTTTAATTAAACTGACAATTATTTTTCACATTTTATACACTTTTCAAGGTTTATGACTTGAGAAATGTTCTCATTTTTATCATACTGGAGGTGTATTGAAAAGTTAAGGAGTGGAAAGTATGAATAAAGAGCAATTAGAAAAAATGAAAAATGGAAAAGGCTTTATTGCCGCATTAGACCAAAGTGGTGGTAGTACACCAAAAGCACTTAAAGAATATGGTGTAAACGAAGATCAATATAGCAATGAAGACGAAATGTTCCAACTTGTTCACGATATGCGTACACGTGTGGTAACTTCACCTTCATTCTCACCAGATAAAATTTTGGGTGCTATTCTTTTCGAACAAACAATGGATCGCGAAGTAGAAGGCAAATACACTGCAGATTACTTAGCTGATAAAGGTGTTGTTCCGTTCTTAAAAGTAGACAAAGGTCTTGCTGAAGAGCAAAATGGTGTTCAATTAATGAAACCAATCGACAACTTAGACAGTTTATTAGACCGTGCAAACGAACGTCACATTTTTGGTACAAAAATGCGTTCTAACATTTTAGAATTAAATGAGCAAGGTATCAAAGACGTTGTTGAACAACAATTTGAAGTTGCTAAACAAATTATTGCTAAAGGTTTAGTTCCAATTATCGAACCAGAAGTTAATATTAATGCAAAAGACAAAGCTGAAATTGAAAAAGTATTAAAAGCTGAACTTAAAAAAGGTTTAGATAACTTAAATGCTGATCAATTAGTAATGTTGAAATTAACAATTCCTACTGAACCAAACTTATACAAAGAGTTAGCTGAACATCCTAATGTTGTTCGTGTCGTTGTATTATCAGGTGGTTACAGCAGAGAAAAAGCAAATGAATTACTTAAAGATAACGCTGAACTTATCGCAAGCTTCTCACGTGCATTAGCTAGTGATTTAAGAGCTGGACAATCTAAAGAAGAATTCGATAAAGCATTAGGTGACGCTGTAGAATCAATCTACGACGCATCTGTAAACAAAAACTAATTTATACATTAAACATATTTTTTGATATAAACTACTAAAAGGACTCATACATGTGCTTTAAAGGCATTGTGTATGAGTCTTTTTGATTAAAGTTGATTTTGCCATATGTATTATAGATTACGCGAAAAAATCGGACAGCTGAAAAATCTATAAGATTTCTCAGTTGCCCGATTTTAAATATAGCTATTAGAATTTAGTTTTCGTAGTAACCTAATTCTAAGTCTTTTGAAGTTTGTTTACGGATTTTTCTCATTAATTTTTCGTCTTCAATTAATGATTCACCGTATGATGGAATCATTTTCTTGATTTTAGGTGCCCATTCAGTTTTGTATTCAGGGAAGTTACGTTCTAATACTTCTAACGCAACTGAAACTGAAGTTGAAGCCCCTGGTGATTCACCTAATAATGCGATTACAGTGTGGTCTTGTGAGTTAACCACTTCTGTACCGAATTGGATGAATCCTTTACCGTGTTCAGGTGTATCTTTGATAACTTGTACACGTTTACCAGCAGTGTATAATTGCCAATCTTCATTACGTGCTTCTGGATAGAAAGTACGTAAGTGGTTCATACAACCTTCTTTTGTCATAATTACTTGGTCAAATGAGTATTTAATTAAAGGTAAGTTTTTAACTGCTGCTGCTAATAAAGTTGTAATGTTGTATGTTTTAACAGACTTGAATAAATCTAAGTTAGAACCATTTTTCAAGAATTTAGGTCCAACATTAGCAAATGGTCCAAATAACAATGTTCTTTGGCCGTCAATGTAACGCGTATCTAAATGAGGTACAGTCATTGGTGGTGTACCAGGTGGCTCTTTACCATAAACTTTGGCATCGTGTTGTTCAATAACTTGTGGGTTTGTACAAGCTAAGAATTGACCACTGATAGGGAATCCACCCAAATGTTTACTTTCAGGGATACCTGTTTTTTGTAATAATGGAATCGCTCCACCGCCAGCACCGATGAATACATAGTCAGTTACTTGTTTGAATTTCTCACCAGTTAGGCGATTTTTAACAGTAACTTCCCATTGACCATTTGATAATTGTTCAAAATCAACAACTTCATGGTTAAATTGCACTGTAGCATTTGGATGTGCTTCAATGCTTTTAGCCATTTTACGTGTTAATTCACCGAAGTTTACATCTGTACCTTCGTCAATTTTACTTGCCGCCATGATACCAGGGTTATCTTCACGGCCTTTCATCATCAATGGAATCCATTTTTTCATTACTTCGATGTCTTCAGTATATTCGATATTATCGAACATAGGGAAAGCTTTCATCGCTTCGTAACGATCTTTTAAGAATTTAACATTGTTTTTACCTCTAACATAACTGATGTGTGGTAATGGATTGATAAATTCTCTTGGGTTCTCGATGCTACCGCTTTTCACTAAGTGACCCCAGAATTGTTTTGAAATCTCAAACTCTTCGTTAATCACTTTCGCTTTTTCGATGTCGATAGAACCATCAGGTTGTAAAACTGTGTAGTTCAACTCACATAATGCTGCATGACCCGTACCAGCATTATTTCTTTCGTTTGAACTTTCGATTGCAGGACGATCCAAGCGTTCGTAAACGTGGATATTCCAGTCTGGCTCAATTTCTTTTAACATTGAACCAAATGTTGTGCTAAGTACACCGGCTCCAATTAAAACGATGTCTTTACTATTAGACTTAGCCATTGGTTTCACCTCTCCAAAAATTGTAAATGTGTATCATCAATATGAAAGTTACATAAAACTGACATATTTCTTTAAAATATCAACGCCATAGATAACTTCCTGTTTTAATTGATACGCTGTAACAAAATACTATAGTTAGTGCTTACATGTATATGTTAAAGCAAGCAGTGGTAAATGTAAATTATAATTATTCATTAACTTTGCAATATATTAAATCTTTTATTCATAGAAGATAAATATCAAATCGATCATAATTATTTGACAACAAATAGCTAACGATTGTTTTAATCTACATTTGGATTATAGCATTTTAAACCTATACTCTATTTTGATACAATATAAGTGTAAAATCAATCATAAAAAGGAGATTCAATATCTGCATCCAAGAAAAACATCACAATTACCTTTAATATTGAAAACTATTTTGAATCTTTCACTTATAGGCATTGTGATTATCGTTTTTACACATGCTGAGTTTCAACTTAATGCCGGTGATAGTAATGTGTTTTTATTAACATGGGATATTCGAGGTTTAACATCTTATATTTTCTCATTCTTAATACTGGTTGCGCTTGTTTCTAAACTAATTTTAATATTTATAACTAGACGACAAAGAACATCATAAATAAACAAGCAGTCCAGTGCGTATCATCATACCTTACGCATTGGACTGCTTTGCTATGTTTATTGATTGCTATCTTTTTGTTGTTGCCATTTTTCTATTTCAGAATCTCGTAGTTCAACACGACGAATTTTACCTGAGTTTGTTTTTGGTAAGTCGTCAACGAATTCAATCTCTCTCGGATATTTATATGGTGCAACTTCATTTTTAACAAATTGTTGTAGTTCTTTAACTAACGTATCATCACCCGCAGTATGGTCCTGTAAAATAACGAATGCTTTAACAATATTTCCTCGTATATCATGAGGCTTTGCTACTACAGCACATTCTTTAACGGCTGGATGATTCGTTAACGCATCTTCAACTTCAAAAGGCCCAATCGTATAGCCTGAACTAATAATAATGTCATCTCGACGTCCTTCAAACCAGAAATAACCATCATCATCTACATGAGCTAAGTCACCAGTGATGTAGTATTTACCTGTTTGCGCTTTCGCCGTACGTTCTGGCTCTTTATAATACCCTTTAAAAAGTGCTGGCAAATCAAGTGGTACTGCAATATTCCCTTTCGTATTAGCAGGTACGCTATTCCCCTCATCATCTACTACAGTGACCGAACTACCTGGAATGCCTTTACCCATTGATCCAATCCTCTGTGGTGTATCTTTTAAAAAGCCTATAAGCAAGGTACTTTCAGTCTGGCCATATCCATCTCTTACAGTTAAATTAAAGTATTTCTTGAATTGTTCAACTACTTCTCGATTTAGTGGCTCACCTGCAGAAACGGCACTATGTAAATGCGTTAAGTCATAATCATTTAAGTTCTGTAATTTAGCCATCATACGATATTCTGTCGGTGTACAACATAAAACATTAATTTGATATTTTTGAAGCAATTCTAAGTATGTTTCAGGACTGAATCTTCCATTAAATACAAAAGCAGTTGCGCCTGAACCTAATACAGATAAGAAAGGACTCCATACCCACTTTTGCCAACCTGGTGCTGCTGTTGCCCAAACTAAGTCATCTTCATTAATACATAACCAATGTTTTGGTGCCATTTGTAAATGTGCAAATCCCCATCCATGACAATGTGTAACGGCTTTAGGATTGCCAGTTGTACCAGATGTATATGACAGAATCGCCATATCATCACGCGTCGTATCTGCCATTTCTAGTTTGTTACTTGCGTTTTCTTTTTCAGCTTCAAGTGAAATCCATCCATCTTTTTGACCGGCAATAACAAATTTAGTTAACGCATCATATTCTTTAATTTTTTCAAATTCAACTGTGAATGGCTCTAGTGCAATAACTGCATTTATTTCACCGTGCGTGATACGGTATTGTAAATCTTTAGTTCTTAGCATTTCAGAACATGGAATGATTGCAACACCTAATTTTAAAGCAGCAATATATAATTCATACGTCGCAATAGATCGTGGCATCATAATGAGTACTTTATCGCCTTTAGATAAACCGTGCGATGCTAAAACATTACCTACTTTATTAGACTGTTCAATGAGCTGTTGGTAAGTGACTGATATATCTTCGCCTTCAGTATTATGATATAAAATTGCCTTTTTATCTGGTATGTGGCTATATTTTTCGATTTCCGAAATAATGTTATATTTTTCAGGCGCGAATAGAGCTGACTTTTGCATAACTAACTTCCTTTCATACATCCACTTTTCCTGTGATGAACATTGTAATTTTATAAATGAATTATATATATCATACGCCTATCTTTACAGAATTTTCAATTAAATAGGGTTAAATACCAAAGTCCTCGACACTACACTTTGACATGACGTAGCATTCAAGGACTTTCAAATGATTGAGGGTTGATATCTCGGGCTAGACCATATCAGCTAATTCAATACGAATATTGTATGATAATTCACGATTAATTATTTTTACATCTGCACCTTTCGAAGTGCCACGATGCTTGTGTGTATGCTTGTACTCAGCTGAATTTTGCCAATGATAAAATGCTTGCCTATTTTCCCACAGCGTAATAATGATATAGTGTCTACCAGCTGTTCTAGGTCTTAAAAACCTTAATGCTTTAAATCCATCAACGTTTTTTAAATGCTTATTACGTCGCAAAAATTTTTGCTCGAATGTTTCTTCTTGTCCTTCGTTAATATATAAATGATTTAACACACATAATGAATCATTTGATAAATCATTTATCGCTTCCAAAACATCGTAATATGCAGTGTCATTATTTTTTTGTATTGTGAGACAATCATCCAGTTCTTCTATTACATAACTTCTATATTCATCATAAATGTTCATAATAAATGCCTTCATTTCATTTATATTTTTGGTCATATTACTTTATATCTATTACTAATTCATTCCCGTATTTATTAATTACAATCATAGTTTGGCTTCTTTTTAAAAGATAAGACTTTGTAAAAAGTATTAATATTTCATGCAAATGGGGACAGGAGTCGCCCACTATTTTTGTGTCTTCAATTTCATGATCATTATTTAACATTAGTCATGAAAATAGCCGACAACTTCATCTGTGAAATCACCGGCCTTTTATTTTAGCTAACTTTATTTCTGATTTTACGATTTTAATTGATCATACAGAGAAAGTGATCTTTTTACAATTTCTAAAAACTCATGATCTATATTGGACATTTGATGAAAATAAGACAAAATGTTTTCTGTTAGCTTCTCTTGTTTTGGGAATGAATCATCTTCTTTAATCCAAATCGCTAATTCGCCTAATGGTGTTTTATCATCTTTAAATGTTTGTATATATTCGTAAAAGCTCATAGTATTCCTTCTCTCAATTTACTTATATAAATCCTACCACGAAAGCTTTCAAGAAAACACAATTAAATGTCTATTTAGTGAACTTTTTAAGGTTGTGCACTCTTTTAATGTCTGCCAATTAGGTCAATTAATCATCACAATGTACAATTAACTCTATTTTCAGTTCATATACTCACACACCGTTTTTGAACAACACATTAACTTCTCATTTAGATAAAACGCAAAAAAGCCTGGCACCAATACAATAGATGCCAGACTAAGAGCCTACTATATAAATTTATTTAGCGTATGGTTTTACTTCGATTGCACCTTCATTTTCATCATGAACACCATGCTTATAATAATCAATATATTGTGGCTCTAAAGGCTTTCTGCCACGTATAATGTCTGCTGCTTTTTCAGCTAACATTAAAACAGGTGCGTGTATATTGCCATTTGTCGTACGTGGCATAGCGGATGCATCAACTACACGTAAATTTTCCATACCGTGGACTTTCATTGTTAACGGGTCAACTACTGCCATTGGATCTGAAGCAGGACCCATTTTAGCACTACAAGATGGGTGTAATGCTGTTTCACCATCTCTACGAACCCAATCAAGAATTTCTTCGTCTGTTTGCACTTCTGGTCCTGGTGAAATTTCTCCACCATTGAATGGATCCATTGCTTTTTGAGATAAGATATTTCTTGCTACACGAATTGCTTCTACCCATTCTTTTTTATCTTCTTCTGTTGATAAATAATTAAAGCGGATACTTGGTTTTTCGAATGGATCTTTAGATTTGATTTTCAAGCTACCACGAGAGTTTGAATACATTGGTCCTACGTGAACTTGATAACCATGTGCGACCGCTGCCTTTTGACCATCATATCTTACAGCTATTGGTAAGAAATGGAACATTAAGTTAGGATAATCAACTTCGTTATTTGAACGTACAAATCCGCCACCTTCAAAATGGTTAGATGCTGCTGCACCTGTACGTGTGAAAATCCATTGTAAACCAATAAATGGCATGCGCTTGATATCTAAGCTTGGCTGTAATGATACAGGTTCCTTACATTTATGTTGAATGTATACCTCTAAGTGATCTTCAAAGTTTTCACCCACACCAGGTAAATGAACACGTGGCTCAATGCCTTTTGATTTTAGGAACTCTGAATCACCTATACCAGATAATTGTAGTAATTGTGGCGTATTGAATGCCCCACCAGACAAAATGACTTCTTTAGCATCGATGGTATGTAGTTTGCCATTTTTCTTATACGTAACACCAGTTGCTCTTCTACCTTCATAATGAATTTCAGTTACAAAGGCACGTGTTTCAACGGTTAAGTTTTTACGCTTCATCGCTGGATGTAAATATGCTCTTGAAGCTGACATTCGGCGACCACGATGTACTTGACTATCGAACGGTCCAAAACCTTCTTGTCTAAATCCATTCACATCAGGTGTTTTATGATAGCCTGCTTCAACACCTGCATCAAAGAATGACTGGAATAAAGGATTCGTTGCTGGCCCTCGTTTTAACTTAATTGGTCCATCATGGCCTCTAAATTTATCATAAGGCGCTGCACCGTATGTTTTTTCTAATTTTTTAAAATACGGTAAACAGTGTGCAAAATCCCAAGTTTCCATACCTTCTGGTTCTGCCCAGCCTTCATAGTCCATTGGATTACCACGTTGGTAAATCATGCCATTAATCGAACTTGATCCACCTAAAACTTTACCTCGGGCATGTGCTACTTTACGACCGCCCATATGTGGTTCTTCATCTGTTGAATAAATCCAATCGTAAAATTTATTGCCTGAAGGGAACATTAACGCAGCAGGCATTTGGATAAATAAATCCCAAAAATAATCACTGCGACCCGCTTCTAATACTAAGACTTCTTTATCTTTATCTTCACTCAGACGATTACCTAGTACAGAACCTGCACTGCCTCCTCCAATGATGACATAATCATATGATTTGTTTTTGTTACTCATCGTTATGACCTCCAAAGTTTGTTGTATTTCAAAGTGAGTATTGCATGAAATATTTGTTAGTGGCTGATTGGTTATCGTTGAATTGCTAAACTTAGCTAACCAAAACACTCGATTTTCCTTTTACGATTGTTACTAACAGTCATGAAATAATCTATGATTCATTTTGCGTTTAGTCCAAATTATCAATCAACATTTCGCCACTTATACAAAACAAAGTGAGTGTCTTGTGTTCTTACAATGGCACTCACCTTATCTAATTTTTATTTGCTAAACCAATTCACTAATTGTGGATTTGTATTTGTTAAAATGTGTTTTGAAACAAGGTACTCTTCTAAGCCTTCTTTGCCTAATTCTCTACCGATACCTGATTGTTTGTATCCACCCCATGGCGCTTGTGCAAAATATGGATGGAAATCATTAATCCACACCGTTCCAAGTTTCAACTTGTTAGCAACGCGTTGCGCTTTTCCAATATCTTTAGAAAATACAGCACCTGCTAAACCATATATAGAATCATTCGCTAATTGAATCGCTTCTTGTTCAGTTTCAAAGCCTTCTACAGTAACGACAGGTCCGAAAACCTCTTCTTGTACAATACGCATTGACGTATCACAATTTGTAATGACTGTTGGCTCGAAGAATAGACCATCTTTTAAATCGTCTCTATCTGGACGTTTACCACCAACAGCAATTGTTGCGCCTTCTGCTTTAGCTACATCCATATAAGATTCGATCTTATTACGATGTTCTGTTGAAATCACTGGTCCCATTTCAGTATCAGCATCAAAACCATTACCTAATTTGATTTTTTTCACGCGATCAATAAGTGCTTGCTCAAATTTGTCTTTAATACTGTTTTGTACTAATATTCTTGATCCTGCTGAACAAACTTGACCTGCATGGAAATATCCACCATTTAACGCTTGGTCTACTGCCAATTCAAAATCAGCATCATCAAAGATAATGTTTGGATTTTTACCGCCAAGTTCCAAGGCAATATTCGTAACATTATTAGCAGCATTTTTCATAATATGCTTACCAGTCTCAATGCCACCTGTAAATGATACAAGGTCAACCTCTTTATGACCTGACATTACGTCACCAACTTCAGAACCTGCACCTAGAATAAGATTAATTGTTCCTTTAGGGAAACCAACTTCTTCCATTAATTCAAAAACACGTATTGTTGTTAATGGTGTAATTTCACTTGGTTTCATAACTAGTGAACAACCCGTAGCAAGCGCTGGCGCAATTTTCCATGATGCTTGTAATAACGGATAATTCCAAGGTGTAATTTGTGTAACTACACCTACTGGTTCTTTAACAATTTTGCTTTCTGTATCTGGAATTGGTGAATCAATCATTTCGCCACCGTCTTTATCTGCTAATCCAGCAAAATACATAAACACATTATGAATATCATCCATATCTGCATATGATTCTTCTAACGTTTTTCCAGTATCTAATGTTTCTAATCGTGCTAACGCTTCGCGATATTCTTTAATCTTGTCCGCGATGGCACGTACTTTTTTACCTCTTGTTTCAGCAGTTTCTTGCGACCATTCACCAGACTCAAACGCACGTCTTGCAGCTAAGATTGCACGTTCTGCATCCTCTTTTGTCCCTTCAGAAACCGTAAATATCACTTCTTGATTGTAAGGATTGATAATATCTCTTGTATTTTTATTCGCGCTTTCAACCCACTCACCATCAATATATTGACGCTGAGATAAATGTTTTAAAAGTTCCATTCAACAACCTCCGTTAAGTTTGTTAAATTTTTATTTAACGAATTTTACAAACTTATGTTAGCATAGAAATGAAAAATGTGTCAATTTACAAAACAACTCAAGAATTAAGTTTTGTAAGTTTGTTAGATTTTTATTTAACGAAACATTTAACTTTAATGCTTTAAATATTTTTAATGTCTTTTTTTAGAAAAGGTTTTATAATGTATTAGTATTTATTTTAGAATGACCAAAATGATGTACGGAGGTGCAATGATGACTCGTTCTCAGAACAAACAGCAACAATTAGAACAAGCAAAAGATATTGTAATTAATTCAATTGGACAGACAATGGATTTGTATGGCACTAATAGAAGTGTAGGAAACTTATATGGCACTATGGTGTTTGAAGGCAGTATGACGCTTGATGAAATGCGTCATCAATTGCAAATGAGCAAACCAAGTATGAGTGCTGGCGTTAAGAAATTGCAGGAATTTGATATTGTTAAACAACAATTTACGAGAGGAAGCCGCAAACAACATTTTATCGCCGAGAAAGACTTTTTCATCTTTTTCCGAAACTTTTTCACTAAAAAATTTCAGCGTGAAATTGACATCAATGTCGAAGCAGTAAAAGATGCTCAAGCTATTATCAATCCATTACTTGAAAGCAGTGATTTAACTGAAGCTGAAACACAAGAGGCACAAAAAATTAAAGCTCAGCTTGATCATACACATGTTTATTACGAATGGTTAGAACAGTTAACCGAAGCGATTGAAAGCGGTGAAATTTTCAAATATTTCCCAATTCCAGAACAGCCTTCTGATTCTGAAAATTAAAATTGACTCAAACAACGACAATGATGATTATGCATGATGAAAACAATGCAATAGGTCCACGAAATAAACGGTAATTTCTATCTCAATAAATAGAAATTACCGTTTTTGTTTTATATGACAATCAATCATGGAGGTATTTTCTAGAGCTTTCTTAGATTCGTTACATTGCTTCGCCAATTTATTTCAATTAGCTATTCTCGCCCTCACGTACTCTATCAATAATATTTTGTATTTGTTCACGTTTTTCATATTCATTTTCTACAAAATAAACTAACGGTTCATCTTTGATAGTAACCCAAGGTACAAGTACATCAAAATCTAATTCTTTAACCATCTCTAAACTTTGAATAGATTTTTCTCTATCACTTGAACCTAATATAACTGTACGCCATCTCTTCCCTTCAAAACATATAAAATCTCCAGTAAATAAGTAACGGTGATGACCATCATCCCATAAAAATAGTGTCGTCCCTGGTGTATGTCCAGGCGCGGGAATAACTTCTAAATCCTTATCCAACATTACACGATTACTAAATTGTTTTTGAACAGAAATCTTATGTTTCAGTGCAGCCACATCATTTTCATGTATAAAGTAAGGGGCTTCAACTTGATTAGAACCTCCTATAGATTCATGATCATGATTCATCAATACTTTTGAAACACCACCTAATGATGCAATGTCTTGTTGGGAGTCACCTAAGTGTCCGGAATGATAGATAACAATATTACCTGTTTCACGTTTTAAAATAAAAGATTTAAATAGAAATCGATTATCAAAAGGCAGTTCCGAAGTAGGTGTCGCATATAAGTTTTTTGTGATGGATTCTAAACTGTCATGTAATTTGGACTGTTTATTTTTAAATTGATTAGTCATTTTATTTCATCCTTCGATTAATTTGAATTGTACATACGCAGTACCCTTTATTTAATAATCAATGAGAGTCTTTCAAACTTCGATTTAGAATATGCTTCATACAATAAATAAGTACTTGGAGCACTAAAAAATTAAATCTTTTAGTACAACATTAATGAAAACCTAAAAGTTCATCCTACAATGCTACTAAAAAAAGGGGAATGGAACAGAAATGATATTTTCACAAAATTCATTTCGTCGTCCCAGACCCGCTTTGAATTATAAATTATCGTCTTGTTCTTCTTCTGATACTTGAACGATTCGCAATGAACGACGTTCAACTTCTTTTAATTTTTCAGCACGCGTTTCAAGTTTAATTCTATCGCGCCCTAAAATGATTAAAAATGATATCATCATGAAAATAAAAATAACAATTAATGGCACACTTGCCAGTATTGAAGCAGTTTTCAATACTTCTAATGCACGTTCGCCACCAACTAGCATCAATGAAAATGGCAATAAGCACAATGCAAATGCCCAGAATAAACGATTGGCACGTAATGGTTCGCCTACCACTTTTTTCTGAGATGCTGCCGCTAAAATATATGAACCCGAATCAAATGTTGTTGCTAAGAATAAGAAAGCAGATACTAAGAATAGTACAATCATCAATGATGGGAATGGTAAATGATGCACCACTTCAATAATGGTTGCCTCTGTACCATGTGTATTTAAATATTGTGTTACATTAAACTGTCCAGAAATTTGCAAATACACAGCATAGTTACCAAAAATACCAAAGAATAATACGCATCCAAGCGTTCCATAAATAATTGTTCCTAGCACGACTTCTTTAAGGCGTCGACCTTTTGAAATTCTAGCGATAAATAAACCGATAAATGGCGCATATACTAACCACCATGACCAGTAGAATATTGTCCAGTCTTGTGGGAAATTCGTTTCTTTTCGACCTTTAATACCACCGAATGGTTCTAACCATGTTGCCATATGGAAAAAATCTCTCAACATATTTCCGAACCCTGTCACTGTCGTTTCCATAATAAAAACAGTCGGTCCAATAATAAATATAAAGGCTAAAAGTACAAAGGATAGCCAAACGTTGATATCACTTAACTTTTGAATACCTTTTTTCAATCCTGTATATGAACTAATGGCAAATATAACCGTGATTGTTAATAAAATGGCCGAACGTAAAATCATATTTTTACCATCTAAACCAGTTAATCTTTCTATGCCTGCAGAAATTAATGGCACACCTAACGCTAGTGATGTTGCCGCACCACCTAGCAATCCAAAGATAAATAAGATATCTACAACTTTACCTACAAATTTATCTGTTTGACCTTTTAAAATCGGACGACAAGCTTGACTAATTTTATACACCGGTTGTTTTTTAACAAATACTAAATAACCAATTGGTAATGCTGGTAAAACGTAAATAGCCCAAGCAATTGGCCCCCAGTGGAACATACCATATTGCGTCGCATATTGGAGTGCTTCATCACTCATACTTTTCGCGCCATTTGGTGGAACTTGATAGTAAAAAGCCCATTCAATAACGCCCCAGTATAAAATATCAGAGCCTATGCCTGCACAAAACAGCATTGCCGCCCATGTAAATGTATTAAATTCTGGTTTATCACTTGCTTTACCAAGTGTGACATTACCATATTTACCAAATGCGATATACATTACAAAGCAAAAAATCGCCAGCCCCATAAATAAATATATCGAACCAATTGAATCAGAAATGGCACTATTAATACCAGTGATGATATCTTCACTTGCTTTTGGAAAAGCCATCATAGGTATAACTGCAAAAAGAAGTACAGCTACTGTCCCTATAAAGGTCGTCCAGTCCATAACTTTCTCTTTTTTCAATTGTGCTCCCCCTAATTATTAATTTTATGAATCCTGTTTCGATTTATCTCAAAATGTAATAATTATATTGATTCACAAAATTGACAATAACTAACATTTAATAATAATGCAAATTTCATACAATTTGAAACTTGGCAATTATTGAATATTTATATAATTTTTCCCGTAATAAACAAAACCTTAATAGCGCTAAAACAATAGTGTTAAGTTATGATTTAACGAATTTAACAAATTTTACTAGGACGGCATTTAAGAATATTTATACGTTATTAACGAATATTTATTTATTGTAAAACGCTACCAAAAAGTTAGACTTCCTTCCCACTAAAATACCACTTTTCTCTTTCAACTTTTTTAAAAAACGGATATGCAACTTTTAGTATTGGTATCAAAATGATTGTTAGGTCATATTCTATCAATATATTTTTCTAAAGAATTGCTTTTATTAACTTTCAATTATGTACCTAACCTAAAAAGAAGCCAAGGCAACGAATGTTACCTTGACTTCTAATACATATTCAACTAACTATATATTCAATCATACGCGCATGCGAGAGTGATTGTTGTACATCTATAATGCGTTGATTTAAAGAACCTTTATATGGTAAATCAGGTTTGAATAAGTGTTGTATAAATAGACCATCTACTAAAACGTCAATGTATGATAATAACTCTCGACGTTCTGCACAATCATTTGCTAAATATTCATATAAAAATCCAGTCCATACCCAAATTGTCTTTTTATTTCCAAAACGTGCTCGAAATGCTTTGACAAGATTTAATGTAATATCCAAATTACAAAATGGTTCGCCACCTAATAGACTTAGCCCAGATATATAATCATGATCGCAATCATCTAATATTTCTGCTAATATTTCATCAGTGTATTTCTCGCCATATCTGAACTTTTGTGAGGCTTTGTTATAACATCCAACACAATTAAATGGACATCCTGATACATAAACACTGCATCTTACTCCTTCACCGTCAACAAAGCTATTTGATTCTATTTTAGCAATATAACCTTGTCCTTGTTTAATGTCTAAAAGTGTCATTCTTTAGGCGCTTTCATATGTTTTACTCGTGCGCAAATTTCTTTATGACGGCCTTTAATTACTGGACGTTGAACTGGATTGCCTAAGTAACCACATGTTCGTTTAACGACATCAACTGTTTTAGGATTATCATTGCCACAGTTCGGGCATTTAAATCCTTTTTCAGTTGCTTCAAAATCTCCATCGTAATCACATTCATAACAATGATCAATCGGAATATTTGTACCTAAGTAACCAACTTTGTCATAAGAGTAGTCCCATACCGCTTCTAGTGCTTTCAAATTGTGTTGCAATTTCGGATACTCACAATAGTGAATGAAACCACCACTCGCATAATAAGGATAATCTTTTTCAAAATCTAACTTTTCAAAAGGTGTAACATCTTTACGTACATCATAATGGAAAGAGTTTTGATAATATCCTTTATCTGTAATGTCTTTAATATCTCCAAATCTCTCTTGGTCTAAACGACAAAAACGATCCGTTAGCGATTCACTCGGCGTACTGTAAATACTGAACCAAATGTCATATAATTCTGTCCATTTCGTTTGATAACGTTTCATTTCTTTAAGAATTTCAAGCGTAAATGCTTTTGCTTCTTGAGATGTTTCCCAGTCTGGACCATAGAAAACAGTAGCTGTTTCATACAACCCTATATAGCCCATTGAAATCGTTGCACGTTTATTTTTAAATAACTCAGCAACATCATCTGTTTCTTTTAATTTATAGTTAAATGCGCCACTTTTATATAAAATCGGTGCGTTATTCGGTACAGCATCTTTCAAACGATTTATACGATAAAGTAATGCATCATGTAACACATCGATACGTTCATAAAAGATTTCCCAGAATTTCGTCATATTACCGGCAGATTCTAATGCCATTCTAGGTAAATTAAGTGTAACAACACCAAGATTACAACGACCATTATTTTCAAAATGACCTTCCGCATCTTTCCAACTTGGTAAAAATGAACGACAACCCATTGGCGCTTTGAAATCACCTAATATTTCTACGAGTTTGTCATAATTTAAAATATCTGGATACATACGTTTCGTTGAACACTTTAATGCTAGTTGTTTAATGTCATAGTTCGGATCTTGCGGACTAAAGTTGGTTCCTTTTTTAATTGAAAATACAAGTTTCGGGAAAATCGCTGTCGTGCGGTCTTTTCCTAAGCCTTTGATACGAGTATTTAAGATAGCTTGTTGAATTTTGCGACTTAAATGATCTGTACCTAAGCCGAATCCTAATGTTACAAAAGGTGTCTGTCCATTAGATGTATATAAGGTATTAATTTCATATTCTAGACTTTCAATCGCATCATTGATGTCTTTAGTGACTTGTTGATCAACATAACGATCAATTTCAGATTCTTTGACAAATTGCTTTGCGATATTTCTATGTTGTTCTTCATTATGTCGTGCATATGTACTAAGTAATTCGTCAACGCGGTCAACCGTACAGCCACCATATTGACTGCTGGAAACATTGGCTATAATTTGTACAAGCTGCGCTGATGCAGTTTGTATTGATTTTGGTGAAGTTACATTCGCGTTGCCTATTTCAAATCCATTATGTAGCATATTTTTAGCATCTATTAAACAACAGTTTGTTAACGGTTGGAATGGATGATAATCTAAGTCGTGAAAATGTATGTCCCCTCTTTGATGTGCATCTGCAACGTGCTTTGGTAATAAATAATTTAATGCGTAAGATTTAGAAACGATACCTGCTGTTAAATCTCTCATTGTTGAAAATGTATCACTATCTTTGTTGGCATTTTCGTTAACAATAGCAGGATCTTTAGAAATCAAACCCGTTAATGCTTCTTCGATTTGATTCATTTTACCCCTTCTTCCTATATATTGTGTCTACTCATTACGTTATACCACTATATATAGTATTTTCAAATTTTTATTAGTCTGTTAACTAAAACGTCACAAAGTTATTAACATTTAGTGAAATTCATATTTCTACACAATTATTTCATTAATTTTTAAAATTGTTCTCGAATCGTTCTGTCATTTCGACATGTTTATGCAACTATTATTTCATTTTGCACCGGGACTATAGTTTCTATTTTTCATACTTAAATCGTCACAATGCCCATCAACATTGCAATTACTAACATAACGATGGCGAATCCCCAAATCCAAAAGAATGCATACTTAATATACGTGCCCATGTTTGCCTCTGCTAAACCAATTGCCAACCATAAGGCTGGTGAAAACGGACTGACAAATGTACCTATAATATTCCCTATAACCATTGAATAAGCTGTTGATACAGACGGTACACCAAATTGCCCTGCTGTTTGTTCGACGATCGGTAACACAGCAAAATAATAAGCGTCTGTGCTAGTTAGTAAATCTAATGGTACGCCAAGTAAACCTACAATAATATGCAAGTATGGTCCTACTTCTGCAGGAATCACTTTGATTAAATTCGTCGCAATCGCTTTAAGCATACCGGTTTCATTTAGTACACCTAAAAACATACCTGCTGCAATAATCACTGCAGCCATCATTAATGCATTCGGCGCATGCGCTCTTAATCGCTCCATTTGTTCATCCACTGATTTAAAATTAATAACGAGCGCCAATGAGACACCTATCATGAATGCAAATTCAGGTGGCGCAATATTTATTAACATCGATAGAATAACAGCTAAAGTTAAAGCTGTATTCACCCATTTTATCCATGATTTTGTTCTTGCACGTCCTTTTACAGGAAACCTTACATCTTGATCTCGTTCATATACTTCAACTAATTTATGTACATCTATATCTTGTGTTTGCGGTAATTCATTTCTCTCTATTGCTTTTTTGATACGTTTCTGTTCTTTAAATCCAAGATATACCGCAAACAACATAATAAGAATGAATCCTATTATTTGAATAGGAATTAATCCATACCATAATTCATTGACACTTTTGGCTTTTAACACTGCAGCTACACGTGCCATTGGACCTCCCCAAGGTACCATGTTCATAATCGCCGCGCTTAATGCTAATAGTAAAATCAATAAATATTTATTCATATTTAACGCTTTATATAAAGGTAATAATGCAGGAATAGAAAGCAAAAATGTTACCGCACCGGCCCCATCTAATTGGGCTATTGTGCCAATTAAAGCTGTCATTGCACAGACAATGACGACATTGCCTCGTGTCATTATTATTAAGCGTTTGACAAGCGGCTTGAATAAACCACTATCGTTCATGATGCCAAAGAAAATAATAGCAAAGATAAACATAATAACAACGTTGATGACTTGATCTAACCCTTTAGCAAAAAATCCAACCAAATCTGTCACACTATATCCTAAAATCATTGCACCTAAGCAAGGTATGATTGTCATACCAACAACTGGATTTATCTTTTTGGCAATGAGTAAACCTACAATTGAAATAATAATAATGAGCCCCATTACTGTTAACCACATATTATCACTATTCATATTATTTTCTCCCTCCACTTTTAATACAATTTACATAATCCCCCTCTTTAACTTAAATATTATAATTAATATAATTTTTTATATTTAAGTTATCTCATTTTATCAAAAAAATCTTTTTTGCGTAATAGTTAATTCGGTTATCTAATTTTTATGCAGTATCTCTAATGACTATTTGAATCCAATTGATTAATTTGAATCTTTTCATAAGTATCATTTTTAATAGCAATGGTTGAATTCTCGGTTCTATTACACAAAAAAACTGGCTAAAATTAGCTATTATTCATAGCAACTTCAACCAGTTTTTCTAATAACCTATATATTTATTAAGATTTTTCAAATCGTCTATTTCTCTATGTTAGAAATCATCTTACATATGTTTATCATCTTCGCTTAGAAATTATTAGTATGCATCCCATCTTCATTTACAAACAGACATGTTATTACTTCAAGACTGCCTTTAGACGGCACACAGTTATTATTTTTTATCCAACCACGCTAAAAATTGAGCTTGTTTAGTATCGTTTATAAATTCTTTCGTCACTATTTGTGATAACAATTGCTGCTTTTCGCTGTGATTCATATCAAGTAACTTTATTTTCTGTCGGCAAGTATATAAAAAGTCGATATACGAACTGTATGATGGTGGATATAACGCCTCAAGCTCTGCCATAATTGATTTTGTCAACTTAGGACTCGCACCATCAGTTGATACACTGATAGTTAGCTTGTCGCGGTGTAGTGCACTTGGAAATACAACATTGCCATTTGATGCATCTCCAACATTATTAAAAAGGGCATGCTCAGGTAAGGCTTGTTTTACCGCTTCATTGACACGTGGCTCATTGGTTGCTGCAATAACTAGATACGCGTCTACAATATCGCTTGGTTCAAACTCTTTTTCTTTCCATATGACGACACCTTTATCTACCATATTTTGAAGTTTTTCAGTGATTTCAGGACTGATAACCATTATGTGTTCAACGTATTGACTTAATGTTTGTGCCCGACGACTTGCAACGAGGCCTCCACCAACTATGACGACATTTTTATTTGTTAAATCTATCATTAATGGCATATTCATGTTGAGCAACATCCTTTATATCTTTTTACGTCATTTCATCTTAAAACATTTAACACCAATCGCTAATAAACATCACGTTGATAGCGTTGTTGCTGTTTCATTTGACGCAATATCGTCTCCGCTTCTTCTTGAGAAATATGACGTTCTTTTACCAATACATCTTTAATGGCTTGATGGACATCTTTCGCCATACATTTTTCATCACCACAAATATAGATTGCTGCGCCTTGCTCAATCCATTCATTGAAACGTTCACTTTCTTCCATTATACGATGCTGTACATATTCTTTGTGTTCTTGGTCTCTTGAAAATGCTAAATCTACGCGTGTTAAGTTTCCATTTTCAAGCCATTCTTCTATTTCTTCTTCATATAAAAAGTCAGAACTACGGTGTTGATCGCCAAAGAACAACCATGTTTTCCCAGTCATACCAAGTTCTTCACGTTCTTGTAAATATGCTCTAAAAGGAGCAATTCCAGTACCTGGTCCAATCATAATAACCGGTATATCTTGCTTCATCGGAAATTTGAAGTTCGGATTTTTCTTCAAATAAATTGGTACTATATCGCCTGGTTTAATTCGCTCAGCAAAATGAACCGAGCATACACCTTTTCTCTCACGTCCATGTGCTTGATAACGAACCGTACCAACGGTAATATGCACTTCATCTGGCGTTGCCATAAAACTACTAGAAATCGAATACTCTCTTGGTGGTAATTTTCTAAGGATTTGATACATATTCTCAGGTTGTAATTCTATAGTTGGAAAATCTGTTATTAAATCTATAAAGTCCCGATTTATAACATATTCACGCGCCCATGACTCATCTTGAATACGTTCAGATAATTCTTCATTGTCAAAATAGATATCTGCATTTTTCAATAATGGCAATGTTAATTTAGTAAATTCAAAATGTGATGTTAGTGCTTCAACAATAGGAACTGTATCACCATGATCATTAATTGGCACCGGAGATTGCGGATCCCAACCTAACATGGATATTAGTTTTTCAACCAATTCAGGGTCGTTTTGCGGTAATGCTACTATACAATCTCCTGGTTCATATGATTCACTAAAATCATCAAGTAAAAATTCTATATGTCGTGTTTCTTTATTTGAATCGGTACCATTTAAATTGATATTCGCTAAAACTTCTGCTTGGTATGGATTTAATTTAGAATATTTCTTTTCTTTGGCAGACTTAATTGATTCACTTATCACCGATTCACTTTGAATACCTTCTGATGTAGTATCAATCATATTAATGATGTCTGCCATCCACTTTTCTGCGTCTTCTTCATAATCAATATCACAATCTACACGCTTACATATACGCTCAGCGCCTAGATTTTCTAGTAAAGCATCTACATCTTTACCAGCTTGACAGAAAAATTCATATGTTTGATCACCTAAAGCTAGTACTGAATATCTCACATGATTTAAATTAGGTGCGTTATCGTCTTCTAAAAATTCAAAGAAATCCCATGCATTATCAGGCGGTTCTCCTTCACCATGAGTAGACGTAATAATAAATAAATCTTCTAACTGCGCGATGTTTGTCGTATCATATTCATCCATTGACATCAAAACAACTTGATGTCCGATATCACTTAAACGTTCTGAAAAAATTTCAGCTAAACGCATGGCATTACCTGATTCAGAACCATATAGCACTGTAACATGCCGCTGATTAGCTTCGATATGTGGCTCTTTATTTTGTAACATATACGTTGTTGAAGTTGCTTGTTCTTCTGATATTTGTGATTGTTGCCACACTTCTGTCTCTAATTGTTGTTGATTACTATCACTTGTCGTATCGTTACTATTAGCTAGTAAAAAACCACTAAGCCACTGTTGTTGGCTCTCTGTTAATGTTTGCAGCAGATTGTTAATCTCTGTGACTTGTTTTTCTGTAAATGGACTATTAGATGTATTTAATTTCAAATGTTTTCACCTCAATAAACTTGAAATAGATGATTGACTCTTTTTTTATCGATAGTTTAGTCAATTTTTTAATATGTATGGTATAAATTAAAACAAACTTGAGTTGTGTCTGATAGTTATACTTGCAAATATTTACAACTTTCATGTTGCTTGAATGACATTATCAGTAATTCAGACAAAACTTTGATTATGTCGTGTCAGTTATTAATGCATACAGTAATGCATCGTTGTTATTTTTTATTTACTATTTATTATGTACCAAATCAGCCTTTCAGTAAAATAGGTCAAATTACTGATTTTCTAAATATAAAATGCCTCCTAATGACATACTATTAGTACATCATTAAGAGGCTCTTGTGTTATTTGCATACTAAGCGCTCAATTTTAAATTTAAGATGAAGATTCTTGCAATAATATTTCTATATTTGTCGATATATCCAATGGATCTTCCATTGGCAAGAATCGATTTACAACATTGCCTTGTCGATCGATTATAAATTTTGTGAAATTCCATTTTATTGGGGACCCAAAGATTCCTGGTTGTTCATTCTTTAAATGCGTAAATAACGGATGTTCATCGTTCCCGTTCACAGATATTTTAGCTAGCACTGGAAATGTAACACCAAATTTCTCACGACTAATTTTCAAGATTTCTTCATTAGAACCTGGTTGTCGATTGTCAAAATTATTATTCGGAAAACTCAACACTACAAACCCACGATCCTTATATTTTTGAAACAAAGTCTCTAGTTTTTTCAATTGTTCGCTATATATACATTCTGTTGCAGTATTAACAACTAAAATCACTTTACCTCTAAATGCTTCTAATTTATAAGTTAAGCCTTTATAATCACTTACTTCGATATCATACACATTTCTATTATTCATAAGACACCCCTACACAGCCTTTTTTATATTGAATATGTTCTTTTTAGAATGTTCTGATAAAATAAGTGCGCGTTTACACCGCGAACATACATTATATAGCGTGATACATTTTTCGAGCACACGATAAATAATGTTCGAGTTTATGTTGTTGCTCAACCTATCCGATTTACCGTCTTTTTTCACCTGTCTTACTTTATTAAAATAATCACATTGTATAGCTGTATTAGTCCAGCTACAATATCTTTCGTTATAACCCCTCATTATAATCATCCTTATTTTCTATTTTTAAAAAGACAATTAGACCGCTCTTTAAACTATAGATTAATACTTAAGTTAAACTCATACATACTGATACCATACGTTAGATCTAACAATTTAAAATTCGTTATAACTATGGATTAAAGAGCTGCCCAACTCATATAATCCTTAAAAACTTCACATGTGATTGTTTATTAAGCCCTCCTTTATCTTATTAAATATCCTTATAACCCTTTTAAAATTAAACTGACACACTCATACATTGTTACACGCGACGATAAACGTCATATTATTGCATATCATTAAAACAAGTCACTTTGTATCGTGTGCGACCGAATACATATTAAATCATCAATAATGATTATTCAATTATTAAAAATAAAAACGAACATTCTATATAGAGTTTCTACTTATTGTTTTTTCATCATTGTCTACATTACTTAACATTCGTGTTTATAAGTAATATTGACCGCCAATATTTAGACACTTTATAAGTATGCCATTCATCATTTTTAATCATATTATTTTTCTTATTGATATTTCTATTCATATATTTCTGATTGTATATTTAGATATAATAATTTGTTATTGGAAAATATATGAAACAAATTTGACTCATCTTTTTCAATATCTAAATGACACGATGCATGATTTTTGAATTTTGTAATTAACTTCCTTTTAAATTAGACTGAATTATGACAATTTTCAAACATTTTAATGTGTAAATCATTGGCAAAATATACGAATTGCATTTAAATCGTCAATTTACATATATTTTTGCGTAGTAATCAATCGTTATCATTGTTATTTATCGTTACATTATTTCGAGTATCAGTATGTATTTCGGGCTTCGTTTGATAACGACATTTCTTTGTGACATCGCTTCATCAGTGTAACAACAAATACAATGATTTCGTGATGTTAGTTACCCATTTTATGTGTTGCATAAAATATGTTGTTATAAAACATTTTAAATCATTTTATATAAACAATCTATATATTTTTGGCATTTCCAAAATATCACTTGTTATATTAAAAACCGACAAGACATTTTATCTTATCGGTTGAAATTTGTTATTGTTATTTGTAATGTTTTTAGGTTTCTTTTTAATATAATATATTTCAGTGAAAATACATGATTGATTGTGATTTCACTGAAACATGGTTAATTGCGTTGTTGATGAATAACTTTAGCATAAATATAGGAAGTTATTTTGTACATCGCCATATATAGAAACGAAATTATAATGACAGCTAGTACGTAACTTGTTAAAAATATATGATGGTTATTAATACCTATCATATTTAGTAACGTATATACAATGTTACTAGAAATTAATGTGTGAATCAGTGCTACTGTTATTGGTATTGCGAACAAGAAAGTCATTTGATTTCGTGTTATCTTTGCTATTCTTCCATTATCTAAACCAAGTTTTTTCATAATGTCATAATTGTGCTGATTTGCATAGGCTTCTGAAACTTGTTTATAGTACATCATTAGAAATATTCCAATGACAAGTACAATTGATACTACGCCACCTACAAATATTAGTCCACCTGTCAAACGATCCCAAACCATTAGCATTTCTGATTTAGAATTTATTGACGCATCGTATTTTTTCGATAGCTTTTGTATTTGTGATGTTGTTAATTTCGTCTTTCCAAATACATTAAAGTTTATCGATATTGTCGAATTCTTTTGTTCATGTGCATAAAATCCTTTTACTTTTTGTAATTGATTGTTATCTTTAACAATTAAAACCATACTATCTTGAATCATCATCAAATTTAACGCATGTGCGTCAAGTTGTTTCACTTTAAAGACTTCATTATTAAGACCGACCTTAGACTGCTTTTTAAAAATAGGTACATTCGTAATCATACCTATACTTTGATTGTCTAAGTGTAATTTGTTTTGGTGATATCGATTATAATCTTGTGCAGTAAAAGCTGTAATCATTACTGATTGTCTTGAAAATATCGCGCCTTCATTACCAATGAAGTCTATTGGAATATCATCACTAGCCTGTTTTAACTTGTAATAAGCACGATTCTTTTCTAAAGAAGCTCTAAATAATGTCGTTTCATATACTTTGAAGTCTTTTGCATTAACCGAACCCTGTATATCACGTTTAATATTCTCAATTGTTTGTTGACGTTCTATTTGTGACTTAGAATTGTCGCTAAATGACAAATCATAATCATTCGTAATCAATTTCGTAATGGTATGATTCATATCACGATAGGTTGTTAATGTCATTGTGAGCGTTACAATCAAAAATGTACACAGCAAAGTGATTGTTGCAAGACTGACTGCATTCATTTTAAGACGTACACGCATCCCAACTACCACAAAAAAATACCGTGGATGATAGTAAACTTTTGATACCTGCTGCAATATACTAATAATTATTTCACTTATACCTACAAAAAATGCATAAGTACCGATAATAACTAATCCTATGACAATCCATATTTTAAAAAAGGCACCAAACGTCGTATCTTGTTGTAATGCAATAAAGTAGCCTAAATATAGTGCTGCGCTTCCTATAACAATTAAAACGTAACGCAACCATCGTGATATGACACTAGAATCGGAACGATGTTGATAAGTTATCGGCCGTTGAAAATTAATACTGAACAAGTTGAATATAAGTAGCATGACCATTAATACAGCAATGATAATCAAAGTAATAAACATCGCTACAAAGTCAAATGGATAATACCTTAACGTCGCAACTTCACTGCCCATTATTTTCTGTATAAACAAGAAAAATATCGCACCAAGTAAGTATCCGCCGGCAATACTAACGACTGAAATTATTATAAATTGTAAGATAGTTTCCATTACTACAATTAAACGCATACTTTTCTTGGTCATGCCCAATGTCATAAAAATGCTAAACTCTTTTCGTCTTTGTGACATCATAAAGTGATTTGCATAGAAAATAAAAATAAAAGTTAAAAGCGCCATAAAAAAATTAGCTATGATAATAAATGGTACTAGGAAGTCATTCTTCTGTTTTATGTAGCTATTTAACCCAATTGACACAAGCGTATATTCAATCATGAATAGTACACTTACCGCTAAAATGAATGGAATGATTACAAGTCGCTGCGTAATAAATTGACGTCGCACTATGTGCCATAACAATCTTAACTTCATATATTGACACTTCCTCCATTCACAAGTGCTAAGCTATCTGTTATTCGTTGTTGAAAAGCTAATTGACTTTCTTCGCCACGATATATTTCATGATATAGACGCCCATCTTTAATAAAAATTACTCGCTCTGCATAAGACGCATCGATATTTGAATGAGTTACCATTAAAATTGTCTGTTCCAATTGATGAATCTCTTGAAATAACATCATCAATGCCTTTGATGTTTTTGAATCAAGTGCACCTGTAGGTTCATCGGCTAGTAAAATCGTCGGTTTAGTAACTAATGCACGTGCAATGGCAATGCGTTGCTTCTGACCCCCCGAGATTTCAGAAGGATACTTGTTTAAGAATCCCTCTAAATGTAATTGTACTGCCAACTGATGTACCCTTTGTTCTATATCTTTTCGTTTAGCACCAGCTAAAATTAATGGCATCATTATATTTTCTTTATTCGTCATTGTTGGTAAAAGATTAAAATCTTGAAAAACAAAACCTACCATTTGTTGACGATACAGTGCTTTACTTTTATTTTTCATATTATTTAAATGTGCGCCATCCACAATAATGTCACCTTCAGTTAGTCCATCAAAAGAAGCAATTAAATTTAGTAGTGTAGACTTCCCTGACCCAGACTCACCCATAATTGCAACAAATTCACCAGCTCCAACTGATAAATTCATTTGATTAAGTGCTGTCGTAGCATTCAAACCTTTACCATAAACCTTTTTTACATGTTTCACTTCTAGCAACATGGCATGCACCTCATTTCTTTGTTAGTTCTATATTAAAACAAAAAAATACTAATAACATTTAAATTAGTGAAAAAATGTTACTAGTATGCTTACAATATTGAAAGTTTTTATTCATCTGGAAATTGAATCGTAAATGTTGTACCCTCATTTTGTTTAGATACGACTGAAACAGGATGGTTTGTGTGAGTTGAAATTTGTTTTACGATAAATAAGCCAATCCCACTTGAGTTACTTTGACGCTGGCCATTATAACCTGAATAGCCCTTATCAAATATTTTAGGCAAGTCCGCTTCACTAATACCGATACCATTATCTTTTACGTATAATTGATTGGATTGCTCATCAAATTCAATCCATATATCTTTACCTCTCGCATACTTAAGTGCATTATTTATTAATTGTTCTATCAGTAAAGAGGTCCATCTAACGTCAGTTAATACTTCGTGATGACAAGGTTCATAATGGATTTTTGTTTTTTGATCAATAAACTGTATTGAATATTTCATAATAATTGGGCGAATGATATTGTTAATCGAAATTTTAGTGACAGAAATATCAGAAGTTTCATTTAATAACTTTAAATAACTAAGTGCTAAACTTGTATAGTTATCAATTTGAATAACCTCTTGACGAACACGATTCACAACATTAGGCTCATCTCTTTCAAGTAACAGTTGTGCTGCAGTAATGGGTGTTTTCATTTGATGTACCCATGTTAAAAAGTAGCTCTCTACATCATTTTTATATTCAATTTGTTCATTTTTAAGCTGATACAACGCATTTTCTAAGTTTTCAATTTGTTGTTGTTGGCTTATAGTTTTTACAAAACTTAAATATTTAATACCTATGAATATGAGTAATAATAATAAAATAACGCCAAGTGCTAGTAAATATGCTTCTAATGGCAAATGATACAGGTAAAACATTAAGCCAAATAAAGCAAAAATAACTATGACTATTGCTATTTCCTGAGTAATACTTTTAAGAAAGGTCATTGCATTCACCCTATACTTTATATCCGACATTTTTCTTTGTAATAATAAAATCATTAACGCCAATAGTATTTAATTTTTTACGCAGGCGCGTCATGTTAACAGCTAATGTGTTATCATCTATGAAGTTTTCTGATTCCCAACATTTTTCAATTAAAGCAGTTCTACTTACATATTTATCTTCATTTTGAAATAATAACTTTAATATTTGTAATTCAGTCAAAGATAGCTGTATGTTTTGTTCTTGATACACGACTTTTGCTTCATCTAATATTAATGTACAACCTTTAACCGTCAATGAATCATTAGCTACTGACAAGTCATAAGTTCGTCTCAATAATGCTTGAATTTTGGCAATCGTTAATGACAAGTTAAATGGTTTTTCGATAAAATCATCTCCCCCCATTTGTATTGCCATAATTTGGTCCATATTATCAATACGGGAACTAATAAATATAATTGGCACATTAGATGTTTTTCGGATTTCTTGACACCAATGAAAACCATTTAACGTTGGCAAATTAATATCTAGCAATACAAGCTGAGGTTGATGTTGGTTAAAGATAGACAGTATATCATCAAATTGTTCAACGACAATAACACCGTAATTCCATTTTTTAAGTTCAGATGCTAAACTTTCTGCTATAACAAAATCATCTTCAACAATTAATATTTTCATCTATAATCTTCTTCCTTCAATTGAATTACCCTTTGTTATCTTTTTGTTCTTTAGCCTGTTGCAATGACGGCTCTTGATTTGAACTTTCCGTGTCATTTGTATTTTGATTTAGTGTATTTGCTTTTTCTTTCTCGAGTTGCTTTTTCTTCGTACGTTTACGCTCCTCTAAAATAGACAACACTATAAAGAATATGATTAATAATGGAGATAACATTACTAGTATCATTTTTCCACCTCAAATTATATTTAATTCTATATTTTCACACGCTTCTATTCTAACGCTTTCTATAACAAATTGTCATATATATTCATTTTTTGTTATTCTAAATCACTCTGTTTACATATTTTTAACTAAAACTACATAATTGCTCAAAATTCCTCTTTTACACTGAAGACATAGTCATATACTCAGGAGGATGTCTTATGTTATCAGTTAAAAAAGCCACAAAATTTGCAGTTGCTAACCTTATTATCGTGTCAACGGTTTTTAGTTCTGTCACACCTGCAATTGCGCAATCCGATAAAAGTTCTAAAGATGAAAGTTTCGCGGTTGGTAATACTAAAAATCCAAAAAATGTTATCTTTTTAGTTGGCGATGGCATGGGTCCATCATTTAACACAGCTTATCGTTATTATAAAAATGATCCGCATGCTAAAGAAATGACCCCTACTGCTTTTGATTCATATTTAAAAGGCACAAATCGTACATATTCAAATGACCCAAAACAGAATATTACTGATTCTGCAGCTGGCGGAACAGCCTTTAGTTCTGGTCATAAGACATATAATGGTGCCATCGGTGTTGACAGTAACAAGCAGAAAGTAAAGACGGTGCTTGAACGTGCAAAAGAAAAAGGTAAGTCGACTGGTCTTGTTTCAACAGCTGAATTAACAGATGCAACACCAGCAGCATATGCTGCACACGTGACTTCTAGAGATGATAAAAACGAAATCGCTAAACAATTTTATAAAGATAAAATCAACGGAAAGCATAAAGTTGATGTTTTATTAGGCGGCGGCGCTAAATATTTCGGTAAAAGTAATGGCAATTTAGATAAAAAATTCAAAAATGATGGTTACGACCTTGCCACAAACAGTAAGGAGTTATCAAAATCTGATAAAGATAAAGTTCTTGGTTTGTTTGCAGATAAAAATATGCCACTTGCAATAGATGCTTCTAAAGATGAACCATCATTAGCTGATATGCAACAAAGTGCACTTAGTAAGCTTGAGCGTAATAAAAAAGGATTCTTTTTAATGGTCGAAGGTGCTTCTATAGATAAATCAGCGCATTCCAACGATATTACAGGCGTTATGTCTGAAATGGAAGGTTTTGAAAAAGCATTCGATGACGCCATTCAATATGCTAAGAAACATAAAGATACACTTGTCGTTGCAACAGCAGATCACTCTACTGGTGGTCTAACAATTGGTAAAGATAAAGGATACGAATGGAATCCTCAACCGATTAAATCGATGAAACACTCTGGATCATATATGACAGAAAAAATGGCTAAAGGTGAAGACCCTGAAAAAGTTATTAATGAAGGTTATGGCTTTGAATTTTCACAAGATGATATGAAAAAGGTTAAAAAAGAGAATAAAAAGCTAAAAAGACTACTTAAAAAAGAAAAAGACGAAAAATCCGCAAAAGTAGAAACGCAAACAAAAGCCCTACAACACGCTATTCAGAAGCCAGTAAATGATAAATCTTATACAGGGTGGACTTCCGATGGACATACAGGCGAGGATGTTAATACCTACGCTTATGGACCTAGATCAGAATCATTTAGTGGTAATATCGAAAATACAGAAAGCGCAAAAATAATATTTGATATATTCAAGTAAAGCATAAAAAAATTCCCGAGCACTATAACAAGGTGTTCGGGAATTTTTTATGGTTTAATTTAGTACTCAATGTTAGGTGCTTGGTTAACACGTTCTTGGTATTTTTTAAATGCGAAGTATAAACCGCCAACTAATGTTAAAATAACTGCTAATTTTTTCATCATTCAAACTCCTTTCTAAGATGTGTTGAAACTGAGTTCAATTAAATTATATGTTTTTATTATACACTTTTTGACATATTTTTTAAATTTAAGAATGCGAAGATTTTTAACATTTCTGATGCTAGCTTTCTTTTTCATCTTTCAAATGCTTAATAAAATCAAAGCCAGGTCGCCCTTTAGCCAATGCTTCCATCACATCATACCAATCCGAACCGACTTGTTGATATATATTTTGCAATAATTCATCTTGCGCCTTGTTCAATTCAGCAATGAGTTGATCGCCTTTATCCGTCGAATATAATTTTTTGACACGTCGATCAGTCTCTAAAACTTTTTCAATAATGAGACCTTGCTCTTTTAATTTTTGAAGTGTTGCATGTGATCCTTGTTTAGAAATTTCTAATATTTCTAGTAATGATTTAATAGTAATACCAGGTAATTTATTGATAAAAAACAAAAAACGATGATGCTGACGGCTCATACCATACTTCTCTATAATTTCATCAGCGGTAGTAATAAACGTTTTATATGCAAAATAAAACAACATATGCTCATAATCGTTTTTATTGGTCGACATGATGATGACTCCTTTCAAAGCGTTAACCTCATTATAATAAAATTTATAATGTAAGTCATACAAATGATGATAAAACTATAAGCTAAATCTAAGTTTCACGAGAAACATTTTTGCGTATCAGCAAATTGCGCCAATCATATTAATACAAATTTAATTTAAACACTCAGAAATGTTAGTCGTGCGTAAATAGTTTGTATCTCTCACTCTGTGTATTTAATGCAACCACATATTTTCCAGGAAATAATTAATCATTCACCATCCATGTTATAGCACGCTTAATCGCTTGGTCCCAATATGCATAATCATGATCTCCTGGTCCATCTTCAAATTGATAAGGAACATTTTTACGTGATAAATAATCGATAAAATCTAAGTTGTCTTGATATAAAAAGTCTTGTTTACCACACATAATGAGCAATTTTGGAATTTGTTTATCTTCAGCTACAGCTTTGTCTAGCAAATAATACGGATCATGTTCAGTTCCTTTAACACTTGAAAGATTGCCAATTATGGCCTCTTTTGAAAAATCATTCCACTCTAGATCCATTAAATTTTGCGCTTCAAACACAGCAGATAATGGTACAGCTTTGGCAAATTTATCCCCTTGTGTTAATGCAAATTTAATTGTGCCATATCCTCCCATAGAGTGACCTGCTATAAAATTGTCATCACGCTTTTTGGAAAGTGGAAATATTTGATGAACATAATCATATACTTCCAAAATATAATCATAATAGCTATGACCATATGCCATGTTAGCATATGCGCTATGATCCACATTGGGCATAATCACAGCTAATTTGTGTTCATTCGCATACCTTTCTATGCTTGTATATCTCATATATGTCGTTTCATCACTTGATAATCCATGTAACAACATTAAAGTTTTTAATGGTTTAGCAGTTATATCGTTATTAAAGAAGCTTTGATCTTCCGGTAAAATGACTGTCAAATTTTGATGCATACCAATTGTTGGTGAATGATAGTTTAATGAAATATAAGCCATACGTCATGACCCCTTTCTAATTCTACTCTATCAACATTTTACGCTTAATCAATTCACTTTAAAATCATTTTCAACAAAAAAACCGAATACAAATGTATTCGGCCTAAAAAAGTATTTACGCTTTTTCTTTATGATCTTGCTTGCGTTTTCTAAACAATAGTAATGATCCTAATAATGCCATCATTGCACCAAATAAAGTTGCATTTGTGTTTTCGCTCTTATCTCCTGTTTCTGGTAAAGCATCAGTTTTGTGTTGTTTTGATACCTTATTAGAATGGTTTACTTCACCTTTAGGATTTGATGGTGCTTTCTGTTCATTATTTGGTGGTGTAACTCTTGAATCGGAGTCACTATCTGAATCCGAGTCGCTATCCGAGTCTGAGTCGCTGTCTGAATCTGAATCGCTGTCTGAGTCTGAATCGCTATCTGATTCTGAGTCGCTGTCTGAGTCTGAGTCGCTATCTGAATCTGAATCGCTGTCTGAGTCTGAGTCGCTATCTGAATCTGAATCGCTGTCTGAGTCTGAATCGCTATCTGATTCTGAGTCGCTGTCTGAGTCTGAGTCGCTGTCTGAGTCTGAATCGCTGTCTGAATCTGAATCGCTGTCTGAGTCTGAATCGCTATCTGAGTCTGAGTCACTGTCTGAATCTGACTCACTATCTGAATCTGAGTCGCTATCTGAGTCTGAGTCGCTGTCTGAGTCTGAATCGCTGTCTGAGTCTGAATCGCTATCTGAGTCCGAGTCACTATCTGAATCTGACTCACTATCTGAATCTGAGTCGCTATCTGATTCTGAATCGCTGTCTGAGTCTGAGTCGCTATCTGAATCTGAGTCGCTGTCTGAGTCTGAATCGCTGTCTGAGTCTGAATCGCTATCTGAGTCCGAGTCACTGTCTGAATCTGACTCACTATCTGAATCTGAGTCGCTATCTGATTCTGAATCGCTATCTGAATCTGACTCACTGTCTGATTCTGAGTCGCTGTCTGAATCCGAATCGCTATCTGAACCTGAGTCGCTGTCTGAGTCTGAATCGCTGTCTGAATCCGAATCGCTATCTGAACCTGAGTCGCTGTCTGAATCCGAATCCGGATCCGGGTCTGAGCTTGGTTCTGGATCTGGCGTTGGTTCCGGATCCGGGTCTGGACTTGGTTCCGGTTCTGGGTCTGGACTTGGTTCTGGGTCAACCGGTGGCCCTGGAGTTGGGTCTTTCGGATTTACTGCTGAATCACCATCAGCACTTCCACCACCATAACGTACAACATTCTCATTATTCCAACCGAAAATACTGTAGTCTTTACCTGTCGCTGGGTCAACATTTTCTTGAATGACTTGCGTTTTCAAGTTTTTACCTGTTTTATCATAATGACCTTCGACTAAAACGACATACGTTTTATTTATATCACCAAAATTAATACTTGCTACATTTTGGTATTTATAAGTGATTTTATCCTTAAATTGATCAGTTACTTCTTTAAGATTAGAGTCATTTGGGTCTGCATAGTAGCTATCTGATAATTTAGATGTATCATTCACTTCAAAAATTCTCAGTTTTGTATCTGTAGCACTTACTTTACCGCTACTTTCTTCGATTTTATCTTGGTAACCTTTAATATACACCCACGTATTACCTAAAACTCGTTGCTTAGGGTTAACAAATACCGTTTGCTTGTATGTATTTTGACCTGAAGCTGTATCTACACCAATAATTTGAGAAGAAATGTTCGCGCCATTTGGCTTATCAATTCCTGCAATTGGCGAACTATAGTTATAAGTAATTTTATTATTAAACATTTCATCCGCAATATTAATATTTGCATCATATGTTCCTGATTTAGGTGCCTTTGCTCTGTCTGTAAATAGTGGTAATGAAAATTTCCCATTAATATTTTGCTTATCATTTACATAATCTGTAAAGACAAATGTATATGTCTTAGTCAAAATATCATATGTCGCTTTTGCTACAACTTCATTTTTATCGTTTACTATATCTGCAATTGGCATCGTATTATTCGAATTAGAGTAATCCACGTCTCCATTACCAGTTACACTATCTGGTAACTTCGCTGTAAAATAATCCCCTGATTTCACTTGTCCAGTCACTGTAAAGTTTGCCGCCATAAAAGTATTACCACTTTGGTTAGGGTCAAATGTAGTCTTTTCTAATTGAAAATCTTTTGCCGTAACTTTATCATTTACATTTGTACCTTTAGCATCAGCAGCATTTACTACAGGTTCAGCAACTGCAAGACTACGTACAGCTCTCGTTCTAACACTTGGTTTACTAGTTCCTTGCGCATTGGAAATTGTTTGTGGTGATGATTGTGGTAAATCTAATGTTTGAGGATTTTTAAGCTCACTGTTTGTCGCTATGCTATTAGCATCATTCGTTGTTTTATTATCTACTTGAGAATTTGCTTCTTGAGGAACAGTTTGATCTTGCATTTTTGCAGCAGTTGCTTGATCTTTAATTGCCGTCAGTTGAGGTGTTTCATTTGTTGAAGCTGGCTCTGTTGTAGTGGTATTGCTCGTTTGTGTAGACATTGGTTTTGCTGTGCTATCTACATTCGCACTGTTTGTGTTTGCACTAATATCAGATGTATCATTAGCCGTTGTATTTAATTGAGGTGTTTCTATCATATTGTTTTTTTCGGAATCTGCACTTGCATTATTTTTCGAAGATTGCGTTGTATCGTTCGATTGTTCTGAAGCTTGTGCTTGATGATTGCCTATCCCAAATAGTATAGTTGCCCCTACTATTACTGATGTGGTACCTACTGTAAAACGTCTAATCGAATACTTATTCTGCTTATTCGACAAATAATCAATTCTTTTTTTCAAAAATATTACTCCATTTCAATTTCTAGATTAGTCTAAATTGTATAATGAAATAAGAATTATATCAATTGCTTTTCGAAAAAAATTACGTAAAATTTGTTTTCTTCCTATTTATATAACTTAAAATTTTCTGTTAACTAGCAAAAATCAATATACCATTTTTACACTATTGCAAATGTTTTACTTTTCAAAAACTTAGAAGTTCTAAATTTTTCATCACCTTAAATTTTACTGTAATTTCAACAATCAAATTTAACTAACATTTTAAATTATTCATCATGCTAGCAAAAAAGGCCTAACGTATAAATGTACGTTAGACCTCATGTTCAACTTATTCATTTTACATTGTATATTAAACACATACATCATTGAATAAATGTTTGCTTACTAACCAATTTTTATGATCTTTAACAACAAGTTTTTCATCTTTAAGTTCATGAATAATATGACCAGCTGTTTCCCGGGAAATCCCAGCCATATCACTCATGAGTTGAATAGTTAAAAACTGTTTGATTTCATAAAATTCATCTTGATCGTACCCTACTGTCTGACATAGATGACAAAACAATTTAATAATTCGATCTTTAGCAAATTTACTTGTTAATGCCATGTTATAGTTCATGTGTTGCTGCTCATTATCATTTATTAATGCAAAAAGTGTCAAAAATATATCATCATTAGCTTTGCACAAAAAGGCCATCAATTCTCTAGGCAATCCAAGAACTGTACAATCGGTTAATGCTGTACACAATTCGTTAACCTCTTTCGGATGAAATAAGTTACTGATTGGAAATAATACTTGCTCTTTATTAAAATAACGATATACATCTCCATTTTGATTGTAATGTTCTCTAATAATGTTACCTTCAATTAAAAAGTAAATATTGCTACTTTCTTGTGGCGAAAAATAAATAACTTGGCCTTTCGTATAATGTCTGACAAAACATTCACTTTGATATGGTTGTAATATACTATATGGGATATTAATGTAATCTTCTAATGCCTTTAGTTCATGTTCTAATTTATTATTTCTACCCAAAATAAAGTTTTCTGTCATAAGTTAAACTCCTTCAAACCTTGCAAAGTGTCAGCAGACAACTTTTTCATTTGAATCAACGGAGAAACATATTTAATGTTTTGTCGCGTGATAAAGTGCTACATGTGAATGTGTGTACCTTTATTACCAATCAAAGCTTCGTATGCCTGCTCTAAATTGGTAATGATAACTTTTTTGTTTTCCCCACTTTCAACAAATCGTATCGCAGCTTCTATTTTTGGCAACATCGATCCTTCCGCAAACTTACCTTGTGCCGCGTATTTTTTCAGTGTTGCTACATCAATATCATCGATTTGTTGTTGATTAGGTTCATTAAAGTTAATAAATACATTTTCTACATTCGTAAGAATCATTAAGGTATCTGCTTCAATCAGCGTTGCTAATTTCTCACTAGCAAAATCTTTATCTATAACCGCTTCAACACCTTCATAGGTATTTTCTTTTTTTATAACTGGAATACCGCCACCACCGCATGCAATGACAATATTTTTACCGTCTGCTAAAGTTCGAATTAACTGGTGTTCTAGTATAGATTGAGGTAGTGGTGACGCAACTACTTTTCTATAACCACGTCCTGCATCTTCTTTAAAGACTGAGTCTGGCTGTTCTTTTTGTAATTCTTCAACTTCTTCTTTCGTATAAAAAGGACCAATTGGTTTGGTTGGGTTATTGAATCGTGGATCATCTTTATCTACTTCCACACGTGTAACGATTGTGCCTACAGTTCTATCACTATTCATTTCAGTTAAAATGCGATTGATTTCAGTTTCCAACCAATAGCCTATCATACCCTGTGACATTGCACCACAAGTATCCAATGGCATTGCCGGCGTTGTGTCACTGTTCGATTTAGCTTGTTGGATTAATAAACTTCCAATTTGTGGGCCATTACCATGTGAAATGACAATACGCGCTGGTGAATCAAATAAAGGTTTAAGGTTTTGCATCGCACGTCTAATAGCTGTTTGTTGTGCTTCAGCTGTTGCTTCTTTTGTCTGTATCGCATTACCGCCTAATGCAATGACAATTTTCTCTTTCATATTTTTGTCGCTCCTTTTAAAAAACATTTATCGTTCCCATCAATAACTTAATTAATCCGATAACTGCAAGTACGATAATAATCATAAAAAGAATATAGTCTGATTTAATCAAACGTGTCTGATTATTCTTTTGAACGATTGAATAAACAAGAAGAGCTGGAATATAAAGTAACATCGTCAATAATAAGTAATTGATACCTGCTGCATATATAAGCCATATAGCATAAATTGAGGCTATGATGCCAATCGTCCATTGCTTAGTAGTTGCTTGCTGTCGATGCTCTAAAGTGTATTTAACTTGGTAAAATGCACTGAACATGTAAGGGTATAAAATAGCACTTGATGCTAGTGAAAATGCAAATTGATACGCACTCTGTGTAAATAGCATACTTATTAAAAATAATTGTACTAATATATTGGTAATAAGCAGTGCATTTACAGGTGCTCCATTTTTATTTTCTTTAGCAAACCACTTTGGAAATAATCCATCTTTTGCAACAATGAAAGGTAATTCACCAGCAAGCAATGTCCATCCTAACCATGCACCTAGTACCGAAATAATTAAACCAATATTTACAAGTGTAGATCCCCAACCACCTACAATAGTTGCAAGCACCTGTGCCATACTTGGCGAATCTAATTGAGAAATATGATTTTGCAAAATCACGCCTTGAGCTAATACAGTTAATAAGAAATAGATAATTAAAACTGATATAAGTCCTATAACCGTGGCACTACCTACATCTTTTTTATTTTTAGCTCTACTAGAAAAAATTACTGCACCCTCGATACCGATAAACACCCAAACTGTCACTAGCATCGTACTTTTAACTTGGCTCATTGTGCTCGCCCAACTAAATGGCAATACACCCTCTGACGTCATACCGAAAAAGCCTGTTTTAAAAGTGTCAAAATTGAATGCAATTATCATGCATATGATTACAAGTAAAATCGGTATTAACTTTGCAACAGTAACAATACTATTGATAAATGCTGCTGTTTCAACGCCTTTTAAAATCAAGAAATGGACACCCCAGAGTAGTAACGAGGCGACAATAATACTTGGTAATGTGTTGCCTCCTTTAAAAATCGGGAAAAAGTTACCTACTGCTGACATCAATAGTGTTGCATAGGCAACATTGCCTAAAAACGCTGAGAACCAATATCCCCAAGCACTGATAAATCCTACAAAATCGCCAAATCCTGCTTGAGCATAACTATAAATACCACCGTCTAGCTCCGGCCGTTCATTGGTTAAATTTTGAAATACGAACGCTAATGAAATCATTCCTATAGCTGTAATAATCCAACCAATAATAATGGCTAATCCACCGGCTTTACCGCCCATATCAGACATTATATTGAACGCACCGCCACCAATCATGGATCCTATAACTAGTCCAATTAAAGAAGATTTACTGAGTTTGTTATCTCCTGATTCGTTCATATTCATTTCTCCTTTAATACCAATATGAGGTGTCTGTACATGACACTTATATCATCAGACACATCATATTCATATCGTTCCATTTAGTGATTAACTCCCCAATGTTGCTGCCATTACTGCCTTAATTGTATGCATTCTATTTTCAGCTTGATCAAACACTTTTGAATGTTCACTTCTAAAGATTTGGTCTGTAACTTCCATTTCAGCTAATCCATATTTTTCATAAATTTCTTGTCCATAAAGTGTATTTGTATCATGGAATGCTGGTAAACAATGTAAGAATATCGTTGAATCTTTACCTGTTAAATCAAACATCTGTTGATTCACTTGATAGTCTTTTAATAAATTAATACGTTGTTCAAATTCACTTTCTTCACCCATCGATACCCAAACATCTGTATATATAGCATCTGTATTTTCAACTGCTTCTGCAATATTATCCGTAATCATGACTGAACCACCATATTGACTCGCTTTTTCTTTTGCAATATCAACATATGCCTCTTTTGGATTTAATGATTTAGGTGTACAAATTCTTACATTAACACCTAACATAGCACCTGCTACCATTAATGAATGCGCAATATTATTACGTCCATCTCCAACGTAAGTTAAGTTTATTCCTTCTAGATATCCAAAATTCTCTTTTATTGTCATAAAATCAGCTAACATTTGTGTAGGATGCCAATCGTCTGTTAATCCATTCCACACCGGCACACCAGAGAACTTCGCTAAATCTTCAACAGCTTGTTGTGAAAAACCACGGAATTCAATACCATCGAACATTCTACCTAATACTTTCGCAGTATCCTCTACAGATTCTTTTTTGCCTAATTGAATATCATTTTTCCCTAAAAATTCTGGATGCGCACCTAAATCAATAGACGCAACTGTAAACGCAGCACGCGTTCTCGTCGAATTCTTTTCGAATAGTAGTGCAATATTTTTTCCAGATAAGTAGTGATGCTTAATACCGTTTTTCTTATACTCTTTTAATGTAATTGCAAAATCAATAAGTCCTTCGAATTCTGCTTTGGTAAAATCACTTTCTTTTAATAATGATCTGCCTTTTAAATCATACGGTTTTTGAATTTCTGTCATTATTTTCACCCTCGTTTCTATAATTTATTACGTTAAATGTCTTCTCTGAATAATGGTTGACTCATACATCTAGGGCCCCCACGTCCACGTACCAACTCGCTACCAGATATTTCAATGACTTTAATGCCTTTTTGTCTCAATAAATCATTCGATACATAGTTTCTATCGTAAGTCACTACAACGCCTGGTCTTATACATAATGTATTTGAGCCATCATTCCATTGCTCTCTAGCACCATCAATGACATCACCATTTCCTGTTGGAATGAATTGGATATCATCTATACCTAGTACGTCTTCTAAAGTATCTTTTAAATGACTAGATTGTTTGATGGCAATATCTTTATTTACGTCATCATATTCAATAATAAATATATTCATATTGCCTTCTGCCTTTAAAATGGCTGAATGCATTGTAAATTTGTCATAATCTATCATTGTAAATACTGTATCTAAGTGCATAAAAGTTCGACTAGTTGGAATTTCAATTGCTACTACTTTTTTAAACGTCGCCTGCGGATTTTCAAAAATACGTCGCGCTAACTTTTCAATAGCTTGTGCAGATGTACGTTCTGAAACGCCTATAGCCAAGACATCTTTAGATAAAACAAGTTCATCGCCGCCTTCAATATTGAATGGGCAATCTCGATCTAACCAGATTGGAATATTCGCATCTTTAAATCTAGGATGATGCTTTACAATATATTGAATAAATATTGATTCTCGTCGTCGTGCTCTCCAGAACATCCGATTGATTGTTATACCGTGTCCTATTGAGGCTTGTGGATCTCTAGTAAAATAAAGGTTTGGCATTGGATCTAAATAGAATGGATACTTATCATCCATATACTCTACTAGATGTGTACATTTCGGATTAATTTCTTCCTTACGTACCCCTGACATTATTTTATCTACAAGTTCTTGATTAGAAAGTGTCGCAAATAATGCCTTAATTTCTTCTTCATGACCTAATATTGTTTTTTTAGACTCTGCTAATACATCATCAATAAATTCACTTCTTACTTGAGGATTTTCAATACTTTCAGCTGCTAACTTCTCAAGGTAAAGTACTTCAACACCCTCTTCTCTTAGCACCTGCGCAAAATGGTCATGCTCTTTTTGAGCTACTTCTAAATATGGAATATCATCAAATAGTAATCCATCTAAATAATCAGGTACTAAATTTTCTAATTCTTTTCCAGGACGCTTAAGTAACACAGTTTTTAAAGCTCCAATTTCGCTATTTACTTTAATTGGACCATCTGTCATGTCTATTTCCTCCTTTTATCTTTGAATTCATTTAGAGTATAGACAATCTTCAAACGCTTACATGTGATTATATTCACATAAAGAAAGTCGAAAATTTCATATCTTTTTGTTATACAATACATAATAATGGATTTTTATACATAAATAAAGGTATTTTGGGTCAAAATATACATTTTTTATTCAAAAATACCCATAAAAACATGTTGTATAAAGTTTTTTATACAGTCAATTGAATGACTATGAATTCTTTCTTTCCATAAAAAAACGCGTACACAAGTTAATATTTGGTAACTAACTTGAGTACACGTGATACGAAACAAATTTTTATTATTCATTTGATACATGTCTATTTAAATAATTTTGCATATACGTATTCTGCCATATCATTTGAGGCAGTTAAGATTAATGTAGTGTCATTTCCACTCACCGTACCTAATATCTCTTCTATATTTAGCTGATCGATAAAATAGTTTATGCCTTGGGCGAAACCAGGTGAGGTTTTAACGATAATGTATGAACCATTGATGATTGAACTTAGAACTTCATGTTCACAATAGTGTCTAAACTTTTCTCTCATCTCTTGTTCTGTTTGATTATTAATAGCTTTATAAATCCATGTTTCACAATCGATAGGGACACGATATATATTAAGTTCTTTCAAGTCTTTAGCAATTGTTGTTGCACTATATCTTACACCAAAATATTCTTCAATATATGAAACGATTTGTTCTTTTTTATAAATCTTATGCTTTTTAACTATTGTAGAAACAATTTCTAATCGTTTACTTTTCTTCATATTGTAAACTCCTTTGGTAGTTACGTTTCTTGTATTAAAAAATAAATTCATGCATGTTTCATTTATAATTTAACACTTTGTTTTGCAAAAGATAATAAAAATACATGTAAATTTTTTGTGACAACTTTTAAAATGAATTTTGTATTCTAAGTCAGCATTTAATTATCACATATCTACTACTTGTAATGATTTTAGACTGCCGAGTAGTCTTTCGGCAGACAACCCTCACACTCCTCTCATCTAATTACAAAGAGAGGGTATACCTACAAAGTCAATTATCAATGTAGGTATACCCCATATATAAGCTGTATTTAAAATTTAATTATTTATAAGTGTTTAACATTACTTCTTCTTGTTTATATATTTTTACTCCACGCCTACTTCATTCCATGCTTCATACACCTGTTCAGCTGTTTGCTCGTCATATAAATCTTTGGCCGCTTGGTATAATGCATCTTTACAATCTTTGAAGTTTGAATTACTTGTTAAGTATTCCGTTAATGCTCGGTAGTAAATTTGTTCTGATTTAGATTTCCCTATTGCTTGAATCACGTTATAAGCTGCTTTATTTGGAATTCCAGAATTCGTATGTACGCCACCATTATCTTTTTCAGTGAATACATAGTCTTTCATATGAGCTGGTTGACCAAATTGTTCTGGGTTTGACATGCTGCGTAAAGCGTCTCCCTCTTTTCCAGGTGTGTAGACATCTTCACCCATTAAGAAATCCTCGTCATCTACAAAGTATCCAAAAACATCTGAAAAGCTTTCATTTAGAGCGCCTGACTGGTCCTTATATTCTAAGTTTGCAGTCTCTTGTGTCACACCGTGTGTTAATTCGTGTGCTACTACGTCATTTGCACCCGATAAACTTGTGAATGTGCGACCATCACCATCACCATAGATCATTTTGTCACCAATCCATGCGGCATTATTTCTGTTATCTTGACCACCGTAGTTATTAACATGCGTTAATGAAACAATTGGACTACCTTGGTTGTCATATGATTCACGACCAAATGTGTCTTTGTAATAATCATATGTTTGTTTAGCGTAATAATTTGCATCTACGCCAGCACGTTGCTCATCTTTTACGAAGTTTTCATCTTCATTAGTAATCAATGTTGCTTGACCTGTTTGATCATTAAAGCTAAATGCTGATAATTTACCTTGATGCGTTAAATCTTCTAGGCTAAATCCACCGTCAATACTATTGATATTGATATCTTTTGTATCGCCAAGTACACCTTTTCCTTTACCAGTTTCTGCAGCTTCTTTAACTAAGTTCATTTTTTCTAAAATTTCGCCAGTTTGAGCATCAATTTTAACTTTCCAATGTGAAATTTCTGGTGTCACTGTAATTAACTCAACATTATAAACGTATTTATTACTGTCACCATCGATTTCAACTTTGTTTTCTTTAATGACTTTATCTTTAAGATTTTTCGCTTTATTCTTATCAATCTTAACTGCTTTAAATGCTTTGTCGGCTGCGTCATCTTTACTTAATGTCACTTTATTCGTTGGCTTTACTTTCTTCGCATCAGTATCCCCATTGATTAAAACGACTTTTCCTGATTTGTCTGCGTGTACTTTCACTTCTTTGTCAGGTGCATGAACACCATCAACACTCGGTTGCAATGTATAATGCGTAAATCCTTTTTTATCAGTTTTTACATCAGTAACAGCGTAATCTTGATAAATATTTTTTACATTTTCGGATTTAGGCAATTCTTTTAATGCTTTGACCGCATCACTCTTTTGAGTCACCTCAAATTTAATATCAGAATTAGCTGGTTTATTTTTTGAATCAATCGCTAATGCTGCTGGTGATAAAGTGCTCAACAATGTTACTGCTGCCATACTTGTAAATGCATATCTTGAAAATTTCCTCACATTTCATTCCTCCTGAAATCTTAAAAACAGCTTATAAATAAAATATTAATTTAATTTTTCGGAAAAGTAAATGATTATTTCTATTTATTTCGATACTTTTTGTTCGTTGATTTTATTTATTGATTCTTTTCTTTTTTAAAAATGTTATCTGTAACTAAATAAAATTTTAAAAATTGAGCTTAATTATATTTTAAAATTTATCAAGGCTTTATTTTTGTGAAAATATTAACAAATACAAAATAGTGCTCTATACACTTAATCAATGCTTGAAATATGTGAGATAACTATTTAAATAATCATGATCAAATAAACATTTTTATCAATTTCAAACAACTATGTAAGACGCAATAATCGTTATTATTTAATAAAAAAGACTAGAATGCGGTATCTCCCCTCACACTCTAGCCTTAATATGCCATTATTTTATTTACTTGTTTTGTATGGTGTATGTCCAACTGTTACTTCGACAACTCTATTATGATCAACGACAAACCAGATGCCTAATGTCTTTTTAGCATTTTGATAGTAAAAAATACCGCTATCAGCTTCCTTTGTTTTACCATTTTCTTTTTTCAAGTCCTTGCCATAAGCTTTTTGGATATCTTTTAATGAAATATTATTTTTAACTACAAATTGCAATTGACTTGCTTCGTTTCCTTTTGCAGAAACACCTTTAAAAGTTTGATCATATTTCTCTACTTTTTTTATCGTATTCGTTTTAGCTAATTTAATACCATTGAATTTCACATTATCATACTTAATCGCGTTAATAAAATTCTTATCCAGAATAAAATTAGCATTATTACCAATATAACCATTATAAGTATAATATGGGGTTATTGCTGCCTGTGCCTGTTTACTTGTTGGCGCCGAATTTTCAACAACTGTTACTCCAATCAGTGTGCCCAATGCTAATGTTGCTGCTACACAAACTTTACTGGTTTTATTCATAATTATCTCTCTTTTCCATACAAATATTTTATTCCTTACACTTTTATTATAACTTTTTCAGCCATAAAAATACTAATGATTATATTTATAAATACACAACAGTTTTGTTATACTAATTGAAGTACACAAAAAACAATGAAAATATTAATATCGCCTACTTTTCTAATATTTATTTTTTAAAATGATTATGGCAATATTGAAATAAATTATTTAGCTTCACGTATCAACTACTTTTCATTAACATGGAGGCGTTATATTTGAAAAAACTTCTTATTACCATCGTAATTATCGTATTAATCGGAGCACTTGGGTTCGCAATTTATGCTGCAATAAATCATTCTACATCATCAAGTAATAACCAAGAACATGAAAATAAAGCTACGCATAAAAAGACAGAAACCGAAGAAAATGATCAACAAGATGATAGTGCAGACAAAGCAGATAAAAATCAAAATAATGGCAATAACGTTACTAATGACAATCAACCATCTTCACAGTCAAATGTTCCTAACAACCATTCAACAGCACCATCGAATACGCAACCAGCTCAGCCAAAAGACTCAAATTCAAATAAAAATAATACTCACGATGGTGGTAGTCAATCGTCAACAAACAACCAAAATAATCAACAACAGAACACACCACCTGCTAATAAATCAAATAATACCAATACGTCTTCTAAACAAACACCTCAAGCACAATCACCTAAAAATTAATCATTTACCTGATACGTCCACAAGTATCAGGTACATAAATTCAGAAGAACAGCAATATGATATTTTTCTATTTGAAATATCTTACTGCTGTTCTTTATTTGCATAATTCGCACTCTGTTAAATTCATATAAAAGTTCGCTTTAATGTCATTGACGTATGTATAAGCTCTCATGTTTAATAATATTAATACACCTTTAAAAACGCTTACACGGAAAATTTAGAAAGGAGGTACATGTTAAATGCTTGATAGACACTTAAAACTACTCCAGTTTTTTATTAAAAATCCATCAAAGCACATTAGTTCTAATGAAATTGCTGAACATGTCAATGTTTCAAACCGCACAGTTCGCAATGATATTCATGTTATCAATAGCAATTTTATGGATGATATCATCGTTAGTATTAAATCTAAAGGATATCAATTAAATACATCGCAGTATACCTTAGAAACGATAACTGAACGTTACACGCATATTCAATCATATAAAGAAAAACTATTATTATCTATGGCGTATCAACTGCTAATGCACAATAAATCGCAGACATTGCAACAACTAGAGCAAGATTATCTATTATCTAAAACTGTGCTCAACGACTATTTCGTTCGAATTCAACAATGGTGTCAAAAATTTAATATCGCTTTAACAATCAAGAAAAAACAAGGTATTGTGGTCGATGGAACAGATAATGATATCACTAATGCCATCATCCATTTAAATCAATTATCATCAGGGCATGTACATGTTGAAGACCTAATTTTAAATGAATTACCTGATTCACACCAAAGGATGATTTCGCATATTATACAAGAGACACTTCAACAACATAGTATTGAAACAACTGATATTCAAATACAACAGCTTTTAATTCATCTCATTTTAATCATTAAACGTAAGCAATCTTTAAGTGAGCTAGACACGTTAAACCACGATTCAAAATTGATATCTCAATCTTGCATTAAGCAAATCAACGAAAGATTAGGTTATGACTTGAACGAAAAAGTAATCAATATGTTTTCATTCTTTATTGCTTATCATTTTAATAAACTCGATATTGGCATAGAACGTATATTTATACAAAGTTATATTGATCGCTTAATCGAATTGATGCAGCAACGTATTCATATACCTTTCAATGAAGATTCGATTTTACAACAAAATTTATATAATCATTTTAGTAAAGCATATTTACGTATCACTCAAAACATTTATTTAAACAATCCTTTAGTTATAGAGATTAAAAAACTCTATCCCTTTGTGTTTAACACACTTTTTGAAGCGATTGATAAATTAGCAATTGATACTGATATAGAGATGAGCGAAGATGAAATTGCATTTTTAACAATTCATTTTCAAGCTGCCATCGAGCGTCGTACCAAAACACAATTAAATGTAGTCATTGCTTGTTATTATGGTCTAGGTGTGTCGAATTTTTTAGAAACTAAAATAAATAACTTATCCGAAGAGTTGTCAGTGATAAATACGATTAAACTAGAAAATATAACACACTATCACTTTGACAATGTAGATTTATTAATAACGACCCATGATATTCCAAAACAAACGCTAAACATACTTCCTAAGCACCTAACGACTATCAAGGTTGCACCATTATTTTCTGAAGATGACCGTCACAAAATCAGACTCGTTGTGAAGCAAAAGCAAAATCCAGTTCAAGCACATCATCATATGGACACTGTCAATTTCCTTGTCGTAAATACTGAACAAAAATCACGGCATACTGTGCAAATTTTTGAAGAAGCTCAAAAAATATTACAAGCACATCATGCGATTGTAGAAGGATATATCGAATCAGCTTTAGAGCGTGAGAAATCATCTTCTACATACATAGGTAATTTTATGGCGATTCCTCATGGAGATCCTGAAAAAGTTTTACAATCACATGTGCTTATTTTTCGCACAAAAGATGTTTTTCCTTGGCGACAACACGATGTCAAACTTGTCTTTTTCTTAGCGATTTCGCATAAAGACAAAGCTTTTACAAAACAAATGATGCAATTAATTGCTAACTTGGATGATGATTCAGTGAACCATTTATGTAGTTTAGATGATCATAGTTTAAAGCAACAGTTATTTGAATACTTACAAGAATAATTGCCACTAGTAACGGTAATTATTCTTTTTTTTAGTATCGAGAATACGCTTACAATATAGAAAAGGAGATGATTTTATGAAAATTGTAGCTATTACCTCATGCCCAAATGGCATTGCACATACATATATGGCTCAAGAAAAGCTTGAGCAGGTAGCAAAAGAAATGGGTGTGGATATTAAAGTAGAGACACAGGGCGGTGTTGGTGCTGAAAATGTTTTAACTACGCAAGACATCGAAGAAGCTGACGGTGTCATAATTGCAGCTGATAAACAAGTTGATCTGTCCCGATTTGTTGGTAAACGGTTGATTAATGAAAATGTTCGCGAAGGGATTCATAATCCGAGAGGTCTAATTCAACGTATCATTAATCAAGATGCGCCTATTTATCAATCTGAAACAAATTATCATTCGAAAGATCGCGGTAAGTCTAAAAGTGGTATTCAAATGGTGTATCAACATTTAATGAACGGTGTATCGTTTATGGTTCCTTTTATCGTAGTTGGTGGACTCCTTATCGCCATCGCGCTGACTCTAGGCGGTGAAACGACATCAAAAGGATTAGTCATCCCAGATGATTCATTTTGGAAATCCATTGAAAACATTGGTAGTTTAGCCTTTAAATTTATGGTTCCAATACTAGCTGGATATATCGCTGTTAGTATCGCTGACAAGCCCGGTCTTGTTCCTGGTATGATTGGCGGCGCTATCGCTGCTGACGGTAGTTTTTATGGCAGTGATGCAGGCGCAGGATTTTTAGGTGGTATTGTTGCTGGTTTCTTAGCAGGTTATATCGCAAAGTGGATTAAAGATATTAAAGTTCCAAAAGCAATGGCACCAATTATGCCTATCATTATTATTCCCATTATTTCATCGGTCGTTGTAGGATTGATATTTATATTTTTAATCGGTGCACCAATTTCTAATATTTTTGAGGCATTAACAACCTGGTTAAAAAGTATGCAAGGTGCTAATATTATTATACTTGCGATGATTATAGGTGCGATGATTGCCTTCGATATGGGCGGTCCAGTAAACAAAGTAGCATTTTTATTTGGCTCAGCACTTATTGCTGAAGGTAATTACGCCGTTATGGGTATGGTCGCAGTTGCTGTATGTACACCACCAATCGGTTTAGGTTTAGCAACGTTTGTTCAAAAGTATAAATTCAATCATTCCGAAAGAGAAATGGGTAAGGCTTCCTTCACTATGGGACTGTTTGGTATTACTGAAGGTGCTATTCCTTTCGCAGCCCAAGATCCATTGCGCATTATACCTGCAAACATCATTGGTGCAATGATTGCATCAGTCATTGCAGCCATTGGTGGTGTCGGCGATAGAGTCGCACATGGAGGTCCAATCGTGGCTGTATTAGGTGGTATTGATCATGTATTATGGTTTATCTTTGCAGTGATAGTAGGTAGTCTTGTCACAATGACTACTGTACTATTATTAAAACGCAATACACCAGTTATAGCAGTAGATGCACCAGCGCAACACACGCAACTTCATGATACAGATATTACACAACATGATACAGAGGTTGACAATGTAGATAAAACCGCGAAACATTCAGATCTCAATAAACATTCTCATGTTTTTGATCAACAAACTATGATAATTACTGATCACGACATGTCTCGAAACGAAGCAATTGATATGTTGATTCATAAACTTAAAATTTGCCGTTATGTAGAGCACACATCGCATTTAAAAAATGCAATCCTAGAACGTGAAATGGAGTCTACGACAGCTATTGGCATGAACGTGGCCATTCCACATGCAAAGTCTGATGTTGTAAAACAACCGATTGTAGCTGTTATGAAAAATAATCATGGTGTTAAATGGGACAGTCTAGATGGTAGTCTACCTCAATTGATATTCTTAATTGCCGTACCAAACAACAGTCAGGATACACATTTAAAAATACTTCAGCGCTTATCTAAAGCGTTAATGAATGATGAGACACGCCAATCACTAATTAATGCAAACAGTACTACAGAAATTTATAACTTATTAATGAAAATATAGAGGAGTTTTAACTATGGCATTATTTTTACAACCCGTTTTTAAAGACAGAATTTGGGGCGGTCATGCATTAAAAGCATTTAACTATGATATCCCTAATGAGACAACTGGTGAATGCTGGGCAATTTCTGCACATCCAAATGGTCCTAATACAATTATCAATGGTCCATACAAGGATATGACCCTAGATCAACTTTGGTCACAACATCGTGAATTATTCGATAATGATTCACGAGATAGTTTCCCTCTGCTAACTAAAGTATTAGATGCCAATGATAAATTATCTGTTCAAGTTCATCCAGATGATGACTACGCTTTAAAACACGAAGGCGAACTAGGTAAAACAGAATGTTGGTATATTTTAGATGCAGCCCCAGGTGCTGAAATTATATATGGCGTACATGCACATAATAAACAGACGTTAATAGACATGATTGATAATCATGAATTTGACAGTCTTTTCAAACGTATACCTGTTAAGCCCGGTGACTTTTATTATGTGCCTGCTGGCACTGTCCATGCCATTGGTTCGGGTATTTTAATTTTAGAGACACAACAATCATCCGATACGACATACCGTATTTATGACTATGATAGACGAGATCAAAATGGTCAATTGCGTGATTTGCACTTAGAGCAAAGTAAAGATGTGATTGAATTAGGCAATCATGAACCAAATACTACTCCTATAACAACTCACATCGACACACACACTGTAACTCAATTTGTAGATAATCAATATTTTGCAGTATATAAATGGGATGTTCATGGAGATTTAAAATTCAATAAACCACATGCTTATTGCTTAGTTACTATTATCGATGGTACTGGTACTTTAACAGTAAACGATAAGCACTATGACATCCAAAAAGGTTCTAGCTTTATTTTAACTACGGAAGACGAGGATATTCACTTTGTCGGTAATATTAGTGCTATAGTAAGTCATCCTGGATAATAGCAATGATAACACCCGTCCCATAAAAGACAGAAATTACTATCTCTTCTGTCTAAAAACATAAAAATCCACACATTAAGGAGCTATAACCCTAATGTGTGGATTTAATTTTTATTCTGTAACGTTACTTTGGTCAACTTTTTCAGATACGCGCTTCATCAATGGATCTGTTACAGGTTTTAAAATTAAACCTACAACGAAGAATCCTATGCCAAATAACGTTAATATAATTAATTTTGTAATTAGGATTTCCGGAACAATACCGCCTACTGTTTCACGTAATGAATCAATTGCATACGTAAATGGTAAGTATGGCGAAATGTTTTGGAAAAATTGTGGCGTAGTTTGAATTGGGAATGTTCCTCCACCACCTGCAATTTGTAATACAAGCAATACGATTGCAATGGCTTTACCTGGATTACCAAGTAATGATACGCACGTATATACGATTGAGTTGAAAATAATCGAACAGAAAATCGTTATAAGTACAAATAATACAGGTGACTCAACTCCTGCTTTTAGGATTAACAAATCTCCAACCGATACAATGAGTGCTTGCAACATACCAAGCATTATAAAGAATCCTGCCTTACCTAAGAACACTTGTCTTGTCGTTAAGACTGACTCTAGACTCTTATGTTTATTATCAACCGTTAATAAACTTACCATCAAGAGTGCACCTACCCATACTGACAGTGCAGTATAGAATGGTGTCATACCTGAACCATAATCCTTAACTGGGAAAACATCAACAGTCTTCTTATTAATAGGATTTGCAATAATACCCGCTTGCTTTTTCAAATCATTCTTAAGTGTGTCGATTAATTTGTCGACTGCATCATCTTTGTCTAATTTCTTGAAAATTTTATTCGCTTTTTTCAAATCTTTTTCAACATCAGGCAATTTATTTTGAGAAAAATCAGCTAAATCTGATAAAGCCTTTTTCGCTTGTGGCTGATTTTTATTTAGTAATCCTACCGCTTGATCATAACCATTTAATAACGTTGGTAAATTTTTATTCACACTTGCTGTCGCATTAGTTAATCGCTGTTCCAACTGTGGTAAGTCATTGCGCACAAAGTTAGCAGCTTTAGCTACATCACTTTTCACTTTCGGGAAGTTTGCTTGAGCATTTTTAACAGCACTAATGTATTGTTGTTCAATACTTGGTAATACTGTTTGTAAGCGATCAATACGTGTTTTACCATTTTTTAAAATAGCTTGTCCACTGTTAATGACTTGATCAATTGTATTTAATTTAGACTGAACATTGGATAATGCAGTTTGCCCTTTGTTCAATTCATCCATAATACGTTGTGATATTGATACTAAAGAGCTGTTAAGATCTTTTTTAACATAATCTCTAAATGATGATAATGATGAATCTAGTTTTGAAAGTTGATCTAGTAATTTAGTAGCTTCAGCAGTTCCTGAACTACCATTCTTTAATGCATTGCTTAATTGATTAACTAACCTTAATGATTCATTAATTCGATTATTAGCTGCTTTTACCTTATCAATTTCTTTTGATAAATCAACATTTTCATTCTTCTCAATCTCTTTTAATGTATCGATAAATTGTTGATTATATTGCGTTGTGTATTCTAAACCGGACTTAACATTATCTAAAGACTCTCTAAAATCAGAAGGCTTGTCCGATGCTAAAATGCCATACGAAATATTACGTAATGCCTGACTATCTTTTTGTGCGGCTTTCGCTTGGGTATCTAAATTATTTGATAATGATAATAAAGAGCCCGTTAATGCCGCTTCCATTGATTTAACATCTTTATCTGTAATGTTTTGTGTGTTCTCGTTAGCTGTGCTGACTTGTGTTGTTGTTATATCTGCAAAACTTTGACCATCTTTTTTCCCGCTTGTACTTTGTGGTGTAGTCGATACAGGCGCATTATTACTATTTGGTGCGGTATTTTGCGTAACATTATTATTTGGTGCAGTATCGCCACTTGGTGCACTTGGTGGCGTTGATGCTACACCATTACCAGCTGCAGGTGCACTATTTGATGTTTCGTTGTTCGCCGCGCTATTTTGAGGAATCTGTTGCTGGTTTCTTCGATTTAAATCTTGCGCGCGTCGAATTGCATCTTGATAATCACCGACTCTACTTCTAACTTGTGTGACGAAGCCTTTGGCATCATTTAACTGTCCATTAGCTTGATCAATCCCTTGACTCGCAATGTTAAGTCCTTGATTAATTTTAGGGAACTGCGCTGGCACGTCATCAGCTGCAAAATTTAACGCTTTTTCAATTTTCGGCATATAATTATTTAAAGCTAATATCAACTTAGCCTTTTCATTAAGTTGCGGAATAGCACCATTGACTTCGTTTAATTTTTTCTGAGCATCTAAAATATCACCTTTATAATTTCCTAGTTTTCTAAAATCATTGGCATATTTATCTAAATCCGCTTGGTGGTTATTCAAATATACAATTTTATTCGCAAAGTCATTAATCTTAGGTAAAGCTTTATCTGCCGAATATACCGCATTTTTTATCTTATTAATTGTCGGCACATTTTCTTCAATAGTTAAACCTGCTTTGTTAGCTTCTTCTAATAATGCTCGAGTTACTGTTTTATTAAATTGTTCATTCGCTTTTTCAACGACAACTGACGAACCAGTATCTGTTAGCTTAGACGCAACAGCGTTAATCTTCTGATTCACCTTAAATTCTACATCTGCTTTTTGAGGCTGCTTACGTAGTGTCCCGGTAATTTCATGTGTAAACTTAGATGGGATGTAAATACCTGCAAAATATTTACCCATTTTTATCTCATGATCAGCTTTCTCTCTACTTACAAACTGCCAATCAAAACTTTTATTTTTCTTGAGTGTATTAACCATCGTATTACCGACATTAACTTTTTTCCCTCTGATTATGTCGCCTTTATCTTCATTAACGACTGCGACCTTGATGTGTCCCGTGTTGCCATATGGATCCCACATTGCCCATAAGTTAAACCAAGCGTAGAACGATGGCAAAATAGCTAAGCCTGCTAAGATAATCCACACAGCTGGCGTCTTAGCTACTTTCTTCAGATCCATTTTAAATAATTTAAATGCGTTCTTCATTGTCACACTCCTATGTAGGAATTATTCATATTTTTTATATATTTTTTGTAAATTAATTTATTTTTGCGTTGTGAATTAGTATAATCAATTTACTGGAAGATATTTAGTCGATTGATACCTATCAACTATTTTCAGCATACGATAAATTATAACAAATCATAGTTTATTATCACACTTAATTATTATATTTTTCAAGGGAGAATACGAAATATGCCTAAAAATAAAATTTTAATTTATTTGCTATCAACTACGCTCGTATTACCTACTTTAGTTTCACCTACCGCTTATGCTGATACACCTCAAAAAGATACTACAGCTAAGACAACATCTCATGATTCAAAAAAATCTAATGACGATGAAACTTCTAAGGATACTACAAGTAAAGATATTGATAAAGCAGACAACAATAATACAAGTAACCAAGACAATAACGACAAAAAATTTAAAACTATAGACGACAGCACTTCAGACTCTAACAATATCATTGATTTTATTTATAAGAATTTACCACAAACCAATATAAACCAATTGCTAACCAAAAATAAATACGATGATAATTACTCATTAACAACTTTAATCCAAAACCTATTCAATTTAAATTCGGATATTTCTGATTACGAACAACCTCGTAATGGCGAAAAGTCAACAAATGATTCGAATAAAAACAGTGACAATAGCATCAAAAATGACACTGATACGCAATCATCTAAACAAGATAAAGCAGACAATCAAAAAGCACCTAAATCAAACAATACAAAACCAAGTACATCTAATAAGCAACCAAATTCGCCAAAGCCAACACAACCTAATCAATCAAATAGTCAACCAGCAAGTGACGATAAAGCAAATCAAAAATCTTCATCGAAAGATAATCAATCAATGTCAGATTCGGCTTTAGACTCTATTTTGGATCAATACAGTGAAGATGCAAAGAAAACACAAAAAGATTATGCATCTCAATCTAAAAAAGACAAAAATGAAAAATCTAATACAAAGAATCCACAGTTACCAACACAAGATGAATTGAAACATAAATCTAAACCTGCTCAATCATTCAATAACGATGTTAATCAAAAGGATACACGTGCAACATCATTATTCGAAACAGATCCTAGTATATCTAACAATGATGATAGCGGACAATTTAACGTTGTTGACTCAAAAGATACACGTCAATTTGTCAAATCAATTGCTAAAGATGCACATCGCATTGGTCAAGATAACGATATTTATGCGTCTGTCATGATTGCCCAAGCAATCTTAGAATCTGACTCAGGTCGTAGTGCTTTAGCTAAGTCACCAAACCATAATTTATTCGGTATCAAAGGTGCTTTTGAAGGGAATTCTGTTCCTTTTAACACATTAGAAGCTGATGGTAATAAATTGTATAGTATTAATGCTGGATTCCGAAAATATCCAAGCACGAAAGAATCACTAAAAGATTACTCTGACCTTATTAAAAATGGTATTGATGGCAATCGAACAATTTATAAACCAACATGGAAATCGGAAGCCGATTCTTATAAAGATGCAACATCACACTTATCTAAAACATATGCTACAGATCCAAACTATGCTAAGAAATTAAACAGTATTATTAAACACTATCAATTAACTCAGTTTGACGATGAACGCATGCCAGATTTAGATAAATATGAACGTTCTATCAAGGATTATGATGATTCATCAGATGAATTCAAACCTTTCCGTGAGGTATCTGATAGTATGCCATATCCACATGGTCAATGTACTTGGTACGTATATAACCGTATGAAACAATTTGGTACATCTATCTCAGGTGATTTAGGTGATGCACATAATTGGAATAATCGAGCTCAATACCGTGATTATCAAGTAAGTCATACACCAAAACGTCATGCTGCTGTTGTATTTGAGGCTGGACAATTTGGTGCAGATCAACATTACGGTCATGTAGCATTTGTTGAAAAAGTTAACAGTGATGGTTCTATCGTTATTTCAGAATCCAATGTTAAAGGATTAGGTATCATTTCTCATAGAACTATCAATGCAGCTGCCGCTGAAGAATTATCATATATTACAGGTAAATAAGTATTATTAAACCCGTAAAATTTATAAGTATAAACAAGGAGTTCGGACTTAAACATATTTCTGTTCATAAGTCCGATTTCTTATTCAATTAAACCCGAGGCATTCAGTTCGAACGCCTCGGGTCATTTTATATAAATATATTATTTTATGTTCAAATGTTCCTCATCATATCCGTTTCAATTGCCATCTCACACATTTTATAAATATGAGCAAATGTACTTATTCTCAAACATTACTGCCGAGCTTTAATTGACGTTATATTAACTATAAACTACTTTTCCATGACTCTACGGATTCAATGTCACATGAGCGTGATAAAATTTGTTCAATAATAAAGTCATGTTTATCATCTGATCTATCACCAACAGCATCTTCTAAAACAGTAATATAATAGTCTTTATCTACACTTTCTAATGCCGTGCTCAATACAGCTCCACTTGTAGAGACACCCGTTAATACTAAATGATTAATATCATTTGCACGTAAATAAACTTCCAAGTAACTACCTGTAAATGCGCTAAAGCGTCGCTTAGAAATAATCGGCTCATCTTCTAGTGGTGCTAAATCTTCAAGTATTCGTGTAGATGCATCTGCTTCAGTAATCGCATATCCTTGAGCTTTAATTGTTGAAAACACTTTATTACTCGAGGAGACATCATTAAAATGCTTATCTAACACTAAACGTATGAAAATGACTGGTATTCGATGTTGTCTTGCTGCTTCAATTGCTCTCTGATTCGCTTTAATAATATTTTTTATTCTAGGTACACTACTCGCTATACCTTCTTGCATATCCAAAACTAATAGCGCCGTTTTTCGAGACATCTTCATTCTCCTTTACTTGTGTAGTTCTAAGTCGTTAAATTCATTATAACGTTAAAATGATGGACAATCTATTCATTGCATTTTGCATATACTTCACAATAATTTAAGGGGAAATAAGACGTCTTATATACTTAAAAAAAATATATAGATGCTCTTCCCCCAATATAATTATGCTTTATTTTTCAACTTATTGCGTCGTGATAACCAAATCATTAGTACACCCATTGCACCAACAATTACAGATATCGGCAACCAATGTTCTTTTATCGTTTCCCCCGCTTTAGGCAAAGATACATTACCATCAGCATTTAATAATCCACTTAACAATCCATTACCTTTACCAAGTGTTAACGTCTTTTCTGGCTTTGGTGTGGGTATATCTGGAATACTGTCTAATAAATTTGATCCTTGATTCATTAAATTTGCTAACTTATTTAAATCCGTCGTTTTCCCATTTTTATTCAATCGATCTAGTAAACTTGGACGATTTACTATTGGTGATAAAATATAGTCTATATCTTTTTTCGTTTGATTGAGTCTCTTTTGTAAATTCAATAAATCATCCGCTTTACCATTCAATGCCGATTTAACTAAATTAAAAATTTTATTTTGATCTGTTTCTATTTTAGTAATTAAATCTGCCAGTAATTTTGCCTTTTGTCTTTCTATACGTGTTGCTAAAATCGTTTCAATTGCTTGTTTTTTATCTTTCGCATTATTCAAAATTGCTTTTAATATATCATCTGAAGACGTGTCGCCAGTTGATGCAAAATGTTTCTTCAATTGGTCAACGATTTGGCGATTTGATAATCCTTTATTCGTCCAATCTTTAGCCAATTTATCTGCTTCAGCTTTTCCTAATTTCGTTTGTAAAATTTGAGAAATCAATAGCGACTTATCTTGTGATTGATCAATCAATGACGTTAATAAATCATCACTCGTTGTCAGAGATAGTTGATCAATATGACGAGTAATTTGATCTGCAATTTGTTGATCCGTTTTACCATCAACACGTATATCTTTTAGAATTTTATCTGCCTCGTCTTTATTAAATATACTTTCTAAAATGCTTTGTGTAGCATACTTTTTATCATCAGTACGTGCAAGTTCTTCCAAAATAATATTTCGTTGACTTTTTATACGCTCTTTCGTCTTATTTACTTCGCTCATTAAGTCTGATTTTTGATTTTTAGGAAGTTGCGTATTTGCAATACGTTGATCTAAAGATTGTAACGTATTCAGTTTATGATATGTGTAATGTTGCGTTGAGGCATTACTTTTAGCCAATTTTTCAATCATAGCATGATTAATTTTATCGCTTCCTTGTAATTTATCAGTGAGTCGATTACTATGGCTTTGATTCTCTTCATTTGAAAGGAATTTATTTAACACAACATGTCCAGAACCATCATTATTTGGCGTTTTAGCTACTTCATGATTACTATCTGTTGTAGACACTGCTGGATCTTTCGATGCATATTTCAATGCATCTTTCGATTTGTGTATTTGCTGATTCAAATGGTCTAGGTCTTCTAACGCCTTATTTACCATTGCTTCATCATTTTTATCATCTTTTTCTCCATGTTTTGTTGTAGCCGTTTGTGACATATCATTTTTCATTGCATTAAGATCGTCCTCGCCACTTTGTTGACCCCTATCAACATTTGAAGAAACCTCATTTAAATCTTTAAGCAATTGATCTAATTTACTGTCTATATCACTTTGACCGTTCATTTCAGTGTGAGAACTTTTATTGTCTTTGCTATCCAACTCATTAGCTCGTTTTATGATTTCATCTATTTGCGATGCTGTTTTCGCTTCATTTAGTTGTGCTTTATAATGTGCTTTAGATGAAGCCGATAACTGTTTTAATTGCTCAATTTGACGAATTGCTTTGTCAACTTTGTCTAATAAATCTTGCTTAGATAATATCTCTTTTGAAATTTCAGTATCCTTTTCAGATGCAGCTTGGGCATCGTACGGCAAGATATTCGTTAAAATGATACTTGTCGCCATCATTGTCGAACACGATAACTTTACATATAATTGAAACGGTTCCCCTCGATATTTAGCCATCAATATACTCCTTCCTCACTTACTTCCTTCAAAGAATTACATACTATTATATACCTGTTCACAAGAAATTTATACTTATCTATCTAGTTATTGTTGTTAGTAATTATCTACTTATTACTTAGCTTATATTTAAGTAAACAAAACAAGCATGACGTAATATCATATTGTCCATGTCGCTTACATCATATTACGTCAAATCTTTTATATTAAATGATGCTTTATTTTAGACTGCTTTTTCTTTTTAGCTTTCGAGCGCCTGTTTAAAAACTTGCTCGAATTGTTCACGCGAGATTTCGTGTGCATGTGCTTTTTGTGCTAATAAAGCATCTTGAAACTGTTGTTGATCTTTCAAACTCTCTAACATTTGTATTAATTGGTCTTTACTTTCCATTGTTATCTCATCATTATGCTCAAATAAGTGCTCTGATAATGTTACTTTAGCATGGTGTGCGGTTTGACGATAACCTAAAATCAACAACTCATAGTCAAACGCTTGTTCCACCGCATTTAAAATTTCATTACCCTCATTGATATCAAGATAAATATCACATAACTGGTATAGTTCATTTACCCTATCTATATTAATAGATGGGTATAAATGCACATTAGCATATTGATCAAGTTGCATTAGCTTATCAGACATCTCTGTAATAGCAGCGATGTGAAACTTAAAATCTGGTAAAGTTTCAACCAATACCTTGATGTTACGAAGTTGATCCGAGTTAGTTAATATTACAATTTCTTTAGTATATCTATTACGACTACGATAGTTATATAGATATCCGCCTTGTAAAATACGAGATTGAACCTTTGCGTCTGCTATATTGAGCATCGTTTCATATTCGTTTTTATCTGGAATAATAATATTACAATGTCGTTTCATATCACCTTTACACATCAATTGCATATTTCCCGGGACATTACCATTACAGTGTTCTTGCCATACCAAAACATCACTACCTTTTGATGGCAAATTATATAACACTGAAAATGGTAGGGCTAGTGAGTTAATAACGAAATGATGTTCCGTAATTTCAAGTTGCTTGATAAAAAATAATACGAATGCGAGCTTTGAAGGGAAAAAGTAAGACTTCCCTTGCCAATCCAATATGACATCAGATGTTACAAAATTTTCATAAATCACTTCTTTACCTTCTGCTGTCATATATTTCTTCAAGATCGCTTTACGATTTAAATCGTAAACAGTTTGTGCAAATTTAATACCATTCTTAGAATAATAATCGACAAATCGGACACGTTGTTGGTCATCAAACCATTCGACACGACTAACAATTCTAGGGCGCTCTCCACTTTGATAAAATATTTTGCCTCGTAGACGTCCCATATCATTAATTGTAGCCGAATTGTTGTTACCTTTAATTTCCCAAAAAGCTGGTACAGTAACCTGATTAAAAAATCGTGGTTTCATATTTTCTGTATTATGATTATCTGCAAAAAATTGATACGGTGATATAACATCGTCCGGTAAAAAGCCATTGTCATTGAGTACAATTGTTAAATCTTCTTCCAACTTACTGGCTTTAAAAGACTCATATAACTTTCGTGAATGATTGTTAAAGTAATCAAATAATTTAATCATGTAGCACCTCTTGAACTAATGTTTCCCATTTTAAAATAATATCTTGAGTCATAAATTGCTGTGCCACTTCATAAGAGATGTCATGTGGTGTCTGGGGACCATTGTTAAAATACATTACAATGGCATGAGCTAGTTTTGCGATAACATCATCCACACTATCTTCATCGGTATCAAAAGGTACCAAGTAGCCATTTTCCCCATCTCGAATAAAGGTTGGGTTACCATAATTCACATTTAATCCAATCATACCTAGTCCTGAGCCTACCGCTTCCATTAGTGTTAACCCAAAACCTTCGCTAGTTGATGCAGAAAGAAATAACTCATAATCATTATAAATTTCATCAAGTTTAACATGCCCTAGTAAACGAATATAATCTTGCGCGCGGTGTGTATCAATAATTTTACGCAGTCGCGTCTTCTCGCTACCTTCTCCATAAATATCAAATGTTAATTCTGGCACTTGTCGTTTAGCCACGATAACCGCTTTGACAAGCCAATCAATATGTTTCTCATTTGCTAAACGAGATGCACTAATCATCGCATATGGCTTTCTTGATAATTTAGGATATGATAATGCATCAATGCTTCCCACAGGAATAGTATAAACACGTGGGCGATAACCTTGATATTGCTCAAATTGTCGACAAACCATATGATTTTGAATATCTGTTGCTGTAATAAAGAAATCAATGTATTTAGCTTTTGAAAATTGATATTCATAATAATTGTTCCATAGTATATGCTGCTCACTCATCATATTATTACTATAATGATCAGCATGAATCACAACACCAACTTTACTATCACCTTTATGCTGCAAAACAGCCTGACCAATATCAGAAGCGCGGTCTAATATGACAATATCGTCTCGGGTTAAATTCAATCGTTGTAAAAAGTATGCAATAAATTCGGTTTTGTTATACAACACCGCATCTTCAAACACATATATAGAGCTGTCTCCATCAATATATTCGTTATAAGCGATGGAACCATCTTCATTATAGAATTGTCGCATATATAATTTCGCTTTATTATCAGCTGGTGCATAATACTCAGAAAATATACGCGTATAACTATAAAAATCTTTACGTACTAACATACTATTAATTACAAATTCTGCACGATCCACAACATCTTTTTGTTCATTTTGTAGATAACATGTTACAAATGATGATTTCCCATTAAAATATAGACGGACTATCTTACCATTTCTTTCTCTAAAACTAATTTCATGACCAAGCTCACGTTCAATGTCATCTAACGTGTACGTTGTTGGTGCTATAGAAATATCACTAAAATACTGATACAACCAAATAACTTCTTGATCTTTAAACCCAATGTTTTGCGTTAATGTCTGTATGTTCTCTGACTGTATAAAATCTAAAAACACAAATTTAGTGTCTTGATTTGTACGTCTCAATAATTTAGCACGGTAAGCTTGTGCATATTCAACACCGCTACTCGCCCAGCCTATACCAAAGTTTATATTATATATTGTCATGCGCTACCCCTTTTCATTTATGGAAAATGTATAACTGGCATACCCTCTTTATCAAATGTAATCATGCTTTGACAAATATTTTTCACCATTCTTTTTTTGATATTTCGTGTCATAACTTCAAATGAATCTAATGCAACTCTATGGTATTCAAAAATAGCGTTACGTTGCCCATTTTGTCGTTGATTAACGCTTGCTTTTAATTGTTGTAAATAGTCGACTTGTTCTAACCAACATGAATCAATTGCTTTCAAAAAGACTTTTTGAACGAAAATATTATAATAATATGCACTTTGCATGTTTTTACGATTCAAAGCTAATTGCTTTTCAAATTGCTCTAATAAAAATGTCACTACTGCTTGCTTATCTTTAAAATTAACACAAGCCACATCTTTATTAAATTGGAAACTTAAATTTTGATAAATATACTCGACAACACGCGATTTTGTTAGCACCTTTTCCTCATTTACAAACATTTCAAATACATCTTTAGCTAACGCTTTAAAATCTTGATTCTCAGCATCATCTATTTCTAAAACTCGATTGCGTTCCTCGTATACAAGATCTCGCTGTATACTAATGCTTTTTTCAAATTCATTAGCCATTTCACGAGCTTTAACCCCTTGTTCTTCCGAGATACGCTGCGCTTTAACTACAATTTGCTTAACTTTGCGATTAAACAAATTACTTTGCGATAATCGTTGTGCATCTAATGAATATAATTGATTATTTTCCGCTAAATTACTATCGCTCCATCGCTTAACTAAATAATCATCTAGTGAAATATATATACAAGATGATCCCGGATCCCCTTGTCTACCAGAACGACCACGTAATTGCCTGTCTACACGGCTATTTTCCATATGTTCATGAATAATAACAGCTAATCCACCTAATGCTTCGACACCTTCACCAAGTTTAATATCTGTGCCTCGACCTGCCATACTAGTCGCAACAGTCATGGAACCAATTTGCCCTGCTTCAGCTATCATCTGCGCTTCTTTTGCAACATTTTGCGCAATGAGTAAATTATTAGGAATATCCATTTGGAATAATACTTTCGAAAAGTATTCAGCCGCTTCAGCAGTTCTCGTTATGAGTAAAACCGGTCGCCCCGTTTCATGAAGTTCAACTATATCATGAATCATCGCGATGTTTTTCTCATCAACTGAACGAAACACTTTATCTGGTTCATCGATACGTTGAATCGCTTTATCAGTTGGTACTTGTACGACTATTTTTGAATACAAATCAAAGAACTCTGATTCGCCTAATTTTCCTGTAGCTGTCATACCTGAAAATGATTCAAAAAGTTTAAATAAATTCTGGAAGGTAATTGTTGCCATAACACTTTTATCTGTTGAAACCTCCATACCTTCTTTCGCTTCAATAGCTTGGTGAAGTCCAGCTTGCAACTTAGTTCCCGGTAACATACGACCTGTAATACGGTCAATTAAAACAATATCACCATTATATACAAAGTAATCGACATTAGATTCAAACAAATATTGCGCGCGCAGTGCTAGATTAATATTACGCACTAGGACCATCGCTTGTTCGCTATATAAATCTTCAACATTAAAGTATGATTGTGCCGCTTCAATACCTTGATTTAACAGCCATATTTCTTTTTTGGTCTTCTTCATTTTAAAATGCACGTCTTCAATCAATGTATCTACAAACTCTTTCACAATATGAAATAGATTTGATTGTAATCTTGGTGCGCCCGAAATAACTAATGGTGTTTGCGCAGCATCTAAAATGATTGAGTCCACTTCATCAATAATACCGTAATTTAATTGTGGTAAAAATTTCCCTTCCGCACTATCAGCCAAATTATCAATTAAATAATCAAAACCGAGACGTCCATTAGTTGTATATATAATATCATGTTCATATAAATTACGTTTTTCCCCTTTTTGATACTCATAATCCACAATATCAACAAAACCTAATGAAGCAGTTAAACCTAACCATTCATATAATGGTTGCATCTCTTCAAAATCACGCTTCGCTAAATAATCATTCGTTGTAATTAAATATGTTCCTTTTCCCGAAAGTGCATTTAAATATAAAGGCATCGTTGCTGTTAATGTTTTACCTTCGCCTGTTTGCATCTCCGCAATGTTACCTTCATGCAATACAATCGCTCCGATTAACTGAACTTCTTTAGGATACATACCTAATACTCTCCAGCTCGCTTCACGTGCCACTGCATAAGCTTCAGGTAACAATGTATCTAGTGTATCAACTCCTGATGCTAAACGTTCTTTAAATTCTATTGTCTTTTGTTTTAACGCATCATCAGAATATGATTTAACTTCATCGCCCCATGTATTGATGCGTTTCACTATTTTTCTAATCGACTTTAGTCTTAATTCGTTTATCGTAACATCTAGTTTATGTTTCATTTACTTCCCCACCATTCAGTTTCGATACATCTAAGTAATCTAAAAATCGTACTGGATTCATTAAACGTGACATATAATTTAGATGGTTGTCTTGCTCTTCTTTAAAATAAACCTCGACATTTGTATCTTTTAGTTCATGATTTCCTGGGACATGTTCTTTAAGCCATTCTTTTAAATCATCATCTTCATGGCTTGTACGATATACTTTGCAATCTAAATGCTGAGCGACATAAGTTGCAAAAACATTTGACTTTGACCCATAACTAATCAAATTAATAGCCGTTAGGGTATCTTGACTTTGCAAATCATCCTTTAGTTGCTTAATATTTTCCTTGATATCGTCTTCCATCCAACGTTCGACGAGCCAAACATGACCAAACAGTTTCAAAAAATCATTCGAAATAGTTGGATAGACGTCAGATGGTTCTGCAATAATGACATTTATTTTATCATTTCCATATTGGTTATCGTCTATCTTCGTTACCCGCATGCTTTTATATTCTAAATCATCTTGATGCGTCATCTCTGTGATTGTTAAACATCTAAATACAAGACTCGTCGATGCTGCATTCATCATTTTTATTTTATAAGCATAGGCTTCATCAGGATATTGAATCGTAATACTATTTGACTTTACAATCTCAGTACTTAGTTTTGTGCCATTTTTATTATAAAAAATGATGATAAAATACACTGAACCAGCAGGCGTTGCATCAAAATCAAAATGCAATTTATAATGCTGTCCTCTACGCAAAATTGGTAAACTTGGCGCACTTTTATATTTTGAAAATTGCTTTAACATCAACCACTCATGAATCAGTAATCCAGAGGGCATCAAAGGGTTTATAAAAGTCACTTCACCATTTGAAAATGATACTTTAGAGCCATACATAAATGTAGTTTGTGAAATATAATTCCAAGTAACTTTAAATGTTTTGTTTTTCAGCATGTTGAACTCTCCCAAACTTGTCTTCCAAAATAATGTTGTAAAAATTAACAAACCAACTTGCAATGGTAGGTGAATCATCATTATGTCGCCCAGGAATACTGCGATTCATCACTCTTGCTTGGTGTGCTGTCAATACAGGTAATAGCTCTTGAAATGCATTTGGATCATAATCATCATGTTGCATATATGCTATGGCAAAAACAGTTTGTGACAATGATTTCTTTTGAAATGTTTGCCAAAATTTTTGATTTAATGCCTGTATCGACGCTTGAGATGTATCACCTTCATTAGACACCAGGACGTCTAATGCTGTACCGAACTCTTCTGGTCTAAGTAATCGCATATGTTCAGCAATCGTTCCAATATTAACAAGTGGTTTACCAACAATAATTGCCTGAGGATTTAACTGAGCACCATAATACAAGGCACCAAATGAACCCATAGATAAACCAGATAATATTAATTCATGTGATTTAAAATTCAGCTTTTCTAATGTCTCGTCAATAACATTGATAATACCTTGTTCATATTCAGATGAACCGATATAAAAACTACCACCTTCAACACGAGGATCGCCGATAAGTAAAAACGGTGCATTCATACGTTTCATCATATAATATCCTTCGAAACCTTCCGCTGTTCGATAACCACTAAAATATACGTTTAGTGGTGGTTTCATATCACCAGGGTGGAAATAATAAATAAATTCCTGTCGTTGACTATCTACGAAACGACTACCACCGAGTAAAAATTGACCCATATCTAATCTAGACCATCGTTTGTGTATAGGTCCTAAATGTACCGTTCCGTTGCCACGCGCCTTAACAGTTACACTTATATAAGCATCAAATGGTTTCGTAGGTATCTCTAAAGGACTGTCTAACATATCATCAGTCAATACGATTTGTTCAATTAATGCACCATCAGCGCCAGTCTGAATCAATCTAAATGTATATTGCAACTCGACCGCACCATCAATATCAAATTCTGGCCATATTTGAATGACTTTATCTTTATCGTAAACGAGATTATTTTGCCAAGATGCGATAGGTTTAAATTCTTTTCCAAATTCTCCACTCAATGTGAGCTCTGAATTACCTTGGTAAACGACATCTCCTTTAAAATTCGGATGCACAAGTGCTAACTTAGGAGAAACCTTATCTCCATACTGTCCTGAGAAGCTAACTGCCTCTAATTTATTATTACGTTCTTCAATATTCCGGTAATGTAATGGTTGAACAACGTATTTTTGGACATTTTCGTCTTGTTCATATTCAACTGACCAAAATGATTCATCAACATACGTATTGTATGGTTCACTTATCATTTGTAATAAATTCGTTAATGTCTCCGAGTATGGTGCTTGAATATAGATAAAATCAAAGCGCCCTTCTGCTTCAACAATCGCTTCAATAGCCTCTACATAACCACTATCAAATTCAAACAATCCAATATCGAAGTAATCCCAACTCACACCTTTTTTGTGTTGAAAAATAGGTTCTAAATCGTCTCCTCCAATTTGCAAAACTCTAAATTTACGTGGCATCATTTTCACCTTCTATTAACTCATCGAGCTGATTAATAATATTCTTAGAAGCATATGCATCTATTAATTTTAAAGAATAGGCGTACGCATAATTCCAATTTTTCAAATAAAATAAATAATAATTTAACGCATCATCTAATTCATCAACTGTATTTATAATACGGCCATTGTCATAATCAGAGACGTAATCTGTTTGTTGACCATTAATTTGTGGAATCCCAGCGCTAATTGCACTAATTTGTAAATACAAGTCAGGTTCTTTTGACATATCTATCACAAGTCGCAACGTCCGCAATGCTTCTACAACATCATGTTCAGCATGTATCGTCTTAACAGCAATGATGTCATCTTGATCTTCAGGTGTCATTAATGCTGAAACATTAACATCCGCATTCTGTTTAGCTTGGTATTCCTCATTTACCGACGTAATACATTCACGAAGCCACATCGGTATGTCATTTTGATGGCGCGATAATAAAATTAAACGGTAATAATCTTCCTGTGCGATATAATCCACAAGTCGTTGCATCATTTGTTGCAAATCAGCGTCACTCATACCATCTATCCATACACCTATAAATGTTTCCATCAATTGACTACTTATATTAGGTGATTGTCTCGTTTCAAATGGTGTGATTCGAATCATTGTATTCTCCCGCTGATACTTCTCTTGATGACTAATTAAATCACGTTCTAGTTGCACACTATCAACAATTAAATGGGCATTCTTTACGATAGATTGATATTCCTCATCTGACACAGTTTCATTTCTATTTTTAAAAAATGAATAACTTAATGATTTCGCTGGAATATGATTGGCTATTTGTCGATTGTGCCTAGCATCTGAAGCCACAATCACATGATCATCTTCATGTATTTGTTGTGCAATCATTGCTTGAAATTTTTCTTCAATTAGTTGAGCCATATTGTTATATTCTGTTTGTTGATAGTGATGTTGATATCTTTTTGAAACAGTGACTCTGCCATTTTTCAAATCTTCATGAAGTACACAATCTCCATTAATCGTTAAATATTCTTGGTAAGAAGCCTCTCCCTGATCATCAAAATAACGTATCGCTGATAAATAACCTCTGTCATCAAAAATATAACGCCGTTGTAACTGATCTCTTTCAAATTCTTCAAACCAAATTGAATACCCTTCTTGACTAAAATAAATATTTGTATAGGTCTGTTCACTCGTCACACATTTTAATAAATACGGTGTGTACACAAACTCAACATCATCCGGCCATTTTAAGTGATGATAATTAATCGCTTGTGGCGCATGGTGGCTGAATCCTTGAATTTCATCAAACACAGACGAATACTTTGTCTCATATAAGTCATATCGATGTAAAAATGTTCTTAAATTTGGTGCATGATTGAGAACAATCAGTTGATAATCTAAGTCATTTTCAAGGTGCATTCCCATTAAACTAATCATATCGTCAAATTCCGTCTTATTTTGTAGTTGATAATACGGCACAGTCGTGTCTTGCCACCATCGTTGGTCATCGTACCAAGCTGGAATAAAGTATTTCATAATTACCTCCTTACCAATACTGGCTTAAAAATGGCTTATATTTATCAAAATATAAATATGTACGAATTGTTTCTGCAATATTAATACTGATGTAAACTAATACAATTAGTTGTACTGAGAAATAAATTTCAGTAGATAAATGCGGTACAAACAATGTGAAATAAAGCGGTATACCAATAATGATTGTAACTAATGCCGATCCAAACCAACATACGCGTCGTGCTTGATAATTTAAATAACGTTCTGTATCCTTACCAGGTTTAACTCCTGAAAAATAATTGCCACTCTTTAAGAAATCTTTGGATTTTTGTTTAGTATTGATTAAAAATCTCGATAAAAAATAACCCAATAACATTTGAATCACTAAATACACCGAAATACCAATTGGACTATCAAATGTCAGCATTGGCATGTCATCTGATATGCTTTTATTAAACATAGATAAAATAAAATGAATGCCACTTTTTAAGAAAACAAAAGCTGAAATGCTCATCATTAAAGTAATACTGCCTGCAGGGTTAACTTTCCAAGATAAATAAGATTTCATATTTGTTGCGGAAACGTTCATTAAATCGATATATGGTATTCTCACTTCTACTAATTCAATAAATAATAAGATAAACAATGTGATTATCACAAGGATGATTAACAACGCAATCACAATATGACTTGCATCTATATATTCCATTTTTTGATGCATCATTGATTTAATAATGCTAACCATTACAATCGGCATTGGTCCTGCAATGCCGTAACGACTATTTTTGTCAGCTAACCAAACTAATAACATCGTTCCAGTAACCAAAATCAATATTGTTAAGTAAATATTGTCTTGATGAACACGTTCTTTCGAAACATATTCATGAATCACAAAATAACTTTGAATAACACTTAAAATTAATGTTAAGATGCGCTCTTTATAATGCTTCTCAAGACTTGTTTGTTTCATGTATTTATCCATATTCCGATAAGAAATCAGCATCAAGATAATCATTGATGTTAACCACGGACCTAATCCTAAAGTGAAAATGTTTAAAGTATTAACGTCTCCACCCATATTAGAAATAGCTATTTTAAAAAATGACTCATGTTTTACTTGCATATCGTTATAGGAAACGATGGAAATGTTTGTGCCTAATATATAAATAAACAAGATAAAACATGTGTATAGCATACGTTTATATATAATTTTATATTCGTATTGTTGTAAAAGTTTTAACATGTTGCACCTCTTTTATATCAAAAACATTAAAAAGACTAAGGGTTCATCACTAATTATTAAAATCCTATATCGATTTTTCTAGTGATTGGTGCCTCAGTCTTTTTAATTTTAGCCAGCTATAAATTCAATTTATGCTTGAGAATCATCTTGATCATTTTCATCTTTCTTTTTCTTTCTCTTCATTAAACCTAAACCAACTAATAATGTCATAACGCCACCTAGTAATCCATTTTGTTTTATTGAGTCACCTGTATCTGGCAATCTTTTTTCACTTTGTGCTGGCGTGCCATTATGTTTAGTCACTTCAGATGTTGCACTTAATGTAGACTGAGATTCACTCGTGCTCGTTGTTGCTTCACTTGATAAGCGAGATGTGCTCGTGCTGTGAGTATGATGCATACTCATTGAGTCTGACGGATGCATTGAGTTAGATTCAGATGTACTTGTTGAGCCGGACATACTTGTTGATGTCGAGTCAGAAATGCTTTGTGAACCAGACATAGATGTACTCAGTGATTCGGATGTGCTTGTCGAATCGGATGTGCTCAATGACGTTGATGTGCTTGTTGACACTGATTCTGAGTCGCTCACTGAAGTCGAGTTGTACGTTGAACCGGACATACTTTGTGACATTGAAACACTTGTTGAATCGGATTCACTCATTGATGTTGAGTCAGATACGCTCGTTGAACCTGAACCAGACGTACTTAATGATTCAGATATGCTTGTTGAAGTTGAACCACTTGTTGAGTCCGATGTACTTGTCGATGTCGAGTCTGAATCTGATGTACTCAATGATTCTGAGTCACTGATAGAAGTTGAATCACTTGTAGATTCTGATTCTACTGTACTTTGTGAACCACTGATACTTATTGAAGTAGAATCACTGATACTGTCTGATGTTGATAATGATGTCGACACCGATGTGCTTTGTGATGACGATGTACTAGCACTCATTGACATTGATGTTGATATCGATGTACTTAAGGAACCAGATGCACTTGTACTTGTTGACTGGCTTTGTGACATTGAATCACTTAATGATGTAGATGTGCTTGTTGAGCTCGAGTCACTTAAACTTGTTGAACCTGATATTGAGTCACTTAAACTTGTCGATGTTGAAACTGATACGCTTCCGCTCATTGAGTCAGATGTTGAAAGTGATGTACTCGTTGAATTTGATCCACTGATGCTAGACGAATCACTTGTAGACATTGAGTCGCTTTCTGATGCACTGATGCTCATAGAGTCAAATTGACTATTACTTGTTGAGCTTGACTGCGAATCGCTCACACTTGTTGACGTTGATTCTGATCCACTCATACTTTGCGAGCTACTCAATGATTTTGAATCACTTAATGAATCCGAAGTGCTAAGACTTGTGGAACCACTTAAAGATATTGATCCACTTAATGATGACGAATCGCTTGTGCTTACTGAATCGCTCATCGATTGTGAGCCACTCAATGAACTAGACTCGCTTACACTTTCTGATTTTCTTAATGACGTTGAGACGCTCAATGAGCCAGAATCACTTACGCTTGTTGAACCACTCATCGATTTTGAGTCACTTTCAGAATTAGATTCGCTTACACTTTCTGAATCATTTACAGATTCTGACATACTTTGTGAATCAGATATGCTTGCGCTCATTACTTCACTAGCCGATGTTGATGTGCTTGTCGAATCACTTAACGATATAGACACACTCATCGAACCAGATGTACTCGCACTTGTTGAGTCTGATGTTGAATCACTAACACTATCAGATAATGACGTTGAATCACTCATACTTGTTGATGTACTTGTTGAAAGCGACATACTTTGTGAATCACTTGTACTTGTACGCATCGAAGTACTAGTTGAAGCTGATGTACTACGAGAGTCACTTGTTGATGTTGATGTACTTGCTGATCCAGATGCACTTGTACTTCTTGATGTGCTTTGTGAATCGCTTAATGATGTTGATGTTGAATCGGATTCACTTGTACTTTCTGATGTTGAGCCAGATTCTGATGTACTTACCGATGTTGATAAACTTGCAATGGTCGACATGCGGTTTGAAGTTGATGTACTTAGCGAATCACTTAATGATGCTGATGTGCTTTGTGAATCGGATTCACTGCTTTGCATTGACGCAGATGTTGAATCACTTAAAGATGTTGACGACGAATCGGATTCACTTGCGCTTGCTGAGTTACTGAGCGATGTTGACGTACTTGCTGATCCTGAGTTACTTGTACTTGTTGAGTCACTGAGTGATGTTGACGCACTTTCTGATGTTGATTCACTTGCACTTGTTGAGATACTTTGTGAATCAGATTCACTCTCTGAACCACTTAATGACGCTGATGTGCTTACCGAACCTGATTGACTCGTACTTTTAGATATACTTGTTGAATCGCTTAGTGACGTTGATGTCGATGTGGATTCACTTTGGCTTGTTGACTGACTTGTATATGATGATGTGCTTTGTGAATCGGATTCGCTCGTGCTTGTACTTGTTGAGTTTGAGGCACTTTGGCTTGCTGAGTTTGAGTCTACTCCGCTTTGATTCATTGATGCACTTAGTGACAATGACGTACTCGTTGAGTCAGACAAACTTGTACTCGTTGACGTACTTGTACTTCCTGATGTTGATTGAGACATACTTATGCTCATTGATGTTGAATCGGATTTACTTTCACTTGATGATGTTGAGTCGGATTCACTTTCACTTGTAGAACCACTTAATGATGTGGATGTACTAATGGAATCAGATTTACTTGTACTGATTGAATCACTTGTCGACATTGATGTACTTAATGAATCAGATTTACTATCACTTGTGGAATCACTTAATGATGTTGACAAACTTGTAGAGTCAGACAAACTTGTACTCGTTGACATACTTAGTGATGTTGAAACACTCTCGCTCTTAAACGTTGACGTTGATTCACTGATACTTGTCGATGTTGAAATGGACGCACTACCACTTGTTGAATTACTTAATGATGTTGATGTGCTACCAGATTCTGATGTACTGTCTGATAATGACGTACTCTCACTTGTCGAACTACTCACTGACTCTGATGTTGATTCAGACGTACTTTCACTTAATGATTCACTTAAAAAGGCAGATGCACTTTGTGATTCTGAATCGCTAGTACTATTTGATTCACTTAATGATATAAACGTGCTCTCTGAAGCAGATATTGCTTCACTTATAGAGTCGCTCGTTGACGTTGATTCACTTATTGAATCAGACTCTGATGTACTTAAGCTTGTGGAATCACTCATAGATGTTGATGTACGTTCTGAATTACTTGTACTTAACGATGTCGAAGTACTTACCGAACCAGATGTGCTCGTAGAAGCACTTTGTGATATTGATTCACTTGATGCAGTTGATGCTGATTTGCTATCACTCGTTGAATCACTAAACGACGTTGATATGCTCATTGAATCGGATTGACTTGCACTCATTGAACCAGACGTACTTTGTGATTCCGAAGTACGTACTGAAGCACTTGTCGACGTTGATGTACTTGTTGAACCTGATTGACTAGTACTTAGTGATAATGACTTACTATCAGAATCAGATGTACTTTGTGAATCACTTAATGATTCTGATGTACTACCTGACTGAGACGTGCTCATTGAACTACTTACAGACATTGATTTACTGTCTGATGCAGATAATGACCCACTTGTACTGATAGAGTCACTTACTATCTCTGAAGTACTCATCGAGTCTGATGTACTTGTTGAGACACTTTGTGATGCTGCTATGCTTAGTGATCCAGAAACAGAACCACTTGTGCTCGTCGAATCGCTCAATGATTCTGATGTACTCATCGATTTTGAATCACTTGTACTTAATGATATTGATGTACTTTGTGAATCTGATTTGCTTGTTGACGCACTTTGAGAGTTGGCTATGCTATTTGAAATACTGATAGAGTCCGAGGTGCTAGCTGACTCGCTCAATGATTCTGATGTGCTGATTGCATTCGATGTGCTGTCACTTAATGATGCTGATGTACTAGACGATTCTGATGTACTTGTTGATAGACTTTGTGACTTAGACAAGCTCCCCGATGTACTCATACTTAATGAGTCACTGAGTGACGTTGATGTACGCAATGAATCAGATGTACTTGTTGATAGACTTTCGGATTTTTCAGTACTGCTAGAGTTTGAAATAGAATCGCTTAATGATGTTGATTTACTAGCTGAATCCGACATGCTTGATGATACACTTTGTGAATTCACTAAACTTGTGCTTGTTGAGCTTGATACACTATTACTTTCAGATGTGCTTAATGACTTAGATGCACTCACAGAATCAGATAGGCTTACACTTGTCGATTTCGAGGTACTAGCTGATGTAGATACCACAATCGATCCTGATGTACTCGTTGATGCACTTTGTGAGTCAGCTTTACTTGTTGAGACACTTTGGGATTGTTGTGTACTTCCTGATGTTGATACGGAATCACTCATGCTATTTCTTGTTACTTCATATTTAAAAGTTGTTGTCGTTTTGTTACCACTCGCATCTGTAGAAACGATTGTAATAGTACTTGTACCAATGTTTGTTGGTGTACCACTAATGGTATTATTTGTACTATCGAATGTTAGTCCAGATGGCAATCCAGTCACTGTATTCGTCACCGCATTTCCACTGTTGTCCTGCGTAGCAATTTTAATCGGTGATATTAGCGAATACACTTCTGATGATTGATCTCCTATTGGTGTCACTGTTGGTGCTGTCGTATCCACAACATTTATTGTAAAAGTTGTCGTCGATTTATTGTTTGCTTGGTCAGTAGACACAACTGTCACTGTTGATTGACCAATTTTCGTTGGCGTCCCAATGATTGAATTCGTTGCACTATCATAACTTAATCCGCTTGGTAATCCTGTAACTGTATTTGTCACAGTCCCAGTACCATTATCCGTTGTAGTCAACACAACAGGATTCATTGTTTTACCCACTTCAATGGTTTGATTGCCTACAGTTACAGTTGGTGCTTTTACATCAGTAAAATAATATGTCACTGATTGTCCAGCATTCGTCATTTTTACAGTTTTATTTGTATCATTATAAGTTGACGCATATGAACTATCGACGGACGTGTAGTTATATCCTTTAGCAGTCAATGCAGATTGCTGATTATCGATTGTCACGACTTGATCAACATTTCCTGAATATGTTTTTGGTGGAATAATATCTTTACCTGTTGTTACATCAACGTATCTCACTTGTGTAACAGCAGACTCTGTATATTCGAATGTTCCAAATTGTACTTGTTGTAAATTTGTCGCGCCACCTGTTGAGGCTGTCATTGATAATGAAAAGTTGGTCGTACCACTTTTTGCAATCCAATCTGAAATATTACGTGTCCATGTTTGACCTGCATACGTTACAGTCATAACTTTTGTATCACCATTATAATTAATATCAAAATCTTGGAACGTGTTGTTCGTAGGTTGCACTTTTAACTTCGCAGCATTATCAGCTGTTGAACTTGATGTATACGTTGTCGCAACACCATAACTATCTGTTGTTACAAAGGCACCAAACGCACCTCCACCAGCTACATTAGATGGGTCAGCATTCGCCTTTGCAGCTGAATTTGGTTTAGATGTATTGTGATACGTATCCAATTTGAAGCCAAATGCGTTACTTAAGCCACCAATACCTACTGCGGCACCGTTTAACCCTGTTTCACCTAATACACCTGGCGAAAAGGCAAAGCCGATACCATCTCCACCATTTCCATTACCTTCGTATTTATTACCTAAATTTACTTTTCCAGAAAAATGAAAACTCTTATTAGAGTCAATACGTGTTCCTAATGTAATGGCACCTTTTTGGCTGTATGCATCCTGTGTTAACGTCACAATACCGGTACTTTGATCATAGGTAGCATTACCTGACGTTGTCATATATTGTTTTAAGTTATCTTTATTAACTGTAATTGTATTAGCAGTTACTGCGGTTGTCGTCGCTGCTGACGCAAATGTTGACATAGCTAAGCGACTGAAAGTTCGAAGTTTTACTGGTGCGGTGCTAGTTGACGTTGTGCTAGTTTTGTTTAAGTTGACCGAAGATGGCGTTGTGCTTTGTGAAGTGTTATTTGATGCAGTACTTTGATTTGTTGATGTATTAATTGGTTGTTCTGTACTTGAAGTTGAAGCTACAGATTTAGTATCAGAACTTGATGTAGTATTCTTTGAGGATGTTGATTCTGATGTAGATGTCAATTTTTCTTGTTGATTGCTTGTACTATTAGTTGTCGAAGTGACCTTTTCAGACTTTTCACTTGAGACTGTGTCACTATTTGATGTTTGTACCGAACTACTATTTTTCGTTACACTTGTGGAATCGGCTGTTGATGTTGATGCTTCGATTGTCGTTGAGTTTTGATTACCTACTGTTTCACTTTGTGTGTTTAATTCAGAAGTTAATGGTGCATCAGAAGCCGCAAAAGCTTGCTGGTCATGCAACATATTTACCGTGAATGCACCACCAATAACCGCCGTAGTTTTCAGTCCGTATCCCGTCATTTTTTTACTAATGCTTTGATTATCTTGACTCACTAAACTATGACTAATAAATGGTAGCCCCATAATTTTGAACATTTCTATTTCTTTAATTCCGGATTTTACCCAATTTTTTCCAGATTTATAAAGTCTTACTCTTGTTTTTTCGTTTGCTAAGCTGTCATGAAATTCTTTCTGTCTTTTACTCATGTAATAACTCCTTGTATTATCTTTACATTCATTAGATTATAATATATGCCACTATTCAATTTAATACAACTCTTTTTTGATACAAAAATACTCATTTTGTTAAAATTTGTAAAAATTCATTTTTATTCGTCTAAATGTAATCGTTTTCATATTTTTAAAATTACTTTTTCTCGTTTATGCGTATAATCTTTTTTTATATAAATTTGGCTAATTGGCTTTATGTTTAATCATTATAATTGTTTCGTTTTTAAAATAATTATTGTATTAATATATCTATACCATCCACCTTTTATTTATAAATAGTTAATTTACAACTAAACGATAAATATTATATGCAAAATACATCTTTAATATTAAAGTAATACCAATATTTTTTCAATAAACCTAGTGTAATATATGTGTAATTCTAAAAGATTCTTCTTTAAAAATATAAATACCACGACATATTGCTTTAACATTTTCATTTATAAAGCGAAAAAATGCATCGCTACTAAGTTGAATGTTTAGTAAGGATGCATTGAATTCACTAAAATGATTAAATTACTTATATCTTTTCATCTGATTGATTATCGAAATTTCTTCCTTCTAAACCTGCTAACTCTTCTTTAGAAGCTGCAGGTGCTTTCATTTCAAATATCTCATTCACTACTGTGTAATCGTAATATCCTAATCTGGCAATAGGTTTAATCGACTTAATGTCCAATTTACCATTATCAAGAATAACCTTATCGTCAATATGAACTTGAGCAACTCTTCCTATAACAATATCTACGGTAGATACTGGATCTCCAGTTGGAATACGAATCGTTTGAACGTACTCACATTCAAAATGAACTGGCGATTCTTTTACACGATATCCTGGAGCTTCTATACATTTTTCCTTTGTTACACCTGCAAAATTAAATTCATCCTCTTCTGGTGGCAATGCTTTCGATGATAAATTAACTGCTTCTCTTAAATCATACGTTGCCATATTCCACACAAACCAACCTGTCTCTTCAGCATTTTTCACTGTATCTTTACGTTCGTGATCACCAAGAACGGATTGATTTGCTGCGAACATAACCATAGGCGGATCCCAAGTTAAGTTTTGATACTGACTATAAGGCGCTAAATTATCTTTCCCATCTTTCGATACAGTAGAGATCCACCCTATTGGACGTGGTACTGTACTACTTTTAAATGGGTCGTGCGGTAAACCATGACTTCTTACACCTTGTTTTGGCGAATAATTCATACTATCTTCACCCCTTATAAGTAATTACATTTAAGGTTACGCCCTCTTTACATAAGCGTCTAATATAAATAAACAATTTATTTATAAGTAGAAACTATATATGACGTGGTTGCTTATAATTTGCGTTCTTGATCCGAAAATTTCAGATAAGGATTTATGCAATTAATATTTATGATATCTTTTGTAAATTTAATTAATTATAGTTACTTCAATCATGATTAGTTTATAATAATATTGAATAACAATTTTTTGATTTTTGTGTAATTTATCTATCAACTGAAAAACAGCTAATACAAAGGAGCTAATGAAGATATGAGAAAAATTATGCGAATCTTATTGTGCGCATCAATCATAGTAAGCGGTTGCTCTTTCATACCAAAGAATCAAACAAAATCTATTCCAAAAACGGTTAGCGTCAAAGATTATGATGGTAAATATATTGGTGAACATAAAAAAAGAAACGAAGTATTTCTGAAAAAACATAAAGATGAAGCAATCAAAAAATACAAAGACTACGTGAAAGACACCTTTGGTTATGATTGTAAAATTAATTTAGTTGATGCCTACACTAATAAATCTGGATTTAGCGAGAAAAGTAAGGTAGATGGTATCTCAGTGGTTGGTACTGTCAATTATGACGTTCCTTTTCAACTCCAATTGCTTTTTGTTGAATCTGGAAATGGTATAACTATTTCAACATTTACACCTGGTCATATAAATGAAACATCAGCAGCCGTTTCAGCCATGATGTACAAACGTTATGAACATGAAATTGAACAAGCTCGATTAAAGCTTAAAAGTGAAATTGAAAAAGACAGCTATTATGCGATGAGCGAAAAACTTCAAGTAAAACAAGAATTTAACGGCGTTACAAGGCAATACTTGAATTTCAGAACAGATAGTATCGATGATCTGGATAAGTTCAAAAAAGAATTCAAACCTGTTATGCACTTAAAAGGTGATGCATTCAATCAACAGTTACAATCTTTGATTAACAAATATCCACAAATACAAAAAAATATGAAATCAGAGTTCATTGCTTATTATGATAAAGAAAAAAATAGAGAAACAGTAAAAAACTATGCTTGGAACCTTCAAAAATCTATAAATGACATTATGCAATCATATCCTAGCACAAAATTTGTACAGTTTTATAAAGATGATGTTTCCCCGTCAATGGTAGATGGAAATGGCCGTTTAAAATCGGATACTAATGTAATTTCCATCGAGGGAGGAAAGTATGATGAGAACAAATAATCATATAACCGATTTAGATGCTATTGAGTTAAGTAGCGGTTGGAATTACAATTCGAAATTGGAGACTGGCAAAAATGCACTACTATCAGATAGCCTTTTAAGAGATATTAAAGTATTAAGTTCTAATGCTAAAGGCGACGCTGACATACTAGAAACAGAACTTCGTGCTGTAATAAACGCAATGTCTCAAAACGAAGGTAAATCTGTTGATGCACTTAAAAATAGTACCGCTCCTCTAAAAAACAATCTAACCAAATTAAAAGAGCAACTCGACAAAACTACACATTAATTTCATACATTTTGAGTGAACAGAATTATATTTCCATAGCAAACATTCCTAAACTACACATACGTTACATAATTGATTCATTTTTATAGAAACGGGTAAAAATGATAAAGTAATCATCTTTCACAAAAAATCAAATATTGGGAGGAATTAAATATGATTTTGCGTTACGCAACGAATTTAAAACTTGCGAAAGAGCTATACCAAGCCAGTAAACCTAAATTGCAAGAAGATAAGGGTATGATTGAACTGTTTGAACATACTTTTGGCTTGCAAAAAGAACTTGTAAAATACGTCGGCATTGCAGAAGCAACTACTGCTGCTTTATACTCAGCTAGCTTTATCAATAAAAACATTTCTCGCCTTGCATCACTATCAACGATAGGCATTTTAAGTGTAGCTGCTTACAAACATTTCGAAGCTGGCCAAGGTAAAAAAGGTGCACAACATGCATTAGATTTATTAGGTCTTGCTACTTTAAGTTTACTAGATACATTTTCTTGTAATAAAAAATAGTCTTCATTTTAGAAGCACATACTTTAGCACCTGTGTACTTTTGATTCAATCCATAAACGGTACACCGCTATAGCATGTGTTTTATTATTTTTCTGGTCTCTTTATCGTAAATATTCCCCCTAATTTAGCATAATCATTTCCGGCTAAACGAGAAACAGCCTGTAATGCGTGTGGATTGATTTTAAAATCACCCTCATAAATACTGTCATCAATATGATAAGTTACAATTTCACCTATTATTAAATCAGCCCCATCTAATACATCTCCAAGCAATATCATTTGCGATAGTTTACATTCGAATCTCATTTTCGCATCTTTAATTCCTGGCGTCTTAATCGTTGTAGATGTTAAAAGTGATAATTCTGTACGACTCAACTCACTGTCACCATATGCTAACGGCGCTGCAGTCTCATTAATATCTTGAACATTATCTTCGTCTGTAATATGCACAACAAAGTCTCCAGTCCGTTCTATATTTAATGCAGTATCTTTTCTCTTACCTCCTGCACGTTGAACTGCAATAGCAATCATTGGCGGATGATTATTAACAATATTAAAAAAGCTAAATGGTGCTGCATTTACTGATGCATCTTGATTTAATGTTGTAACAAAAGCTATAGGTCGTGGAATAATTGAACCAATTAATAATTTATAGTTTTCTCTAGCAGTTAATGATTGTGCATCAAACGTATACATAATACCTACCTCTTTTCTAAGTATATCTAGGTATTTCTCCGATTTTGGTTAATTTAAACATCTATTCTCCTCTGAAAATCACTTGTATTTATTTAGCAAATCTTTTGAAATATGACACATATGCATATCTTCTGGATATTTTTCTAAATGTTGCTGATGTTCTTCAGCACTTTTAATGTAGTTAGACAGCGGTAAGACTTCCACTGCAATTTGATCTCTGTCTTTACGTCGTTCAATGAACTGACGCGCTTCAATTAAGTGGTCATCTACACAACTATATAAACCCGTTCGATACTTTTGTCCAATATCATTTCCTTGTTGATTCACACTGTAAGGATCAATGATTTCAAATAAATAATTCATAATGTCTGTAATTGTTAACATACGATCATCGAAATGAAGTTTGACACATTCAGCATAACCATCATACGGACCGTCTAATTTAGAACTTCTTCCATTTGCTCTTCCTGCTTCTGTATGTATAATTCCAGGTATTGTTGCAAAAAATGCTTCAACACCCCATAAACATCCTCCTGCTACATAAACAACTGCCATATTTACACCTCATCATCCTTTTTTATATTTTTAACAAGGTTATACCATTTAATACCGCCATGACATGATTCTGATACACCTTCATTACGATACCCATATTTTTCATAAAATGAAATTAATGATTCTCGACATGTTAACGTTACACCATGTCGATGATGATTCTTAGCAAGAGTTTCAAAATAGTTTAGTAAGCGACCTGCAATACCCTGACCTTGATAATTTGGTGCTACAACAAGACCTAACACACTAATATAGCCACCTTCACTATTATTTGTGGAGACATTTTTAAATAAATCATCGCTAATGTAACGCTCTTTTATGACTGGACCGTTGATGTATCCAATTACTTCATCATTCTTTTCAGCTACAATAAAAGTTTCTTGAATTTGTTCAATTCTCAATTTCAATGCCTCTCGTGTTGCAGCTTCTTCCGGTGAAAAACCAATATTTTCAAGTGCAATAATTTGATCTAAGTCCTGCATGATTACTTTTCTTAATACCATAAAAACACTTCCTTAGCCCTATATATCAAAAGTAATACCTTCATCTTTATATTCATTATTTTCAAACTACCTTCACTATAAAAAACGAGTCTTTTTATTGAAAGCCATTCGCCTTAATCAATTAGACAAGTTGTATTATACGAATTAGTAAATAATCATGATTATAATTCATTTTAAGCATACTCAAAAAGACTGGTACATGTATACCAGTCTAATTCGAAAAAATATATTTAGTTAAAACCATTTCAAAAACGACTTCACTTTTCCTGGCTTAGTCGGTCTGTCTAAATAAACAAAATTATCATTGATTACTGAACTGGCATTTCGAAGTAATGCTTCAATATCATTCGAATATTTCTTCAATTTATGATTGTGAAATAATTCTTGCATCAAAAATGGTCTTTGGTCACATGAATGTGCATCTGAAGCTACAAAATGAGCCAAATTACATTCTATAAATTGTAATGATAACTTTTGAATGTTTTTACCAAATCCACCAACTAAAGAACTCGATGTTAATTGACTCAATGCCCCATTTGCAACCAATTCATATAATATTTCCGGATTTTTGGCGATACTTCTATTTCTTTCAGGATGTGCAATGATTGGTATGTAACCTCTCGATTGTATTTCAAAAAACAATTGTTTTGTATAATGTGGTACTTCGCCCGTTGGAAATTCAATTAATAAATATTTCGAACGATTAATACCTTGAATACTACCATTATCTAAGCCTTTCAGAATCGAATCTGTAATTCTAATTTCTTGCCCGGGAAATAATTTAATATCCAATGCTTGAACTTCTGGATGCGTTCTTAACTCCGCCAATTTCACAAGCACTTGTTGAAATGTATTATCATATCTCGGATGCAAATGATGAGGTGTCGCTACAATACTTGTTACACCTTCATCCTTAGCTTGCTTTAATAGTGCAATACTCTTTTCAATTGTTTTAGGACCATCATCTATATCAACTAATATATGGTTATGAATATCAATCATGATTCATCAGTCCCATAATATGCATAGTAACTAGCACTTTTATCTTTAGGCATTCTATTTAAGACTACACCTAATAATTTAGCACCTGTTGCTTCAATAAGTTCTTTTCCTTTTTTAACTTCATCTTTATTATTATTTTCCGAATTAACTACGTAGACAACATTGCCGGTAAACTTTGAAAATAATTGCGCATCTGTAACTGTGTTCACTGGTGGCGTATCGATAATTACAAAGTTATAATTCATCAATAATGTGTCATACAAATTTGCAAATGCCCTTGATGTAATTAACTCTGACGGATTCGGTGGGATTGGCCCAGACGTCAAGACGTCTAAATCTTGAATTTCAGTTGAGATAATACTGTCTTGATAAGTTGACCAATTTAGCAATAAACTTGATAGGCCTTCATTGTTTGGCAAATTAAAAATATAATGCTGCGTAGGTTTACGCATATCCCCGTCTACGATTAGTGTTTTATAACCTGCTTGCGCATATGCAACTGCTAAATTTGCTGCAATTGTAGACTTACCTGCGCCTGGTGCCTCTGAAGTGATTACAATGCTTTGAACTGCACTGTCAGGATTTGCAAACATAATATTTGATCTTATGCCTCGAAATTTCTCGCTAATAGGTGACTTTGGTTGTTCATGGACAATTAAACTTGATGTACTTCTTCGTGTATTCGTCATGGTAATTCCTCGTAAATTAAAATTTTTGTATTGAACCTAAAATAGGTAATCCTAGTTGCGATTCAACATCTTCTTCTGTCTTAATACGCTTATCTAATAATTCTTTTAAGAAAATAATCAATATTGCTAAAACAATACCAACAATAATGCTGATAACTAAGTTGACAGATACTATTGGAGATACTTTTACAGCATTATCATGTGCTGAGGAAAGTATCGTAACATTATCAACACTCATAATTTTAGGCATGTCATGAGCAAAAACTTTAGATATTTTATTAACAATTTTGTCAGATTCAGATTTATTCCCAGTGGTAACTGATACAGTAATAATTTGAGAGTTTGTTTGATTGGTTACTTTTAAAAATGAATTCAACTCAGCTGTTGAATACTGACCATCAAATTCTCTAGATACTTTATCTAGAATTCTAGGACTTTTGATAATTTCCGTATATGTATTAACAGACTGCAAACTACTTTGAACATTTTGGAAAGCTAAATCACTTGAGGACTTTTTCATGTTCACTAATATTTGAGTAGAAGCAGTATATTTGTCAGGCATAACAAAAAAGGTTAATGCCGCACTTACTACAAGACATATTGCCGGTAAAATAAGCAATAATTTAATATTCTTCTTTAGAATATTTAATAGTTTTACTAAATCAAACTTTTCTTTCATGGTTTACTCCACATAATCAATCATTGTATTCATTATGTATGTTTTATAAATCGGACAATTATATCTAGTTTAACGACCACAAAACATACACAACTACATTTTCTCTAATTATTTATATAAATATTTTATCGTTTAAAATTATATCATGATTCTCTACCATTATGTATAACTTATTTATATTTTTGCACAAGATATAATATTGTCCAACTTTAAATATCCAAACCTATTAATAATAAAACTAGATACCATCGTACTCTATCATGGCTTTCTTATAATCGAGTAGAAGCATCATCATTACTTGATTATTTGCTCTTTACAACACCGAGCGTGCCCGTACTCGGTAATTCAATACCTTGCGTAACCCGTCACTGTGAGTTGGGTTAATGATAATAAAGCCCACACCTTTTAAAAAGATGTGGGTAATTTATATAATTTTTATTTACATTTTTAACTTATAAAAAAAAGCGCCTATGTCATGATTTACCATCACATAGGCGCTTATCAATAAATTATTACTTATTACTTTCCATTTCATCTAATTTATGCGGATTTCCTGTAATTAGATGACAACTTATTCTTTTCAGGGGAACATTACACTTTTATAATATGTTCAAAGACAAACTTAACCATTCACAAATATAAAGAATAATATTATCAAATCATTGAACAAATCGTATTTTGCAACAATTGATATTTATATTAATGTATTGCATTTAATTTATAAAATTCATATACATCTTAATATTCTCAATATCGATTTGTATTGTCAACTTTATATAGATTTAAAAAAATAATCTCATGTCTTTTTTTACAAAAGTAAGTTAATTATTACAAACTAGTAACAAAAATTATTTCTTCAAAAATATATTTAGTAGCGAATACACTTCATCTTTGAATTGACTTTTACTTTCTTCCACTGCTCCAAATTTTTGCGAAAAGGATGCTTTCAAATACCAACTTTCAAGAAACAGCAATATTAAATTCTGAAAGTCTTCTTTTGTCATCTTTATCTTTGATTCATCATAGAATTTTGCTATCTCTTTACTTAATGATTGATTTAAATCTTGTATTTGTCCGTAAATATTTCCAGAAAATTCCTCAGGCGTATTAGATAATTGAACGTACATTCTAATATACCTTTCTTCGATGTCGAAAATAAACTCAAATAAGAATTGATATAAAGCATCAATTGAATAGTTCGATTTATTTTGATTCATCATAATAATATTATTAAGGTAATCAAAACAACATTTAACACTTTGTTCGTAAATACTTTTTTTCGAGTCAAAATGGTAATATAAACTCGCTTTCTTTATATTTACACTTTTAGCTATATCATCAAGTGTTGTACCGTCATACCCCTTCTCTGAAAATAAGGTTATTGCGTTATCAATAATCTTATCCTTCAATTTTTATAACCCCCTACTGAAAATTAATCACACTATGTTACAGGAAAATTAAGTTGCAATTACAAATATTTCCGTTTAATTATAACAACAATCTATTGCAAATTAAAATACTATCAATTACCATATGGCTTACAACCTAACTAACGAAAGGTAGGTAAAGAAATTGCAATTTTTTAACTTTTTGCTTTTTTATCCTGTATTTATGTCTATTTACTGGATTGTCGGTTCAATTTATTTCTATTTTACCAGAGAAATTAGATATTCATTGAACAAGAAGCCTGACATAAATGTGGATGAATTAGAAGGCATTACATTTTTACTTGCCTGTTATAACGAAAGTGACACGATTGAAGATACGTTGTCTAATGTTCTTGCACTCAAATACGAGAAGAAAGAAATTATTATCATTAATGATGGAAGTTCAGATAATACAGCAGAACTCATCTATAAAATCAAAGAAAATAATGACTTTATTTTCGTCGATTTACAAGAAAACAGAGGTAAAGCCAACGCACTCAATCAAGGCATTAAACAGGCTTCATATGATTATGTAATGTGCTTGGATGCAGATACTATCGTTGATCAAGATGCACCATATTATATGATTGAGAATTTCAAACATGATCCAAAACTTGGTGCAGTTACAGGTAATCCTAGAATTCGAAATAAGAGTTCTATTTTAGGTAAAATTCAAACGATAGAATATGCAAGTTTAATTGGCTGTATTAAGCGAAGTCAGACACTTGCTGGCGCAGTCAATACTATTTCGGGTGTCTTCACTCTATTTAAAAAAAGTGCAGTTGTCGACGTTGGCTACTGGGATACTGATATGATTACCGAAGATATTGCAGTTTCTTGGAAATTGCATTTACGTGGATATCGTATTAAGTATGAACCGCTTGCCATGTGTTGGATGTTGGTTCCAGAAACATTGGGAGGTCTTTGGAAGCAACGCGTGAGATGGGCTCAAGGGGGACACGAAGTATTACTACGAGACTTTTTTAGCACAATGAAAACGAAAAGGTTTCCTTTATATATTTTGATGTTTGAGCAAATCATCTCGATTTTATGGGTATATATAGTGCTTCTATATTTAGGCTATTTGTTCATAACAGCAAACTTCTTAGACTATACATTTATGACATATAGTTTTTCAATATTTCTACTATCATCATTTACTATGACTTTTATAAACGTTATTCAATTTACAGTCGCACTCTTTATTGATAGTCGCTACGAGAAAAAGAATATGGCTGGACTCATATTTGTAAGTTGGTATCCGACAGTATACTGGATTATTAACGCAGCAGTAGTTCTTGTCGCATTTCCAAAAGCATTAAAACGTAAGAAAGGTGGTTACGCAACATGGTCAAGCCCAGACAGAGGGAATACCCAACGCTAAAATCATCGCTAAATATTGTAAGAGAAACAGCACTTATCGCTATATCTTGTGTCTTTTGGATATATTGTTTAGTTGTTCTACTCGTTTATATTGGTACTATATTTGAAATTCATGACGAAAGTATCAATACAATACGTGTTGCTTTAAACATTGAAAATACTGAAATTTTAGATATATTTGAAACTATGGGCATTTTCGCGATTATCATTTTTGTATTTTTTACAATTAGCATATTGATTCAAAAATGGCAGAGAGGAAGAGAATCGTGAAGTATAGAAAATTTATAATTTTAGTGTTGAGTATCTTGATCATATTGCCTGTAAGCACACTGGATGGTCATCATATTGCAAATGCAGATGACGATTCACCTAAAAAACTGAAATATAAAGAAAATAGTGCTCTGGCATTAAATTATCACCGTGTAAGAAAAGCGAATTTTCTGAATAATTTTATTTACTTCTTTTCTAGTAGTAAAGAAATTAAAAATTATAGTGTTAGTCAATCACAATTTGAATCTCAAATAAAATGGCTAAAATCACATGATGCTAAATTTTTAACCTTGAAAGAATTTTTATATTACAAGAAAAAAGGTAAGTTTCCAAAACGAAGTGTATGGATTAACTTTGATGATATGGATGAAACTATTTATGAAAATGCTTATCCAATCTTAAAAAAATATAAAATACCGGCAACTGGGTTTATTATCACAGGTCATGTTGGGGAAGAAAACTTTCACAACCTCGATATGATTAGTAAAAAAGAACTAAAAGAAATGTATAAAACTGGGTTATGGGAATTTGAAACACATACCCACGATTTGCATAACTTATCTAAAAATAATAAGTCAAAATTAATGAAAGCTTCTGAAGCTACAATCATAAAAGATTTAAACAAAAGTGAAAAATATCTAACTAAAAACTTTAAAAAGTCGCAGAAAACTATAGCCTATCCTTATGGCTTGATGAATGACGATAAATTACCGGTAATCAAAAAAGCTGGGTTAAAATACGGTTTTTCATTAGAGGAAAAAGCAGTCACTCCGAACTCCAATGATTATTACATCCCTAGAATATTAATTAGTGATGATGCTTTTGAGCATTTAATTAAGAGATGGGACGGATTCCATGAAAAAGATTAGACTTGAACTCGTATATTTACGTGCTATTATATGTGCAATTATTATTATCACACATTTACTTACACAAATTACTTTAAAACATGAAAATATGGAGGGTGGATCCTTAGTGTTACAATTTTACATTCGTAATATTGTGATTTTTGGTACACCTTGCTTTATTATCTTGTCACAGTTACTGACAACCTTGAATTACCAAAAAGTCACCTATAGATACTTAACTACACGCGTAAAATATATACTTATTCCTTACATATTAATGGGATTGTTTTACAGTTATAGTGAATCATTATTAACAGATTCAAGTTTCAATAAACAATTCATTGAAAATGTCCTATTAGGTCAATGGTATGGCTATTTTATCGTTGTTATCATGCAATTCTTTATTTTGAGTTATATCATTTTTAAAATTAACTATAACCTATTCAACAGTAAAATATTATTATTGTTATCTTTTATTTTACAGCAATCATTTTTATATTACTTTACGAACAACACAGCGTTTCACGATACCGTGCTACACTATTATCCATTAAGTGAAAATACTATAATATTCGGATGGATTTTTTATTTCTTCTTAGGTGCATATATGGGTTATAACTACGAACGTGTATTAAATTTCTTAGAACGTTATTTAGTTATTATGATTGTATTAGCTGTAGCTACTTATTTTGTGTTTATTGCGTTAGCAAATGGAGACTATTGGAACGTTACCAGCTTTTCATATTCATTAACACCATATAATAGTATTATGTTTATTGTTATCTTGGGTATTTGCACGCATTTTAAAACAATGTTATTTAATACGATTCAAATGATTAGTGCTTTCTCATTCTTTATTTATTTATTACATCCAATCATTCTAGACTCATTGTTTGCATATACAAATATATTTGAGGATAATACAATGGTCTTTCTAGCGATATCACTACTATTCATTTTAGGATTATGTATAGGTGTCGGCATGATATTGCGTGAATTCTATATCTTTAGGTTTATTATTGGAAAACAACCATATAAATTGAACATTAATGCTTATTAATTATTAAGCTATGTTAAAAACACGCGGTGGGCGAAATCAGTTTGAATTGACTGACTTCGTTTTACCGCGTGTTTAATATTGTTATACATATATTCTAATTGCACATTTAAACTTCGTAAATGCCAATGGGAGTGGGACAGAAATGATATTTTCGCAAAATTATTTCGTCGTCCCACCCCAACTTGCACATTATTGTAACCTGACTTTCCGCCAGCTTCTATGTTGGGGCCCCGCCAACTTGCACATTATTGTAAGCTGACTTTCCGCCAGCTTCTTTGTTGGGGCCCCGCCAACTTGCATTGTTTGTAGAATTTCTTTTCGAAATTCTTTATGTTGGGGCCTCGCCAATGTTTTACTTGAATAATTCTTTTAGAATTCTAAATAATGATCCGATTAATTGAAAGAAGTCTGCAGTCATTATTAATTCCTCCCTTTACTTTATAAATTATGCTTGCTTAGTATCAGTCAGCTTTTCAGTTTTCACTAAATCGTCTGCTAAATGATGCCAAAAATCTTGTAATTCTTCTCTTGTGCGCACTGTATCAGAACTGTCTTGTCCTACAAAGTCAACATGATCCCAATCATGTTTTGTAGGCGTCACTTGCCAAATGCCTTTTTGAATTTTATCTGTCGCTTTTGTATAAGCTTGATTAAATGGATGTTGAGAAGAAATAACGGATACTAAACCATCGTTTTCTCGCCATTCTTTTTCAGTAGCTTTACCGATTAAGTTACCAGTAATCACAAATGGGAAAAACATATTTAAGTCTGCTTTTTGTCTATCGCTATTTAATGCTTTGTGCGTTGCTTCACCAGTGTATGTTTTATACACAATGTTAGGGTTCAACGACGTTTTACGATTTAAATCTGTTGCACCCTCACGCGTCAGATCGTAAAATCCATTATCTTTTGATTTCCATAAATTAGATTGTTTAACGCGTTTGACATAATCAATATATGATTCATTTGGCTTCTGTTTTAGACCCCATTGAGCCAACCCGAAGTCTACTCTTGAATTTTTATTACCAAACATTTTACCGATATCAAATACGATTTGTCTCACTAAAGCTTCATTACCAGCTAAATCTGATGCGTGTGTACCATTATGTGGTGTTCCTAAAGTAGTAATTGATGAAATCATATTGTCATGATTACCTTTGAATAGTGGAGAAATTTCGCCACCATGTTTCTTTTGATACTCTATTTCTTCACGATTACCATTACGCAGTAATTCTTCTAGTTGACGTATCGTTTGACCGCCCATACTATGTCCAACTAGGTGTACCTTCTGTCCTGGTTTCCAGTCTTTGTAAATTCCTTCGTATGTTTTTCCATAACGTTCATGTCCATATTTTGCTGCATGTGCTGCACCATAATCTACACGACCGCCTTTGATATAATAATAAAGTTCAACTGCGCGGTCATAGTTACTTCCAAAAGCACTTATACTTGCTTCATAAGCTTTGTAACCATTTTCTTCTAAATCTTGGCGAATGTTCATTTTATTACCGCCCCAATAATGAGCTAACACTGAAGGATTAATATCATCTGTAAACCCATTGAAACCATGCACTAAAACGATAGGATCCTGATTTTTATACTGCCCTTGTTTGGCAACTTTATTCGTTTGATCATCTTTCGCTTTTGCAGTAAGTTCCTTTGTCCCTTTGTTTGGTAACGTTGCTACTGCACTACTTTTTAATAAATTTAATCCATTTTTCTTGTCATTGTCCTTTGTTGGTTCTACTGGTGATTTTTGATTGTTTTTTAAATCTGAAACTGATAGTGTTTTTTCGTCTTTTTGAGGTTTCACTTCTTGTTCATTGTTAAAATTGTAGTTAGTAATTTTATCATTCGCTTGATTATTTTGTTGTGGTTGTACTTTCTCTATTTCTGTCTCATTAACAATTTCTCGTTGACTTGTTTGATCTAACTTATTTAATGATGGTGCTTCCTTTATTCGACTTTGTGAAGGTAGATTGTTATTAGCGTTTGAATCTTGACTATTATCTGCCTCTTTTGACTGTTGCTGTGACGCCACTTTACTTTGTTTACCATCATTAATAGCCTGTTCTAACCCTTGATTTACATCGCTAGGATTAGCATTGTTATTTTTTGTTGTATCACGTTGAATATTTTTATTATTAAGCGATGATTTTTTATCATCCTTTAGTTGATCTTTATTCAAATCATCTGTTTTACGATGATTTTCTTCTGATATTGTTTTATCATTATGCAAGTTCTTAGTTAAATTTTCAGTATGTTGCTGTTCGTCAACACCGTTTTCACGTTGATAATTAGCATTTTCCCTAGTTTGTTGATCCCCAATAGATTGTGCTGTAACTGTATCCTCCTGTGAATTTCCCATATTCACTTGCTTCTCAGCTGCTTGTGCTTGTCCACCACTTAAAAATAGTAATGTAGCTATTAAAATGGAAGATGCACCTACACTAAATTTACGAATACTATACTTATTTTGACTTTTCATCATTGTCAGCACCTCTATTTTTTTATTTTAGATAAACAAATTGATAATTATTCGAGGAATAAACTCAAATAATTTACTTAACCAAGCACTCATAATGACCATCCTTTCTATTGTTTAATTTGACGAGAAAGCGTTTACATTTGTATTTAAAAAATATATTCTCCAAAGAGAATTTAAAGTGTATACGCTAATCATTTCAAATTATTAATTAATATTATATTTGGCAAAATTTAATTAGTCAATAATTAGACACAATTTAATTATGCAAATTGTAACTTTTTTACATATATCTTTTTTGATTTTTAATATTTACATGCTTGGGGCTTAATTCCAATGATGTATTATTTTTTTAGATTAGCTATATGGGGAGATTTATGAGCTATTACAGTTATTATGTTTGCTGGTGTCGTATTTTAAACCTAAAAATATCATCCCATCCACAATAATTGTATCAGGATAAACCGTAATACTTGTTCCTAAACTAAATATATACAGTTAATTTTCTTCCCTCAAAGTAAGTATCCTACTATTTTTAATTTATTGTTTAATTACTCTTGAACTACCTTTAACTTAATCTCGAATTTATGATGATTAGCATAAAAATACATCCCATAAAGTTAGTTTTTTAGTCTAACTTTCGGGATGCACATCTTAGTTCTAATGGAGATTGTCTTTTAAATAGGCTATGACATTTCTATTTCAGGCTAGATATATTTTTATTTATAGTATAAATACAAAGAATGTAAAGACAACTATGATATTAATAGGTAGTAACGACAAACATAACTCTTTAGCTTTTTCGCCATTTTTTCCCTTCATAACTTCATTATATCGATTCATATACTTTTCAACATCTTTAACAGTGACATCTATTCCTGAGTTGCTCAATTCACTTTTCATAATTATTTTTGGTTTCGTATTGTGATTATCCACTACTTATCTATAACGCGTTTGCAACTTTAGTACCATCACAGCATTCATAGTTAAAATATGTTGGTGTCGTATTTTAAACTTGAAAATGTCACGTTTTCCACAATATTTGTAAGTGTATAAGCCATGATCCTTTTCTCTATATCTCAGCCCATACTTGTTTTACCACTGTTCGATATTTTGTCGTTCGCCTTTAAAGTTATTGCGCTTATGATGTCTACGCGCTAATTCTGCCTCAATTTCTGAAAAATCGACGCCTAGCGCATGCATCAAGACAAATAAATGATAAAGTTCATCTGCTACTTCACTTACAAATGCTTTTTTGTCACCTTTAATTGCTTCAATTACGACTTCAAAAGCTTCTTCACCATATTTTTTCGTAATCTTTTCTATACCTTCTGTTAATAAATATTTTGTATATGACTTTTCATTATTGGATTGGGCACTATCTTGAACTGTCTGCGCTAATGTTTGCACTGAAAATGGAACTTCTGTGTTGAAACAACTTTGACTGCCTGTATGACATGTTGGTCCATTTGGTATGACATCAATTAAAATAGTATCATTGTCGCAATCTACATGAATATCTTTAACACGTTGCGTATGACCAGATGTTTCACCTTTTGTCCATAGACGTTGTTTCGACCGCGAATAGAAACATACTACACCATCTTCTATCGTTTTATCAAAAGCTTCTTGATTCATATAACCCAACATCAATACTTGTTTTGTTTGATTATCTTGTAAAATTGCTGGCACTAAACCTTTGCTAAAATCAATTTTGTAATTGGTCATCTTACTGCTATACCTCCTTGCCGTATCACTTCTTTAATAGATTGAACCGTCGTTTCTCGATCATGTAATATACTTGCAGCTAAACCTGCAGAAACATCCGTCTGATCAAATAATTCTACAAAGTGTTGTGCATTGCCACCACCACCAGAAGCAATGATTGGAATATTTACAAGAGACTTAATATTTGCTAGGTGTTCAATATCAAAGCCTTGTTTCATACCATCATGTCCCATACTTGTAACGAGGAGCTCACCTGCACCTAACTGTTCTACTTGCTGTACCCAGTCATATACTTTAATATTTGTCATTTTTTTACCACCAGTCGTACAACAATAATGTGCTTTTCTTTCAGGATCATAATAGCTATCAATTGCTATGCAGATGCATTGTCTACCGAATTTATCACTCGCTTGTTTAATGAGCTGTGGATTTTTTAAAGCACTTGAATTTAATGATACTTTATCTGCACCATGATTTAGCAATTGGGTAATATCATCGAGACTTTGAATCCCACCCCCTACAGTAAGAGGGATAAACAAGCGTGACGCTGTCTGTTCAATCACTTCTAGCATTAAGCTATGACCCTCTTCCGTCTTAGAGATGTCTAAAAATACTAATTCATCAGCACCCGCTTCATTGTAATACATTGCTAAATCAACAGGATTCCCAATATCCCTTAATCCTTTAAATTGAATCCCTTTAACGACACGACCATCTTTGACATCTAAACATGGAATGATACGTTTTTTAATCATTTTAGCCCCTCCCAAAAAGATGCTTGATGTGCAGCCTTTCCTATAATAGCAGCGTGAACATTTAGCGACGCTAATCGTTGAATATCTTGCTGATGTCTAATACCACCGGAAGCAATGACAGGAATCGTCGTTGCCTTTACTAATTGACCAGTTAATTCAAAGTTAGGTCCGGACATTTTGCCATCTTTAGCAATATCAGTATATATAATGCCGCCAAGAGGTATATCCGATAACCGTCTCACAAAACTAAATAAATTTAACTCTGTGTCCTCTTCCCATCCGTTCACTTTAATATCTTCTCCATAGGCATCAACAGATAAATAAATGCGACCTGGAAATGTATGTGCCATCTCTTTAAGCCAATCAGTATCTTGAATACCTTTCGTTCCAACTATGCAATAATTAATCCCTGCGGCAAAGTAGTCCATGATTTGTGACTTCGTACGAATGCCACCACCTACTTCAATATCTTTGGTTGTTAATCTCCTCAATGACTTAATATAATCAAACTCTCGGGCATGCTGTGCCTTAGCACCTATCAAGTCGACGATATGAATACGATTCACACATTCAAATTGACTATAGTAAGCAATACTTTCTTCAGCCGAGCGTGACATTTTTTCTTCACTATCATATTTACCCTCTGTTAACCTCACACTTGTTGACCCAATCAAATCAATCGCTGGCCATAATTCAATCATTTATAAATCCCCCTTGTATTGCCTGACGCAAAATTTGTAACCCATATGTACCGCTTTTTTCAGGATGGAATTGAATACCAATATAATTGTTAAATTGAACAATTGCCGGAATATCAGCCCCATACTGCGCATATGCAATTACATTTTCTGACATCGGCGCTTGATAAGAATGTACGAAATAAACATCTTGATTTAACATAGGGTGCTTACTCACTAAATTATTCCAGCCTAAGTGTGGCACTGGGTATTCTGTTTGGATACGCGAAATATTTCCTGGGATAAACCCTAATCCAGATGCATCGCCTTCATCACTATGCTCATACATTAATTGCATGCCTAAACAAATACCAATCATCTTCTTATCAGTATTCTTAGCCAATATTGCATTGAGATTTAATCGCTTTATCTCTGACATCGCATCTTTAAAATGGCCGACACCGGGCAATATGATTGTTTCTGCTTGATCGATTATTTTTGAGGTATTTGAGACAACCACCTCATACCCTAAATGTTCAATAGCGCGTTTTACATTACTAATATTCCCTAATCCATAATCAACGATGACAATCATTCAATCACACCTTTCGATGACGGCACACGCTGATCATCAGTTGCAGTTAGCGCTATGCCTAATGCACGGGAAAACGCTTTGAATATAGCTTCAATTTCATGGTGTGTATTACCTCCACGAATTAAATCAATATGCGTTGTTAATCTTGCATTGATTACGACCGCTCTAAAAAATTCTTCTACTAACTCCGTATCAAACGTACCAACTTTTTCTTTACTTAATGATGCATTGAATGATAGGTATGGGCGCCCACTTATATCCACAACGACACGTGCTAATGTTTCATCCATTGGAATGTACATCGTTCCATAACGAACGAAATGCTTTTTATCTTTAATCATTTCAAGTAACAATTGGCCAATGACAATGCCGATATCTTCAGTTACGTGGTGATCATCTACGTCAATATCACCTTGTGCCTCAATGTTTAATGACAGACCGCTATGAAATGTAAACAATGTTAACATATGATTTAAAAAGCCCACACCTGTATTAATATGCGATGGTGACTGGTCATCTGATATTGAAATATTTAGTTGTGTTTCAGCTGTGTTTCGTTGTTTTTGATAAATCATATTTTGCGCTCCATTCTTTAACAATTTCTTCTAATTGGTTTAACTGTGGTGCTGTTGCAATTGAGTATCTTACATAGCCCTTCATTACCGGCTCACCATAAAAGCGAGGTTTAAATCCTTGTTCATATACGTATTGTCCTAATTGTTGCGCTGCTGAACCTTTAGTAAGTACAAAATTGGCATTTGATGGGAATACTGACATTTTATCTGCAACATGTGTATCAAATATTTGTTTTAACTGCTCAGCTAACTGTCGTTGCATCGTTAAAAATACTCTTGTCTCTTCTCTATGTCTAAAAATATAAGTCGCAATATTTAGCGTAAATACATTTAATGGATATGGATGTTCTATTTTTTGAATACGCTGTATCGTTCCAGCAGTACTAATTAAGACACCTAATCTTAAGCCAGCTATTCCAAACGCCTTTGATAATGTGCGCATTCTTAAAATGTGTGGTGCCATTTCAACGTCATATGCCATGCCATAATCTAAATATGCTTCATCAATGACGAAGTATCCGTTTAATGCTTTCATCTTATCTGCAATAGCTGTTAAAAATGCCGTATCAAATTGCTTGCCTGAAGGGTTATGTGGATTACTCATAATAAAAAATGATGGTTGTACTTCATCGATTTTCGTTAAAATGGTTTCCAAATCAAACGTTAAATCTGATCCTGCATCTACAAATGCAATTTCACGATTTACTTGTGCCGCATATGCTTGATACATAAAAAAATCAGGATTTAGCGTTAATGCCGGACCTTTTGGCATGATTAGCATTAACTTTTGAATCAATTCATCAGAGCCATTTCCTGCAATAATTTGTTCAGGCAATAATCCGTAAAACTTAGCATAAGCTTCCTTGAATTGTTCATATGCTGCATCAGGATATAAATTATATGGCGTTGCACTAATAATAGACGTCATTGTTTTTTCATCCAACGGCGTAACTGGACTTTCATTTTTATCAATATAAATCATTTCAATTACACTCCCCTAAGACTGACGTATTAAAATAGACTGCTGGTGATTGTATAATGCTTCAACATGAGCAATATGTTGTGCTGAATCAGCAATTTGTTCAAACGTATCTTTTGATAAATGGATGACCGTGTTCCGTGTTAAGAAATCATTGACCGATAACCCATTGGTAAATCTAGCTGTTCTATTTGTAGGTAATACATGACTTGGACCTGCAACGTAATCTCCTATGACCTCTGGCGAATAATGTCCAATAAACAATGCACCCACATATTTCACTTTTTCAATATATGGTTGAGGATTTACTGTTTGAATCGACGCATGTTCAGGCGCGATTGTATTCATGACATGGCATGCTTCATCAAAATTACTAGCATGGATAAGGTAGTGTTGATTAGCGATACTTTTAGAAACAATGTCGTATCTGTCCACATTAGGCAATGCTTTAGCAATACGTGATTCTAAATCTTTAAGGACTTGCGCATCTTCACCAATGACATATGTACGTGCTAATTCATCATGTTCTGCTTGCGCAAATACATCATATACGATGGCATCTAAATCTGCGGTGTCGTCAATAATCAGTGCTATTTCTGTTGGTCCTGCAATTTGATCAATACCTACCTGTCCAAATAAATATTTTTTGGCATATGCAACAAATTGGTTACCTGGACCTACAATCTTATCAACTTTAGGTATCGTTTCTGTTCCATAAGTCAATGCAGCAATACTTTGAGCACCACCAACTTGAAACACTTGATTAACTTGCGTAATATAACATGCAGCTAATACCTCTTGGGATACTCCGTTAGGTTGAGGTGGTGTCACAACAACAATATTTTCTACACCCGCTACTTGTGCTAAAGTCGCTGTCATTAGAACCGTTGATGGATAACTTGCTTTGCCACCAGGCACATAAATACCCACACTTTCTAGTGGATGGTATATTTCATAACACTCCACTGATTCTTCTAACTGTTGATTCGTCTGCTTAATACTTTCTTGATATGCTTTAATTCTTTCATAACTTTGTTGTAATGCTTGTTTTGTTTTTTCATCTAATGTGTCAAATGCTGCTTTAATTTGTTCATGACTAATTTCTAAATGATCTGTTTTCGTATGATCGAATGTTAGATTATACATTTTCAAAGCCTTATCTCCATGAACTTTAACTTCCTGACAAATATCGCGAATAATTGGATACAATGACTCATCTAATGGTGCTTCTAATGAAAATTGATTTAAAAATTGTTGTGCATTAAGCATTGGCAATAGACACCTCCAAAGAGCGAATAAATTGCTCTATTAATTGTGATTTTTTAAAATAAGCTGCTTTATTAGTTATTAATCTTGCATTGATATCACTAATATGTTGCTTTTCAACCAGTCCGTTCGCTTTTAGCGTAGTACCTGTTTGAACGATGTCGACAATTCCGTCTACCATATCTACGACACAAGCTAATTCAACAGAACCATTCAATTTAATCAATTCGACATCAATACCTTTTGATTTAAAATATGTTTCAGCAGTATGAACATAACTCGTTGCGATTTTACGATAATTGGTCGTTTCAGGTTTCGCTGCAACCGCAAAATGACATGCTCCAAAAGGCATATTCAACAAATTATTAACATTATATTGGCGCTCATCTAATATGTCGCTACCAACAATGCCTATGTCGGCCATTCCTTGTTCCACATAGATTGGCACGTCACTTCCTTTTACTAAAATGCATTCAATATTATCTACACTTAATAATAATTGGCGTTCTCTATTTTTTAATGTTTCTGATAATGTCGTATATTCAATTACATCTAAATAGTTAATTAAACTATCCATTAGACGTCCTTTGGCTATGGCGATTCTTAACATTGTGCATACTCCCTTACTTAAAGTGTTAATCCTAATCCAAACCCTTCGATGCTTCCTTTGTAATAACCACCTGTTAAAACTCGAGATTCATTTTCAGCAAAATGACATTGAATAAATAAGCCTGTGTAATAGGATCTAGGTGGCTGCGCAGTAATATCTAAATGGATGTCTTTGTAACCTTGTGTATGTAACCAACGTTCCCATATTTTTAATTCAACGAGTGCTGGATGGTCATTTGGAATATAGTGTTCCAATACATTTAATTGTTGTTGCGTATTCTCTTTCAAGATTTGCACGATTGGATGTTCAGTCGACAAATATGTAACCAGTCCCGATAAATTACGTTCCTCAATCATTGATAGTATGTCTGGTGTTTGTAACGATTTATCGAGTAAGGCATCAAGCAATTGATAATGTCCCAATACAACAAAATGCACGTTGTCTCTCAACTGCTGTTGAATAAACTGAATAAATAGCTTTAAGCTCTGTTGTACATTCGCTAATGATGGTGCATAGTTTTCCAAACCCACTTGTACAGCCGCTTCATTATTCCGAATGATTAAACCTGTGTATGCCACTTTTGTTGCTGCAGTTGGATACATTGAGTAATAACGCAATAATTGATCTGTAAAATCATTTCGAAGTGCATAAATTTGATGCTCATGTTGCCAAAAATTTCGCTCACCCATCTGCTGCAAATCCTCATGGTTCAATTGTTTCCAGTCCAACTTTTCAACCACACTAAAATCAACTAACTCATAATCCGCTTTATTAAAATATTTTAAAAATGCTGTTTCCGATTCTTTTAACGCAATTAATTGTTCTGAATTATTCACTCGACCACCCTTTACTTTCAATACTGTATTTAAAATCACTTGGTATTTTCGTTGTTTACTTTACTTCTCTACCACACTAAAGTGTAATATGATTAATAACTTATCATTTTTAGCAATACATTACAACCTTTTTCAGAAAATTCGGTGTATTGTTTTTAAATTTTTACAAAAGAAAAAGGCAAGACATTTGTGCCTATAAAAATGCTAAACCAAGATTTTTATATTGAAGTTGTACTTCTTGCACATATTGTGCTTGCCTTATTATGTAAAGTTATTTTCTTTCTATCTTTTTATTAAATTTAACTATTCTTCATAATCCCGATTACCTTTAAAGAATTGTCTATCTTGTTTACTATATACATTTTCAGGATTAAAAAACGGTTTGAGTTTATATTTAAATTCAAATAAGTTTAGACCATCAATCGCAACCCTATCTTGGTAAACGTTCGTTGCTGATATATCTGTAAAATTGTTTGGACCGACACCTGCAATAAACTTAAACTCTGCTTCATCTACCAAATAATCATACGCTTGTGTATGTCTATCCTGTGCGCCATGTGGAAATACAAACATATCTGTTTTACCTACAATTGGTTCAACTTCATCTTTCCATCTTTTAGTATCACGTTTAATACCTTCTAAAGATGTTTTTTCAAAATTAATGTGACCATATGAATGACTCGCAAATGACCATCCATCCCGTTTCATTGCGCGAACAACTTCCTCAGCTGCCTTTTTATTCTTTGTATAATCTTTACTCGTTAATTCATTCGTGCGATAACCTAATACGCCCTCATAACCGGTTAAAGCAACAACACCTTTTTCACCATTTAAAGAAAAATCTGGATGCTCTTTTACAAATTTATTTAAAATTGGCACGATATCATTGTCATCAGAATAAGTAGCATGACCTTTTTTGTCTGTAGTTTCAGAAACAACATGTTTATTTTTATCGAGTACTAAACGGTCAGCATAACCATGGTGTCTCATGTAACTATAGTAATTCATATCATCAATTGAGATGATTAGTGGCTTTTTACCTTTCGGCAATTTTATTTTTTTGGCTTTTACATGATGAGATGATAAGTCGTATACATCATGTGGATTAACGATGATGTAATTATTTTTATATAATTCGTTCAATGATTTTTTAAATTCACTTACAGTAATCATCCAATCATTGTTGCCCTTAGCTTGGTGTGTATCTCCTGTAAACGCAACTTTTGGGTCTGTAATTAATGGGTGATAAAACACATGATAAACTTGGCCGTGATATGTTTCCCAATGTTCATCCATTTTCGATTTATGCTTTGCATACTCATTTGGATTAACAGATTTATTTTGAGCTTTCTCATTTTGCTTGGAACAGCTATATAGCAATGCAACTGATAATAACAGAAAAAATAGCAATAAATATTTTTTATGCATTAAACATTCTCCCTATGTTTTATTATGCACAATTATAACATTTTTATTATGTGGCTCATAACTTTTTAAGAAACTGTTGGGATTTTAATTTTATTTTTTAGATAATGTCATAGTATTTTATTTATAAAACACAATATCTCCTTGATTGATAATGTCGTCCATAGCTTTGTCTCGCTTGAATTTAAGCCTTTCTGCTAAATTTATTGAACGTTGGTTACACTTATTTGTCCTGATAACTTTTACTGTTTCTTGATCGATATAATTCACAAAATTTGTGATTGCTGTAATAGCCTCACATGCGTACCCTTGTCCTTCAAAACTTGGATGTAATTTATAAAATAAATTTAATACTGTTTCTTGCTTTAATTGTCGATATTCATATCCACAAATACCAATAACACTACAATCTATTTTTTTTACCAATACAAAGTAACCAAATTGATATTGTTGCCAATGGTTTCGCCATTTTTCAATCCACCGTTGTGTGTCTAATTTGGAATTATGTAAACCTTTGGGAGTGTATATATTTGCTTGTGGATGACTACAAATATTATAAAGTTCAATTAAATGCGAGGAACTTGGAATCATTAAATTTAATCTTTCAGTATTTATCATTAAATGTCTCCCTCCTATTTCTATTTAAAGACTATTTATATGAATGCTAATACCACGGGTTGAAATATCGACTATTATTTAAAAAGAATAATGTAACTACTAACATCAGAAGTATTAACGTCAAACACAAAACAACATAATCATCTTTTTTTAATTGTTTTTTGACGTACCAGGTTCTCCTTTTATACTGTCCGAATTGTCTTAACTCCATAGCAGTACTAATAGTGTCAATTCTTTCGATACTAGAAAATATTAAAGGTAACACAATGCGTTTGATACCTTTAACACGGCTAGTAAATTTCGCCTTTTTCGAATTATCATATCCTCTTGCTTGTTGTGCTTGTGAAATATTAAAATATGTTTCTTGAATATCTGGAATATACCTTAATGCTAGTGAGACTGCGTAACTGATTTTATAATTCACACCTAGCTGATTTAAACTTGCAGCAAAATGACTCGGATTCGTTGTGAATAAAAATATTAACGCTAAAGGAACTGTACTAATATATTTTAATATTAGATTAAAAAGATAGAATAATTCCTGTGATGTTAGCGTAAATCGACCAATACCATTGATTAACTCTGTACGCTGATTATAAATCTTCACACCATATTCAGGATCAAATATGTATACGGCAATAATATTTAATATTGTGAAAAACAGAATGAATTTAACAACAAAACGAACTTGTTTCCATTCAATATGAGCATATTTGAACAATAAAATAGATGAAACACTAATTAAAATTAAATATCTTGTGTCATAAGTCACCATTGCAGAAATAGAAACAACTAATAAGAATAAAAGTTTAACAGTCGCATTTAATTGATGAATACGACTATTTCCCGGGTGAAAACCTATAGTATTATATTGATTCATTGGCGTCTCACCTTCCTATCATGGTTAATAAATAATTGTACTAATTTCTGTGGCTCGCTAATCCCTATATATTCGGCCATTTCAAATAGCGATGTTTGTCTCAATGATGCAATCTCACAGATTTTTTTATCATTTAAAACCAATACTGGCGTGGTATCAGCAACGACTTGACCTTTTGATAATACAACTGTTCTTGAACTATACTCAGACAATAAATGCATATCATGCGTAATCATAATAATCGTCTTCCCTTGTCTGTTTAGCTCAATTAAAAATGACATTATCTCATTATAATGATAGAAATCTTGACCAGCAGTCGGTTCATCCAATATGATTATTTCCGGATTTAAGACTAAAACAGATGCTATAGTGACCCTCTTTTTTTGACCATAGCTTAAAGCTACAATTGGCCAATTCCGAAATGCATAAAGTCCGCATATTTTGAGCACATTCTCTACCCGTATCTTTATATCTGATTCTTTCATACCTCGTGCTCTTAACCCTAATGCTACTTCATCGTAAATCATTTTTTCGGAAATCATATGATTTGGATTTTGCATCACATAACCTACGAATTCAGATCGTTCGCTAATTGACAATTGATTAAATCCCCTATTACAAAATTGGATATTACCTGTTATATCTAAAAATCCACAAATTGCTTTAGCAAGTGTTGATTTGCCGGCACCATTGTGACCAACTATACTAAGCATTTCTCTTCTATAAACATTTAATTGAACATTATTAAGTACACTATTACTATAGTCACTATATTGAACACATACCTCATTTAATTCTAATAGCGGTTCAGATTTGTACTTATTATCATTATTTGCAGATGTTTCATCTATCCATTTTTTCACTTTAAATTTAACATGTTCACTCATACAAACGTCACGTAAATTCGCTAAGTTATCAATGGATTCGACATCTACTTCTGCATATTTAAGCGCTGTACAGTATAATGGTTCACGTATGCCTGCTTCTTTAAGCTTAGATGATTTTAGCAAATCACTAGGCGTTGTATTAGCGATGATTTTTCCATCTTTAAAAAGAAGAACTCTATCAAACGTATCATCTAATGATTCTTCTAATCGATGTTCGACAATAATCATCGTTGACTTTGTTTCTTCATGAATATTGTTTAACAATCTCAGCGTTTCATGTCCTGTCGCAGGATCTAAATTGGCCAGCGGCTCATCCAATATTAAAATAGGCGTACGATGGATTAATATACCACCTAATGAAACGCGTTGTTTTTGACCTCCAGATAAATCTTGCGGTCGGTGATTTAAATGTTCTATCATGCCAACTTTTTCAGCCCAATAACTTACATTTTTCTTCATATCATCTTGTTCAACACAATTATTTTCTAATAAAAAGGCCATATCTTCAGCTGCTGTTAAGCCTATGAACTGTCCATCTGTATCTTGTAAAACTGTACCAACAACATTAGATCTATCATGTAAACAACTAACGGTTGCATCTTGATTATTTATATATAGTTCCCCAGTTATGTTACCTTTAGTTTTAAATGGAATTAATCCGTTTATGCAATTTGCAAAAGTCGATTTACCACTACCCGAAGCACCAACTACTAATACTTTTTCTCCTGGATAAATATCAACATTTATTTTCTGTAATGTAGGTGTTGCTTGACTATGATATTGAAAACTAAAGTCTTTGAACGAGATAATTGGTTCAGTCATGATATATCATTACCTTTCTACATTCATTTACATATCTGATTCAACAAAATGATTATTCTTTACGTAAACTACCTTTTTTTATTTGAGATGAAGCATATGCTTTTAATAATATTGTCCCAATAATGCCAACTGAAATAATATTTAATACTGCAGAGATAACACCTTGTGTATAAACCTTGTTAGCCGGTTCGTTATAAATCAAAATATCTAATGTTGGTGCAATAAGTGCCCAGCAAATAATATTCGCAATAATTTGACCGATATTAAAATAAATCATCGATTTCCTAGAAAATCGGCCTGAAGAAAGATTTAATTTTAGGCCAATCCATCCATATAAACAGCCTATAATTCCTGAACAAATAACCCAACTCCACCAAGCACTACCGTATGTCGTGAAATCTTTAATAGCGTGTCCAACTAATCCAGTCATTAAACCAGCAAAAGGCCCAAATATTGCAGATATTAATGCTAAAAATGCATAAGATGTTTCTATATTCGTATTAGGAAAACCTGTTGGTATTACAACAAAACGCCCTAAAATCACAAATACCGCTGCTCCTATACCAATCGCAACAACAGTTTTAACTGAAATATCTTGTTTTTTCATCTTCATTACTCCTTACATAAAAAATTCACTAAATTGATGGTGCTTTAGATAAATGAATCGTCCAATCATTTCCAGTACCAATATGATATAAATCTGAAAATGAGTCTTGATTGACCGCTACACCAATATTTACTAGCGAGTTAACATACACAAGAGGTTCACCCACATTAACATCTGCAAACGATCGCGCAAATTTAATAATATTTTGATAGACTTTCTTATCTTGATGATAAATTGTTACCACCAAATTATTACCATGAACAATTTCCAAGGATTTTAAGAATGCCAATGGAATATTTGTCCATAATGACCCAAATCTGATATCTAAAATATCAATGCTTCCTGTAACAGAATCCTCATTTTTTGTCGCTTCTCTTATTTCTAATGCCTCAATACTATCAACATTAATTGCCTGACCGAGACGTTCAAACGCTATCTTATTTGCAGCTAATCTCGCACCATTGTATGCATAAACATCTCTACCATGAAAAGTATGACTTTCTTCCGAATGAGGCAATCGGCTTTTCACTTCATCAATTTCGATAACTTTTTTAATACCTTCGTAATGTTTAATATGACTTAAAGAACCATTATCAGGTGTAATAATGTAATGACCTGAATATGTTAAGCAAGCAATGCTCCGCCTATCACTACCTACACCCGGGTCTACCACTGATACAAAAACTGTGCCTTTAGGCCAGTATTTTACAGTTTGATATAAACGATATGACGCTACCCAAATGTCATACGGTGGTATATCATGCGTTAAGTTTTCAACACGTATATCATCACTTACAGTATATGCAACTCCATACATTGCACTTACAGCGCCATCACTAAGTCCAAAATCTGATTGCAATACCAAATAATTTCCCATAAAATGCCTCCTTTTTTTAAAACTTCAAAAAAATATTATCTACATATTTAATGTTCTGTATTTTGAATTTTCAGAATTATATTAAAATAGTACGAGTCACTTGATGCAAAGTCAATAGTAGTGACTATAAAAATGATAATAATAGTCAGATTTATCTCATTAACTAAATTTCACGGACTTGTAATCACTTCTTTATGTTTGAATTAATTGACTAGGGTATAACAATAGTGTGGTGTTTTATAGGTCATTCTTTAAATACATCACAGAAAATATTCGAATTCGAAATAAAATGCTTGCATCTTTGTTTTTTAGGTGGTATTGTATGTATATCAAGTATAAAAAATATATCTAAGAGATAAAAATATGGAGGTTTTATATTATGACTAACTTTACTTTTGATGGTGCACACAGTAGTTTAGAATTCCAAATTAAACATTTAATGGTTTCTAAAGTGAAAGGTTCATTTGATCAATTTGATGTAGCTGTTGAAGGAGATATTAATGACTTCAGTACTTTGAAAGCTACTGCAACAATTATTCCAAGCTCAATTAACACTAAAAACGAAGCACGTGATAACCACTTAAAATCTGGTGATTTCTTTGGTACTGACGAATTTGATAAAATTACATTTGTGACAAAATCAGTATCTGAAAGCAAAGTTGTTGGTGATTTAACAATTAAAGGCATCACTAACGAAGAAACATTCGATGTTGAATTCAACGGAGTAAGTAAAAATCCAATGGATGGTTCTCAAGTAACAGGTGTTATTGTTACTGGTACAATCAATAGAGAAAACTACGGCATTAACTTTAACCAAGCACTTGAAACTGGTGGCGTAATGCTAGGCAAAGATGTTAAATTCGAAGCATCAGCTGAATTCTCAATCTCAGAATAATCTCATTACACAATCCTCATTGTTTTAATATATATATACGAAATGCCAACTATATCATCCCTAGGTATAGTTGGCATTTTTTAACTTCTAAATTAAAAATCATATTTAACTTAATTGATAATAACACCATAAAGTAACAATGATATTGATGAAATTAAAAGTAATACACTAGATAAAATATCTAGCCTTTTATCTTTTTTATCCCTTATTCTATTTGTCAAAAGTGCTCCAACTGCAACTAAAACTAGTATTGTACAAAAAATATAAATAGCCAAAATAAACAACTCCTTATTAAATTGGCATTGATTTCATTAGAAATAATCAAGAAAATTCTTCTTTATACTTTCTTATATTAAATATTGCCTATTTACGTTATACAAAACTTCATTTTACAAATTGAAGCAAATTATATTTAACTTCTAACTTAAAAATCGCTAAGATTTAAACTTATATTTAGACGCCTTTCATTCAGGTAGGTCTTATTGAAACTGAAAACTTTGATGACCTTTTGCAAAGCCATTAACTGTATAAAGCATAGATCCTCCGCCCATTTCTATATCATTGGAACAAATGATGAGTTGATTTGTGTCAGGTATAAATTGCGGATGCGTAGAACGTAACATATGCCCTTCATCTCGGCCTGGTATCAATATTTGTCCTATTGGATAACCCCTTTTATTAAAAACTAATACTCGGCCTTGACCATACATTGCCACATATAAATTATCGTCACTATCAATACAACATGAGTCTGGTCCTTCATGACCTGTAAAATAGTACGGTATGGTAGCTCCAAATGGTTGTATCGTCACACCATCATCTTCAAGTGCAATGCGATGTAATCGATTGGCTGTAGTTTCTGTTACCCATAGTACTTTTTCATCTTTACTTAAAGCAATACCATTTGCTACGCTAATATTTTGAATGATAGGCGTCACTGTTCTAAAGTCCGGCGCAACATAATAAACGCCCCCTAGTGGATTGGTAGAGTATCCTCTAAAATCTGTAAAATAAAATCCACCTTTAGAATCAAATACCATGTCATCAATACAATAAGTTGTTGAAAAATCTTCAATAATATCTTGTATGTTGTCACCATTTTCTGTAGCTGCAAAAATGCCTCCTGTAGATTTAAAATCTCCTAAATAACAAACGAATAATCGGCCATCTTTATGTATTTTGATTGCTGCAGGATTCGCTTTATGGCTTACAAAAGGTCGTTTGATTTCCTTCGTTTCAGGATTGATTTTGAAAATATTGCCTTCGAATACATCCAATAAAAAGAGTTGTCCCTGCCGATCAAAGTTCAATCCTTCTAGCTGCAATCCTTTTTTGGAAATTTCAAGCCATGGTTCAGCTGTAATTGTTTGTAATTCACTTTCAGATATAATTGGAACAGCACTATTGGACTTCCCGCTATAAAATAATGTAGGTAAATCTTGTTGTGACATCATGATCATTCCTTTCATTTCATTCGTTTTAACTATCATTTTCATTTTAAACAAGATAACTATCAAATAAAATGATAACGGTTTCATTTATCTATTTTATCGGTCTAGTGGCTGATTTCAAGCTAGAAATATTGAATGACAATACAACTCTGTTAAAATGATGGACGTAGATAAATATGCGTATTGACGCTTTATTTTAAAAATTAACATGCTTATAACATGTTTTTAGAAGGAGATTAACCTATGAACTATCAAGTTCTTTTATATTATAAATATACGACGATTGATGACCCTGAACAGTTTGCTCAGGATCACTTAGCCTTTTGTAAAGCACACCATTTAAAAGGTAGAATTCTTGTTTCTACAGAAGGTATTAACGGCACATTATCTGGTACAAAAGAAGAAACCGAACAATATATGGCACATATGCATGCCGATGAACGATTCAAAGATATGGTGTTTAAAATTGATGAAGCTGAAGGACATGCTTTTAAGAAAATGCATGTACGTCCTCGAAAAGAAATCGTTGCTTTAGATTTAGAAGATGACGTCGATCCAAGACACACAACTGGCCAATATTTATCACCTGTAGAATTTAGAAAAGCTCTTGAAGATGATGACACAGTCATTATTGATGCACGTAATGATTATGAATTTGATTTAGGTCATTTCCGAGGTGCAATTCGTCCAAATATCACACGTTTTAGAGATTTGCCTGACTGGATTAAAGAGAATAAAGCGTTATTTGCAGATAAAAAAGTGGTTACGTACTGTACTGGTGGAATTCGATGCGAAAAATTTTCTGGATGGCTTTTAAAAGAAGGTTTCGAAGATGTAGCACAACTTCATGGCGGTATTGCTACATATGGTAAAGATCCTGAAACAAAAGGTGAATATTGGGACGGTAAAATGTACGTATTTGATGACCGCATCAGTGTTAATATCAACCAAGTTGAAAAAACAATTATTGGTAAGGATTGGTTTGATGGCAAACCATGTGAACGTTATATTAATTGCGCTAACCCAGAATGTAATAAACAAATATTAGTTTCTGAAGAAAACGAAACTAAATATTTAGGTGCATGCTCTTATGAATGTGCTAAACATGAGCGTAATCGTTATGTTCAAGCAAATAATATTAGTGATAATGAGTGGCAACAACGTTTAACAAACTTTGATGATTTACATCAACATGCTTAGTTTTAATTAAATACCTTTCAAAACACGCTTTGAAAATCCGATTTATAAAGGTTTTTCAAGGCTGTTTTTTATGCGCATACATAACCTGATATGTTTTTAATTATGCGCGTGTTATACTAAATTAAATTTTAATACTGCGGGGTGTCTTAAAATGCACATTTTAGTAACAGGGTTTGCGCCTTTTGACAATCAAAATATCAATCCCTCATGGGAAGCTGTGACTCAACTAGAAGATATTATTGGCACACATACAATCGATAAATTAAAACTACCAACCTCTTTTAAGAAAGTAGATAATATTATAAATAAAACGTTGGCATCTAATCATTATGATGTTGTACTAGCTATAGGACAAGCTGGTGGTAGAAATGCCATTACCCCAGAACGTGTCGCCATTAATATTGATGATGCACGTATTCCAGATAATGATGATTTTCAACCTATTGATCAAGCCATTCACTTAGACGGTGCGCCAGCTTATTTTTCAAATTTACCAGTTAAAGCAATGACTCAAAGTATTATTAATCAAGGACTTCCTGGAGCACTTTCAAATAGCGCAGGTACATTTGTTTGTAATCACACACTTTATCACTTAGGTTATTTACAAGATAAGCATTACCCTCACCTACGATTCGGATTTATTCATGTGCCATACATACCAGAGCAGGTCATTGGTAAACCCGATACACCATCTATGCCATTAGAAAAGATAGTTGCAGGTTTGACTGCAGCCATTGAAGCTATTTCTAATGATGAGGATTTACACCTAGCCCTGGGCACAACGGAATAGTTATAAGTACACCAATAAAATACATTCCTTAAATGACTAACAACTTTGTTAATAGGGTAATACTTACGGAAGTATGTTTTATTTATGGGGGGAGGAATTAATAATGACTACAAAAACGGTATTTGATGTCATTGATATGGGTTTAGGATATTTAGTAAATGTGTATGATACTTGGAAAGTTGAAAAGATACTTGATGATTATCATAAGCCTTTTTCTAATACCATTCATTGGCAATTTGGGCATGTATTAACAATTTTTGAATCAGCCTTAGCTGTTACTGGTAAAGAGAATATTGATTTAAATATATATAGACCTTTATTCGGAAATGGTTCGTCTCCAGATGAATGGAAGGGCGAAGTACCGAGTATTGGAACGATTTTAGAAGGTCTTCAAACATTACCTGAACGTGCACGAAAACTAACTGAAGATGATTTAGCAATTGAATTGAAACAACCAATTGTTGGTTGTAATAACTTAGAAGAGTTATTAGTATTAAATGCCATTCATATCCCACTTCATGCTGGTAAAATTGAAGAAATGTCTCGTATATTAAAAAATTTAAAATAAATATTAGCTTATTAACCGTTAACAACACGTTAACGGTTTTTTTATTTGTTTAAAAGGCCACTTTTAGTCTGCTTACATACAGATTAAAAGTGACCTATTTATATCATGTATTATACATAGAACTAGGAATAGCCTTATCTATAAAAATAATTATAATGGTTTATGAGTTAAATCTTTTTCTTAAAATTAAATACAATCCCAATATACCTATAAATACCCATGTAATCCATGAAGTTATAATCTTCATACCAGTTTTTGGTAATTCTTTTAGAGGATTTTCAGGTTTGGTTTTATTATCTTTAGGTTGATCATCCTTATCCACTTTTGATGGCTTATCTGGGGGAGTTGGTTTAACTTTATTAGAGTGATCAGGTTTAGTTGGTGGTGTTTTGTCTTTTGGTTTTTCAGGATAGATTGGTTTATTCGGTTTTTCTGGCGTATATTTATTCGTCACAATCAAGTTACCCATATCATTGTTATCCACATGTGTTGTATAGCCTTTAACTTTTGTTAATTCCTCGACTGTGTATTTTACTTGTTGACCTTTTGCTTTTTCATCTAATCCTGCCCACGTATGGGTCCAGTTATTAGATTCATTTAATGTTGCCGTTTTTCCTGTTGCTTTTCCATCTTGATATAACTCAACTTTAATTTCAGTTGGTCGTTTTCCGTCTTGGTTATTATTGTCATCCCAATTTTTTGTTACTGTTGCCGATGTCTCTCCTGGTGTATACTTGTTCGTTATTGTTGTACCGTTGATGTCTGTTGTGTAGTCTTTTACGTGATCTTCGGTCACTGTATATTCTATTTTCTTTCCTTCATCATACTTCGGTAAGTCTTTAAATTCGTACTTCCAGTTTGTTTCAGATGTCACATCTACCGCTTTTACTTTCTCTCCGTTAGCTAATAAATTCACACTGACTTTTTCTGGTCTCTTACCATCTTGATTGTCTTTGTCGTCCCATACTTTTTCACCGCTAATTGATGTTGTTTCTGGCGTATATTTATTCGTCACAATCAAGTTACCCATATCATTGTTATCCACATGTGTTGTATAGCCTTTAACTTTTGTTAATTCCTCGACTGTGTATTTTACTTGTTGACCTTTTGCTTTTTCATCTAATCCTGCCCACGTATGGGTCCAGTTATTAGATTCATTTAATGTTGCCGTTTTTCCTGTTGCTTTTCCATCTTGATATAACTCAACTTTAATTTCAGTTGGTCGTTTTCCGTCTTGGTTATTATTGTCATCCCAATTTTTTGTTACTGTTGCCGATGTCTCTCCTGGTGTATACTTGTTCGTTATTGTTGTACCGTTGATGTCTGTTGTGTAGTCTTTTACGTGATCTTCGGTCACTGTATATTCTATTTTCTTTCCTTCATCATACTTCGGTAAGTCTTTAAATTCGTACTTCCAGTTTGTTTCAGATGTCACATCTACCGCTTTTACTTTCTCTCCGTTAGCTAATAAATTCACACTGACTTTTTCTGGTCTCTTACCATCTTGATTGTCTTTGTCGTCCCATACTTTTTCACCGCTAATTGATGTTGTTTCTGGCGTATATTTATTCGTCACAATCAAGTTACCCATATCATTGTTATCCACATGTGTTGTATAGCCTTTAACTTTTGTTAATTCCTCGACTGTGTATTTTACTTGTTGACCTTTTGCTTTTTCATCTAATCCTGCCCACGTATGGGTCCAGTTATTAGATTCATTTAATGTTGCCGTTTTTCCTGTTGCTTTTCCATCTTGATATAACTCAACTTTAATTTCAGTTGGTCGTTTTCCGTCTTGGTTATTATTGTCATCCCAATTTTTTGTTACTGTTGCCGATGTCTCTCCTGGTGTATACTTGTTCGTTATTGTTGTACCGTTGATGTCTGTTGTGTAGTCTTTTACGTGATCTTCGGTCACTGTATATTCTATTTTCTTTCCTTCATCATACTTCGGTAAGTCTTTAAATTCGTACTTCCAGTTTGTTTCAGATGTCACATCTACCGCTTTTACTTTCTCTCCGTTAGCTAATAAATTCACACTGACTTTTTCTGGTCTCTTACCATCTTGATTGTCTTTGTCGTCCCATACTTTTTCACCGCTAATTGATGTTGTTTCGATTGGTTTTTCAGTATTAGTAACCACTAAACCATTTTCTTTTTTAGTATATCCTTCTGGTGTTGTGTCTTCACCTTGAGCATTTACTTCTTTAACTAAATATTTAATAGTCTTGCCATTTTTGTCATTTTCTGGAAGATTAGACCATGTCACTTTTGTCGTTCCATCTTCTAATTTTTTAATCTCTGCTTTGTCTACTGGTGTTGTGTTTTGATTGTCATCTTGTTTGTACAACTTGAAATAAATCGTTGGTTTCACTTTTTGAGTGCCTTCCCAAACCTTTTGAGCAGATACATCTTTTGTTTTTTCTATCTCTTTTGCATTTTCAATAGTCGTAAAATATCCCTGATTATCTGTATCTTTCATAGTAAACGGATATTCTTTATCCTTATCAAATGTATACGGTGCTGGCGCCTCTATTTCTTTTAAAATATAGTCTCCACTAGGCAACGCTTTAATATTAGCAATACCGTTTGCATCTGTTATAATCTCAATTTCTTTTTGATTGTCCTTTACAACTGATCCATCTTTTTTAGAAAGTTTAAATTTTACATTAGCTATAGGAGCCTTGGTATCTTTATCCTGTTTTAAAACTTTTAATTCACCTTTTACAGTACCTTCAATACCGGCATTAGCATTAATATTGTGCACAGTATGATTAAATGATTTCCCGTTCACTTCTTCCTTACCATGCTCTTGATACCAAGCTTGTGAATTATTAACAAACTCTTTTTGCTGTTCATTCGTAATTTTGGTTTTGTAGTTAATTGAAAAACTATTATATGACCCATAGCCTTGTGGAATTGTTACATCAATTGTGTTCTTCGTATTATCAACAGTTATCTTAGAACCTGGAAAAGCTTTTTCAAAATCAGTAATTGCATTTGATCCACTATAATAATTGCTATGTGTACCTGTCACATTAATGTTTAATGTGCTTAAATCTAACTGCTGTCCACCTTGAATCTGATCCTTTATAGTAATATCTTTCGATACATATCTTTTTTCATTATTAATATTTAAAAACCATCGTACATGTGTCGTATCTTCTGGCAGCATATCTCCCGTTTTATAATAGAAAACACTACTTGTTCCCGCTTCACTTTTATGAACCGTAACATTCGTTGATTTATTCCCAGATGTTATCGTAGCTACTTTGTCATCTGAAGTATTTGTTTGCGTTAAATTTCTTCCTTGTACTTCAAATTCTGCAAATCCCGAAACATCACTTAATTTTTCTACTTTATCATTGAATGTAATTGTTGCTCCGTCTGGTGTAATAACTGCTTGACCCACCTGTTCACCTTTAACAGTTAATGGTACTGTTTTACTATAACCCTCTATCTTTACTGTACCGCTTGTCGGCCATGCCACTTTAATCGTGTCACCATTTTGTATTTTTACACTTTTATCGTCGAATGTCATTTTTACTGTCGTTTTACCACCATCTTCTATCTTAGTCGGTGATACAGTTAAATCTGTAACATTCGTTGATGAAATATCTCGTGCTGCCAATGCTTCATTTTTATTAAATAAAGGCGTGATGATATTTAATAACATTATAAAGACCATAAACTTCAACACGTTCTTGTTCATAAAAACCCCTCCTTATACTCTATGTCATATCCATAGGATACTAATGATAAATTATAAACTAATTTAGTTCATATTCAATGAAATTTATTAAAAATTCATATTATTATTTTATTATGCAAAATATATACAGTATAACGAATACAAGTGCATGAAGTTAACTTGTATCAATTAATTTCTTAGTATATTAGTTCATCTTCAAAATCTTTTAAATTTAATAAATACCATCTATACCAGTTCTTCACCGATTCTCGAAAAATAATTATATTAATGATTTCGTTAATTTAATTTTATATTTAATTATTACTGTACATCTTTTGTAGTTAGCTTTATTCTTAAATTGAAATATGTATAAAACATAGAAAGAAGGACGTTTTAACATGGAAAACACGGTTAAATATCGTAAGTTTATACTCCCTATCGTTGTAGGTCTCCTTATTTGGGCACTTACACCTTTTAAACCGGATGCTGTGGATCCAACAGCATGGTATATGTTCGCAATATTCGTCGCGACAATCATTGCTTGTATTACACAACCGATGCCAATTGGGGCCGTCTCTATAATTGGATTTACAATCATGGTACTCGTTGGCATTGTTGACATGAAAACGGCTGTCGCTGGTTTTGGTAATAATAGCATTTGGTTAATTGCTATGGCATTTTTCATTTCGAGAGGATTTGTGAAAACAGGTCTTGGTAGACGTATCGCACTTCATTTCGTCAAATTATTTGGTAAAAAAACATTAGGCTTAGCATATTCTATCGTCGGTGTAGATTTAATTCTAGCGCCTGCTACACCAAGTAATACCGCGCGTGCCGGTGGAATCATGTTCCCAATTATCAAATCACTTTCTGAATCATTTGGTTCGAAACCGAAAGACGGATCAGCACGCAAAATGGGTGCATTTCTTGTTTTCACAGAATTCCAAGGTAATTTAATTACTGCGGCTATGTTTTTAACTGCAATGGCCGGTAACCCCCTTGCACAAAATTTAGCATCTAGCACATCTAATGTTCACATTACATGGATGAATTGGTTCCTAGCTGCTTTAGTTCCTGGACTTATTTCCTTAATTGTTGTACCTTTTATTATTTATAAAATTTATCCACCAACTGTTAAAGAAACACCAAATGCTAAGAGTTGGGCTGAAAATGAATTAGCGACTATGGGTAAAATCGCTTTAGCTGAAAAATTTATGATTGGTATTTTTGTCGTTGCGTTAACACTATGGATTGTCGGAAGTTTCATTCATATTGATGCAACTTTAACGGCCTTTATTGCGTTAGCATTGTTATTATTGACAGGCGTCTTAACATGGCAAGACATTTTAAACGAAACAGGTGCTTGGAACACATTAGTATGGTTCTCAGTATTAGTGTTAATGGCCGACCAATTAAACAAGCTTGGATTTATTCCTTGGTTAAGTAAATCCATTGCTACAAGTCTTGGTGGCTTAAGCTGGCCTATAGTACTGGTCATTTTAATATTGTTCTACTTCTATTCACATTACTTATTTGCAAGTTCTACAGCACATATCAGTGCGATGTATGCAGCATTACTAGGCGTTGCCATCGCAGCCGGTGCACCACCATTATTCAGTGCATTAATGTTAGGTTTCTTCGGTAACCTATTAGCTTCAACAACACACTATAGTAGTGGCCCAGCGCCGATTCTATTCTCTTCAGGTTACGTGACTCAAAAACGTTGGTGGACAATGAACTTGATCTTAGGTTTCGTCTACTTTATTATCTGGATTGGTTTAGGATCACTTTGGATGAAAGTAATTGGTATATTTTAAAATATTTAAATTAGCGCTCGAATCTCATTGATTTGGGTGCTTTTTAATTTGTATTTAAAATCAACCTTTGCTAAATCAAGACTCCCTTTTTAAAATACGTTTATCCTTTAAATCATTGCGTGCTTCACTAAAAATCTATATAACGCTTTAAATCATTGCGTAACATCACAGAAAATACATTTCTGTATAAACGCGCTTCGTTGATTAACATTACGTATGCCCTCATAAATCATGAAATTAAAAACACCTTCGTTTAAATTCATTTTAAGTGCGAATTCAACGAAAGTGATTTATTTCATATTTAATGTTTCAAATTTATACAGCTGTCGCTGTTACTGCACACATACCTCAGTCTCACCTTATCATGACACAAAGGATATTGAAAACACGTATAATTATCTTTCCTCGTATTTTATAGGGTTTTTGCGACCGGATGTTTCTTCAATTTAATGTATTGAGAAAGACTATATAACACAATACCTGTCCAAATAAATATAAACGTAATTAATTGATCTATATTAAAAGGCTCTTTGAAAACAAATATGCCGAGTACAAACATTATTGTTGGTCCAACGTATTGAATAAATCCTATTAACGAAAGTGGAATACGTTTTGCCCCGGCTGAGAATAGGATTAGTGGTATTGCCGTAATAGCACCAGAAAATAACAACCAAAATGATGACATGTTCAATCCAAATGACATCTGATGTTGCTGCCATAAATAAATAACGTATATTAGTCCAGCAGGTGCGGTAACAATACATTCAATCGTAATACTGCTGATGGCATCAATATGTACTACTTTTTTCAATAATCCGTATGTACCAAAGGATAACGCTAATATAATAGAAACGATTGGGAATTCTCCAATCTTGAGCGTCATATATAATACACCGATGAATGCGAATAAAATAGCTAGCCATTCAAATTTATTGAATCTTTCTTTTAAAAAGATAAGTGCGAGCAAAATGCTAACAAGTGGATTTATATAATAACCTAAACTTGTTTGTAGGACGTGACCGTTCGTTACAGCCCAAATAAATGTACCCCAATTTAATGTAATGACATAGCCTGCTACGACAATCGCTAATAGCTGAATGGGCTTGCCTAACAATTGATTCATATCTCGTTGAAATGCATTGCGTTGTTTTTGTCCAACCGCGAGTATGAAAATCATGAATATTGCTGAAAATATAATACGAAAGGCTAAAATTTCAAATGCGCCTATTTCATCAACGAACTGCCAATATATAGGTAGTATTCCCCACAGAATGTATGCACTGAGTGCTAAAAATATACCTTTTTTATATTCTGTATTCACTTACATACCTCCTTACTCTCCCAAATTTTTAACATGTTACGCTCACTTGGTTATGCTAATATAACGATTTTACTAATAATATTTCGATAAAGATATCATTTTGTTTATATTTCCCACATTTATTCACCAACCACTAAACAATATTAATTTTATAAATAATTCTGTACAAATCAGGGTATATTGCCAGAAAGACTACCATACAACATAAAGGATGGATACAAATGACTTTACCTAAAATTGGAAAGCCTGCAACACGCGCGCTAAATTCACAAGGTATATACACATTAGAAGCAGTATCACAATATACGAAGTCATCTCTAATGGAGATGCATGGCGTTGGTCCTAAAGCTATATCAATATTGGAACAAGCTTTATTTCAGCACCAACTACATTTTAAAACGGAAGTTCAGTCATCATTACCTTTTAAGTTAACAGGAGATGTGTCATGCAATCATGCGCCTAAACGTCAACAAATGATAGATTTTATAGTTGCTACAGCAGCATTAGATATTGAATTATTACGTTCACTGGTTACAACAGAATTTATTTGGTCTGTCCCTGGCCGCTTTGACATATACGGACCTCAAATATTAATTCAAGAACTATCTAATCATTACAATCAGGTTGCTAGTCTCAATATCCATTCCAGCATCACACATGGGTGCTTAGGTTCCATGCATGGTATTGAAATATTAAAAACTGGTAAAGAGATTCATTTTGCTCATTTTTTTGAATTTGAAAATCATAAAAAGGATGCCAAGTTAAGCAAAGTGACATCTTACATTGTTGTTGGTTAATTTATCAAATTATATATATCGCAAAAAAATCTTTTGTGGTTACATGTATATTGTTATATAACAAATAATTTGGCATAACATTTTTGTTATATGAACACTTATTACTAGAGTGCCCATTGAACATACAGTATGATTAAATATCATGTTATGAAAGAAGGATATATTTTGACTGTTTTTAAAAATGAGCGCTTAAGCTGGTTACCATACATAGCTATTGTCATTTTGTTACACGTTATTGGGTTTAGTTTTTTATGGATTGCTGGAAAAGACCATCATATCTTATTTGGTATGGGGATTCTTGCATATACATTAGGTTTGCGTCATGCATTTGATGCAGATCACATTGCTGCAATAGATAATACGGTTCGCAAATTATTACAGCAACGCAAAGATCCATCTGGTGTGGGTTTCTATTTTTCAATTGGACATTCATCTGTCGTATTTTTAATGGCTGTTTTTTTAGGGGTATCTGTAAAATGGGCTAAAGATGAATTACCGCATTTCCAAGATATTGGTGGAACGATTGGTACACTAGTTTCAGGTTTCTTTTTAGTGCTTATCGGTGTGTTGAATCTAATTATTTTAATCTCTTTAATTAACTTGTTCGCTAAATTACGTCGTGAACACATTGAAGAAGCTGAAGTCGATGCATTACTTGAATCTAGAGGATTGGTTTCTCGATTTGTAGGACCTTATTTCAAATTAATCACGCGTAGTTGGCACGTATTGCCACTTGGCTTTTTATTTGGACTTGGTTTTGATACAGCTAGTGAAATTGCGTTACTCGCTCTTTCTTCAGGCGCATCACAACAAGCCATTTCGTTTATCGGAATCTTATCTTTACCAATTTTATTCGCATCAGGTATGAGTTTATTGGATACATTAGATGGTGTTGTAATGAAGTATGCCTATAATTGGGCATTCTTCAATCCTATTCGCAAAATCTATTACAATATAACGATTACTGCGATATCAGTCATGGCAGCATTAGTGATTGGGATGATTGAATTGCTACAAATTCTTGCTGATAAGCTAGATTTACATGGTGCGTTTTGGGCATTCATTGGTTCGATCGAATTTGATTATTTAGGCTATATTTTAGTTGCATTATTTTTAATTACTTGGCTTATTTCAAGTTTAATTTGGAAGTTTGGTCGCATAGAACACAAATGGTCTAAATAAAGTAACTTGTCTTGCAACTACCTTTGTATTGTTGCATTTTTAGACACCCTGCACACTTCTTCCATTATGCTACGCTCTCAGTAGTCATCTTTAAATCGTTTCTTTTAGAGATGACTTCATTTTGAGAGCGTATTTTTCTATTTAAAATGTATTTATCCAAAATTCAATGCTTTCGAATTTAAAATTTCAGTATTTCTGTTTAAAATTTAATTATAATCTTTAATACAGGAGGCGCTATGCTTATGAATATTGCGAAGTTAGAGAATTATTTACAAATTGATTCATCTCGTTATAATCGACCGAGTATTGAAGCATTAAATTATTATGCAACACGTTTTATGTTAACTGTACCTTTTGAAAATATTGATGTTCAAAATAGTAAGCCTATATCTATAAATATCGATGCACTTTTTAATAAAATTGTTCATGATAAACGTGGTGGTTTTTGTTATGAGTTAAATACATTTTTCAAAGCCTATTTACAACAAAAAGGATTTAATCCTGCATTAATGTCAGCTACTATTCACACACCCGGTGGCGGTCGTAGTCTGAACGGTTCACATGCTTCACTTGTTGTTTCTATAAATGATGTATTCTATGTAACTGATGTTGGCTTTGGAGACTTACCTATACATGCCATTCCTATTACTTCATCTGAGCATACACAACCAATTACTGATATCAGTGGTACATTCCGCGCTATTTTTAACAACGAAGACAAGGATATTTTCTATGTTCAAAAATTCGAAAATGATCATTGGCATACAAAATATGAAGCTGAATTCAAACCTAAACAAATAGAAGATTTTAATAGCAACATCGAATATAATCAAACCAACCCAGATTCAATATTTGTACAGCATTTATTAATTACAATGCCACAATCATTTGGCCGTGCTACAATGTCTGAAAATCATTTAACTTTAACAAGGAATGGTAGCTCAGAAAAGTTAGCTGTCACTAAAAATAACTATAAACATTTTTTAGAAAAATATTTTGGACTAGATATAACTATTAATCGTATTGAAAAACAATAATAGTAAAATATAAAAATATGGGCGTATCTTACTTATTGTAGGTAGCGCCCCGTTTTTATGCTTCATAAACACAACAAAAAGGATATGACACAAACTTCATGTCACACCCTTCTTTTGAACCGCTTCATTTTACTTAAGCAAGTGCATCTACAACATAAATGACACCTACGAATACAAATGCAATAGCAATCATCGTCGAAATAAAGACGATACCCATTAATGGATTAAATAATAAAATGACACCGAAAACAATACCTAATAAATTAAAAATCACTGAAATTAGTTTTAAGCTACCACTACCCGTAAACGTAAATAATCCTGCAATAGAACTAAAAATAAACCAGAATGCAAACATGTAGATAAAAAATGCCGAGCTAGCGCCAACATTAAAAATGACAATAAGACCAAAGAGAATATCTACAATCCCCATAAACAGAATCCAATTTTGGTTACCACCTACTAAAGCTTTTGCTTTTCTACGGTAAATGATTTGAATCACACCGTTAATTAATACAAACAGTCCAATCAACCAGGTAATAGCATAAAAATTTTCAATTGGAAATGTAAAAATAACGACTGCCAACATTAATAATAATACACCCATTATTAAACTAGACCATTTAATACCTTGGTTTCCTTTTGCCATAACAATCAATTCCTTTCAAATAAAGCCCTCTTTTAATTTTTACAAAAAATTTATTATACAATAATTAAATTCCCTTTTCTCAATTTACACAAACATCATCACTTAGAAAGCACCATTGCTTTTGTCTAATATGTACGATGAATCTGTATCCTCACTCAAAAATCTACTACGTAGCGATAGCTTTCAACTCTGTAAGGTTCAAACATTGAATTGTAAGTTTAGATAAAGGCTACTACTCCAAACATTATTTAAAATGAAATTAAATACAAAAGGAGTGAGACTATGACAATATTATCAGTGCAACATGTTTCAAAAACATACGGTAAAAAGCACACATTTCAAGCACTTAAAGATATTAACTTTGACATACAAAAAGGCGAATTCGTTGCGATTATGGGGCCTTCTGGATCAGGTAAGACAACCTTATTAAATGTACTAAGTTCAATTGACCAAATTTCTAGCGGTAGCGTGATTGCTAACGGACAAGAGCTTAATAAACTTAATCAAAAAGCACTTGCCAAATTCCGTAAAGAATCATTAGGTTTCATCTTCCAAGATTACAGTATTCTGCCGACATTAACTGTTAAAGAAAACATTATGTTACCTTTATCTGTTCAAAAAATGTCGAAGGCAACAATGGAAGAAAATTACAAAGCGATCACGACAGCATTAGGTATTTATGACCTAGGAAATAAATACCCTAGCGAATTATCTGGTGGTCAACAACAAAGAACTGCAGCAGCGAGAGCATTTGTTCACAAACCACAAATCATATTTGCAGATGAGCCAACAGGCGCACTCGACTCGAAAAGTGCAAATGACTTATTACAACGTTTGGAAGAAATGAATAAATCGTTTGATACAACTATTGTCATGGTTACACATGATCCGGTTGCAGCAAGTTTTGCAGAACGTGTCATCATGCTAAAAGATGGCCAAATTCATACACAACTTTATCAGGAAGGACGTTCTAAACAGGCCTTTTATGAAGACATTGTACATCTTCAATCAGTATTAGGTGGTGTCTCAAATGACATTTAACCATATCGTTTTCAAAAATTTACGCCAAAACTTAAAACATTATGCAATGTATTTATTTTCATTATTTTTTAGCATCGTCTTATATTTCAGTTTTACAACCTTACAGTTTACTAAAGGTGTAAATAATGACGACTCGATGGCCATCATTAAGAAAGGTGCTTTAGTCGGATCAATATTTTTATTTATCATTATTGTCATCTTTTTAATGTATGCCAATCATTTATTCGTGAAACGTCGTACACGTGAATTTGCGCTATTTCAGTTGATTGGTTTAACACGACAAAACATTTTGAAAATGTTAGCACTTGAACAAATGATTGTATTTTTAATCACAGGTGTTGTCGGTGTATTATGTGGCATTGCAGGTGCACAATTATTGCTTTCCATAGTATCTAAATTGATGTCGTTATCGATTAACTTATCGATACATTTCGAACCTATGGCCCTTGTTTTAACTATTTTCATGCTAATTATTGCGTATGTACTGATTTTATTTCAAAGTGCTTTATTTCTAAAAAGACGTAGTATCTTATCAATGATGAAAGACTCAATTAAAACTGATGTTACAACTGCGAAAGTTACAGTTATAGAAGTCATTTCAGGCGTATTAGGTATTGCTATGATTGCACTAGGCTATTATATGGCGACAGAAATGTTTGGAACATTTAAAGCACTAACTATGGCTATGACATCACCGTTTATCATTTTATTTTTAACGGTAGTAGGCGCCTATTTATTCTTCAGAAGTTCCGTGTCACTAATTTTTAAAACTTTGAAAAAATCTAAAAATGGACGCGTATCTATTACAGATGTTGTATTTACATCGTCTATTATGTACCGAATGAAGAAAAATGCGATGTCTTTAACTATCATTGCAATTATTTCTGCAGTTACAGTAACTGTATTGTGTTTCGCGGCATTATCTAAATCAAATACAGATCAAACCCTTACATCTATGGCACCAAATGAATTTAACGTGGTCGCTACTCAAGATGCTAAACAATTTGAAACTAAACTAAGCCAACAACAAATTACATTTTCTAAAAATGCTTACGAAACTATTACTGTAGATAATGTTAAAGATCAGGTTATTACTTTGGAAAATGGTAGCGATTCAGGTCGCACGAATTCTATTTTAAGTGCAAATAACAAGTTAACAGGCAACAATGCCATCATTACAAATACAAAATCGCTGCCTAACATTATTAATATCCATTTAAACAAAGATTTAGTAGTAAAAGGTACTAAGAATGAAACTTTCCGTGTTACACAAGAAGACAAAGGTAAGGTTTATCCTTTAAATCTAAGCTTCAACTCACCTGTCATCGAAGTAAGTCCTGAAAAGTATCAGCAGTTGAAAACACAAAATAACGTTCATACTTTTTATGGATATGATATTAAACAAACATCACAAAAGGAAAAAGCTCAAACAATTGCAAAACAGTTTGGAGACAAAGTCATCACGTATGATGAAATGAAAAAAGAGGTCGATGCTACTAACGGTATTCTAATATTTGTTACATCATTTTTAGGATTAGCATTTTTAGTAGCAGCTGGATGTATTATTTATATTAAACAAATGGATGAAACTGAGGATGAACTAAGTAACTTCAGAATATTAAAACGCATAGGCTTTACGCATACAGATATGCTTAAGGGATTATTATTAAAAATTACTTTCAACTTCGGTTTACCATTATTGATTGCTATATTACATGCAGTATTCGCCGCAATAGCATTTATGAAATTGATGGGTAATATTTCCTTCATGCCGGTTATTGTAGTAATTGTTGTATACACACTCATTTACATTACTTTTGCTTTAATTGCTTTTGTACATTCAAACAAATTGATTAAGAAAACCATTTAACACTTATGATTAAAAGATGCTTCATTGAGATTTTGATTTTAAGCAATGCAGTATAACTATTAACTGATTTATAAAAAAGGAGAGATTGAATCATGAAATTTAGAGAATTAGTAAAACAATCATACGAGGATTTGAAAAATTTGACTGTAACTTGGTATAACGTCATTGCTTTAGCAATGATTGTTATTGTCTTAAGCGTAGTTACAACACCAATTATAGGTATTCCAGCTGGTTTATTAGGTGGCGCCTATTATTTAAAACGTCGTGAAGAAAAAGGCAAGTAAGCACATTCCATCGGTATAGAACATTGCTATGACCTTTCAAGTCAGATTTTAATATCAACAAGTAGCGTTTATCGCTGCTTGTTTTTTATGGATTGCTTATAAAATCATCATGTTTAAACGATATGTCACTTTGAAAACTAGCAAACACCATAAAAGACTACAATTTTTTTATTTTTATAAACCCCTTTAAATCAACGTTTCTAAGGTTTTTAAAAATCTTTTTTAATTTATTTTCAAAAAACACTGTACATTATGCCAATATGAGCGTATAGTTGGTCTTACGTAATAAAAGCTCGTGAATTAAATTGTAGTGTATTTGTTTAGAATATCCTCTTTTTTAGTTATGAATTTGTTACAAATATTAAGTGCAAAAGCACATGGAGGTTTTCTATATGAATAACGGTACAGTAAAATGGTTTAACGCAGAAAAAGGTTTTGGTTTCATCGAACAAGAAAATGGCGGAGACGTATTCGTACATTTCTCAGGTATCGCTAGCGATGGCTACAAAACTTTAGAAGAAGGTCAAAAAGTTACTTTCGAAATCACTGAAGGTCAACGTGGAGACCAAGCAGTTAACGTACAAACTGTTTAATCTTACAAAATAAAACGACTCATTATAAATGAATCGCTTTGATTACCAACAAGCTTCTAAATCTTGTTGGTATTTTTTTATGCTATTTTGGATAATATGAGACAATACGATGATGATTTATAAAAACTTATTTGCCAAATACACACTAAGGAAAATTATGAGGCTGAGTATACCAATTACTGATATAATAGAAAGCGCATTTGTCATCGTATTTCTAGCTTTAGTCGTTTGTACTTCACTAGGATCTTTTCCATTCATAAAAGCAACAATTCGATCGTAGTTGTCCATTTTATGCACTTTTTTTAAATCTTCTATTTTCATAGATGCATAAAAACCTATTCCCAAAATGATTGCCACCGTTACACCCCAAGTCCAATTCCAATAAACAACTAAAGGTCCCATTAAAATTGCAGCTAATGTCATGAAAATAAGCATCACATATGTCCATAAGTTAAGACTTCGTTGCGCTTTAATATCAGGTACAAATGGAATGGTCCCTTTTACTAAATCATCTAAAGTTACATTGAACAATTCGCACATCATTAATAAGTTATGTATGTCTGGTAAGCTTTTGTCATTTTCCCAATTAGAAATACTCTGCCTAGATACATATAACTTTTCAGCAAGATATTCTTGTGAATAACCATCTCGTTCCCTATATTTTTTAATTTGTTTACTCAGATTCAATTACATACGCCTCCAGTCAATTAGTACAATCATTACAATCAGACTATCAGATAAACTTAGTTAAAGTCACCTTTATGATTGACTAAATGTTTTGACATACGACAACATCAGGGTTTGAAGACTTCCTCAAGACAGACCTGTATGATTACGCGCTTGTAATTTTCTCAATGCCAACTTGAATTTCATTTATTAATGATGCAACTTTTCCATGCTATTCAATGCTTGCGAAGTTAGTCCTATTTAAGAGATTACGTTCACACTATTTACTATTCGATTTTCCAGCTTTCCAACTATGCTTTTCTAATCTTTTTTGTGCTATAAATTCTACTGCTTCAAAAATACATACTGCACTGATGAACCAGCTTAGGAAACCAACAACAATGCTAATCAACCACATGTGCGTCATATGTAACATCATCCATGTAACTAAAATACAAACTAATACCCCTGTCATACCAAACACTGCGCCACGACTTACATGCACAGCGACTTTATCACCATATTGCATACCTGTAATAAACATAGACACTAAAAATACTGCCGGAAACGTTGCAAATATACCGCCAAATTCTTTCCAAGGTAGTGTTACAGATACAATATAACTTAATAATACTGCAAATCCCCCCACAAAAAATTTCATTAATGTTAATTTCATGATGTTCTGCCTCCAAAAATTTATTACTTAATAACTGAATACAACTAATTATCACGCATTTTCCAAACTATAAATGTCTAATACTGAATATTGCAAGGGAAATAACAAACCAACAAACAACTGTGAATATTGCGCCTTTCCGATAACCTTTATGCTTAATATAGAGAGATGTCAAAAATACAGTTAATATACAAGACAGAATACCGACAATTGCTCCAGTACTAAGATTCATCGACATCTCCACTAATTGTGTACCACGATGATCCAAAGCTAATGCGATAATAGCCGCAAGAAAGACTGCCGGCATAGTAGCTATAATACCTCCTAACTTACCACCTACCTTATCAGCAATAATTGAAGCTAATGCAACAGCGATACCACCAATGACAAAATGAAGTATTGCACTTCCAATTGAAAACATCTTCAACGTACCTTTCTATAATTAATTCAATACAAAACGTATCATTCACACAAAGTGTAAAACTTAAATTTTCTACTGTAAAGGCAACTCAAGCGATGTTCATAAAGCTTTCATGATACTTTCATAAACTAGCAATAAAGGGTTCAAATGAAGGTATATCCAGCTCAAATTATTGAAAATTACCATTAACTGTAATTTTCAAATCAACATATAAATATAAATTTTTATGTTTCACGTAAAACAAAAAAAGACAAAGCTGTTATGATCTTAGCTTTGTCTTTTATGTGTTAGTCATCATGTATACGACATCCTACTACTAACGTTTATATATTCGAATTTTTATTTCATAATAATCTTCATGATCTTTGTCTTTATGCTCAACATGTAGTCCTGTTTGTTGAATCGCTTGGATACTTTTGCCTACCTCATCTCGTGCTTGAGTGACATCTTGTGCAAAGCGAAGGTTTTGTGCTTTGACTTTTTCGGGCCCAGTTTTTTGGCGTACTCTATCTTCAGTCTGTTTCACATTTAGTTTTTGTGCAATGACTTGCTCAATCAACGCTTCTTGTTCACTATCAGACAATGATAATACCGCTCTCGCATGGCGTTCAGTAATTTTACCTTCTCTTAAGCGAAGTAGTACTTTCGGCGCCAACTTCAATAAACGCAACTTATTTGCAATAAAGCTTTGACTTTTACCTAAACTTTTTGCCAATTCACTTTGCGTTGTATCACCAATTTCCAATAATTTCTTATAGGCTTCCGCTTCTTCAACAACAGACAAATTTTCTCTTTGAATATTCTCAATTAATGCAACAACAGCCGTCTCTTCATCATCCATATCACGAATAATAACGTCTGCTTGAGGTAAATTTAGTGATTGTATTGCTCTAAATCGGCGCTCTCCAGCAATAATTTCAAACATATCTTCTTCAATCGGTCTTACAACAATAGGCTGTAATAAACCATGTTCATGTATTGATTCAGCAAGTTCTTTAATTTTATTTGGTTCAAACACCTGTCTTGGTTGATAACGGTTGGGAACGATACGTTCAATTTGAATGGATTCAACATTACTATTGCGATCTTCTTCAATATGTCCAATGATGTCATCTTTGTTTTTCAAACCAAATAATTTTGAAAAAGGTTTTTTCATTATCCATTCGCTCCTTTTATGTTAGTTGTAAAGGATTATGCATTATTTTTCAAGTAAAGGAGTCTTATTAGGCGTCCCTGGTTTTCTTGGATACTTTTTCGGCGTCTGTCTTTTTTTATCAATAATGAACATCTGGCGCTCTCCAGCATCTTCTGGCAATTCGAAAGTATGTGTTTCTGTAACATTACCACCTAACACACTAATTGCAAATTTTGCTTCTTCTAATTCTTCTTCACCTTTTGAAGATTTTAATGCAACAAACTGTCCACCTTTTTTAACTAGCGGTAAACACAATTCACTTAACACGGATAATCTAGCTACTGCTCTTGCAGTAACAACATCATAAGACTCCCTGTAGACACCCTTACCAAATGTTTCTGCTCTATCGTGTATAAAGCTGACATCCTGTAATTGTAATTCTGACGCTAAATGGTTTAAAAATTGAATACGCTTATTTAATGAATCAACAATCGTCACTTTTAACTGCGGAAACATTATTTTTAACGGAATACTTGGAAAACCAGCTCCAGCGCCTACATCACATATACTTATAGGCTGATTAAAATCAAAATAAAAACTAGGTGCAATGGAATCATAAAAATGTTTCAAATATACATCGTGTTCATCTGTAATACTTGTCAAATTCATCTTTTCATTCCATTCAACAAGTAAACGATAATATGTTTGAAACTGTTGTTTTTGAGTCTCAGTTAATTGAATATTATGTTCTTTTAATTGTTCTGCTAACCATTCTACAGTCATTAGTCACTCACCCTTTGGAGTTTACCTTGTTCTAAGTAAATCAATAATATAGATATGTCTGCTGGATTTACCCCTGATATTCTAGAAGCTTGTGCAATATTTAAAGGTTTTACTTCTGATAATTTTTCTCGCGCTTCAGTCGCCAAACTATCAATCTTACTATAATCTAAGTCTTCTGGAATTTTCTTCTCTTCCATACGCTTAACTTTCTCAACTTGTTGTAGTGATTTATTGATATAACCTTCATATTTTGTTTGTATTTCTACTTGTTCTTCAACATCTGCATTCAATTGATGTTCTTCTTCTAAAATTTCTAAAATTATATCGTAAGTCATTTCAGGTCTGCGTAATAAATCGATAGCTAAAATACCATCTTTTAAGCGAGAACCACCATGTTGTTCAATAATCGCTTGCGTATGTTCGTTTGGTTTAATACGAATATCTGATAAACGCTTAATTTCCGCATCAATTTGCTGACGTTTTTCATTAAAACGTGCATATCGTTCTTCAGAAATCATACCAAGTTCATATCCCATATCCGTCAATCTCAAATCAGCATTATCATGACGTAGTAACAAACGATATTCTGCACGTGATGTTAGTAAACGATAAGGTTCATTAGTACCTTTAGTTACAAGATCATCGATTAAGACACCAATATATGCATCTGAACGACTTAATATCTTTTCGCCTGTGTTTAACACTTTACCTGCAGCGTTAATACCTGCCATCAATCCTTGTCCTGCTGCTTCTTCATAACCAGATGTACCATTAATTTGACCTGCAGTATATAAGTTTTTAATCATTTTCGTTTCAAGTGTAGGCCATAACTGCGTTGGCACAATCGCATCATATTCAATTGCGTAGCCGGCACGCATCATATCTGCTTTTTCAAGACCTGGTATCGTCTCTAACATTTGACGTTGCACATGTTCAGGAAGACTTGTAGACAATCCTTGCACATATACTTCATTTGTATTACGACCTTCAGGCTCTAAGAAAAGTTGATGTCGCGGCTTATCATTAAATCGAACAAATTTATCTTCAATTGAAGGGCAATAACGTGGCCCGGTTCCTTTAATCATCCCTGAATACATTGCAGATAGATGTAAATTATCATCGATAACTTTGTGTGTTTCAGCATTAGTATACGTTAGCCAACATGGCAATTGATCTAATATATATTCTGTTGTTTCAAAGCTGAATGCACGACCTACATCGTCACCTGGTTGTATTTCAGTCTTCGAATAGTCAATTGTTTTTGAATTTACACGCGGTGGTGTACCTGTTTTAAAACGAACAATATCAAAACCAAGTTCTCTTAAATTGTCTGATAATGTGATTGATGGTAATTGGTGATTTGGTCCACTTGAATACTTCATATTACCTAAAATGATTTCACCACGTAAAAATGTTCCCGTTGTAATAATTACTGCTTTAGATAAATACTCTGTACCAATATTTGTACGTACACCTTTAACTTCATTATCTTCTATAATAAGTTCGTCTACCATACCTTGCATTATATGCAAATTTTCTTCATCTTCAATCACGCGTTTCATTTCTTGTTGATAAAGTACTTTATCTGCTTGCGCTCTTAGTGCTCTTACAGCAGGTCCTTTACCTGTATTTAACATTCTCATTTGAATGTGTGTTTTATCGATTGTTTTTGCCATTTGTCCACCTAAAGCATCAATTTCACGAACAACGATACCTTTAGCTGGTCCACCTACAGATGGGTTACATGGCATAAATGCAATATTATCTAAATTTATTGTTAGCATTAATGTTTTAGCACCACGTCTTGCAGATGCTAAACCTGCTTCTACACCTGCATGTCCCGCACCTATAACGATTACATCATATTCTTGAACCACAATATAAACCTCCTTATTTGATATCTTACTAGCCTTCTTAAGACGGTATTCCGTCTATTTCAATTACTATTTACCTAAGCAGAATTGACTGAATAACTGATCGATGAGTTCATCACTTGCAGTCTCACCAATAATTTCTCCTAATATTTCCCAAGTTCTAGTTAAATCAATTTGTACCATATCCATAGGCACACCAGATTCTGCTGCATCAATCGCATCTTGTATCGTTTGTCTTGCTTGTTTTAATAATGAAATATGTCTTGAATTAGAAACATAAGTCATATCTTGATTTTGTACTTCTCCACCAAAGAACAAATCTCGAATTTGTATTTCTAATTCATCAATACCTTCTTGTTTTAACATTGAAGTTTGAATTAATGGCGTATCACCTATCATATCTTTAACTTCATTAATATCTATGTTTTGCTCTAAATCCATTTTATTAACAATTACGATTACATCTTCATTTTTAACCACTTCATATAATGTGTAATCTTCTTGAGTCAATGCTTCGTTATTGTTTAATACAAATAAAATTAAGTCTGCTTGGCTAAGAGCCTTTCTAGAGCGTTCAACACCAATCTTCTCTACTATATCTTCTGTCTCGCGTATACCAGCAGTATCAACTAATCTTAATGGCACGCCACGAACATTGACGTACTCTTCTAAGACATCTCTTGTAGTACCTGCTACCTCAGTTACAATCGCTTTATTATCTTGTATTAAATTATTTAACATCGATGATTTACCTACGTTTGGTTTACCAACAATAACTGTAGATAAACCTTCACGCATAATTTTACCCTGCGCACCGGTATCTAATAAACGATTAATTTCCTGTTTGATTTCTTTAGACTGCTCTAAAAGAAATTCAGTAGTCGCATCTTCAACATCATCGTATTCAGGATAATCAATATTCACTTCCACTTGAGCGAGTATCTCTAATATAGATTGACGTTGTTTTTTGATTAAGTCACTTAGACGACCTTCAATTTGATTCATCGCAACTTTAGAAGCTCTATCTGTTTTCGAGCGAATAAAGTCCATAACTGCTTCAGCTTGAGATAAATCAATACGACCATTCAAAAAGGCACGTTTTGTAAATTCACCTGGCTCAGCCATTCTAGCGCCATATGTCATAGTAAGTTCCAGCACTCTATTAATCGTTAAAATACCACCATGACAATTAATTTCTATAATATCTTCGCGTGTAAATGTTTTTGGCGCTCTTAACACAGACACCATAACTTCTTCAACCACTTCTTTAGACTCTGGATCAATAATATGACCGTAATTAATCGTATGTGATGGAACATCATTTAAAAGATGTTTTCCTTTATATAATTTGTCAGCAATTTCAACGGCTTGCGGTCCAGACAATCGAACAATTCCAATTGCCCCTTCACCCATTGGTGTTGAAATACTCGTAATTGTATCTAAATCCATATTGCTACTCGCCTCCTTCAACGATGTGAATACATTTTAAAGTAAGTTATTATAACCCTAAGGTCAGTCTTACGTTTGTCTGAGGTAAGACTTCGGGATGCGTTGAGTGGTTAATGTTTTCCTTCCCCTACCCTATCCTTACTTAATCTTTTTATTAAAAACTTTGGCAATTTTAAGTACGTGCTCAAGACTATTCTGTATTTGTAAAGTCGTCATATCTTTAGCTGGCTGTCTTGCTATTACAATAATATCTTTGGCCAATATATGCGACTTATGTACTTTGAAATTTTCACGTATTGCTCTTTTAATCTTGTTTCTTAACACTGCATTACCTAGTTTTTTAGAAACACTAATACCTAAGCGAAAATGGTCTATTTCTTTATTATTACAAGTGTATACAACAAATTGTCTGTTGGCTACAGAATGACCTTTTTTATATATTCTCTGAAAATCTGCATTCTTTTTAATTCGGTAAGCTTTTTCCAATAACATCACTCGCTTATTTATCGTTTTTATTTGAAGCTATATTTAAACTTCTATTGAGCTTATAACATAAATTTCTATTTATTCTTAATTTAAACGAAAAAAAAGATCACTGATGAGTCAGTGATCTTATGCAGATAAAACTTTACGGCCTTTACGACGACGGCGCGCTAAAACTTTACGGCCATTTTTTGTGCTCATGCGTTTTCTGAAACCATGAACTTTACTATGTTTACGTTTATTTGGTTGATAAGTACGTTTTACCATGCAAAACACCTCCATCTTTATACAGTTATCTAATATACCAGATTATGCAGACTCTGATCACTTTAATAGATAAGATTTTGCGTTTCTTAGATTAAAATTCTCGTATTAGCTCATTGATTATCTAGTCATAATTCAAGCAACTACTACAATATAACAAAATCCTTTTTATAACGCAAGTTCATTTTATACTACTGCTCAATTTTTTTACTTTTATCGATTAAAGATAGAAATACACGATGCGAGCAATCAAATTTCATAACATCACCATGAGTTTGGTCCGAAGCATGAGTGTTTACAATGTTTGAATACCTTATACAGTTCTTATACATACTTTATAAATTATTTCCCAAGCTGTTTTGATACACTCACTAACAGATATTCTATAGAAGGAAAAGTTATCCACTTATGCACATTTATAGTTTTCAGAATTGTGGATAATTAGAAATTACACACAAAGTTATACTATTTTTAGCAACATATTCACAGGTATTTGACATATAGAGAACTGAAAAAGTATAATTGTGTGGATAAGTCGTCCAACTCATGATTTTATAAGGATTTATTTATTGATATTTACATAAAAATACTGTGCATAACTAATAAGCAGGATAAAGTTATCCACCGATTGTTATTAACTTGTGGATAATTATTAACATGGTGTGTTTAGAAGTTATCCACGGCTGTTATTTTTGTGTATAACTTAAAAATTTAAGAAAGATGGAGTAAATTTATGTCGGAAAAAGAAATTTGGGAAAAAGTGCTTGAAATTGCTCAAGAAAAATTATCAGCTGTAAGTTACTCAACTTTCCTAAAAGATACTGAGCTTTACACGATTAAAGATGGTGAAGCTATCGTATTATCGAGTATTCCTTTTAATGCAAATTGGTTAAATCAACAATATGCTGAAATTATCCAAGCAATCTTATTTGATGTTGTAGGCTATGAAGTTAAACCTCACTTTATTACTACTGAAGAATTAGCAAATTATAGTAATAATGAAACTGCTACTCCAAAAGAAACAACAAAACCTTCTACTGAAACAACTGAGGATAATCATGTGCTTGGTAGAGAGCAATTCAATGCCCATAACACATTTGACACTTTTGTAATCGGACCTGGTAACCGCTTTCCACATGCAGCAAGTTTAGCTGTAGCCGAAGCACCAGCCAAAGCGTACAATCCATTATTTATCTATGGAGGGGTTGGTTTAGGAAAAACCCATTTAATGCATGCCATTGGTCATCATGTTTTAGATAATAATCCAGATGCCAAAGTGATTTACACATCAAGTGAAAAATTCACAAATGAATTTATTAAATCAATTCGTGATAACGAAGGTGAAGCTTTCAGAGAAAGATATCGTAATATCGACGTCTTATTAATCGATGATATTCAGTTCATACAAAACAAGGTACAAACACAAGAAGAATTTTTCTATACTTTTAATGAATTGCATCAGAATAACAAGCAAATAGTTATTTCGAGTGATCGACCACCAAAGGAAATTGCACAATTAGAAGACCGATTACGTTCACGCTTTGAATGGGGGCTAATTGTTGATATTACGCCACCAGATTATGAAACTCGAATGGCAATTTTGCAGAAGAAAATTGAAGAAGAAAAATTAGATATTCCACCAGAAGCTTTAAATTATATAGCAAATCAAATTCAATCTAATATTCGTGAATTAGAAGGTGCATTAACACGTTTACTTGCATATTCACAATTATTAGGAAAACCAATTACAACTGAATTAACTGCTGAAGCTTTAAAAGATATCATTCAAGCACCAAAATCTAAAAAGATTACCATCCAAGATATTCAAAAAATTGTAGGCCAGTACTATAATGTTAGAATTGAAGATTTCAGTGCAAAAAAACGTACAAAGTCAATTGCATATCCGCGTCAAATAGCTATGTACTTGTCTAGAGAGCTTACAGATTTCTCATTACCTAAAATTGGTGAAGAATTTGGTGGGCGTGATCATACGACCGTCATTCATGCTCATGAAAAAATATCTAAAGATTTAAAAGAAGATCCTATTTTTAAACAAGAAGTAGAGAATCTTGAAAAAGAAATAAGAAATGTATAAGTAGGAAACTTTGGGAAATGTAATCTGTTATATAACAGCACTAATGATAACAATCATTTTTTACATTTCTATATGCTAATGTGGCAAGATGAGCAAAACTCATTTTGTGGATAATGTTTAAAAGTCATACACACCATACACAAGTTATCAACATGTGTATAACTTCGCCAAATCTATGTTTTTAAGACTTATCCACCAATCCACAGCACCTACTATTATTACTAAGAACTTAAAACCTATATAATTATATATAAACGACTGGAAGGAGTTTTAATTAATGATGGAATTCACTATTAAAAGAGATTATTTTATTACACAATTAAATGACACATTAAAAGCTATTTCACCAAGAACAACATTACCTATATTAACTGGTATCAAAATCGATGCGAAAGAACATGAAGTTATATTAACTGGTTCAGACTCTGAAATTTCAATAGAAATCACTATTCCTAAAACTGTAGATGGCGAAGATATTGTCAATATTTCAGAAACAGGCTCAGTAGTACTTCCTGGACGATTCTTTGTTGATATTATAAAAAAATTACCTGGTAAAGATGTTAAATTATCTACAAATGAACAATTCCAGACATTAATTACATCAGGTCATTCTGAATTTAATTTAAGTGGCTTAGATCCAGATCAATATCCTTTATTACCTCAAGTTTCTAGAGATGACGCAATTCAATTGTCGGTAAAAGTGCTTAAAAACGTGATTGCACAAACAAATTTTGCAGTGTCCACCTCAGAAACACGCCCAGTACTAACTGGTGTGAACTGGCTTATACAAGAAAATGAATTAATATGCACAGCGACTGACTCACACCGCTTGGCTGTAAGAAAGTTGCAGTTAGAAGATGTTTCTGAAAACAAAAATGTCATCATTCCAGGTAAGGCTTTAGCTGAATTAAATAAAATTATGTCTGACAATGAAGAAGACATTGATATCTTCTTTGCTTCAAACCAAGTTTTATTTAAAGTTGGAAATGTGAACTTTATTTCTCGATTATTAGAAGGACATTATCCTGATACAACACGTTTATTCCCTGAAAACTATGAAATTAAATTAAGTATAGACAATGGGGAGTTTTATCATGCGATTGATCGTGCCTCTTTATTAGCACGTGAAGGTGGTAACAACGTTATTAAATTAAGTACAGGTGATGACGTTGTTGAATTATCTTCTACATCACCAGAAATTGGTACTGTAAAAGAAGAAGTTGATGCAAACGATGTTGAAGGTGGTAGCCTGAAAATTTCATTCAACTCTAAATATATGATGGATGCTTTAAAAGCAATCGATAATGATGAGGTTGAAGTTGAATTCTTCGGTACAATGAAACCATTTATTCTAAAACCAAAAGGTGACGACTCGGTAACGCAATTAATTTTACCAATCAGAACTTACTAAAAATAAATATAAATAAAGGATGACGTGATTAATTAAAACGTCATCCTTTATTTTTTGGCAAAAATAATTCTAGATGCGTATGTAAAATAAATTTGGCAGCATTTTAAACAGCAAATAAAAGACGCCAATTAAATTTATGACAAATATATCCAAAATTTAATAAGTGTGCTTATATGCCCTTTAAATTTAAAATTTTAATAGTCAATAACAAGTTGAATATAAAAGTTAAACGCCGTTAAATAGCGTTAAAAAATTGAAAATGACAGTATTGCCAAAAAATAAGAATTAATTATTTATATGTAAACGGTTTCTACCTCTATTTTAAATGAAATTTGTGACAAAAAAAGGTATAATATATTAATGACATACAAAGAAATGGAGTGATTATTTTGGTTCAAGAAGTTGTAGTAGAAGGAGACATTAATTTAGGTCAATTTCTAAAAACAGAAGGGATTATTGAATCTGGTGGTCAAGCAAAATGGTTCTTGCAAGACGTTGAAGTATTAATTAATGGAGTGCGTGAAACACGTCGCGGTAAAAAGTTAGAACATCAAGATCGTATAGATATCCCAGAATTACCTGAAGATGCTGGTTCTTTCTTAATCATTCATCAAGGTGAACAATGAAGTTAAATACACTCCAATTAGAAAATTATCGTAACTATGATGAGGTTACGTTGAAATGTCATCCTGACGTGAATATCCTCATTGGAGAAAATGCACAAGGAAAGACAAATTTACTTGAATCAATTTATACCTTAGCTTTAGCAAAAAGTCATAGAACGAGTAATGATAAGGAACTCATACGTTTTAATGCTGATTATGCTAAAATAGAAGGTGAGCTTAGTTATAGACACGGCACGATGCCATTAACAATGTTTATAACTAAAAAAGGTAAACAAGTCAAAGTGAATCACTTAGAGCAAAGTCGTCTAACTCAATATATTGGACACCTCAATGTGGTTCTATTTGCGCCAGAAGATTTGAATATTGTAAAAGGCTCTCCTCAAATAAGACGACGCTTTATAGATATGGAGTTGGGCCAAATTTCTGCTGTTTACTTAAATGATTTAGCTCAATACCAACGTATTTTAAAGCAAAAGAATAATTACTTAAAGCAGTTACAATTAGGCCAAAAAAAGGACTTAACAATGTTGGAAGTATTAAATCAGCAGTTTGCTGAATATGCAATGAAAGTAACTGATAAACGTGCACATTTTATTCAAGAGCTAGAGTCGTTAGCTAAACCGATTCATGCTGGTATCACAAATGATAAAGAAGCGTTGTCGCTGAATTATTTACCTAGTCTTAAATTTGATTATGCTCAAAATGAAGCGGCACGACTTGAAGAAATTATGTCTATTCTTAGCGATAATATGCAAAGAGAAAAAGAACGAGGCATTAGCTTATTCGGACCACATCGAGATGATATAAGTTTTGATGTGAATGGCATGGATGCTCAAACATATGGTTCTCAAGGACAGCAACGTACAACGGCTTTGTCCATTAAATTAGCTGAAATTGAGTTAATGAATATCGAAGTTGGGGAATATCCCATCTTATTATTAGACGATGTACTCAGTGAATTAGATGATTCGCGTCAAACGCATTTATTAAGTACGATTCAGCATAAAGTACAAACATTTGTCACTACGACATCTGTAGATGGTATTGATCATGAAATCATGAATAACGCTAAATTGTATCGTATTAATCAAGGTGAAATTATAAAGTAACAGAAAGCGATGGTGACTGCATTGTCAGATGTAAACAACACGGATAATTATGGTGCTGGGCAAATACAAGTATTAGAAGGTTTAGAAGCAGTACGTAAAAGACCAGGTATGTATATAGGATCGACTTCAGAGAGAGGTTTGCACCATTTAGTGTGGGAAATTGTCGATAATAGTATCGATGAAGCATTAGCTGGTTATGCAAATCAAATTGAAGTTGTTATTGAAAAAGATAACTGGATTAAAGTAACGGATAACGGACGTGGTATCCCAGTTGATATTCAAGAAAAAATGGGACGTCCAGCTGTCGAAGTTATTTTAACTGTTTTACATGCTGGTGGTAAATTTGGCGGTGGCGGATACAAAGTATCTGGTGGTTTACATGGTGTTGGTTCATCAGTTGTAAACGCATTGTCACAAGACTTAGAAGTATATGTACACAGAAATGAGACTATATATCATCAAGCATATAAAAAAGGTGTACCTCAATTTGACTTAAAAGAAGTTGGCACAACTGATAAGACAGGTACTGTCATTCGTTTTAAAGCAGATGGAGAAATCTTCACAGAGACAACTGTATACAACTATGAAACATTACAGCAGCGTATTAGAGAGCTTGCTTTCTTAAACAAAGGAATTCAAATCACATTAAGAGATGAACGTGATGAAGAAAACGTTAGAGAAGACTCCTATCACTATGAGGGCGGTATTAAATCGTACGTTGAGTTATTGAACGAAAATAAAGAACCTATTCATGATGAGCCAATTTATATTCATCAATCTAAAGATGATATTGAAGTAGAAATTGCGATTCAATATAACTCAGGATATGCCACAAATCTTTTAACTTACGCAAATAACATTCATACGTATGAAGGTGGTACGCATGAAGACGGATTCAAACGTGCATTAACGCGTGTCTTAAATAGTTATGGTTTAAGTAGCAAGATTATGAAAGAAGAAAAAGATAGACTTTCTGGTGAAGATACACGTGAAGGTATGACAGCAATTATATCTATCAAACATGGTGATCCTCAATTCGAAGGTCAAACGAAGACAAAATTAGGTAATTCTGAAGTGCGTCAAGTTGTAGATAAATTATTCTCAGAGCACTTTGAACGATTTTTATATGAAAATCCACAAGTCGCACGTACAGTGGTTGAAAAAGGTATTATGGCGGCACGTGCACGTGTTGCTGCGAAAAAAGCGCGTGAAGTAACACGTCGTAAATCAGCGTTAGATGTAGCAAGCCTTCCAGGTAAATTAGCCGATTGCTCTAGTAAAAGTCCTGAAGAATGTGAGATTTTCTTAGTCGAAGGGGACTCTGCCGGGGGGTCTACAAAATCTGGCCGTGACTCTAGAACGCAGGCGATTTTACCATTACGAGGTAAGATATTAAATGTTGAAAAAGCACGATTAGATAGAATTTTGAATAACAATGAAATTCGTCAAATGATCACAGCATTTGGTACAGGAATCGGTGGCGACTTTGATCTAGCGAAAGCAAGATATCACAAAATCGTCATTATGACTGATGCCGATGTGGATGGAGCGCATATTAGAACATTGTTATTAACATTCTTCTATCGATTTATGAGACCGTTAATTGAAGCAGGCTATGTGTATATTGCACAGCCACCGTTGTATAAACTGACACAAGGTAAACAAAAGTATTATGTATACAATGATAGGGAACTTGATAAACTTAAATCTGAATTGAATCCAACACCAAAATGGTCTATTGCACGATACAAAGGTCTTGGAGAAATGAATGCAGATCAATTATGGGAAACAACAATGAACCCTGAGCACCGCGCTCTTTTACAAGTAAAACTTGAAGATGCGATTGAAGCGGACCAAACATTTGAAATGTTAATGGGTGATGTTGTAGAAAACCGTAGACAATTTATAGAAGATAATGCAGTTTATGCAAACTTAGACTTCTAAGCGCTGTGAACTGAACTTTTGAAGGAGGAACTCTTGATGGCTGAATTACCTCAATCAAGAATAAATGAACGAAATATTACCAGTGAAATGCGTGAATCATTTTTAGATTATGCGATGAGTGTTATCGTTGCTCGTGCATTGCCAGATGTTCGTGACGGTTTAAAACCAGTACATCGTCGTATACTATATGGATTAAATGAACAAGGTATGACACCGGATAAATCATATAAAAAATCAGCACGTATCGTTGGTGACGTAATGGGTAAATATCACCCTCATGGTGACTCATCTATTTATGAAGCAATGGTACGTATGGCTCAAGATTTCAGTTATCGTTATCCGCTTGTTGATGGCCAAGGTAACTTTGGTTCAATGGATGGAGATGGCGCAGCAGCAATGCGTTATACTGAAGCGCGTATGACTAAAATCACACTTGAACTGTTACGTGATATTAATAAAGATACAATAGATTTTATCGATAACTATGATGGTAATGAAAGAGAGCCGTCAGTCTTACCTGCTCGATTCCCTAACTTGTTAGCCAATGGTGCATCAGGTATCGCGGTAGGTATGGCAACGAATATTCCACCACATAACTTAACAGAATTAATCAATGGTGTACTTAGCTTAAGTAAGAACCCTGATATTTCAATTGCTGAGTTAATGGAGGATATTGAAGGTCCTGATTTCCCTACTGCTGGACTTATTTTAGGTAAGAGTGGTATTAGACGTGCATATGAAACAGGTCGTGGTTCAATTCAAATGCGTTCTCGTGCAGTTATTGAAGAACGTGGAGGCGGACGTCAACGTATTGTTGTCACTGAAATTCCTTTCCAAGTGAATAAGGCTCGTATGATTGAAAAAATTGCAGAACTCGTTCGTGACAAGAAAATTGACGGTATCACTGATTTACGTGATGAAACAAGTTTACGTACTGGTGTGCGTGTCGTTATTGATGTGCGTAAGGATGCAAATGCTAGTGTCATTTTAAATAACTTATACAAACAAACGCCACTTCAAACATCATTTGGTGTGAATATGATTGCACTTGTAAATGGTAGACCGAAGCTTATTAATTTAAAAGAAGCGTTGGTACATTATTTAGAGCATCAAAAGACAGTTGTTAGAAGACGTACGCAATACAACTTACGTAAAGCTAAAGATCGTGCCCACATTTTAGAAGGATTACGTATCGCACTTGACCATATCGATGAAATTATTTCAACGATTCGTGAGTCAGATACAGATAAAGTTGCAATGGAAAGCTTGCAACAACGCTTCAAACTTTCTGAAAAACAAGCTCAAGCTATTTTAGACATGCGTTTAAGACGTCTAACAGGTTTAGAGAGAGACAAAATTGAAGCTGAATATAATGAGTTATTAAATTATATTAGTGAATTAGAAGCAATCTTAGCTGATGAAGAAGTGTTATTACAGTTAGTTAGAGATGAATTGACTGAAATTAGAGATCGTTTCGGTGATGATCGTCGTACAGAAATTCAATTAGGTGGATTTGAAGACTTAGAGGACGAAGACTTAATTCCAGAAGAACAAATAGTAATTACACTAAGCCATAATAACTACATTAAACGTTTGCCGGTATCTACATATCGTGCTCAAAACCGTGGTGGTCGTGGTGTTCAAGGTATGAATACATTGGAAGAAGATTTTGTCAGTCAATTGGTAACTTTAAGTACACATGACCATGTATTGTTCTTTACTAACAAAGGTCGTGTATACAAACTTAAAGGTTATGAAGTGCCTGAGTTATCAAGACAGTCTAAAGGTATTCCTGTAGTGAATGCTATTGAACTTGAAAATGATGAAGTCATTAGTACAATGATTGCTGTTAAAGACCTTGAAAGTGAAGACAACTTCTTAGTGTTTGCAACTAAACGTGGTGTCGTTAAACGTTCAGCATTAAGTAACTTCTCAAGAATAAATAGAAATGGTAAGATTGCGATTTCGTTCAGAGAAGATGATGAGTTAATTGCAGTTCGCTTAACAAGTGGTCAAGAAGATATCTTGATTGGTACATCACATGCATCATTAATTCGATTCCCTGAATCAACATTACGTCCTTTAGGCCGTACAGCAACGGGTGTGAAAGGTATTACACTTCGTGAAGGTGACGAAGTTGTAGGGCTTGATGTAGCTCATGCAAACAGTGTTGATGAAGTATTAGTAGTTACTGAAAATGGTTATGGTAAACGTACGCCAGTTAATGACTATCGTTTATCAAATCGTGGTGGTAAAGGTATTAAAACAGCTACGATTACTGAGCGTAATGGTAATGTTGTATGTATCACTACAGTAACTGGTGAAGAAGATTTAATGATTGTTACTAATGCAGGTGTCATTATTCGACTAGATGTTGCAGATATTTCTCAAAATGGTCGTGCAGCACAAGGTGTTCGCTTAATTCGCTTAGGTGATGATCAATTTGTTTCAACGGTTGCTAAAGTAAAAGAAGATGCAGAAGATGAAACGAATGAAGATGAGCAATCTACTTCAACTGTATCTGAAGATGGTACTGAACAACAACGTGAAGCGGTTGTAAATGATGAAACACCAGGAAATGCAATTCATACTGAAGTGATTGATTCAGAAGAAAATGATGAAGATGGACGTATTGAAGTAAGACAAGATTTCATGGATCGTGTTGAAGAAGATATACAACAATCATCAGATGAAGAATAATAAAAAATAAGACTTCCCTATATGTAGGGGAGTCTTATTTTTATGCTAGAAAGTAATGCTTTACTATATTCAATGATTAGTAATGACTAACTTTCTAATTGTTTCATTGCGTAAGGTATTTCATTGATAAGTCTTGATGGTGGCACCACATACATATCTTTTGCAAGGTTTTCGCCAATAAAACTATGTGTATATGTGGCACTCATAACCGCTTCTTTTAAGTTATCAAATTGACCGACAAAGCTTGTAATCATACCAGCAAGTGTATCGCCCATACCACCAGTCGCCATTGCTGGGCTACCGATTGTCAATTTAAAGTCTTCATCTTTAAAGAAAATTTCAGTACCATGTTTTTTAAGTACAACAGTTGCACCTAAACGATCAACTGCTTCACGATTACGCTCATATGTCTGTTCCTCAATAGGAATACCACTTAATCGTTCCCATTCTTTGAGGTGTGGTGTAAAGATCACACGACATGTAGGTAATTGCGGTTTCAGTTTACTAAAGATTGTAATCGCATCGCCGTCTACGATTAAATTTTGATGCGGTTGTATATTTTGTAGTAGGAATGTAATGGCATTATTTCCTTTGAAATCAACGCCAAGACCTGGACCAATTAGTATACTGTCAGTCATTTCAATCATTTTCGTCAACATTTTCGTATCATTAATATCAATAACCATCGCTTCTGGGCAACGAGAATGTAATGCTGAATGATTTGTTGGATGTGTAGCTACAGTGATTAAACCACTACCGCTAAATACACATGCACGAGCCGCTAACATAATGGCACCACCTAAGTTAGCAGATCCACCAATTAATAAAATTTTGCCATAATCACCTTTATGTGAATCTTCTTTACGCTTAGGAATGTTAATAGAATTTAACGTTTCCATAGTGATATAACCTCCCATGTAAAAGCCTTTTCCGAATTTATTCAATTTTAAAAATATATAGTAACTTTTAACAAAATGTATTATAAATTTCTGAATTCATTATTATTTGTCGTTAAATACAATAGAAAATACTATACCTGTATATGCAATTCGTCAATAGATAAATTATTAAATATGCTTACAACAATCTTAATATCCTTTAACGCACTACAATAGTGCTCTGATAATAGGTTATAAATGTACGTAAAACCATTGTTTCAATAAAAATGAAAACGTATACTTCAAGAAGGATGGGTTACTTAATATAAACAAGGGGGTAACATATATGACTTTATATTTAGATGGTGAAACACTAACAATTGAGGATATTAAATCATTTTTACAACAACAATCAAAGATTGAAATTATTGATGATGCGTTAGAACGTGTCAAAAAAAGTAGAGCGGTAGTTGAACGTATTATTGAAAATGAGGAAACGGTTTACGGTATTACTACAGGTTTTGGGTTATTTAGTGATGTACGTATAGACCCGACGCAATATAATGAATTACAAGTGAATCTGATACGCTCACATGCCTGTGGACTAGGTGAGCCATTTTCAAAAGAAGTAGCATTAGTCATGATGATTTTACGATTGAATACATTATTAAAAGGTCATTCAGGTGCCACTTTAGAATTAGTGAGACAATTACAATTTTTTATAAATGAACGTATTATACCGATAATCCCACAGCAAGGCTCTCTCGGTGCATCAGGAGATTTAGCGCCATTATCACATTTAGCATTAGCATTAATTGGTGAAGGGAAAGTATTGTACAGAGGGGAAGAAAAGGATAGTGACGATGTATTAAGAGAATTAAATAGACAACCTTTGAACCTTCAGGCTAAAGAAGGTTTAGCATTGATTAATGGTACGCAAGCTATGACAGCTCAAGGTGTCATTAGTTATATAGAATCAGAAGATTTAGGTTACCAATCTGAATGGATTGCTGCATTAACGCATCAGTCTCTTAATGGCATTATAGATGCATATAGACATGATGTGCACGCTGTTCGTAATTTTCAAGAACAGATTAATGTGGCAGCGCGTATGCGTGATTGGTTAGAAGGATCAACATTAACGACGCGACAAGCAGAAATACGTGTACAAGATGCATATACGTTGCGTTGTATACCACAAATCCATGGCGCGAGTTTTCAAGTATTCAATTATGTTAAACAGCAATTAGAATTTGAAATGAATGCGGCTAATGATAATCCACTTATATTTGAGGAAGCAAATGAAACGTTTGTTATTTCAGGTGGTAACTTCCATGGACAACCTATTGCTTTTGCATTAGATCATCTTAAATTAGGTGTAAGTGAATTAGCAAACGTATCGGAACGTCGTTTAGAGCGACTAGTAAATCCTCAATTAAATGGTGATTTACCAGCATTTCTTAGTCCAGAGCCAGGATTGCAAAGTGGCGCGATGATTATGCAATATGCTGCTGCAAGTCTCGTTTCTGAAAATAAAACTTTAGCGCATCCAGCGAGTGTTGATTCTATCACTTCATCTGCGAACCAAGAAGATCACGTATCTATGGGAACTACAGCTGCTAGACATGGTTATCAAATTATTGAAAATGCAAGACGTGTGCTGGCAATCGAATGTGTTATTGCATTACAAGCAGCAGAGTTAAAAGGTGTTGAAGGTTTATCACCAAAAACACGTCGTAAATATGAGGAGTTTCGAAGTATCGTGCCATCCATTACACATGACCGTCAATTTCATAAAGATATTGAAGCGGTTGCACAGTATTTAAAGCAATCAATTTATCAAACGACTGCATGTCACTAAATCGACATGAGCGATGTTTGAAATCGTTACTTGAAAAAGCAAATATAGTTTGCTATATTAAAAATAACTTAATAAGACATTGTTCGTAGGACAAGTAATATATAGTGTTCGATATCAGAGAGCTTGTGGTTAGTGTGAACAAGAATCAACATATATATGAATCTACCTACTTAATTTAAAAGAACAATCGGTGATAACCGTTATTTTAGTGAAGTGCAATTTAGGTTTAGTGTATCTTTATAACTTAAATTGTTAAATAGGGTGGCAACGCGTAGACCACGTCCCTTGTAGGGATGTGGTCTTTTTTTATTTTCTAAAAAATAAAGACGTACGTCATTCCATAATAAATGATAATTATTTGGGAAAGGATGAAGGTTAATGTTAGACATTAGATTATTCAGAAATGAGCCTGTCACAGTTAAGAGCAAAATTGAATTACGTGGAGATGATCCAAAAGTTGTAGATGAAATTTTAGAATTGGATGAGCAACGACGTAAATTAATTAGTGCAACAGAAGAAATGAAAGCACGTCGTAATAAAGTAAGCGAAGAAATCGCATTAAAAAAACGTAATAAAGAAAATGCTGATGATGTGATTGCTGAAATGCGCACATTAGGTGACGATATTAAAGAAAAAGATAGTCAATTAAATGAAATTGATAATAAAATGACAGGTATCCTTTGTCGTATTCCAAATTTAATAAGTGATGATGTACCTCAAGGTGAATCTGATGAAGATAACGTTGAAGTTAAAAAGTGGGGTACACCACGTGAGTTTTCATTTGAACCCAAAGCACATTGGGATATTGTAGAAGAATTGAAAATGGCTGATTTTGATCGTGCAGCAAAAGTTTCAGGTGCGCGTTTTGTATATTTAACAAATGAAGGTGCGCAATTAGAGCGTGCTTTAATGAACTATATGATTACAAAACATACAACACAACATGGTTATACAGAAATGATGGTACCACAGCTTGTGAACGCAGATACAATGTATGGTACAGGTCAATTACCTAAATTTGAAGAAGATTTATTTAAAGTAGAAAAAGAAGGATTATATACAATTCCAACTGCTGAAGTACCATTAACGAATTTCTACCGTAATGAAATTATTCAACCAGGTGTACTTCCTGAAAAATTCACTGGTCAATCTGCATGTTTCCGTAGTGAAGCAGGATCAGCAGGTAGAGATACAAGAGGATTAATTCGTTTACATCAATTCGATAAAGTGGAAATGGTACGTTTTGAACAACCTGAAGATTCATGGAATGCTTTAGAAGAAATGACAACAAACGCAGAAGCAATTCTAGAAGAGTTAGGTTTACCATATCGTCGTGTTATTTTATGTACAGGTGATATTGGATTTAGTGCAAGCAAAACATATGATTTAGAAGTTTGGTTACCAAGCTACAATGATTATAAAGAAATTAGTTCATGCTCAAACTGTACGGATTTCCAAGCGCGTCGTGCTAACATCCGCTTCAAGCGTGACAAAGCAGCTAAACCAGAATTAGCACATACATTAAATGGTAGTGGTTTAGCAGTTGGACGTACATTTGCTGCTATTGTTGAAAATTACCAAAATGAAGATGGAACAGTAACAATTCCAGAAGCATTAGTACCATTTATGGGTGGTAAAACACAAATTTCAAAACCAGTTAAATAAAGGCTTTAGCTACAAGCTTTAAAAAGTATATATCTACGTATACTTAAAGCAAGGGCAAGATACTTTAAATAATATTTTAAAAAGTGGTGACGAAGCTGTCGCCACTTTTTTTGTGCTGTAAAAGTATAGTAGTGAGCCAATGCACATAACAACAATAAATTAAGTTTGTTGTTTAATGGGGTGAACGCATTTCATTATAGCAACAATACGGGATAATTATGATGAACTAAAACAATCTAAAACGTAACAATTTTGAGCATCACTATTATAGGAAATTAAGCGATAAAATACTGATTTCGTTGATGTAGTATGAGTAATATCGATGGAGTAGGGTAGGGGGAGGGGATGATGATTATAAGGGAGTGGTACATGAATCAATATCCCAGACTCATCATTAGATATAAAAATTTATAAAATTAGTATTTAAAAACAACTACAATCCATAGAAAATATGGAGGTAGTCTTAAATAAAAAATTGAAAATTCTAAAAAAATAAAAAGTTAATATGAAGCTGATTAAAGACTCCGGTATGTCTAACTTCAGACAAACCAGTGTCTAACGTTATTGCTTGTGATATAGAACTGTATTAGACTAGGTATATTATTTTTTTCGTAATTATATAAATATAAAGTGGCAAAGGAGGTAGTTGAGATGACAACACATTTAAGTTTTAGACAAGGCGTGCGAGAGTGTGTCCCAACATTATTGGGTTATGCCGGTGTTGGTATTTCATTTGGTATTGTGGCTTCGTCTCAAAACTTTAGTATTTTAGAAATTGTCTTGTTATGTCTTGTTATATATGCCGGTGCTGCGCAATTTATTATGTGCGCGTTGTTTATAGCAGGTACACCGATATCAGCGATTGTACTAACTGTATTTATCGTAAATTCAAGAATGTTCCTTTTAAGTATGTCGCTTGCACCAAACTTCAAGACATATGGGTTTTGGAACCGTGTTGGATTAGGTTCATTAGTAACTGACGAAACGTTTGGCGTCGCCATTACACCTTATTTAAAAGGAGAAGCTATCAATGATCGTTGGATGCATGGTCTTAATATCACAGCATATTTATTTTGGGCAATTTCATGTGTAGCAGGTGCATTGTTTGGCGAGTATATTTCGAATCCACAAGCATTAGGGTTAGATTTTGCTATCACGGCTATGTTTATCTTTTTGGCCATTGCGCAATTTGAATCAATTACTAAATCGCGATTAAGAATTTACATAGTACTCATTATTGCCGTCATAGTAATGATGTTATCGCTAAGTATGTTTATGCCTTCATATCTAGCAATATTAATTGCAGCCACAATTTCAGCAGCGTTAGGAGTGATGATGGAACGATGATAACTCATATGAACATGTTAATACTTATTTTATTGTGTGGTATCGTAACGCTATTAATTCGAATTATACCTTTTATCATGATTTCAAAAGTGCAATTGCCTGATGTCGTGGTTCGATGGCTATCATTTATCCCAATCACACTATTTACGGCACTTGTCATAGACAGCATTATTCAACAGACGCCTCATGGTGAGGGGTATACATTAAACATCCCTTACATTATCGCGCTCATTCCGACGGTTATTTTATCTATAATCACGCGTAGTTTAACTATTACAATTATTAGTGGGATTGTTATCATGGCAGCATTACGATTTTTCTTTTAAAAATAACTGAAAATCATTGAACAGATATTTAAACTTAGGTAAACTGTTAGTAATCAGAAAATTCTGATATACAAATCGTCTATGTTAAGATTGGGAATCGTGTATACGTAAGCGATTTGGCTAACGCATGACAATGATAACAACATTTTAAATGATAAAGTAATTCATCACTGAATCTCAACTAACACATAACAATTTCATATTTCTTATTGTGAGAAGTTGAGGGACTTGGCCCTGTGATACTTCAGCAACCGACTTTATAGCACGGTGCTAAAACCAACGAGTTACTCGAATGATAAGTATAAAGACTTCTTACTTTTCAATAGGGTGAGAAGTTTTTTTGTTTAAGGAGGAAAAAACAATGACAAATTACACAGTAGATACTTTAAATTTAGGGAAATTTATTACAGAATCTGGGGAAGTCATAGATAACTTGCGTTTGAGATATGAGCATGTCGGTTATCATGGACAACCATTAGTTGTAGTTTGTCATGCATTAACTGGCAATCATTTAACATATGGAACAGATGATTATCCGGGTTGGTGGCGAGAAATTATTGATGGGGGATATATACCCATTCACGATTATCAATTTTTAACATTTGATGTTATTGGTAGTCCTTTCGGTTCAAGTTCACCTTTAAACGACCCTCATTTTCCTAAAAAATTAACATTAAGAGATATAGTCAGAGCGAATGAACGAGGTATACAAGCCCTTGGTTATGACAAGATTAATATTTTAATAGGGGGAAGCCTTGGAGGAATGCAAGCAATGGAACTACTTTACAATCAACAGTTTGAAGTAGATAAAGCCATTATCCTTGCTGCAACAAGCCGAACATCATCTTATAGTAGAGCTTTCAATGAAATTGCAAGGCAAGCCATTCATCTTGGTGGTAAGGAAGGTCTAAGTATTGCACGCCAATTAGGTTTTTTGACATATCGATCATCAAAAAGTTATGATGAACGTTTCACGCCGGATGAAGTAGTCGCATACCAACAACATCAAGGTAATAAATTTAAAGAACATTTTGATTTGAATTGTTATCTGACACTGCTAGATGTATTGGATAGTCACAACATTGACCGAGGTCGCACAGACGTAACGCATGTTTTTAAAAATTTAGAAACAAAAGTGTTAACGATGGGGTTCATAGATGATTTGCTATATCCGGATGATCAAGTTCGTGCATTAGGTGAACGTTTTAAATATCATCGTCATTTCTTCGTGCCTGATAATGTTGGGCATGATGGATTCCTACTAAACTTTAGTACCTGGGCACCTAACTTATATCATTTCTTAAATTTAAAGCATTTTAAGCGTAAGTAATAATATATATATTTTCAAAGAATGAAGCCACTAAATCACAGCTATCATATTCAAAAACATCTAGAGTACATGAGAGTGGTAATGAATTGTAAATCTAAATCAAGCTTGATTGCTATGTAGTGGGATTAAATAATCATGTTGAAAATGAAAGCACACAAAAGCGATTCAAATGAGTATGTTAATTACTTATAAAACATGAAAGTTATTATTCAATTAAATGAAATAGAAGCATACAATCTATAAATTGTTAAATTCCATTAAAGAGGTTAAAATAATAGCTATAGTTAAAAATATGGGAGTGGCTTATGTGTTTTCAAAAATACAACCTAAAGCAACAATAATTGCAACGATTGCGTTGGTATTTGTCGCTTTAGCTTTATATCTAGTGCCTGGTTTAGGACTAATATTTGCATTGTTTGCAACCATACCAGGTATCGTTTTATGGAATAAATCAATACAATCTTTCGGGATTAGTGCACTTATTACAGTAATTATAACAACTGTTTTAGGTAATACTTTCGTTTTAAGTGCCATCATATTAGTCTTAATTGCAAGTTTAATTATTGGTCAATTGCTCAAAGAAAGAACGTCTAAAGAAAGAATATTATACGTAACAACAGTAGCGATGAGCTTAATTTCATTAATCGCTTTTATGTTACTACAAACATTCGGAAGAATTCCACCATCAGCGAGCATAGTAAAACCTTTCAAGCAAACATTACATGAAGCGATTACGATGAGCGGTGCCGATGCGAATATGACCCAAATATTAGAAGAAGGGTTTAGACAAGCGACCGTTCAATTACCAGGTTTCATCATTATCATTACATTTTTAATCGTCTTAATTAACTTAATCGTTACATTTCCGATTTTACGAAAATTTAAAATCGCTACACCTGTATTTAAGCCACTTTTCGCGTGGCAAATGAGCGGTATTTTATTATGGATATACATTATTGTTATCATATGTTTATTATTTACAGGTCAACCGAGTGTGTTCCAGAGCATTCTTTTAAACTTCCAACTTGTGTTATCATTAGTAATGTATATTCAAGGTTTAAGTGTTATTCATTTCTTTGGTAAAGCGAAAGGTTTGCCGAATGCAGTAACGATTTTACTATTGATTATCGGTACAATACTGACACCTACGACACATATTGTAGGACTACTTGGTGTTATCGATTTAAGTTTGAATTTGAAGCGAATCATGAAAAATAATTCTAAAAAGTGAATAGAGGTGGAATAATGAATCGGCAGTCCACTAAGAAAGCTTTACTAATACCATTTGTCATCATGATCATCACAGCAATTGTTTTAATGGGTGTATGGTTTATCTTTAATAGTCTTATAGCACTAATTGCATCTATCGTTCTTGTCGTGATGATTATTGTTAGCATCGTTTTATTCAGACAAGCTTTAATGAAAATGGATAGTTATGTAGATGGTTTGAGTGCTCAAATTTCAACAACAAATAATAAAGCAATCAAACATTTACCAATTGGTATCATTGTTTTAGATGAAAATGATCACATCGAATGGGTTAACCAATTTATGACAGATCATATGGAAGCAAATGTCATTTCTGAATCTGTAAATGAAGTATTTCCAAACATTTTAAAGCAATTAGATAGAGTGAAATCCGTTGAAATAGAATATAATCAGTATCATTTCCAAGTACGTTATTCTGAGAATGATCACTGCCTCTATTTCTTTGATATAACTGAACAAGTACAAACAAATGAACTATATGAAAATTCTAAACCAATCATTGCGACATTATTTTTAGATAACTACGATGAGATTACTCAAAATATGAATGATACGCAGCGTTCGGAAATCAATTCAATGGTAACGCGTGTTATTAGTCGATGGGCAACTGAGTATAATATATTCTTTAAAAGGTATAGTTCCGATCAATTCGTAGCCTATTTAAATCAAAAAATATTAGCTGACTTAGAAGAATCTAAATTTGATATCTTGAGTCAATTACGTGAAAAAAGTGTTGGTTATCGTGCCCAATTAACATTAAGTATTGGTGTTGGTGAAGGTACTGAAAATTTAATCGATTTAGGTGAATTATCACAATCAGGCCTAGACTTAGCATTAGGACGCGGTGGCGACCAAGTTGCAATTAAAAGTATTAATGGTAATGTGCGCTTCTATGGCGGTAAGACTGACCCGATGGAGAAACGTACTCGTGTAAGAGCGCGTGTTATCTCACATGCGTTAAAAGATATCCTTGCAGAGGGTGACAAAGTCATTATCATGGGACATAAACGTCCTGACTTAGATGCAATTGGTGCAGCAATCGGTGTGTCTAGATTTGCAATGATGAATAATTTAGAAGCATACATCGTATTAAATGAGACTGACATTGATCCAACATTACGACGCGTGATGAACGAAATTGATAAAAAGCCAGAGTTAAGAGAGCGATTTATTACATCAGATGATGCTTGGGATATGATGACATCTAAGACAACCGTAGTGATTGTTGATACGCATAAACCGGAACTGGTTTTAGATGAAAATGTCTTAAATAAAGCAAACCGTAAAGTTGTTATCGATCATCATAGACGTGGTGAAAGCTTCATCTCTAATCCATTGTTGATATATATGGAACCATACGCAAGTTCGACAGCTGAATTGGTAACAGAGTTACTGGAATATCAACCAACAGAACAACGTTTAACACGTCTTGAATCAACAGTGATGTATGCAGGTATTATTGTAGATACAAGAAACTTTACATTACGAACAGGATCAAGAACATTCGATGCAGCGAGTTATTTACGTGCACATGGTGCAGATACGATTTTAACGCAACATTTCTTAAAAGATGATGTGGATACTTACATTAATCGATCTGAATTAATTCGAACTGTAAAAGTTGAAGATAATGGCATAGCAATTGCGCATGGTTCAGACGATAAAATTTATCATCCAGTAACAGTTGCACAAGCAGCAGATGAACTGTTAAGTTTAGAAGGTATTGAAGCATCATATGTTGTTGCGAGACGTGAAGATAATCTGATTGGTATATCTGCGCGTTCACTCGGTTCAGTAAATGTCCAGTTAACAATGGAAGCACTTGGTGGCGGTGGACATTTAACCAATGCGGCAACACAACTTAAAGGTGTGACAGTCGAAGAGGCGATAGCACAATTACAACAAGCAATTACAGAACAATTAAGTAGGAGTGAAGATGCATGAAAGTAATTTTTACACAAGATGTTAAAGGTAAAGGTAAAAAAGGTGAAGTTAAAGAAGTACCAGTAGGTTATGCAAATAACTTCTTATTGAAAAAGAATTATGCTGTAGAAGCAACACCAGGTAACCTTAAACAATTAGAGTTACAGAAAAAACGTGCAAAACAAGAACGCCAACAAGAAATTGAAGATGCTAAAGCATTAAAAGAAACGTTATCAAACATTGAAGTTGAAGTATCAGCAAAAACTGGTGAAGGTGGTAAATTGTTTGGGTCAGTAAGTACAAAACAAATTGCCGAAGCACTAAAAGCACAACATGATATTAAAATTGATAAACGTAAAATGGATTTACCAAATGGAATTCATTCCCTAGGATATACGAATGTACCTGTTAAATTAGATAAAGAAGTTGAAGGTACAATTCGCGTACACACAGTTGAACAATAAAGTTGGATTGAAATAAGAGGTGTAACCATTCATGGATAGAATGTATGAGCAAAATCAAATGCCGCATAACAATGAAGCTGAACAGTCTGTCTTAGGTTCAATTATTATAGATCCAGAATTGATTAATACTACTCAGGAAGTTTTGCTTCCTGAGTCGTTTTATAGGGGTGCCCATCAACATATTTTCCGTGCAATGATGCACTTAAATGAAGATAATAAAGAAATTGATGTTGTAACATTGATGGATCAATTATCGACGGAAGGTACGTTGAATGAAGCGGGTGGCCCGCAATATCTTGCAGAGTTATCTACAAATGTACCAACGACGCGAAATGTTCAGTATTATACTGATATCGTTTCTAAGCATGCATTAAAACGTAGATTGATTCAAACTGCAGATAGTATTGCCAATGATGGATATAATGATGAACTTGAACTAGATGCGATTTTAAGTGATGCAGAACGTCGAATTTTAGAGCTATCATCTTCTCGTGAAAGCGATGGCTTTAAAGACATTCGAGACGTCTTAGGACAAGTGTATGAAACAGCTGAAGAGCTTGATCAAAATAGTGGTCAAACACCAGGTATACCTACAGGATATCGAGATTTAGACCAAATGACAGCAGGGTTCAACCGAAATGATTTAATTATCCTTGCAGCGCGTCCATCTGTAGGTAAGACTGCGTTCGCACTTAATATTGCACAAAAAGTTGCAACGCATGAAGATATGTATACAGTTGGTATTTTCTCGCTAGAGATGGGTGCTGATCAGTTAGCCACACGTATGATTTGTAGTTCTGGAAATGTTGACTCAAACCGCTTAAGAACGGGTACTATGACTGAGGAAGATTGGAGTCGTTTTACTATAGCGGTAGGTAAATTATCACGTACGAAGATTTTTATTGATGATACACCGGGTATTCGAATTAATGATTTACGTTCTAAATGTCGTCGATTAAAGCAAGAACATGGCTTAGACATGATTGTGATTGACTACTTACAGTTGATTCAAGGTAGTGGTTCACGTGCGTCCGATAACAGACAACAGGAAGTTTCTGAAATCTCTCGTACATTAAAAGCATTAGCCCGTGAATTAGAATGTCCAGTTATCGCATTAAGTCAGTTATCTCGTGGTGTTGAACAACGACAAGATAAACGTCCAATGATGAGTGATATTCGTGAATCTGGTTCGATTGAGCAAGATGCTGATATCGTTGCGTTCTTATACCGTGATGATTACTATAACCGTGGCGGCGATGAAGATGATGACGATGATGGTGGTTTTGAGCCACAAACGAATGATGAAAACGGTGAAATAGAAATCATCATTGCTAAGCAACGTAACGGTCCAACAGGCACAGTTAAGTTACACTTTATGAAACAATATAATAAATTTACAGATATCGATTATGCACATGCTGATATGATGTAAAAAAGTTTTTCCGTACAATAATCATTGCGATGATAAAATTGTACGGTTTTTATTTTGTTCTGAACGGGTTGATATATGTTAAGTTTGTGTATTGAAAGTGATGGATTAGTACTGTCAACGCCTCTGTTAAAGGGTTTTTAGGACGTTGAAGACGATTTGTTAAAATGATTTTTCTTTTAAAAAGGCTGAAAATCAATGTTCGATTTTTATTTGCATTATGGTCTCGATATTGGTAGAATATCAAATGGTTAAATGAGAAAAACTTGGAGGTGCTCACATGTCATCAATCGTAGTAGTTGGGACACAATGGGGAGACGAAGGAAAAGGAAAAATAACGGATTTCTTGGCAGAACAGTCAGATGTTATCGCGCGTTTTTCAGGTGGTAATAATGCAGGCCATACCATTCAATTTGGCGGAGAAACATATAAATTACATTTAGTACCATCTGGTATCTTTTACAAAGACAAATTAGCGGTAATCGGTAACGGTGTCGTTGTTGATCCAGTTGCACTATTGAAAGAATTAGACGGATTAAATGAACGTGGCATTCCTACAAGTAATTTACGTATATCTAATCGTGCGCAAGTGATTTTACCATATCACTTAGCACAAGATGAATATGAAGAACGTTTACGCGGTGACAATAAGATTGGTACAACTAAAAAAGGTATCGGTCCAGCATATGTAGACAAAGTTCAACGTATCGGTATTCGTATGGCAGATTTACTTGAAAAAGAAACATTCGAAAGATTATTAAAATCAAACATTGAATATAAACAAGCATATTTCAAAGGTATGTTTAACGAAACATGTCCATCATTTGATGATATCTTTGAAGAATACTATGCTGCAGGTCAACGTTTAAAAGAATTTGTAACAGACACATCAAAAATCTTAGACGATGCATTTGTAGCAGATGAAAAGGTACTTTTCGAAGGTGCGCAAGGTGTAATGTTAGATATCGACCATGGTACATATCCATTCGTTACATCAAGTAATCCAATTGCAGGTAACGTTACTGTTGGTACAGGTGTAGGTCCTACATTCGTTTCAAAGGTAATTGGTGTATGTAAAGCTTATACATCACGTGTTGGTGATGGTCCATTCCCTACTGAATTATTCGATGAAGATGGACATCATATTAGAGAGGTTGGTCGTGAATACGGTACAACAACAGGACGTCCACGTCGTGTAGGTTGGTTTGATTCAGTTGTATTACGTCACTCTCGTCGTGTAAGTGGTATTACAGATTTATCTATTAACTCAATCGATGTTTTAACAGGCCTAGACACAGTGAAAATCTGTACAGCTTATGAATTAGACGGTAAAGAAATTACTGAGTACCCAGCAAACTTAGATCAATTAAAACGTTGTAAACCAATCTTTGAAGAGTTACCAGGTTGGACAGAAGACGTAACAAATGTGCGTACTTTAGAAGAATTACCTGAAAATGCACGTAAATATTTAGAGCGTATTTCAGAATTATGTAATGTACAAATTTCTATCTTCTCAGTTGGTCCAGATAGAGAACAAACAAACCTATTAAAAGAATTGTGGTAGAACTTTATATAAGTCATACACAATGATTATAAATACATGAGCCTTCTATCTTTATTGGTAGGAGGCTTTTGTTATGCTTGCTTCTGTATCGATTCGATTATTTAGATAAAAAATACTAACGTAAAGGCGATATTTGCTAGTCATAATTTAGAAGATTAGATGATATTTAACGAAAATTAAGATGAAATACTTGAATGTAAGAAGTCTGATGTCGAAAATAGCTATTAAAATAGAGTAGACGTAAGTGTAAATGAAAGCACCTAAAATAGAAAAATTTCAAAAATAGCGTAATTATTATAATAAATAGACTGCCAATAAAATGCAATTTTTCACTTATAACATTCTTCAAAAAATAATAGCAAAATTATGTAAAAAATATCTTGTCATGGCAAGATTGGCTGTGCTATAATCTATCTTGTGCTTAAGAACGGCTCCTTGGTCAAGCGGTTAAGACACCGCCCTTTCACGGCGGTAACACGGGTTCGAGTCCCGTAGGAGTCACCATTTTTTAGGTCTCGTAGTGTAGCGGTTAACACGCCTGCCTGTCACGCAGGAGATCGCGGGTTCGATTCCCGTCGAGACCGTACAAATGCCTATCCAAGAGGATAGGCATTTTTTTGCGTTTAATATTATATTAATAAAAGATATATGGACGAATGATAATCATATTGATTTATCTGTTCGTCCATTTTCTTTAAAATGTATGAACCTCAAGTAACTTAGTGGTTGGATATGAAAGATAAACGTAGACAATAAAATCTTTATTAGACGTACAAACATATGCTACTGTCAACATATTTCTTCGTTGTGATATGCCACCAGTCCTCCATAACATCAATTGTTAAAGTAACGAATAACGAATAATGATATTTATTTTCTGAGCAATGACGTGCAACTAGAAGTTGCCATTATCCTAATTTTATTATTGGAATAGAGACCTCATCATTGTGTTAAATATCATTGTCACAATCCGCCGTGAGAAACTAATAAAAAATAGTAATATATAAGTTTATATTGGAAAATAGAATTAATAGCTTATAAATGGTAAATTATATAATAGGTTACTATACGTTATAAGACGGAAAATGCGCACAATAACAAAAATAGTAAGCGACATCCTGTGATTTTTTACACAAACATAAACGATAAAGAACAAAAAATGATAAAATAATATTAATGATTTAAGAAAAGAGGTTTATGCAAATGGCTAGAAAAGTTGTTGTAGTTGATGATGAAAAACCGATTGCTGATATTTTAGAATTTAACTTAAAAAAAGAAGGATACGATGTGTACTGTGCATACGATGGTAATGATGCAGTCGACTTAATTTATGAAGAAGAACCAGACATCGTATTACTAGATATCATGTTACCTGGTCGTGATGGTATGGAAGTATGTCGTGAAGTGCGCAAAAAATACGAAATGCCAATTATAATGCTTACTGCTAAAGATTCAGAAATTGATAAAGTGCTTGGTTTAGAACTAGGTGCAGATGACTATGTAACGAAACCGTTTAGTACGCGTGAATTAATCGCACGTGTGAAAGCGAACTTACGTCGTCATTACTCACAACCAGCACAAGACACTGGAAATGTAACGAATGAAATCACAATTAAAGATATTGTGATTTATCCAGACGCATATTCTATTAAAAAACGTGGCGAAGATATTGAATTAACACATCGTGAATTTGAATTGTTCCATTATTTATCAAAACATATGGGACAAGTAATGACACGTGAACATTTATTACAAACAGTATGGGGCTATGATTACTTTGGCGATGTACGTACGGTCGATGTAACGATTCGTCGTTTACGTGAAAAGATTGAAGATGATCCGTCACATCCTGAATATATTGTGACGCGTAGAGGCGTTGGATATTTCCTCCAACAACATGAGTAGAGGTCGAAACGAATGAAGTGGCTAAAACAACTACAATCCCTTCATACTAAACTTGTAATTGTTTATGTATTACTGATTATCATTGGTATGCAAATTATCGGGCTGTATTTTACAAATAATCTTGAAAAAGAGCTGCTTGATAATTTTAAGAAGAATATTACGCAGTACGCTAAACAATTAGAAATTAGTATTGAAAAAGTATATGACGAAAAGGGCTCCGTAAATGCACAAAAAGATATTCAAAATTTATTAAGTGAGTATGCCAACCGTCAAGAAATTGGAGAAATTCGTTTTATAGATAAAGACCAAATTATTATTGCGACGACGAAGCAGTCTAACCGTAGTCTAATCAATCAAAAAGCGAATGATAGTTCTGTCCAAAAAGCACTATCACTAGGACAATCAAACGATCATTTAATTTTAAAAGATTATGGCGGTGGTAAGGACCGTGTCTGGGTATATAATATCCCAGTTAAAGTCGATAAAAAGGTAATTGGTAATATTTATATCGAATCAAAAATTAATGACGTTTATAACCAATTAAATAATATAAATCAAATATTCATTGTTGGTACAGCTATTTCATTATTAATCACAGTCATCCTAGGATTCTTTATAGCGCGAACGATTACCAAACCAATCACCGATATGCGTAACCAGACGGTTGAAATGTCCAGAGGTAACTATACGCAACGTGTGAAGATTTATGGTAATGATGAAATTGGCGAATTAGCTTTAGCATTTAATAACTTGTCTAAACGTGTACAAGAAGCGCAGGCTAATACTGAAAGTGAGAAACGTAGACTGGACTCAGTTATCACCCATATGAGTGATGGTATTATTGCAACAGACCGCCGTGGACGTATTCGTATCGTCAATGATATGGCACTCAAGATGCTTGGTATGGCGAAAGAAGACATCATTGGATATTACATGTTAAGTGTATTAAGTCTTGAAGATGAATTTAAACTTGAAGAAATTCAAGAGAATAATGATAGTTTCTTATTAGATTTAAATGAAGAAGAAGGTCTAATCGCACGTGTTAACTTTAGTACGATTGTGCAGGAAACAGGATTTGTAACTGGTTATATCGCTGTGTTACATGACGTTACTGAACAACAACAAGTTGAACGTGAGCGTCGTGAATTTGTTGCCAATGTATCACATGAGTTACGTACACCTTTAACTTCTATGAATAGTTACATTGAAGCACTTGAAGAAGGTGCATGGAAAGATGAGGAACTTGCGCCACAATTTTTATCTGTTACCCGTGAAGAAACAGAACGAATGATTCGACTGGTCAATGACTTGCTACAGTTATCTAAAATGGATAATGAGTCTGATCAAATCAACAAAGAAATTATCGACTTTAACATGTTCATTAATAAAATTATTAATCGACATGAAATGTCTGCGAAAGATACAACATTTATTCGAGATATTCCGAAAAAGACGATTTTCACAGAATTTGATCCTGATAAAATGACGCAAGTATTTGATAATGTCATTACAAATGCGATGAAATATTCTAGAGGCGATAAACGTGTCGAGTTCCACGTGAAACAAAATCCACTTTATAATCGAATGACGATTCGTATTAAAGATAATGGCATCGGTATTCCTATCAATAAAGTCGATAAGATATTCGACCGATTCTATCGTGTAGATAAGGCGCGTACGCGTAAAATGGGTGGTACTGGATTAGGACTAGCCATTTCGAAAGAGATTGTGGAAGCGCACAATGGTCGTATTTGGGCAAACAGTGTAGAAGGTCAAGGTACATCTATCTTTATCACACTTCCATGTGAAGTCATTGAAGACGGTGATTGGGATGAATAATAAGGAACATATTAAATCTGTCATTTTAGCGCTACTCGTCTTGATGAGTGTCGTATTGACATATATGGTATGGAACTTTTCTCCTGATATTGCAAATGTCGACAATACAGATAGTAAGAAGAGTGAAACGAAACCTTTAACGACACCTATGACAGCCAAAATGGATACAACTATTACGCCATTTCAGATTATTCATTCGAAAAATGATCATCCAGAAGGTACAATCGCGACGGTATCTAATGTGAATAAACTGACGAAACCTTTGAAAAATAAAGAAGTGAAGTCCGTGGAACATGTTCGTCGGGATCATAACTTGATGATTCCTGATTTGAGCAGTGATTTTACATTATTCGATTTTACGTATGATTTACCGTTATCAACATATCTTGGCCAAGTACTGAACATGAATGCGAAAGTACCAAATCATTTCAATTTCAATCGTTTGGTCATAGATTATGATGCTGATGATAATATCGTGCTTTATGCTATAAGCAAAGATCGCCACGATTACGTAAAATTAACAACTACAACGAAAAATGATCATTTTTTAGATGCATTAGCAGCAGTGAAAAAAGATATGCAACCATACACAGATATCATCACAAACAAAGATACGATTGATCGTACGACGCATGTTTTTGCACCAAGTAAACCTGAAAAGTTAAAAACATATCGCATGGTATTTAACACGATTAGTGTTGAGAAAATGAATGCTATACTATTTGACGATTCAACCATCGTTCGTAGTTCAAAGAGTGGTGTTACAACCTACAACAATAATACAGGTGTCGCAAACTATAACGATAAAAATGAAAAATATCATTATAAAAACTTGTCCGAAGATGAAGCGAGTTCCAGCAAAATGGAAGAAACGATTCCAGGAACCTTTGATTTTATTAATGGTCATGGTGGTTTCTTAAACGAAGACTTCAGATTGTTTAGTACGAATAATCAGTCAGGCGAGTTAACATATCAACGTTTCCTTAATGGTTATCCAACGTTTAATAAAGAAGGCTCTAATCAAATTCAAGTCACTTGGGGTGAAAAAGGCGTCTTTGATTATCGTCGTTCGTTATTACGCACCGACGTTGTTTTAAACAGTGAAGATAATAAAACGTTGCCGAAATTAGAGTCTGTACGTTCAAGCTTAGCGAACAATAGTGATATTAATTTTGAAAAAGTAACAAACATCGCTATCGGTTACGAAATGCAGGATAACTCAGATCATAATCACATTGAAGTGCAGATTAACAGTGAACTCGTACCGCGTTGGTATGTAGAATATGATGGCGAATGGTATGTTTATAACGATGGGAGGCTTGAATAAATGAACTGGAAACTGACAAAGACACTTTTCATTTTCGTGTTTATTCTTGTCAACATCGTGTTAGTATCGATTTATGTTAATAAAGTCAATCGCTCACACATTAATGAAGTTGAGAGTAACAATGAAGTTAATTTTCAGCAAGAAGAAATTAAAGTACCGGCTAGTATATTGAATAAATCAGTTAAAGGTATAAAATTAGAGCAAATTACAGGGCGATCAAAAGACTTTAGTTCTAAAGCTAAAGGCGATTCGGATTTGACCACATCAGATGGTGGAAAATTATTAAATGCGAACATTAGTCAATCGGTAAAGGTCAGTGACAATAACTTAAAAGATTTGAAAGATTATGTTAACAAACGTGTGTTCAAAGGTTCAGAATATCAATTAAGTGAAATTAGTTCTGGTTCTGTAAAATACGAACAAACGTATGATAATTTCCCGATTTTGAACAATAGTAAAGCGATGTTGAACTTTAATATAGAAGATAACAAAGCGACTAGTTATAAACAATCAATGATGGATGACATTAAGCCCACAGATGGTGCAGATAAGAAGCATCAAGTGATTGGTGTGAGAAAAGCAATCGAGGCATTATATTATAATCGTTACTTGAAAAAAGGTGATGAAGTCATTAATGCTAGACTTGGTTACTATTCAGTCGTGAATGAAACGAATGTTCAATTGTTACAACCAAACTGGGAAATTAAAGTGAAGCATGACGGTAAGGACAAAACGAATACTTACTATGTCGAAGCGACAAATAATAACCCTAAAATTATTAATCATTAATATGAATCGTAATAAGCTAGCATTGCAAGCTCATCATATGTGAGAAGCGGTGCTAGCTTTTTGCTGGTACGGTTTATTATGGCTGACGTTTCTGTGTCTCCAACGTGCGCATTTATTCATATTTTAAGTAGTACCGCATTGTAAAATTAGTGTAACTGTTATTTTAAAAACTTTAGTATTTGTCTAATCATTGTTATAATAATTAGGACATTCATTGCACGTGATTATCAAAATTTAATTATAAGAGACCGGTCGATGAACTAAAGTTACATAATAGGAAAGGTATACAAAACAGCTAATATACTGATAGTTTCTGTAGGGAAAATCGTATATTTGCACTGATGTATATTGCAGTCATATAGAGAGATTGACTGCTTAAATAGAAAGGATGAGCCGCTTGATACGCATGAGTGTATTAGCAAGTGGTAGTACAGGTAACGCCACTTTTGTAGAAAATGAAAAAGGTAGTCTATTAGTTGATGTTGGTTTGACTGGCAAGAAAATGGAAGAATTGTTTAGTCAAATTGACCGTAATATTCAAGATTTAAATGGTATTTTAGTAACCCATGAACATATTGACCATATTAAAGGTTTAGGTGTTTTAGCGCGTAAATATCAATTGCCAATTTATGCGAATGAAAAGACTTGGCAAGCTATTGAAAAGAAAGATAGTCGCATCCCTATGGATCAGAAATTCATTTTTAATCCTTATGAAACGAAATCTATTGCAGGTTTCGATGTTGAATCGTTTAACGTGTCACATGATGCGATAGATCCGCAATTTTATATTTTCCATAATAACTATAAGAAGTTTACGATTTTAACGGATACGGGATATGTGTCGGATCGTATGAAAGGTATGATACGTGGCAGCGATGCGTTTATTTTTGAGAGTAATCATGACGTCGATATGTTGAGAATGTGTCGTTATCCATGGAAGACGAAACAACGTATTTTAGGCGATATGGGACATGTATCTAATGAGGATGCGGGCCATGCGATGACGGATGTGATTACAGGCAACACGAAACGTATTTACCTATCACATTTATCACAAGATAATAATATGAAAGATTTGGCGCGTATGAGTGTTGGTCAAGTATTGAACGAACACGATATTGATACGGAAAAAGAAGTATTGCTATGTGATACGGATAAAGCTATTCCAACGCCAATATATACAATATAAATGAGAGTCACCCTATAAAGTTCGGCACTGCTGTGAGACGACTTTATCGGGTGCTTTTTTATGTTATTGGTGGGAAATGGCTGTTGTTAGATTGAACCGGCTTGATTGAAATGTGTAAAATAATTCGATATTAAATGTAATTTATAAATAATTTACATAAAATCAATCATTTTAATATAAGGATTATGATAATATATTGGTGTATGACAGTTAATGGAGGGAACGAAATGAAAGCTTTATTACTTAAAACAAGTGTATGGCTCGTTTTGCTTTTTAGTGTGATGGGATTATGGCAAGTCTCGAACGCGGCTGAGCAGCATACACCAATGAAAGCACATGCAGTAACAACGATAGACAAAGCAACAACAGATAGGCAACAAGTACCGCCAACAAAGGAAGCGGCTCATCATTATGGTGAAGAAGCGGCAACCAACGTATCAGCATCAGCGCAGGGAACAGCTGATGATACAAACAACAAAGTAACATCCAACGCACCAACTAACAAACCAACTACAGCAGTTTCAACAACAGGAAACAAAAGACACGATGTAGATGCACAACAAGCCTCAACACAAAAACCAACTCACACAGCAACATTCAAATTATCAAATGCTAAAACAGCATCACTTTCACCACGAATGTTTGCTGCTAATGTACCACAAACAACAACACATAAAATATTACATACAAATGATATCCATGGCCGACTAGCCGAAGAAAAAGGGCGTGTCATCGGTATGGCTAAATTAAAAACAGTAAAAGAACAAGAAAAGCCTGATTTAATGTTAGACGCAGGAGACGCCTTCCAAGGTTTACCACTTTCAAATCAATCTAAAGGTGAAGAAATGGCTAAAGCAATGAATGCAGTAGGTTATGATGCTATGGCAGTCGGTAACCATGAATTTGACTTTGGATACGATCAGTTGAAAAAGTTAGAGGGTATGTTAGACTTCCCGATGCTAAGTACTAACGTTTATAAAGATGGAAAACGCGCGTTTAAGCCTTCAACGATTGTAACGAAAAATGGTATTCGTTATGGAATTATTGGCGTAACGACACCAGAAACAAAGACGAAAACAAGACCTGAAGGCATTAAAGGTGTTGAATTTAGAGATCCATTACAAAGTGTGACAGCGGAAATGATGCGTATTTATAAAGATGTAGATACATTTGTTGTTATATCTCATTTAGGTATTGATCCTTCAACACAAGAAACATGGCGTGGCGATTACTTAGTGAAACAATTAAGTCAAAATCCACAATTGAAGAAACGTATTACAGTGATTGACGGTCATTCACATACCGTACTTCAAAATGGTCAAATTTATAACAATGATGCATTAGTACAAACAGGTACAGCACTTGCGAATATCGGTAAGATTACATTTAATTATCGCAATGGAGAAGTATCGAATATTAAGCCGTCATTGATTAATGTTAAAGACGTTGAAAATGTAACACCGAACAAAGCATTAGCTGAACAAATTAATCAAGCTGATCAAACATTTAGAGCACAAACAGCAGAGGTTATTATTCCAAATAATACGATTGATTTCAAAGGAGAAAGAGATGACGTTAGAACGCGTGAAACAAATTTAGGAAACGCGATTGCAGATGCTATGGAAGCATATGGCGTTAAGAATTTCTCTAAAAAGACTGACTTTGCCGTGACAAATGGTGGAGGTATTCGTGCCTCTATCGCAAAAGGTAAGGTGACACGCTATGATTTAATCTCAGTATTACCATTTGGAAATACGATTGCGCAAATTGATGTAAAAGGTTCAGACGTCTGGACGGCTTTCGAACATAGTTTAGGTGCACCAACAACACAAAAAGACGGTAAGACAGTGTTAACAGCGAATGGCGGTTTATTACATATCTCTGATTCAATTCGTGTTTACTATGATATGAATAAACCGTCTGGCAAACGAATTAATGCTATTCAAATTTTAAATAAAGAGACAGGTAAGTTTGAAAGTATTGATTTAAAACGTGTATATCATGTAACGATGAATGACTTCACAGCATCAGGTGGAGACGGATATAGTATGTTCGGTGGCCCTAGAGAAGAAGGTATTTCATTAGATCAAGTACTAGCAAGTTATTTAAAAACAGCTAACTTAGCTAAGTATGATATGACAGAACCACAACGTATGTTATTAGGTAAACCAGTAGCAAGTGAACAACCAGCTAAAGGACAACAAGGTAGCAAAGGTAGTGAGTCTGGTAAAGATACACAACCAATTGGTAAAGAGAAAGTGATGAATCCAGCGAAACAACCAGCGACAGGTAAAGTTGTGTTGTTACCAGCGCATAGAGGAACTGTTAGTAGCGGTACAGAAGGTTCTGATCGCGCATTAGAAGGAACTGCTGTATCAAGTAAGAGTGGGAAACAATTGGCTAACATGTCAGCGCCTAAAGGTAGCGCACATGAGAAACAGTTACCAAAAACTGGAACTGATCAAAGTTCAAGCCCAGCAGCGATGTTTGTATTAGTAACAGGTATAGGTTTAATCGCGACTGTACGACGTAGAAAAGCTAGCTAAAATATATTGAAAACAATACTACTGTATTTCTTAAATAAGAGGTACGGTAGTGTTTTTTTATGGAAAAAAGCTATAACCGTTGATAAATATGGGATATAAAAACGGGGATAAGTAATAAGACATCAAGGTATTTATCCACAGAAATGGGGATAGTTATCCAGAATTGTGTACAATTTAAAGAGAAATACCCACAATGCCCACAGAGTTATCCACAAATACACAAGTTATACACTGAAAATTGGGCATGAATGTCAGAAAAATATCAAAAACTGCAAAAAAACTTGGTATAATAAGAGGGAAAAGTGTGAACAAGTTAATAACTTGTGGATAACTGGAAAGTTGATAACAATTTGGAGGACCAAACGACATGAAAATCACCATTTTAGCTGTAGGGAAACTAAAAGAGAAATATTGGAAGCAAGCCATAGCAGAATATGAAAAACGTTTAGGCCCATACACCAAGATAGACATCATAGAAGTTACAGACGAAAAAGCACCAGAAAATATGAGCGACAAAGAAATCGAGCAAGTAAAAGAAAAAGAAGGCCAACGAATACTAGCCAAAATCAAACCACAATCCACAGTCATTACATTAGAAATACAAGGAAAGATGCTATCTTCCGAAGGATTGGCCCAAGAATTGAACCAACGCATGACCCAAGGGCAAAGCGACTTTGTATTCGTCATTGGCGGATCAAACGGCCTGCACAAGGACGTCTTACAACGTAGTAACTACGCACTATCATTCAGCAAAATGACATTTCCACATCAAATGATGCGGGTTGTATTAATTGAACAAGTGTACAGAGCATTTAAGATTATGCGTGGAGAGGCGTATCATAAGTAATGAGGTTCATGATTTTTGACATAGTTAGCCTCCGCAGTCTTTCAAGTAAATAATATCGAAATATTCTTTATAGTGAATATTTATAGTGAAGCAAAGTTTTAGCTTTGAGAAAATTATTTCTGTAAATAAATATAGTAAAATTACGGTAAAATATAAATAAGTACATATTGAAGAAAATGAGACATAATATATTTTATAATAGGAGCGAATTTCCAATGATAGACAACTTTAAACAGGTCCTTAAATTAATTAAAGAGAAACGTACCAATAATGTAGTTAAAAAATCTGATTGGGATAAAGGTGATCAATATAAAACTTTAGTCCATGATAAGTTACCCAAGCAGTTAAAAGCGCATATAAAAGAAGATAAATATTCAGTTGTAGGGAAGGTTGCTACTGGGAACTATAGTAAAGTTCCTTGGATTTCAATATATGATGAGAATATAACAAAAGAATCAAAGGATGGATATTATTTGGTATATCTTTTTCATCCAGAAGGAGAAGGCATATACTTATCTTTGAATCAAGGATGGTCAAAGATAAGTAATATGTTTCCGCGGGATAAAAATGCTGCAAAACAAAGAGCATTAACTTTATCTTCCGAACTCAATAAATATATTACATCAAATGAATTTAATACTGGAAGATTTTATTACGCAGAAAATAAAGATTCATCTTATGATTTAAAAAATGATTACCCATCAGGATATTCTCATGGATCAATAAGAATCAAATATTATGATTTGAATGAAGGGTTCACAGAAGAAGAAATGCTATATGATTTAAAGAAATTTTTAGAACTATTTAATGAATTAGCTTCAAAAGTTACAAAAACATTCTATGATGGCTTAGTCAATAGAATAGACGAAATACAGGAAGATAGTGAAATTGAAGAAATTAGAATAGCACAAATAGATAAGACACTCAAGCAAGTGGAAGCACCTAAAGGAGTAATTCCAAAATATAAAAAAGGTGTATCAAAGACTACTAAAAATGATTCAGAAATTGAAAAATCAAATAAAGAGAATAAATTAACCGGTAAAGTTGGAGAAAAATTAGCGCTAAAATACTTTAATGATCTAATTGATAATAAAATAGACGAAGATAAGAAAGAACAGTTTAGGAATATTTTAAATGATAATCCAGGCTCTCAACACGGTCATGGCTATGATTTAGTAGCTTTTGATCCAACAAATACAGATGAAGCTATAGAAAAATTTATTGAAATTAAAACATCTATATCTTCTAATATTGAGGAACCATTTTTTATGTCGCTAAATGAAATGTTTGCTTTGAAAGAGTATAAGAAGAAATATTTAATATTAAGAATATTTAATGTTTCTGGTGAAGAACCACAATTTTATTTTATAGATCCGTATGCAAATTATTCTGAATTTAAAGATGTAGATGATCTCATTGATAAAGTATTTAATGTAGAAGCTATTCAATATAAAGTTTTTGGCGAAAAATGATTACTTGAACAAGAGCTAAAATAGTGATCTAATAAAATATAGAAACTGTAATTTAAATAAAACTTTCTAAATAAGCTAACTGATAAAAAATCAGTTTGTCCACAGTCTGAAACAAGATTCCTATATTCTTTAGGAATCTTGTTTTTTCTATTTTTATGGTGATAAAGAGCAGATAAGATAATGTGGAATAATCACAAAAAGTTAAATATTTTAAGTTTTGTTTAATTATTAATGATTTTACATTTAGATTGTCAAATTAAGCTGGACAGTTTAACATCTTCGATGAAACTCATAAATACTTCCAATTGGTATTCTATAACCTGGTATGTCAACATTTTTTTAGACATTTTTCATATGTAGATTTTTAAATGCCACTGGCGTCAAATACTGTAATGAAGAATGTAGTCTAAAATTGTTATACCAATTTACATAATCAAATAATTCTGTTTCTAACTGTTCTAAGTTTTCAAATTACATTTGTTTTACAAATTCAGATCTCATTGCTTTCATCGTTGCTTCCGCAACTGCGTTATCATAAGGACAACTTTTGGTACTTAATGAACATTTGATTTTAAAGGATTCTAGGACTTCATCTATCAAATGATTATCAAAGTCTTTGCCTCTATCGGTATGGAACAGGTTGATTTGTTCAAGATTATGATTTATTCTGCTGATTGCTTTTGATACTAAATTTGCGTCCTTATTTTTACCTGCACTGTAACCAACAATTTCTCTATTAAATAGATCTATAAATAAACATATGTAATGCCATGTTCCTGCGACTTTTACATATGTCAAATCACTTACTAATGTCTCCATTGGTTGTTCTCTATTAAAAGCGCGATTCAAATGATTTTTAATTCGTTTTTCATTAGTTTCTTTTGGATAATTTTTGTATTTAGCTTTCGTATAAACAGAAACTAGATTATGTTTTTTCATGATACGAGCTATCTTTCGTCTTGCACCAAAGACTTTTCTATTAGAATTAAAAATATTTATGACAGCACGTTCTACGTTTGAATCATCTTTAGTGATTTTATTATCTTTTCTTTTTATAGAATCATAATAGGTACTTCTTGGTATTTTTAGGACTTTACACATTGCCGGAACTGAATATTGATGTGCATTCTTTTGAATGACTTCTATTTTCGTCCTATGATCAGCGCTGCTTGCTTTAAAATATCGTTCTCCATTTTTATATGTTGAACTTCATTGCCTAATTTAATCAGCTCTTTTTCTTCATCTGTTAAGCTATCTTGATGATTGAATCAACCTGTGTTTTGATGTTGCTTTATCCATTTCCCTAACGCGGAAGGTGTTAAATCATACTCGCGTATAATTTCATTCCTAGGCTTACCATTTTTATATAATCTAACCATTTATAACTTAAAATTTGAACTAAATGATCTTCTTTCTCTAGTCATAATAAAATCGCCTACTTTCTTAAATTAACAAAATCTACTCTCATAGAATGTGTCCAATTAAGTGTAGACGATTCATTGTTCACCTCAATAAAATTATGTCTAGGTTTTTAAAAAATGTACATTATTAAACTATCATTTCCATTCTAACTACTATAGCAACTGATATCTATGAATATAAATCTTTTAATATTGGTTTAATATAAATATTCCATTTCTAGAAACCTATATTTTATGTTTGTATAAATTCATAAATTGTTCGAAATTTATATATTAAAAGTTGTTTTTGTTGTTTTATAATTAAGTTAATGAAATATATTGAGGAGTTTTAAAATGATTAATAAAATTAAAATATTATTTTCGTTTTTAGCATTATTACTTTCATTCACATCATATGCGAAAGCAGAAGATTTACACGATAAAAGTGAGTTAACAGATTTAGCTTTAGCTAATGCATATGGTCAATATAATCACCCATTCATTAAAGAAAATATTAAGAGTGATGAAATAAGTGGAGAAAAAGATTTAATATTTAGAAATCAAGGTGATAGTGGCAATGATTTGAGAGTAAAGTTTGCAACTGCTGATTTAGCTCAGAAGTTTAAAAATAAAAATGTAGATATATATGGGGCATCTTTTTATTATAAGTGTGAAAAAATAAGTGAAAATATTTCTGAATGTCTATATGGAGGTACAACACTAAATAGTGAAAAATTGGCACAGGAAAGGGTGATTGGTGCTAATGTTTGGGTAGATGGTATTCAAAAAGAAACAGAATTAATACGAACAAATAAGAAAAATGTGACATTGCAAGAATTAGATATAAAGATCAGAAAAATATTGTCCGATAAATATAAAATTTATTATAAAGACAGCGAAATAAGTAAAGGTCTAATTGAATTTGATATGAAAACTCCTAGAGATTACTCATTCGACATTTATGATTTAAAAGGAGAAAATGACTATGAGATAGATAAAATTTATGAAGACAATAAAACTTTAAAATCTGATGATATAAGTCATATTGATGTAAATCTATATACTAAGAAAAAAGTATAATCAATGAAAATTTCTAGATCAATGTTAGTGTTAATTGTCATGTCTTTTTTCCGTTATGGAATTCATTTAAGCATTTTTCTCAAACAAGTACATATACTCCAAAAGCAGAAACTCTAAAGAACAAGTCCGACTTAGATTTAACCGCGTTATATAATATTAAACCTGTATATTCAGAAAGTGAATTTCTTAAATTTTAAAGATAAAATTAAAACCAAGCAACTATTATATAATTATTTAATGTTATAATTAAATAATTGAATAAAGATAGTCTAAAAAAAGAGCTTAATAGTTCGGAAATTGCAAACACATTCAAAGGAAAAATGTAGATATATTCGGAGTACACTTTGGAGCAAATTGTGTTGGAGAAGCAGGTGAGAATAGCGCTTGTTTATATGGTGGAGTCACATTTCACGAAAAAATGAAAAACAACAAAAAAGTCAATAGGCATAAATGTATTTAAAAATGGATTTCAACAAAAAGGGTTTGTCATTACTACTGCTAAAATCAAACCCACAGCTCAAGAGCTAGATCTTAAAACGAGAAACAATATACAAAATCAATATAAAATGTATGATTCGGAAACTGGAGATATACAAAAAGGATATATAAAATTTCATTCTACTAAATCAAGTTTCTATTATGACTTATTTGATTTTAAGGTGAAAAAACGTGTGGATTTCTTAAAGTTCTATAATGACAATGAACTTATAAGTACCAAAAAATTACATATAGATATCTATTTGTTTAACAAGTAAATAATTGGAAACGTTTATTGATACCTTACAGCCATATGGGCAGACAAAATGTCAGTTTATCTTTTCATCAGTTGTGTAAATTACTTTGCAAAAACTTAGTAAGTGTGGGAAAGATTATTAACAGAGAGAAGTGACTTATTTTGGAATATAAATCTTACAACAAAATGAGTAATAATATTTTATCTATCTTGTTGAGTGATAAAAATTTCGATAATAAAATGGTAGTCTCAACAGGTAGTTACATTTTGTCTGAGTTGCCATGTATTGTTGCCTATAAAAATAATGATATCGCGGGGCTACTAACGTATAAAGTTTATGATGAGTATATTGAAATCATTTCTTTAGATAGTTTTGTAGAGAACAAGGGTATTGGTAGTCATTTGCTTGATTATGCTGAAATAATTGCCTCAGATATGAGTAAAAGAAGTATCAGTGTTATTACTACAAATGAAAATATTAAGGCACTTTATTTCTATCAAAAAAATAAATATAGAATCACAGACGTTATTTTTGATGCTGTAACAGAAGCTAGGAAAATAAAGCCGTCGATTCCTACAATTGATAAAAATGGCATTGAAATTAGAGATGAAATTGTTTTGACAAAATATTTGTAATATATAAATATACGTTGTTTTAAATCACCCTAGTTCATACCAAAAAGACTTTAACACAAACAAAAAAGGAGGAAACTTAAATTCCTCCTTGACCCTCATTTCATCTATAATTCTATTTTAACGTCTTCGTCCATTTGGGCTTCAAATTCATCTAGTAGTGCTCGTGCTTCTGCAATTGATTGTGTGTTCATCAATGCCATATTTTTCTGCAAGTTCAAGTCCTGTTTTTCTATCGGGAATATCACCGTTAATTGTTAACAATGTATTTGGTGCAATTTCGTCACGTAAATTTTTAATAGCTTCGATTAATTCCCAATGTGCATCTACTTTACTAATGCGTTTGATAAAAACTTAAATAATATTAATTCAATCATCAGTGGCATTAAATCTTTTATCATTTTTAGTTATAGTTGATAAATTTATATTTATAAGCATATATGGATATTTCATCAAAAATTTTTATTTATATAAATCCGAACTGCATACATATTTGTTTAAATAAGAGGTATTATTTTTCGGGAAATTGCTGTCTGAGTTAAAAGGATTAGTTTTATAAAATGAGTTGAATTATAGCAAAAACGATTAAAATACTGATAATCCATTTTTGTATTATGTTAGGGACTTTTTTACTTAATTTTAACCCTATTGGAGCAAATATAATACTCCCTATTATAAGGAATAAGGCGTCATATAAAGGGATATAACCTTGAATAAGTTTGATGACAAAAGCACCAATTGAAGATATAAAAGCAATTACTATACTATTAGCGACTACAGTATTCATTGGTAATTTGAATAAAACCAATAATATAGGAATAATAATGAAGGCACCACCTGCACCTACTATACCTGAAATAATACCAATGAAAAGGCCAATGATAACTAATAAATATTTATTAAATGAAGACTTTTCGGAACTAGGTTTCACTTTAATAAACATTAATGTTAATGCAAGTAAAGCAATAATGATATATACCGTATTTACAAATGTAGCATCAAATAAATTTGCTAGAAATGCACCTAACATACTCCCTATAATCATGCCGCCACCCATATAAAGAACTAATTGTGGCGAGAACTCTGTTTTTTTTCGAGCTTTTAATGAGCCACTTAATGTACTGAAAAAGACTTGGCTAGAAGTAAGACCTGATGCGATATATGCGCTATATGCAGGGGCTCCGAATAATGGTGGTAATAATAAAATAGCTGGATAAATAATGATAGCACCACCTACGCCTACTAGACCAGATATGAACCCACCGAATACCCCAATGAGTAACATGATAACTATATTAACAATATCCATTACTTACTTTTCACCAATAAGTTTACAGCTTCATTAATTAACTCTTGGGAGCTTTCTTCATCATCCGCAGCTGCTTTTACACATTCTATTAAATTCTCACTAATAATGATACCCATCAAGCGTTGGAGTGAACTCTTTGATGCACTTATTTGTGTAATGACATCTTTACAGTCTTTTCCTTCCTCCATCATTTTAATAATTCCATTTAGTTGCCCTTGTATTCTATTAATACGATTAATCATTTTTTTATCATAATTCATAGTCATACCTCCACTTTTAATTGAATAAAAATATATTAATAGATAAACACAAATGTGTCAAATACCCCTAGAGGTATTTGACAAGTTCCATCCAACTGTTTAAAATACCCCTACAGGTATTTTTAGGGAGGTTATTATGAAACAATACGGAGAAAAGTTTATCGATGAATTTAGTAAAGCAGAATTGGAAAAACTAGCCAAGCAAGGGCAATTAATTGACGTTAGAACAGAAGAGGAGTATGCATTAGGACATATCAATGGTTCCATACTTCATCCTGTTGATGAGATTGAGTCATTCAATAAAGAAAAAAATAAAACCTATTATGTAATCTGTAGAAGTGGTAACAGAAGTGCTAATGCTAGTAAATATTTAGCTAAACAAGGTTATAACGTTATAAATCTTGATGGTGGTTATAAAGCTTATGAAGAAGAAAACGATAGTTATGATACACAAGAAGAATATAAAAGTATAGAAATTAAAGCAGATCGTAAACAATTTAACTATCGTGGTCTTCAATGTCCAGGGCCAATTGTAAAAATTAGTCAAGAAATGAAGAATATTGAAGTAGGTGACCAAATTGAAGTCAAAGTCACAGACCCTGGATTCCCTAGTGACATTAAAAGTTGGGTGAAACAAACAAGGCATACTTTAGTTAAGCTTGATGAAAATAACAATGGAATTAATGCGATTATTCAAAAAGAAAAAGCAAAAGATTTAGATATAAATTATTCTGCTAAAGGTACTACAATTGTATTATTTAGTGGAGAATTAGACAAAGCTGTAGCAGCGTTGATTATTGCAAATGGTGCTAGAGCTGCTGGAAAAGATGTAACTATCTTCTTTACTTTTTGGGGGCTTAATGCATTAAAAAAAGTGCAAACAGTTAATGTTAAAAAGCAAGGTATTGCAAAAATGTTTGATTTAATGTTGCCCAAAAAGAATATACGAATGCCTCTTTCCAAAATGAATATGTTTGGTTTAGGAAATATGATGATGCGCTACGTAATGAAAAAGAAAAATGTTGATTCATTACCAACACTTATCAATCAAGCTATTGAGCAAAATATCAAATTAATCGCTTGTACGATGAGTATGGATGTCATGGGTATTCAGAAAGAAGAACTTAGAGATGAAGTTGAGTACGGTGGTGTAGGCACTTATATTGGTGCTACTGAAAATGCGAATCATAATTTATTTATCTAATTAAATCTATTAATAAAAGGAGTTGTTATCATGTTTTTTAAACAGTTTTACGATAATCATTTATCTCAAGCATCATATTTAGTGGGTTGTCAACGTACAGGAGAGGCAATAATAATAGACCCTGTTCGTGATTTATCGAAATATATAGAAGTTGCAGATTCTGAAGGTTTAACAATTACACAAGCTACAGAAACACATATTCATGCTGATTTTGCTTCAGGAATTCGTGATGTGGCTAAACGCTTAAATGCAAATATATATGTGTCTGGCGAAGGTGAAGATGCATTAGGGTATAAAAATATGCCATCAAAAACACAATTTGTTAAACATGGAGATATCATTCAAGTAGGCAATGTTAAATTAGAAGTTCTGCATACTCCAGGACACACGCCTGAAAGTATTAGCTTTTTACTCACTGATTTAGGTGGTGGTTCAAGTGTTCCGATGGGATTATTTAGTGGTGACTTTATTTTTGTTGGTGATATAGGTAGACCTGATTTATTAGAAAAATCTGTTCAAATAAAGGGTTCTACAGAAATTAGCGCGAAACAAATGTATGAGTCCGTTCAAAATATTAAAAATTTACCAGACTATGTTCAAATCTGGCCGGGTCATGGTGCTGGAAGCCCTTGTGGTAAAGCATTAGGTGCCATACCTATATCTACAATAGGTTATGAGAAAATTAATAACTGGGCATTTAATGAAATTGATGAGACTAAATTTATTGAATCATTAACATCAAATCAACCAGCACCACCGCATCATTTTGCACAAATGAAACAAGTTAATCAGTTTGGTATGAATTTATATCAATCATATGATGTTTATCCTAGTTTAGATAATAAGAGAGTAGCATTTGATCTTCGTAGCAAAGAGGCCTTTCACGGTGGCCACACAAAAGGAACAATCAATATACCATACAACAAAAACTTTATTAATCAAATTGGTTGGTACTTAGATTTTGAAAAAGATATAGATTTAATTGGAGATAAATCTACTGTTGAGAAAGCGAAACACACTTTACAATTAATTGGGTTTGATAAGGTAGCAGGCTATCGTTTGCCAAAATCAGGCATTTCAACCCAGTCCGTTCATAGCGCTGATATGACAGGTAAAGAAGAACATGTATTAGACGTACGTAATGATGAAGAGTGGAATAATGGACACTTAGATCAAGCAGTTAATATTCCGCATGGTAAATTATTAAATGAAAATATTCCTTTTAATAAAGAGGATAAAATATATGTACATTGTCAGTCAGGTGTTAGAAGTTCAATTGCAGTGGGTATATTGGAAAGCAAAGGTTTTGAAAATGTGGTGAATATTAGAGAAGGCTATCAAGATTTTCCAGAATCATTAAAATAATTTAAGGATGTGGAAAAAATGAATAAGCATTATCAAATTGTTATTATTGGTGGCGGTACAGCAGGTGTTACCGTAGCATCAAGACTATTAAGAAAAAATCAAAACTTAAAAGAGAAAATAGCAATTATAGATCCAGCAGACCATCATTACTATCAACCATTATGGACGTTGGTTGGTGCAGGGGTATCTAGTTTGAAAAGTTCTCGTAAAGATATGGAAAGTGTTATACCTGAAGGTGCTAACTGGATAAAACAGGCTGTTTCAAGTTTTCAACCTGAAAATAATAGCGTTATTTTAGGAGATAATACAGTCGTTTATTATGATTTTTTAGTAGTAGCTCCAGGATTACAGATTAATTGGTCTTCAATTAAAGGACTAAAAGAAAATATAGGTAAAAATGGTGTTTGCTCTAACTATTCACCTGACTATGTTAACGAAACTTGGAACCAAATTTCTAATTTTAAACAAGGAAATGCCATTTTTACGCATCCAAACACTCCTATAAAGTGTGGAGGTGCGCCTATGAAAATTATGTATTTAGCTGAAGATTATTTTAGGAAACATAAAATCCGTTCTAACGCTAATGTGATATATGCAACGCCAAAAGATGCTTTATTTGACGTAGGAAAATATAATAAAGAATTAGAAAGGATTGTTGAAGAAAGAAATATAACAGTCAATTATAATTATAACCTTGTTGAAATCGACGGTGACAAAAAAGTGGCTACATTCGAACATATCAAAGCATACGATAGAAAAACAATAAGTTATGATATGTTACATGTAACACCACCTATGGGTCCCTTAGATGTAGTAAAAGAAAGTACACTTTCAGATAGTGAGGGTTGGGTAGATGTTAACCCAACCACATTACAGCATAAAAGCTACTCTAATGTATTTGCACTTGGTGATGCTTCAAATGTACCTACTTCAAAAACAGGCGCAGCTATTCGTAAGCAAGCACCTATCGTCGCTAATAATTTATTGCAAGTGATGAATAATCAAATGTTAACGCATCATTATGATGGTTATACTTCATGCCCTATTGTTACTGGATATAATAGGTTAATACTTGCAGAGTTTGATTATAATAAAAATACTAAAGAAACAATGCCGTTTAATCAGGCCAAAGAACGTAGAAGTATGTATATATTTAAGAAAGATTTATTACCTAAAATGTATTGGTACGGCATGCTAAAAGGATTAATATAATAAAGTACAGAAAACAATAAATTTTTAATGAAAAATCTTTTACTATAAAAGATTAAGTATTTAAATGACGTGTCAGTGTTGTGTTTATATGTCGTGAATTTTTAGCTCTAAATAGTATAAGATTGAAAAAGTTGTTACTGTTTTAAATGATCACGATGAAGTCATTCAATAAGAATGATTATGAAAATAGAAACAGCAGTAAGATATTTTCTAATTGAAAATCATCTCACTGCTGTTTTTTAAAGGTTTATACCTCATCCTCTAAATTATTTAAAAATAATTAATGGTATTTGAGCACGTTTAGCGACTTTATGACTGACATTACCAATTTCCATTTCTTGCCAGATATTCAAACCACGTGTACTCAAAATGATAGCTTGGTATGTACCTCCAATAGTAATTTCAATAACTTTGTCTGTTGAACACTAAGAGCAATTTTAATTTCATAATGTGTTGTAAACATTTTTTTTGATTGGAGTTTTTTTCTGAGTTAAACGATATCCTGATGTATTTTTAATTTTGCACCATTTCCAAAAGGATAAGTGACATAAGTAAAAAGGCATCATCGGGAGTTATCCTATCAGGAAAACCAAGATAATACCTAAGTAGAAAGTGTTCAATCCGTGTTAAATTGGGAAATATCATCCATAAACTTTATTACTCATACTATAATTCAATTTTAACGTCTTCGTCCATTTGGGCTTCAAATTCATCTAGAAGTGCTCTTGCTTCTGCAATTGATTGTGTGTTCATCAATTGATGGCGAAGTTCGCTAGCGCCTCTTATGCCACGCACATAGATTTTAAAGAATCTACGCAAGCTCTTGAATTGTCGTATTTCATCTTTCTCATATTTGTTAAACAATGATAGATGCAATCTCAACAGATCTAATAGTTCTTTGCTTGTGTGTTCACGTGGTTCTTTTTCAAAAGCGAATGGATTGTGGAAAATGCCTCTACCAATCATGACGCCATCAATGCCATATTTTTCTGCCAGTTCAAGTCCTGTTTTTCTATCGGGAATATCACCGTTAATTGTTAACAATGTATTTGGTGCAATTTCGTCACGTAAATTTTTAATAGCTTCGATTAATTCCCAATGTGCATCTACTTTACTCATTTCTTTACGTGTACGAAGATGAATAGATAAATTGGCAATGTCTTGTTCGAAGACGTGCTTCAACCAATCTTTCCATTCATCGATTTCATAGTAGCCAAGGCGTGTTTTAACACTTACCGGAAGCCCACCTGCTTTAGTCGCTTGAATAATTTCGGCAGCAACGTCAGGTCTTAAGATTAAGCCGGAACCCTTACCCTTTTTAGCAACATTTGCTACAGGACATCCCATATTTAAGTCTATGCCTTTAAAGCCCATTTTAGCTAATTGAATACTCGTTTCACGGAACTGTTCTGGCTTATCTCCCCATATATGAGCGACCATCGGCTGTTCATCTTCACTAAAAGTTAAGCGTCCGCGCACACTATGTATGCCTTCAGGGTGGCAAAAGCTTTCAGTATTTGTAAATTCAGTGAAAAACACATCCGGTCTAGCTGCTTCACTTACAACGTGTCGAAAGACGATATCTGTAACGTCTTCCATTGGCGCCAAAATAAAAAATGGACGTGGTAATTCACTCCAAAAATTTTCTTTCATAATATATTTATACCCTCTTTATAATTAGTATCTCGATTTTTTATGCATGATGATATTACCACAAAAGCCTAACTTATACAAAAGGAATTTCAATAGATGCAACCATTTGAAAGGGAAGTCTAAGAGTAGTCTAAAATAAATGTTGTGGTAAGTTGATCAATACAAAGATCAAGGATTATAGTATTAAATTGTTCATTATTAATGATACACTACTTATGAATATGATTCAGAATTTTCTTTGGCTACTTTTACAGTAAAGCGATTTTTTAGTTATCTTATAACAAAGACAAATTTATAAAGGTGATATTATGGAAGGTTTAAAGCATTCTTTAAAAAGTTTAGGTTGGTGGGATTTATTTTTTGCGATACCTATTTTTCTGCTATTCGCATACCTTCCAAACTATAATTTTATAACTATATTTCTTAACATTGTTATCATTATTTTCTTTTCCATAGGTTTGATTTTAACTACGCATATAATTATAGATAAAATTAAGAGCAACACGAAATGAATCATTAATACGAATGTGATTAAACATAAAACTGAAGGAGCGATTACAATGGCGACTAAGAAAGATGTACATGATTTATTTTTAAATCATGTGAATTCAAACGCGGTTAAGACAAGAAAGATGATGGGAGAATATATTATTTATTATGATGGCGTGGTTATAGGTGGTTTGTATGATAATAGATTATTGGTCAAGGCGACTAAAAGTGCCCAGCAGAAATTGCAAGATAATACATTAGTTTCGCCATATCCAGGTTCTAAAGAAATGATATTAATTCTAGACTTTACCGAAGCAACAAATCTCACTGATTTATTTAAGACCATAAAAAATGATTTGAAAAAGTGAAGTAGTGAAGTGTGGGTGCAGAGAGAACTAAGCCCATCGATAAATGGTCGCTTGTTAAAGAAGAGTGACGGTCACTCTTCTTTATGTGCATATTTTATTTTGTCTGTTTTGTTAACAAGCAGCAGTGTAACAAATATGAGTAAGGATAAAATGAGTATAATATAGAAACCGAATTTATCATTAATTTCATTAATCCATCTTCCTAAAAATGGAGCAATGAAACTTTGCAGTAACAATGAAATTGACGTCCATATCGTAAATGAGCGACCGACATATTTATCTGAAACAGTGTTCATTATAGCTGTATTCATATAAATTCTGATTGATGAAATTGAGTAGCCTAGTATAAATGATCCTATGAATAAGTAAAATGCTGAGTTTATCCAAATAAATAGTGCTGAATTTATGACTAATATGAAATATAACAAAAATATCAATACTTTAGTTGAGATTTTCTTCGAAAGAATAGCTGAAATTAAACCTGCACATAATCCTCCAATGCCATATAACATATCTGAAAAACCAAATTGTACAGACGAAAGTTTTAAAACATTATAAACATATCCTGGTAATGATATGTTAAAGATCATTGTAAACACCATTGGTATGATTGAAATAACTCCAAAAATAAATATCATCATGTTGTCTTTTAAAAATTTCCATCCTAATAAATATTCTTGCAATAAGCTATTTGTTGATTCTTCCTCTGAATGAGTTGGTTTATCTACATGCAATCTAAATAACATAAAAATGCTGATTAGAAACATCATTATAGTCATCGCTATAATTAGAGTGAATCCATTTATTTTATATAATATTCCTGATAATCCACCTGCAATAAACATACCTGTTTGCAAACTAATCTCTAATAGAGAATTTGCATCTGTATATTGATCTGGTTTTAATATCTGTTTAACTAAACTTCTAGATGTTGCCATATACGTAGTCCAACCTATCCCATTAACAATCGCAAATCCAATCACTAAATAGGTCTCAAATCCTATCATTACGAGTGCTATGACAATGAGTAAATATAATATTACCTGAAGAAGATAGGTGATTAAAATAATATTTCGTCTATTATATTTATCGGCTAGTCCACCTATTATAGGAGAAGCTAAGAAACCGGATAATACATTTAAAGCTAACATAATACCTAATAGTTGGGAGTCGTTAGTTTTGTCGATTAAATACCAATTAGCCCCAACTGTACTAATTCCAACTCCGAATGCTGAAATTATTTCTGCTAAAAAGAACAATCTGAAGTTTTTAATTTTCAACAAATCAGTCATAAATATCACCTTTTTTCAATGCAAGATTTATATTTGCGAGCTCTTCTATAAATTGAGAGTCGTTTAAAATATCGAATGGTTTATTGCCTTCGCCGATCAAAAATCTATAGTTAGTAATATTCATAAACTCAAATATTAATTTGAATTGGTTGACTAAAGGTTGTGCTTTGGTATGCGGATTGTCGCCACCTATGATTAAAATCAAATACTTTTTTTGTGACATGATTTCTTTGAAGTTGTCTATTTGCGTATCTCGCAATGACTCGGTCCATCTATCAATGAAGAGTTTTAAAGACGCACTCATGGAGTACCAATAGAGTGGTGTTGAAAAAATAATAATATCTGATTCTAAAACTTTGATTAAAATTTGTTCGTAATCATCATTATGAAAGTTGGCACCTTTGCTATGACGATTATCTGTAACCTTTTCAATGTTGCTTTGATATAAATTCACAAAGTTGACTTTTAAATTCTTCAATAGATTCTCTACTGCGATAGCTGAATTGCCATCTTTTCTACTACTTCCAAATAAACAAGTAATCATAGTCATAACTCCTTTCGATTTACCTTTATAATAATATTTAATATATTATTATTAAATCAGAATTCTTAGAATTCAGGATTCGATAAAAGGGAACCCTAAAGGAGGTACTACTTTGAACTTAAACATTTTAAAATCATTTTTAGTAACTAGTGAAACAAAGAACCTTACTAAAGCATCAGAGTTACTTAACTATTCACAGTCAACTGTATCTACACATATTGAAAAATTAGAAAGGCAATTAGATGTTAAATTATTTTATAGAAAAAAATATGGTATGGAACTAACGGAAGAAGGCTTAGCATACGTTAAATACGCTAAAGTGATTTTAGATAGTAATAGCGAATACGAGAGAGAAATAAAAGGACTTTACAATAAGAAGGTAAATATAAGTATTAACATGCAAGAAAGTCAGTATTTGTATCGCTACTATAATAAGATTAGTGAATGGTTAGCTGAACACCCATATGTAAACTTGAAGTTTAAATCCGCACATTCTAATTTCTATATTAAAGAAGAAATTGCTAATTTCAAATCGGATATTAGCCTTATCACAGACGAAAAGATTATTAATAGTAACTTAACTGCTATTCCTATAACTGAAGAACGTTTAATATTTGTTACTAACAAAGAGATGAAAGATTTCAAATTAAACGATATTCAAAACCATACATTACTTGTTACTGAAAAAGGGTGTAGTTACAGAGAACAGTTAGAAATGATTTTATATAAATATAGCTTTTCAACAAAACAAATGATTGAATTTCTAGGAATTGAGTCATTAAAAAAACACTTGAAAAATTCAGGTGGGATTGCGCTATTGCCGGAATTTATTGTTGCAGATGAATTAGAAAATAAAAGTTTGTTTCAAATAGACGTAGATGTCGATATTCCGAATTTAGAAACAACATTGATAATTAATCCTGAATCGAATAAGCAAGTACTTGAATCTTTTGTAAAAGATGTTTTTTTATAATTATTGGTGAAAACGTGTAGTTATGGTGAAACTCAAAGATAATAATTTAAATGAGATGTTAATGAAAAAGTAATTCAATATAAAAACAGGTGATTTATATCTTTAATAAGGATTATTTCTAGTTGAAATTTCAAATTGCGGGCATTCATTTTCAAAATAGTAAAGAATTTAATAGATGAAAACCTTTGAATCATACTAGTTAGTATGGATTGATTAATATTTTAACCTGCTAAATGAGTAGCTTATGTATTTTAAATAGCTGTCATCTAGCAGGTTCTTTATTATTAATAAGTTCAGATAAATTATTTTAGTCTGTTTTCTAATGTTGATAATAATAACTTTAAATCTGTACTTTCATTGTGAGATATATAGTACATCATAAATTTTTATATTTGGATTGAGACTCTTTGGAAGATTTTCAATAAATGAATATTTCACAAACTTCCACTTATCAGGATTATAAATTATAATTTCTGCAACTGCATTATCGAAGATTCTAAACAATTTTTTGATTTCTATTTCTTTTAGAGATAAAGTAGGGAAAATGTCGATATATTCTTCAAGCGCATAAAGACTATGTTTAACAGAATCGGTTATGTTCATTGAATATATCACACCAATATTTATATTTTGCCATCCAAAAGAAGAAATAACATTATCATAAAATCCATTGAATATAAATTCAGTCATCCCCTCTGAACTTCTCCATAAATATAATGGTGAATAAGTATTTGTAATGCAATTAGTAGTTGTTTGACTTATTAAATAAGCTTTTATAATTAAATTTTTAAATCCATCAGTCTTATAACCATTTAATCGAACTCTATCTCTAATTATTTCCATATTGTAATCACTAGGCAACTTAACATGATATTGCATTGCATGCATTTAGCATACCCCCTTTTATAAAAAGGATAGCAATAATAAGTAAAATCTCATATTATCCAATTGTGATATAGTTATCATAAAAAGTGATAGGTGATTAAATTGAACTTTAATGATTTGGAAATTTTTATAACTGTATGTGAAGAAGCATCTATCAATAAAGCTGCAATTAAACTTAGATATGCACAATCTAATATATCTCAAAGAATTAGCAAGCTTGAAAATGAATTAGGTGTAGTTTTGCTTTTTAGAAATCAAAAAGGTGCTAAGGCAACTAAAGCAGGCGAAGAATTCTTAGCGTATAGCAAAAAAGTATTAAGAGATACAGAGACTATAAAAAATAAAATGAAAAATAATACTATGTCTATTTTATGCTCAGAACTGTTATTTAATTATTTATCTGAGAGCGAAGAAATTATGATGTCGAATAACTCAATTAATTTTATTTCTAGTGGAAATATTAGAAAAGCTATAGAAAAAAATAATTATGATAAGGTTATTTCATTCATAAAAATTAACGACTCAAATTATAGACTTAGTAATGTTGATACTATGAAAGTAACGCTTTACAGTAATGGAAGTAATTATGATAAAGAGGCTTTACTAATAAATAAAGATGAGTTTTGTCCTTTAAGGAAAATAACTTTAGATAATAAGCTTGATTCACAACGGGTAATGGAAATTGATTCATTGGCAGCAATAATAAACTTAGTTAAACAAGGAAAAGGAAAGGCTTTATTACCTATGACTTTTGAGAATAAAAGAGATATAGTACAGGACATTTCTAAGATATTTGAAGTTAACTACTATACTTATAATCATATTATGCATCATTAATTGAAAGTTGATTGAGTTTAAATTACAGGAACGATTTTAAAAGTCTAGTAGTTAGAATGAGCGATGTGACAGAAAAGAAATTATGCCTTTTATTTTGTAAATTCGTTGTTTTAAAGTAAAGGTCCTTGTAGTATAGGAAAAAGTGGATGACTTCTCCGCCTTTACCACCCTTTCAAGCATAATGATAACTGCTAAATATTGATTATAGCACCATTGCAAAACTAATCATTAATTGTCATATTCAACTATTTTGAAAAGTATCAATTTCACATTATCAAATTATTGAGTATCTCAATTTATTGTTATACACAAACAGTATTTTTGTTATCATAGAGTTAATAAATATAATAAATTAAACAAGTAACTTTACAAAAATTAGAATGATTCAATTCAATCATAATTGTTTGAAAATAGAGGTGAGCAGGTGAACGATATGTTAATTAGTCTTGTAATCCCAGTTTTTGCTTTGTTAGTTATTGGTGGTATTATTTGGATGATTATAGAAGGTATAGTACATATTTCAAAAAAGAATAAAGCAATTGATAACTTTTTTAACCAAGTTAATAAAGTAAGTGAGACATATAAATTCGCTACTACTTTTTTATTTCTAATCTTGGCTACGGCGGGTATTTCTCAATTTTATCTATATTATATAGTATCAGCGTTACTTTTTTGGCTTGTCATACTTACCTTTGGTATTGCAGGTATCATTTTTTTAATGCCATATGGATTATGTTTTCTACCGTTTTATAAGCAAAAAAAGAAAAAACAGACATTTAAAAAATACATGGTTTACACTACGATTGGTTTGTCAATTTGTCTAGGCTTATCTCTAGTTTTGGTTCACACTACGAAAATTTATATGGACGAAGGTGGCGTAAGATACTATTACGGTAGTTTTGTAATGAAACAAGCGGGCGGTTATGCTTATTTAGCTTTAGCAGTACTTTCAACGTTGTTAATTGTTGCGAAAAAAGCTACAAATAAAAATAAAGAAATCGAAACCGTCGACAATACAAATATAATGGAAAGATAATTAAGGGAGTGCTCATTCAGGAGTGCTCTTTTTTGATGTTCAAATTTAGTTGGAAATGAAGGCATAGAAGAAATTTTTATAGTCATTTATTGGATAATGAATTATGGTCATATCGATTAATTTTATTAGTGAGGATTTTACAAACATTTGTTGAATAAATATGGTAATGATAATATATGAATATTTTTGAAAAAACACTAATATGATTAAATTATTTGTTAAAATGGCATTAAGTAAAAAACAAACAGGGAACAAGGTGGGATTTCATGAGTCAATTGCTAAATAATACGTTATCGGCTTGGTTGTTAATTGAATCTTTAAGTCCAGGAGAAGTAAATTTTACAGCGGAAGATATACTCTCAGCTGAACATTTTAAAAATGGTGCAAAGCAAGCACAACTTCAAAGTTTTGATGAATATTTTGAAATATGGAATGCTGAACGCTTTATTATATCAGAAGAAAAATCAGAGACTGGGGAACTTATATTTAAATTTTATAGACATTGCTTCCGCTATAATGAAATTAATTTGAAAATTCAGGATATTTTTGATGATTATTCTGAGATTCATAATCCAAATGGGACACACTGTTATGGTTACACATTTAACACAGATAAACACGGCAAAGTGATAGTTGATTCTATACATATTCCGATGATTATGAGTGCATTAAAAGAAATTGAAAAGAACAAAAATGCCAATATAGAAGAAAAATTTAATGATTCTGTTGAAAAATTTGTTCAAAAAGTAAAAGAAATTTTAGCAGATGAACCAATTAATGAATTTAAATTGAAGAAGATGGACAAAGCTTATGATGAGTACTTTTCTGTATTAAATTCAAAGAAAGATGGATTATTTGGACATTATGTAGCAATAGAATATGTGAAAGATAGTGATTTACCACAGCCGGAATTTAACAGCTTCTTCATAAGTGATATTGAGAAAGCAAGAAAATCTCCCAACCAAACTTTAATTGATTACATTGAAGGTGTAGAAGAAAGTCAGCGCATAGAAGTAGATGAAAATAAAGAAATGTTTGACAAATTTTTACATCCTTCACGTTTGCCTGATGGACGATGGCCATCACAGACTGAGTTTAGATTGTCTTTAATGCAACAACTTGCTGTAAACCAAATTACGAGTGGTAATGAAAGAATAAGTTCAGTTAATGGGCCACCAGGTACAGGTAAGACTACTTTATTAAAAGATATATTTGCTCATCTAGTAGTTGAAAGAGGTAAAGAGTTAGCTAAACTAAATAATCCTAAAGATGCATTTGTCAAAACAAAAATTCATGAAACGGATGATAAATACGTATACTTACTAAAGGAATCTATTGCCAAATATAAGATGGTAGTCGCATCTAGTAATAATGGAGCTGTTGAAAATATATCTAAAGATTTACCGAAAATTGAAGAAATTATAAGAAATCCCGAAAAATGTAAATTCCCTAAATATGAACAGAATTATGCAAATTTAGCACATGAATTAAAAGATTTTGCTGAAATAGCTGAAGATTTGATTGGTGAAAGTGCCTGGGGCTTATTTTCTGGAGTTTTTGGTAAAAGTACTAATATTAACCAAGTATTGAGTCATATGTTAAAACAAGATGCGAATGATATTGGCTTTGCTAAATTACTACAAAATGAGAATAATCGTATGAGTTATAACGAGTTAATGAGTGAATGGCAATCACATCAACGTGCATTTTTAGAAGAGTTGAGGCATGTTGAAATGTTAAAAGAAGAATCTATTAGAGCATATGATGTTTATAAAAATTGTGAGTCTTTCTCTAAGATTGAACAGGTTATTAATAGTGAAAAAACAAGTATTGAAGAACAGGTATATCATTTAGATAATGAAACGTTACGAGACAATAAAGAAATAGAAGATTTGGATAATCGAATTAATTATATTGTTAAGCAAATAGAAACTTTAAATGAGTTAATTAAATCCATCAAAGAAAGCAACAAAGGTTTTATTAACAAACTGAAAGCGATGTTTAATTCAGAAGAAGATGAAAGCTATAAAGATCATAATAAAGAGAAGCAACAATTATTAACACAACAGTTAGAGTTAGAGAAATGTAAAAAAAACAAACATGAAGACCTTGTTAGCAAACTAAAAGAAAAAGAGAAATTAATTAAACAATTAACTAAAGTACAGTTGCAATTAGACGAGTTAAATTCACAGTTACAAGAGTTAGAAGCATATCGTATTGAGTCAAAAATTACAATTCCAGAAAAAGATTTTTGGAGTGACAACAATTATGATGAGCGCCAAGTTACTAATCTGTGGACGAGTGACGAACTTCAATACAGACGTGCCATGCTCTTTTTAAGAGCAATGATATTGCATAAATTATTATTGATTGCTAATAATACAACTATTTATTATGCGATTAATGATTTTAAAGATAGAAGGAAATTAATTGATGCAAATCCAGATAAAGTACACAACGCATGGAATGTGATGCATTTAATATTTCCAGTAGTTAGTACGACGTTTGCAAGCTTTAAATCTATGTATGGGGGCATACCAAAAGATTTCATAGACTACTTATTTATTGATGAAGCAGGACAAGCAATACCTCAAGCAGCTGTGGGAGCATTATATCGTTCAAAAAAAGTTGTAGCTGTAGGTGATCCGATTCAAATAGAACCGGTTGTGACTTTAGAAAGTCATTTAATTGATAACATTCGTAAAAATTATCATGTTCCGGAATATCTAGTTTCTAAAGAAGCTTCTGTGCAGTCTGTTGCAGACAACGCCAATCAATATGGTTTTTGGAAATCTGATGCTACTGATAGTAATCAAAAAACCTGGATAGGCATACCTTTATGGGTGCACAGACGATGTTTAAAACCTATGTTCACGATAGCTAACCAAATCGCTTATAATAATAAAATGGTGTTGCCAAGTAATATTACAAAAGTAGGTAAAACAGGTTGGTATGACGTTAAAGGAAACGCAGTTCAAAAACAATTTGTGAAAGAGCATGGTGAAAAAGTAGTGGGATTATTAGCTGATGATTGGATTGAAGCAATTAAGGAAGGTAAAAATGAACCGAGCTCATTTGTAATATCGCCTTTTTCAGCAGTACAGCAACAGATTAAACGTATGTTAAAGCAACAACTACCGACTAGAATTGATATTGAACGTACAAAAATTAATCAATGGGTCGATAAATCCATTGGTACTGTTCATACTTTTCAAGGTAAAGAGGCTCAGAAGGTGTATTTTGTAATAGGTACTGATAATACCCAAGATGGTGCTGTGAACTGGTCATGCGAAAAACCAAACTTGTTAAACGTTGCAGTGACAAGAGCTAAGAAAGAGTTTTATGTAATTGGCGACATGCAAAGAATACAGATGAAACCATTTTATGAGACGATTTTTAAAGAAAGAAATGTAAAATAACATACAAAAAAGTATATAGAGGAAGTTATACATTTTAAAAGGAGCAAAATTGAATAATGGAGAAATTTAACAACTGGATATTAAATGCAATAAGTGGATCTCAAACAGACAAGAATGAAACAACTGAAGAATTAAAAGGGGCAAAATTTATCATTTTATATGCATATTCAATGCTCGTTTTGCTTGCGTTAGTAATTTCTAACATATTCATTCACATTTTGGAGCCTAAACTATCAATCACCACTCAAATCATCATCGTTTTGATTTTAATTGAAGCACTAATTGGACTGCGTTTCTTGAAAGCGTACGATGTTAAGCGTGGCAAAGATAAAGAAAATAAGAAAAATAGTAAGGATTTCGTTAAACTAAAATCAATTTTAGTAGCAATTTTATTTACATCATTGGCGCTGACAGCAGGTACTGTAGCTGATATATACGGTTTCACTGACTTAGGAAATACTAGAAGTGATTTAATCGTTTGGAGCATAGGTGGTATTATATTTGGCCTCGTATGTTACACAATGGAAGATAAAAGATAACGATAAGGAGCTGGCGATTATAAAGCTAGCTCCTTTTTTAACTTATATATGTAAAGAACTATCCTAAGGGTTTTTAATCATATGTCAATAATTTCTATAATACATTATTAAAACATCAATTAAATAAGTTTTAAAATTTTACACATATTTTTATTTAAAAAAGATGTATAATTAATGTATTAAATATAGAAAGAAGTTGATATTATGAAAAAGTGTATTAAGACTTTGTTTTTAAGTATCATTTTAGTAGTGATGAGTGGTTGGTATCATTCAGCACATGCGTCAGATTCGTTGAGTAAAAGTCCAGAAAATTGGATGAGTAAACTTGATGATGGAAAACATTTAACTGAGATTAATATACCGGGTTCACATGATAGTGGCTCATTCACTTTAAAGGATCCAGTAAAATCAGTTTGGGCAAAGACTCAAGATAAAGATTACCTTACCCAAATGAAGTCGGGAGTCAGGTTTTTTGATATTAGAGGTAGAGCAAGTGCTGATAATATGATTTCAGTTCATCACGGCATGGTTTATTTGCATCATGAATTAGGAAAATTTCTCGATGATGCTAAATATTACTTGAGTGCTTATCCAAACGAAACAATTGTGATGTCTATGAAAAAGGACTACGATAGCGATTCTAAAGTTACGAAGACATTTGAAGAAATTTTTAGAGAATATTATTATAATAACCCGCAATATCAGAATCTTTTTTACACAGGAAGTAATGCGAATCCTACTTTAAAAGAAACGAAAGGTAAAATTGTCCTATTCAATAGAATGGGGGGTACGTACATAAAAAGTGGTTATGGTGCTGACACGTCAGGTATTCAATGGGCAGACAATGCGACATTTGAAACGAAAATTAATAATGGTAGCTTAAATTTAAAAGTACAAGATGAGTATAAAGATTACTATGATAAAAAAGTTGAAGCTGTTAAAAATTTATTGGCTAAAGCTAAAACGGATAGTAACAAAGACAATGTATATTTGAATTTCTTGAGTGTAGCGTCTGGAGGCAGCGCATTTAATAGTACTTATAACTATACATCACATATAAATCCTGAAATTGCAAAAACGATTAAAGCAAATGGGAAAGCTAGAACGGGTTGGCTGATTGTTGACTATGCAGGATATACGTGGCCTGGATATGATGATATCGTAAGTGAAATTATAGATAGTAATAAATAAGGATTCAATAATGATATTAAGACGAGTATGAAAATAGTTAGATTCTAATTATTTTCACTACTCGTTTTTATTTTGAAAATAAGTAATAATTCAACAATATTATAAATTGAACAGATTGTTTGTGAAATTTTTGATAATATTAAAGTGAAAAAGTGTTATAAATTGATAAATATATGTAATTAACAAAAACAAATCATTTTAAAAAGAAGAGAGTTGTAAGATGATGAAACGATTAAACAAATTAGTGTTAGGCATTATTTTTCTGTTTTTAGTCATTAGTATCACTGCTGGTTGTGGCATAGGTAAAGAAGCGGAAGTTAAGAAAAGCTTTGAAAAAACATTGAGTATGTACCCTATTAAAAATCTAGAGGATTTATACGATAAGGAAGGCTATCGTGATGATCAGTTTGATAAAAATGATAAAGGTACATGGATTATAAATTCTGAAATGGTTATTCAACCTAATAATGAAGATATGGTAGCTAAAGGCATGGTTCTATATATGAATAGAAATACCAAAACAACAAATGGTTACTACTATGTCGATGTGACTAAGGACGAGGATGAAGGAAAACCGCACGACAATGAAAAAAGATATCCGGTTAAAATGGTCGATAATAAAATCATTCCAACAAAAGAAATTAAAGATGAAAAAATAAAAAAAGAAATCGAAAACTTTAAGTTCTTTGTTCAATATGGCGACTTTAAAAATTTGAAAAATTATAAAGACGGAGATATTTCATATAATCCAGAGGTGCCGAGTTATTCGGCTAAATATCAATTAACTAATGATGATTATAATGTAAAACAATTACGCAAAAGATATGATATACCGACGAGTAAAGCTCCAAAGTTATTGTTAAAAGGTTCAGGGAATTTAAAAGGCTCATCAGTTGGATATAAAGATATTGAATTTACGTTTGTAGAGAAAAAAGAAGAAAATATATACTTTAGTGATAGCTTAGATTATAAAAAAAGCGGAGATGTATAATCATGGCTCAATCAGAATATGAAATCAATCCCGGAAAAAGAGAGTGATGAAATGATAAAACGTGTAAATAAATTAGTGCTTGGTATTAGTCTTCTGTTTTTAGTCATTAGTATCACTGCTGGTTGTGGCATGGGTAAAGAAGCGGAAATAAAGAAAAGTTTTGAAAAAACATTGAGTATGTATCCGATTAAAAATCTAGAGGATTTATACGATAAAGAAGGATATCGTGATGATCAATTTGATAAAAATGATAAGGGAACATGGATTGTAAATTCTCAAATGGCAATTCAAAATAAAGGAGAAGCTCTAAAAATAAAAGGCATGCTTTTGAAGATAGATAGAAATACAAGAAGTGCAAAAGGATTTTACTATACTAATGAAATAAAGACGGAGAAATACGAAGTAGCTCAGGATAATCAAAAAAAATATCCAGTTAAAATGATTAATAATAAATTCATTTCTACTGAGGAAGTTAAAGAAGAAAACATAAAAAAAGAAATCGAAAACTTTAAGTTTTTTGCGCAATATAGCAATTTTAAAGATTTAATGAATTATAAAGATGGAGATATATCATATAATCCAGAGGTGCCGAGTTATTCAGCTCAATATCAATTAACTAATGATGATTATAATGTAAAACAATTACGTAAAAGATATGACATACCAACAAATAAAGCGCCGAAGCTGTTGTTGAAAGGTACAGGGAATTTAAAAGGTTCATCAGTTGGATATAAAAAAATTGAATTTACTTTTTTAGAGAATAAAAATGAAAATATTTACTTTACTGATAGTCTACATCTTAAACCGAGCGAGGATAAATAAACGTGACCAATAAAGAGTATGAAATCGAACCCGGAAAAATAACAAGTAATTTTGTAGAAACTAGCGCAACATCAAATATATGAGAATAGTCAAATTATAAGTAATTAACAACGTATGTTATTTCAAAATAGGTATTAACCTAAATAAATAACAATATTTTAAATTTAATAGATTGCTTGTATAATTTTTGATAATATTAAAGTGAAATGTGTTATAAAACGTTGAAAATATGTAATTCACAAAAGCAAATCATATAAAAAGAAGAGAGTTGTGATACGGTGAAGCGTTTAAAAAAAATAGTTTTATGTATTAGTTTTCTATTTTTAACAATTTTTATTGGGGGTTGTGGCATGGGTAAAGAAGCGGAAATTAAAAAAAGTTTTGAAAAAACGTTGAGTATGTATCCGATTAAAAATCTAGAAGATTTATACGATAAAGAAGGATATCGTGATGATCAATTTGATAAAAAAGATAAAGGCACATGGATTATTAATTCTGAAATGGCGACTCAAAATAAGGGAGAAGCTTTGAAAATTAAAGGTATGGTCTTATACATGAATAGAAATACAAAAACAACAAAAGGATATTATTATGTAAATGCAATAAAGAATGATAAAGACGGAAGACCCCAAGAGAATGAAAAAAGGTACCCAGTTAAAATGATTGATAATAAAGTTATTCCAACAAAAGAAATTAAAGATGAAAACATAAAAACAGAAATCAAAAACTTTAAGTTCTTTGTTCAATATGGCAACTTTAAAGATTTGAAAAATTATAAAGACGGAGATATTTCATATAATCCAGAAGCCCCGATTTATTCAGCGAAATATCAACTAACTAATGATGATTATAATGTAAAACAATTACGTGAAAGATATGATATACCGACGAATAAAGCGCCAAAGTTATTGTTAAAAGGGTCAGGGAACTTAAAAGGTTCATCAGTTGGATATAAAAATATAGAATTTACTTTTGTAGAGGAAAAAGGTAAAAATATATACTTTAGTGATAGCTTAGATTATAAAAAAAGTGGAGAAGTATAATTATGGCTAAAGCAGAATATGAAATTGATCCTGGAAAAATAACAAGTAATTCGGAAGAAACTAGCGCAATATCTAATATTAGTTATGAAATAGAAAATGCAAATGATAATAATTTAGATAATGAAAAAATTAGAGGGCAAATTACTAAATTAAAAAAGGGTGGGAATTTTCCTAAAAACTTAGACTACATAGATAGTTATACAGACCCCAGTACGGGGACCACGGCAACGGCATTTTTAAATAAAGATACAGGTAAAGTTACTGTTGGAATGGCTGGTACAAACTTTCACGGCGATCAACTTAAAAGAGTAGCACTTAGTTCGATGTCTCCGTTATTATTCCCACCCTCTAAGCAAGATATGAAAGATGTACGAGGCACTATGAAGGATGGTGTAGCGGATTTAGCCATTGGAGTAGGAATGGTCAATTATAAAGGAAAACATTTTGCAAATACACAGCAGTTTATTGAGAATTTACAAAAAAAGTACGAAATTGATACCGTTACTGGTCATTCTTTAGGAGGGAGAGATGCTATCTTTCTTGGGCTTCGTTATAACATCAAAAATGTTGTGGCATACAATCCTGCTCCGTTAGAAGTAAAAAGCATTCGTAATAAATTTGGTGGTCAATTGTTTAGAAATACGACATTTCCAGATGAAAAATATTTAAAAGAGTTAATGGATAATTATGATGGAGATATTACTAAGGTTATAACTCAAAAGGATGGATTAGACTATTTAGTGAAGCGTACAGATCATTTAACTTGTGGTGATGTGTTACGTATAAACAATGGTCAGGGCCATGCGATGGAGAATTTTTTAGGAGAAAAAGAACAACGTGAAATAATCGAAGAACTAATGTTAGTAAAAGGATATCGCGATGCAAATGACAAAGCATTTAAGGCTTTGAAAAAAAATACTGAGAAAAAACTCGGTAAAATAGATGAAATCAAATCGAAGTTACTGCAAACGAACGGTGGCGCCCTCTCGTCTTCTCAACAAAAATTGCTTGAAACTTTAGTGGCATTTTCGGTAGCTGAAGGACTAAGTAAAATGGTTGACCAAGAACTTCAGCAGTTGAAAAATATGTTCAATCTTATGGATGAGAAATTTGAAGCAAATTGGAAAGACGCACAAGAAGCTAGTGATATTGTAGGTAAACATCTTTCATACCCAGAAAAGGTAAGTGCATTAGATAACGGTGGTGTCAATGAAAGTAAACTTGCTACCGAACCACATAATGAAATAAAAGACAAACTAAATAAAATTACGGACTTATCTAAGAAATATAATTCGTATTTACAGCAAATCGAAAAAAGTATTAATGAAATAGTTGCTAAGGATCAACAATTGGCAGGGCAAATAGGTGATTTAATATGATGTTTGAAGAATACAAGAAAATAGATGATCTTGAAAATGCATATGAAATAGAGTTGAAACGTATTGAAAGGGAGATACAAAATCTTAGTGATTTAAAATATCACCTTAGAAGAGAAAATGAACAAAGTTATGATGCATTTTTGTATTTAAAGAATAAAATGAACTATAGTGAAGAGTCAAATGCTAAGGTGAGACGACTAGTTGAAGAATTTGATTATGAAGCAGATACTTATATTAGACAAAAAGAGTTAAAGTTAGAAGATTATAAAGAAGAAATAAGAAGAGAATATATACAGCAATCTGAAAAAATAATGGAGGCGAAGTAGCTTATGGGAATCCCTGATCCGTTATCTAATCCTATGTCTGACCCTTTACTAGGAGATAGTTGGATGGTAGGTGATTTGAAAAAAAGACAGGAAAAAAAACTAATCACAACAGTCATCGCACCTGAACATGATGAAAAGCATCGTGAAAATAAAAGTAAAATGAAAAAATCTGAAAAGCAATTGATCAATCAGTTAATTAATCATGGCCATACATTTAAGAGTGATTTTAAAAATGTAGCTAAAGGTGATTGGGTTAATAAAGCCATGCAAGACTTAGATAAATTAGGCAATGAGCTTAAAAAAATAATGAATTAGTTGAATTGTCACATACTTTTTCAAACCAACAACGAACTAAAAAATCCATATAAATATGATTAAAAGAAGTCATAACCATTCGTAAAGGATGGTTATTTTTAATAGTAAACAAAATTGCTGCTAACCTACATCTTGAACCAAGTGAGGATAAATAACCTCCTGCCTCCCACACGATTCAACACGAATTTCAAATATATTGCTGTAAAATAATGTAAAATAAACGTATTCATATTACTGAATTGAGGGATAGTATGCAACGTGATTATTTAATTCGAGTAGAAACTGAAAGCATGCCAGATTTCAAAAGGCTCAATGGTTTAATGATTGGTTTTGTTATTAAAGGTGAGGCACATATTTATGATGAAAATAACATGACGCAATGCAACAGTGGCGACATTTTCATCATTAACCACCGTGACTTGTATCGATTTCAACTTCAACAAGATGGCATCATATGTTATATCCAATTCCAAATGAAATATTTGGCAGACAAGTTTGATGATGCGCATTGTCTATATTTTCACTTAACAGATGCGACCACAACCAAGAATATACATCAACTGAGAAATATAATGGCAAGACTGGTTTCAACACACATTCGACATAATGAGTTGTCTAAATTGACTGAGCAACAACTTGTGATTCAGTTGCTTATGCATATGATTCATTATGTCCCGCGTACATATCATTCGAACCAAAGTATCTTAAATGATGATAAAGTGAATCAAGTATGCGACTATATCGAGTTACATTTTCATGAAGATTTAAGCCTTTCAGAATTAAGCGAATACGTTGGGTGGTCAGAGAGCCATCTGTCTAAAAAGTTTACAGAATCGCTAGGTGTAGGATTCCAACATTTCTTAAATACGACGCGAATTGAGCATGCGAAACTCGATTTAACATACACAGATGAAACGATTACTGATATTGCATTGCAAAATGGCTTTTCAAGTGCAGCGAGCTTTGCGAGAACATTTAAACACTTTACGCATCAAACGCCTAAACAATATCGAGGTGATCGTCCAGCAATCACTGAAAATCAACAATCGGCACAACATAATTATCACGACCGTGAATTGATATTACTTTTAAATGACTACATTGAAGAAATGAATCATTTCATTGAAGATATTGAAAAGATGAACTATAAAGAGATTGCCTTTAAACCAACTAATCAACAACTAAATCAATTTAATCATATTATTCAAGTGGGCTATTTGAGGAATTTGCTCAATACACAGTATCAATCACAGTTGCTTACATGTCATCATGATTTTCAAGTCAATGAAGTATTAGCATATGATGTGATGCCATATATTATGAAAAAGCTCAATGCGCCATTCACGTATGATGCAGAGATTTCGAATATATTTTATGATATCGATTTGTGTTTAGACTTTTTATTAGATCATAATTTTAGTCTAACCATGCATTTGAATCAGTATGACTCACGAGATTATATCGATGCATTCAAAGTATTTATCCATCACGTTGCCCTGCATGTCAGTCATAGAAAAGATTTGAAGTTCAACTTGTATGTGACGACATTGCACAATGCTTTGATTGAAATGATTGATTATTTTAAAGCGTTATTCCCTAATGGTGGCTTGTACATTCACTTAGATCAAGCTACGGAAAGACATCTACCATTGTTGAAACGACTTGAGCCACACATCGACCATTTTGTATTTGATGCCAATTCAAATGATGCTGTTGATTTTAATAAAATGAATGATGATGAATTTAAAACCGCGAGTCAAATGATTATTAATAAAACGAATTACTTTATCGACTTAATACATCGTCATAACCTAAAGCGTCCACTCATTTTACTCAATTGGAATACATTGACGGGTGATACATTTATAACCAACGGCGAATATTTTAGAGGTGGTATCATCATTGAGCAGTTATTAAAGTTAAGCTCTAAAGTAGAGGGTATCGGGTATTGGTTGAATTATGATTTGCACGTTAGTCATTGTAAAAATGAACGGGATTATATGAATTCTATTGAACTGTTTCATCAATATAATGGAAAACGTCCGGTCTATTTCACGGCATTGCTATTTAATAAATTAACAAGCAATATTTTGTATTCTGATGATACATGTATTGTCACGGGAACTGATTCAAATTTTCAAATATTGTTATATGATGCAAAGCATTTTAATCCGTACTTAGCGTTGGACAATCAAATGAATATGCGTGCAACGGAAATGATCCATTTGAACATTAATGCCTTGGAAGAAGGTATGTATAAGATTAAACATTTTACCTTAGATAAAGAAAATGGTGCGTTATTTAATCTTTGGCGCAAACATCATACGATACATGGCATGGACAAGGACTCTATAGATTACGTTAATCGAATGAGTTTTCCGAAATTAGAAGTATATGATATAGATATCACGGACACACTGGCATTAAACATTAAAATGATTACGAATGGGATTCACTTAATTGAAGTAAAACGTTACCCAAGTTCATAAAATGATCACAAATCACAAATTTTGATATACATAATTTGTGATTTTTTATATTCAAAGCTAAAATTGCAAAAAATTAATGGTTAACATCTCTGTTGTTGGCAATATAAATAATGATTAATCATTTATGATGTAACTAAGGAGATGAAGGATATGAATCAACAATTAATTGAAACTTTAAAATCTAAAGAAGGCAAAATGATTGAGATCAGACGTTATTTACATCAGCATCCAGAATTATCTTTTCATGAAGATGAAACGGCGAAATACATCGCTGAATTTTACAAAGGTAAAGATGTGGAAGTAGAAACGAATATCGGACCACGTGGAATTAAAGTAACGATTGATTCAGGGAAACCTGGTAAAACATTAGCAATCCGTGCAGACTTTGATGCATTACCTATTACTGAAGATACAGGATTATCTTTTGCATCACAAAATAAAGGTGTTATGCACGCATGTGGTCACGATGCACATACAGCATACATGCTTGTATTAGCAGAGACGCTTGCTGAAATGAAAGATAGTTTTACAGGAAAAGTCGTTGTGATACATCAACCAGCTGAAGAAGTACCACCAGGTGGTGCTAAAGCAATGATTGAAAATGGTGTATTAGACGGTGTTGATCATGTATTAGGTGTACACGTCATGAGCACAATGAAAACAGGTAATGTGTATTACAGACCTGGTTATGTTCAAACAGGACGCGCATTTTTCAAATTGAAAGTTCAAGGTAAAGGTGGTCATGGTTCATCACCCCATATGGCCAATGATGCCATTGTTGCAGGTAGCTACTTCGTCACAGCGTTACAAACAGTTGTATCTAGACGACTAAGTCCATTTGAAACCGGTGTTGTCACAATCGGTTCATTTGACGGTAAAGGTCAATTCAATGTCATTAAAGATGTTGTTGAAATTGAAGGTGATGTACGTGGATTAACAGATGCTACAAAAGCAACAATTGAAACAGAAATTAAACGTTTATCAAAAGGATTAGAAGCATTGTATGGTGTAACTTGCACATTAGAATATAACGATGATTATCCTGCATTATATAATGATCCAGAGTTTACTGAGTACGTGGCTAAGACGTTAAAAGAAGCAAACCTTGATTTTGGTGTCGAAATATGTGAACCACAACCACCTTCAGAAGACTTTGCATACTATGCTAAAGAACGTCCAAGTGCCTTTATTTATACAGGTGCAGCTGTGGAAGATGGTGAAATTTACCCACATCATCATCCTAAATTTAACATTTCAGAAAAATCATTACTTATTTCGGCAGAAGCTGTAGGGACAGTTGTTTTAGATTACCTTAAAGGAGATAACTAACATGAATGAAACGTATCGCGGGGGCAACAAGTTAATCTTAGGTATTGTATTAGGTGTTATTACATTTTGGTTGTTTGCACAATCACTTGTAAATGTTGTACCAAATTTACAACAAAGTTTTGGTGCAGACATGGGAACAATTAGTATTGCGGTAAGTCTAACCGCACTATTTTCAGGCATGTTTGTTGTTGGAGCAGGCGGCCTAGCAGATAAAATTGGGCGCGTGAAAATGACGAATATCGGTTTATTGTTAAGTATTATTGGTTCAGCATTAATTATTATTACGAATTTACCGGCATTATTAATTTTAGGTCGTATTATACAAGGCGTATCAGCAGCGTGTATTATGCCTTCCACATTGGCCATTATGAAAACTTATTATGAGGGTGCTGAACGTCAGCGCGCCTTAAGCTACTGGTCTATCGGTTCTTGGGGTGGAAGTGGTATCTGTTCACTCTTCGGTGGGGCAGTTGCGACAACTATGGGTTGGAGATGGATTTTCATCTTCTCAATTATCGTTGCCGTACTTTCAATGTTACTCATCAAAGGGACGCCTGAAACGAAATCAGAAGTTACCAATACACATAAATTTGACGTTGCAGGGCTAATTGTTCTAGTAGTTATGTTGCTAAGTTTAAACGTTGTCATTACTAAAGGTGCAGCACTTGGTTACACATCATTATGGTTCTTTGGTTTAATTGCAATCGTAATTGTAGCATTCTTTATTTTCTTAAAAGTTGAGAAAAAAGTAGATAATCCGCTTATTGATTTTAAATTATTTGAAAATAAACCATATACAGGTGCAACGATTTCGAACTTCTTATTAAACGGTGTTGCAGGTACATTAATTGTAGCGAATACATTCGTGCAACAAGGTTTAGGTTATACAGCATTGCAGGCAGGATACTTATCAATTACTTATTTAATCATGGTGTTATTGATGATTCGAGTTGGTGAAAAATTATTACAAAAAATGGGTTCTAAGCGACCAATGTTATTAGGTACATTCATTGTGGTCATTGGTATTGCACTTATTTCATTAGTATTCTTACCAGGCATATTTTATGTTATTAGTTGTGTCGTAGGATATTTATGTTTCGGACTAGGCTTAGGTATTTATGCAACACCTTCTACAGATACAGCTATTTCGAATGCACCGTTAGATAAAGTTGGCGTTGCTTCAGGTATTTATAAAATGGCTTCATCACTTGGTGGTGCATTCGGTGTCGCAATTAGTGGTGCAGTATATGCCGGTGCAGTTGCTGCAACTAGCATTCATACAGGTGCGATGATTGCACTTTGGGTTAACGTATTAATGGGAATCATGGCATTTATCGCAATTTTATTCGCGATTCCTAATGATGATAAACGTGTCAAAGATGCGAAATAATAACGATGACACGCCAAGTGTTTTGATAATGATATAAATGAAAGTAAAGCAAATTAAATGAGGAAATGTATAGAGCAGTGCATATAGATAAATCTATGATTGGATTAACACTAATATAAATATAAATGAAAAACCATCCACTTAAACTTTTGATAAGTTAGGTGGATGGTTATTTATTGTGTTGTTCTAAAAATTTGGACATTTATATAGAAGGAACTATATCTAATGTGAAGATAATGGCTATTCGCTTCAATGAAGGCGACGTGTAAAAGTGTATATTAAACGTTTCGGGGTCAGACTCCGAGAACAGTGTCCGTCATGCTTACCGCATACTAATGAAGCATTATTATATCAGTGTTTATAGCCGATTTAAGATAATAAATTTTGCTAAACAAAAAAGCCAACCCATGAATGTTGGATTGGCTTTTTACATGCATCTGAATCTCTAATTTTAAAAAAATATGAATATAAATAAGACAGTAAAAATTAAATTTCAGTTGTTGCAATTTCTTCATCTGTAGGTACATCATCGTTAAGGCCAACAAGTGCTTCAGAAACATTTCGTGAATGATAACCGATACGTTCAAGAACACCAATCATATCGATATATAGTAATCCGCCTTTTGTTGTACATTCACCACGATTAAGGCGTTTAATATGACCTTTGCGTAGTTTATGTTCAATATTAAATGATTCTCTACTACGTTCTACAATTTCATCTTTTTTCGTTTTGTCATAAACATCTAACATGTCGATGGCTTTATCAAATGACTCAGCAACATGGTTGAATAATTTATCCATACCGCGTTGTGCATCTTCTGTAATGCGAATATCTTCATCATGTTGGCGTTTTAATTGAGCGACATACTCTTCTGTTAGCTCTGCTACTTTTAAAATAGAGCGATTGACATCAAACATAACTGCTAAACGCTCAACGTCAGCCTTCGTTATGGCTTTTGTAGAAATTCTAACTAAATAATTTCGAATGCTATCATTGATTGTTTCAACAGCTTGGTGCTTTTGTTCAAGCTTTTTGATCAATTTTTTATCGTCTTTTGTAATTTCGCGAATGTCTTCAAACATTGATAAGACAATCTGACCAACATTTTGTAATTCTTTTTGAGTTTCTTGTAATGCAACACCAGGTGCGTGATAAACAAGATCTTTGTTTAAGTGCTGAGGTTTATAGTCATCAGCAATATCTTTACCTGGGACAAGCTTTGTAACAATCCATGCTAAACCTGCTACAAATGGTAATTGAATCAAAGTATTTGTTATGTTGAAGATACCATGTGATACTGCAATCGTCATCGCTGGTTTTAAGTGCCATACATCTTGTAACAAACTAATCAAATGAATCACAACTGGCAAGAAAATTGTGAAGATAATTACCCCGATTAAGTTAAAGATGACGTGTACAAGCGCCGCACGTTTTGCAGCGATTGAGCCGGCTAAACTAGCTAAGATAGCTGTAATCGTTGTACCAATATTATCGCCTAGTAACACAGGGATTGCTGCGTTTAAGCTAATTAAATCTTGTTGATAAAATTCTTGTAAAATACCAATCGTCGCACTTGAACTTTGAACTAGTGCTGTTAACCCTGCGCCGACAATAACAGCAAGTATTGGATTTGATGACATATCAAGCATTAATTGCTTAAATCCATCTAATGATGCTAAAGGTTTAACGGCATCACCCATAAATTCTAGACCGAAGAATAGAGAACCGAAACCGAATAGTATGCGGCCAATGTTATTAATTTTAGAGCGTTTAAAGAAAAAGATTAAAAATGCACCTAATGCTAAAATTGGCATTGCATATTCGCCTAAATCTATACCGATAATAAATGCAGTTACCGTTGTTCCGATATTAGCACCCATTATCACTCCAATGGCTTGTTTCAATGTCATAAATCCAGCTGTTACCAGTCCGATTGTGATAACTGTCGTACCTGAACTACTTTGTATTAAAATAGTTACAACGATACCTGCAATAACACCTAATACTGGATTTGATGTAAATTTGTTTAAAATATCTCGTAGCCTGTCTCCTGCTGATGCTTGAAGCCCGTCTCCCATGATTTTTAAGCCGTAAAGGAAAATACCTAAACCACCTAAAAAGGAGAAAATGACTTCTGTAACCGACATTTCCATTATTTCACCTCAAATAAGCTTTATATTTAGATTATCGCTTATAATTGTAAATTTAATGTTAAGATTAGGTAAAATTATTTAACAATATATGTTATTTGTATATGACTTGTAAAATATCGTCACTTATTATGTAAATTTTCAGTGTGAAATGGCAGGTTTGCAATCACTTGTTTAACAAAATGATGCAATCAATCATGTAATTATGTTTCATCAAAAAAATCATGTGAGTGGGATAACGAAATAAAGTTTGTGATCATATCACTTCTATCCCACTCCATGATTTGAAATCACCATATAGACAGATTTAATGTGCCTCGTTATAACAATTTGTGTTCTTTTAATAATGACTCAATGTACGTACCTTTTATCTTTTTAAGGAATCCTGCTAATGCGAGTTTTTGCATTTTCGAATCTTTAGTAATCTCGCGCAAATCTTGATGGTCATTCAGTTCGTATATGGCATCCATTAAGACGCGAAGATCAAATGTACTATTGATGACCTCTGGAATACCACGATCTATATTTAGTAATTGATAAACAGCTTCCATGGCAGTACGAACCGAATATTCTGTTGTAAATACAGTATCTCGCTCTGTTTCTGCAAAGTTACCAATAAATGCTAAATTTTGTGATTGATGCGGGACGACTAAAGGTCTGTCGCCGATAGCACGCGTCATGAAATAAGAGGTAATATATGGCATATAAACAGGAATCGTATTAGATGCATGTTTTGCTAAGTCTTCAATTTTGTCAGTTGGTACACCTAAGTGATACAGCCATTCTTGACATATTTCATTACCACTACATTCTGTGATTGGCTTTTTAATATAATCGCCGTTTACATCTGAATATAAGGCATAAATCCATGTAGATATTTCATTTTTAGGTTGGTCTTTAAACTGTTGCTGACGATTGATTGTAAAACTGATTTGCCATGCAGAATCATTGATTGTAATAATTCCGCCAGTAACCGTTTTGCCTGCAAGAGGGTCACGTTTACAAATGCTTTCTATTGTATCGATAATATCTTTATTGTTTGTTGTCGATGTTGCAGAAACAAACCAACTCTTTTGAGGAATATTTTGGCAAAACTTATCAGGATTACCAAATTCAGGACTTTGTCGCGCTAAATTTTTCCATAGTGTCCAACTACCACCTAATTCGTCAGTTGGTGGTGCTGGTGTATCATTATCACCATACGTAGAGCTTTCCGTAATACTACCGTTTGTCACAAAGACAAGATCATCTACAGTCAGTTTAATTGACTCTGCTTTGCCATGTCGGTGAATTAATATTTCTCGGGCAATTTTTTGACTTGTCGTAACATCTACTTTAATATCTTCTACTTTTACACCGTATTCAAATTGAACCCCATGCGATTTTAAATATTCAACCATAGGTAATACTAAAGATTCATATTGATTATATTTAGTGAATTTTAAAGCTGAAAAGTCTGCGAGACCACCAATATGATGAACGAATCGCATTAGATAGCGACGCATTTCCATAGCAGAATGCCACGGTTCAAATGCAAACATCGTTTTCCAGTAAATCCAAAAGTTTGAATTAAAGAAGTCATCGGAAAATACATCTGTTATTTTGACATCATCTAAATCTTCTTCATTCGTTAAGCATAAATCTAAAATTTCTTTAATCGCTTTTTTGGTCAAAGTGAAGTCTCCATCGGTAACTAAACGTTGACCCTGTTTTTCAATAACTCGACAGCGAGAATAGTTAGGGTCTTCTTTGTTTAGCCAATAGAACTCATCTAATACAGACGCGTTATCGATTTCTAATGAAGGGATAGATCTGAATAAGTCCCACAAACATTCAAAGTGGTTCTCCATTTCACGACCACCTCGGACAACATAGCCTTTTAAAGGCATATTTTCACCATCAAGACTACCACCTGCTTTAGGTAACTCTTCTAAAATATGAATCTTCGAACCTTCCATTTGACCATCCCTTATTAAAAAACAAGCTGCAGCAAGTGAAGCTAGACCAGATCCGATTAAGTAAGCGGATTTGTTTTCTACATTTTCAGGTTTTTTAGGGCGCGCAAATGCTTCATAATTTCCATAACTGTAATACATATCCACCAAGTCCTTTCGTATTAGAATACACTCAGACTATACCCCTTTGTGAATTGCAAATATTAGTATTTATATTGGTAAATTTGACGAAATTAGATCATTTTTATATTTTTGATTTTTAAAATTTTATCACTCGAATGTTTTTGGATTCTGAGGTGCGGGACTTGGAATAATTCGAATCATTATGTGGCATGTTAAACAGGTAAATATAAGCTATGCACATTTAACAAGCGGATACTCCTGACGCAATTATAGTATCATTACATATTGTTTAATCGTTTGGGGTAATGTAATTAAAAGGTAAAATAGGCAGAGTGTTATACATAAAATGTAAAGAAAGAGGCGATAGAATGTCTAAAATCAGGTCTTTTACAATATTAAGTCTACTTATTTACTTAGCTATGATGTGCTATACAGTAGTGACCTATTCAAAATTACCAACCAAAGTACCTATTCATTATAATTTAGCAGGGGATGCTGATAACTTTGCTGATAAATGGGTGCTGCTTTTGATTAATAGCGCATTTATAGTGATTTGGCTTATATTTTTCATTGCAGGTAGATACTATGAACGATTTGCCAAATGGTCACATTATAATCATACACCACGTGAAATTCGAGCGATTAAATTATTTTTAAGTACGTTAAATTTAGAGATTATGAGCTATATGTCTATCTTCACAGTATTAGAAATTTGGCAAATACAACACCATCATCAATTCAATTTACTATGGTTTAATATGATATTTATCATTATCATTGGTTTGACGCTTGTCATATTTTGTTTACTTCCTACAATTCATAAAATGAGAGATTCTCAATAAAAATATAAACTGTCATGATGCAGTTTTGAAGCGGATTCCTGAGATTATTATAAATAATATCTAGTATTTATAATTAAAATGATATATTATTTATTATAGTTAAATATTGTGTATATTTTGTGAACTTTTTGTAAAAATTCGATTGCCTGTCACATATAGGAGTGTTACATTTTAAATATGTGATCATCGCAAAATATAAGTTGAAATAGGTTGTAGATTAATCAGGATGATAAATATTTTATATAAAGAGAGGGAGTCATTATGACACTACTTACTGTAAATCCATTCGATAATGTTGGATTATCAGCCTTAGTTGCAGCAGTACCTATTATTTTATTTTTATTATGCTTAACCGTTTTTAAAATGAAAGGCATTTATGCAGCATTGACAACTTTGGTTGTTACATTGATTGTGGCTTTATTTGTATTTGAATTACCAGTGCGTGTATCAGCAGGTGCGATTACAGAAGGCGTTGTTGCCGGTATTTTCCCAATAGGATATATCGTTTTAATGGCAGTTTGGTTATATAAAGTTTCTATTAAAACAGGACAATTTTCTATTATTCAAGATAGTATTGCAAGTATTTCAGAGGACCAAAGAATCCAACTATTATTAATTGGATTTTGTTTCAACGCATTTTTAGAAGGTGCAGCAGGATTTGGTGTGCCAATTGCGATTTGTGCAGTATTATTAATTCAACTTGGATTTGAACCATTAAAAGCAGCGATGTTATGCTTAATTGCTAATGGTGCGGCGGGTGCCTTTGGTGCAATTGGTTTACCAGTTAGTATTATTGATACGTTTAACTTAAGTGGAGGCGTTACAACATTAGATGTTGCGAGATATTCAGCATTAACACTTCCAATTTTAAACTTTATTATCCCATTTGTTTTAGTATTCGTTATAGATGGCATGAAAGGTATTAAAGAAATTTTACCTGTCATTTTAACAGTGAGTGGTACATATACTGGATTACAATTATTATTAACAATATTCCATGGTCCAGAACTAGCAGACATTATCCCATCACTAGCAACAATGGTGGTGTTAGCATTTGTTTGTCGTAAATTTAAACCGAAAAACATTTTCAGGTTGAAAGAATCAGAACATAAAATTCAAAAACGAACGCCTAAAGAAATTGTCTTTGCTTGGAGTCCGTTCGTCATTTTAACTGCCTTTGTTTTAGTATGGAGTGCACCATTCTTCAAAAAATTATTCCAACCTGGAGGTGCACTTGAAAGTTTAGTAATAAAATTGCCAATTCCAAATACTGTGAGTGATTTATCGCCTAAAGGAATTGCGTTGCGTCTCGATTTAATTGGTGCAACTGGGACAGCGATTTTATTAACAGTAATTATTACAATTTTAATTACGAAGCTAAAATGGAAAAGTGCAGGTGCTTTATTGGTCGAAGCAATTAAAGAATTATGGTTACCGATCCTTACAATTTCAGCTATCCTAGCTATTGCTAAAGTTATGACATACGGTGGTTTGACTGTAGCAATTGGACAAGGTATTGCTAAAGCTGGAGCAATTTTCCCATTATTCTCTCCAGTATTAGGTTGGATTGGTGTGTTTATGACTGGTTCAGTTGTAAATAACAATACTTTATTCGCACCTATTCAAGCGACAGTAGCACAACAAATTTCAACAAGCGGTTCATTACTTGTGGCAGCTAACACTGCAGGTGGTGTAGCAGCGAAACTTATTTCACCACAATCAATTGCCATTGCGACTGCAGCTGTTAAAAAAGTTGGTGAAGAATCTGCATTATTAAAAATGACGCTAAAATACAGTATTATATTTGTTGCTTTTATTTGTGTTTGGACGTTTATACTAACGTTAATATTCTAAATATAAATAATGTTGTCACTTGGATTCAAATGACATTTTAAATCTAATTATTCATGAATCGAACTAGTACGAAATGCATTGAGCATCTTGTCTAGTTCGATTTTTTAATGTCTAAAAATGTCGTATATGTAATTAGAGTAGAAAGTGTTGAGGCGTTTCAGAAGTTGTTTAGAAAAGTAAGTAAAATAAAAAATGCACTGAGCAACAAAAGATGTTGCTAGTGCATTTAGATGATTCTTATCATTTCAAATAAGAATGTGTTAATCAACGTATATAAGTTAAAATTGGTTTGGATAAAATGATATCTATCGTTGTGTATTGTTTGTTTTTATAGTTCGCGACGACGTCCAGCTAATAACGCTGCACCTAACGCTAATGATAATCCACCAAATACAGTTGTACCAATGAATGGATTTTCTTCACCAGTTTCTGGTAATGCTTGAGCTTTGTTAGCATCTGCATGGTTTGCTGGTTGCTTCTTATCAACAACAAGTTCTTGACCAGGTTTGATCATGTTTTTATCAGCTAATTTGTTATCTGCAGCAATTTTGTCAGCAGTAGTGCCGTTTGCTTTTGCAATGTCATTTACTGTATCACCAGGTTTAACGACATGTACTCCGTTGCCGTCTTCTTTACCAGGTTTGTTGTTGTCTTCTTTGCCAGGCTTGTTGCCATCTTCTTTACCAGGTTTTTTGTTGTCTTCTTTACCAGGTTTGTTGCCGTCTTCTTTGCCAGGTTTGTTGCCGTCTTCTTTACCAGGTTTGTTGTTGTCTTCCTCTTTTGGTGCTTGAGCATCGTTTAGCTTTTTAGCTTCTGCTAAAATTTCTTTGCTCACTGAAGGATCGTCTTTAAGGCTTTGGATGAAGCCGTTACGTTGTTCTTCAGTTAAGTTAGGTAAATGTAAAATTTCATAGAAAGCATTTTGTTGTTCTTTGTTGAATTTGTTGTCAGCTTTTGGTGCTTGTGCATCATTTAGCTTTTTAGCTTCTGCTAAAAGGTTAGCGCTTTGGCTTGGGTCATCTTTTAAGCTTTGGATGAAACCATTGCGTTGTTCTTCGTTTAAGTTAGGTAAATGTAAGATTTCATAGAAAGCATTTTGTTGTTCTTTGTTGAATTTGTTATCCGCTTTCGGTGCTTGAGATTCATTTAACTTTTTAGCTTCTGACAATAGGTTAGCACTTTGACTTGGGTCATCTTTTAAGCTTTGGATGAAACCATTGCGTTGTTCTTCGTTCAAGTTAGGCATGTTCAAGATTTCATAGAAAGCATTTTGTTGTTCTTTGTTGAAATTGTTGTCAGCTTTCGGTGCTTGAGATTCGTTTAATTTTTTAGCTTCACCTAAAACGTTAGTGCTTTGGCTTGGATCGTCTTTAAGACTTTGAATGAAACCATTGCGTTGCGCTTCGTTTAAGTTAGGCATGTTCAAGATTTCATAGAAGGCGCTTTGTTGATCTTTGTTGAAGTTATTTTGTTGCGCATCAGCTTTTGGAGCTTGAGAGTCATTAAGTTTTTGAGCTTCACCTAAAACGTTAGCACTTTGGCTTGGATCATCTTTAAGGCTTTGGATAAAACCATTACGTTGATCAGCGTTTAAGTTAGGCATATTTAACACTTGATAAAAAGCATTTTGTTGAGCTTCATCGTGTTGCGCAGCATTTGCAGCAGGTGTTACGCCACCAGATATAAGTAATGTACCTAAAGTTACAGATGCAATACCTACACCTAGTTTACGAATTGAATAAATGTTTTTCTTTTTCAAATTAATACCCCCTGTATGTATTTGTAAAGTCATCATAATATAACGAATTATGTATTGCAATACTAAAATCTATATTTATAATTAAATTTAAATGTAAGTTTTACAACTTATAAAATAAATATTTTGCTGAAAGATTTATTCAGGAAGTAAAAGGCTTAAAACCGCAAAATCACGCTATTTCGATTAATAAAAACAGATAAAATATAGAGATATTTTTTATAATGAAAGCGGTTTAATACATATGAGTTAAAAAATATTTTTAAGAATAAAGTGGGGCTTTGAATGTGCTGAGGTTTAATTTCGGAAATGGTTTTAAGTGATATAGAAAATAGAAAGTTGTTCATTATGTGCTGAGGTTTTATTAAAAAATAGAAAACACAAGTGCACTTTAGAATACAGCACACTTGCGTAATAGAGATATTATTCAAAAACAAGATGTAAATGATCTTTATCTGCTAATAATTGATTCACTTGAGCTAATAATTGTTCAGCATGGTCTTGCTGCGCGTCATCCATATGAATTAAAATTTTTCTTTCATCTTCAGTTGAGCGTTCTTTTATTAGATAGCCTTGCTTTTTTAAATTATTGAGAGCTCTAACAGTTTGAGGGTATTTATGGTGGATTGTTTCAATTAAATCTTTAAGAAGAACGATGTTTTTATTTTGAGAAGTGATAATAGCTAGAATTGTGAATTCTACAAAACTTAATGTTAGATGTTTTTTGATAATATTCTTGAAATACATTGTATACATCATCAAGTTTAGAAATTCTTTACTATCTTTTGGTATCATCTGTGATTCACTTTGATCTGCAAGGTTAAATTGTTTAATGATTTGATCAAACAATGTAACACGTTCTGCAATTTTCTCTCGTTGTTCTTCAGATATTGAAATGTAAGTATTACGCTCATCAATTTTACTTCGAACTTTACTAATATATGAATGTTTCACAAGTACTTTTATATGCTGTACTAAATCCGATTGTTTATAACATAAATCTGAAACAATCTTCTTAAATGGAAGTGTGTTTTCTTGCTGATGAAATAAATAAGTCAGTAATATAAATTCTTTTATAGTCATATCGACTTCAGGCTTGACTTTTTTCTTAAAACGAAACATATATGCTTCAATGATTATAAAATCTCTAATTTTGTCATGGTTATTATATTTCATTGTTTTATCTCCTTGTATATGCACTTTATTTTAATATAACACAATATAATAAGAAAAATAATCCATAATTTACAATTAAAAATAATATGATATTTTTATTAAAATTTGTGTTTTTGAATAAATGACATTATCAAACACTATATTTAAATAAGAAATAGTTATCGATATTTGAAAAATCGAAGAATATTGATTGATATTATAGAATATGAGTCGGTGTTATTTGTATATAAAGTATTAATATGTAATTAAGAAAGTCGACGCTTGTTAACAATAACAACAACTATATGTATAAAAAAACCTCGCAACTGTTAGTTAACTGAATCATTTAGCTAACTTCGTTGTGAGGTCATTTTGTTTTAATAATATCGTTATAACTTTTTCACGGTTAATAATAAGTATATGAAGAATGGGGCACCAAAAGCAGCAATAAATACACCTGCTGGCACTTCTTTAGGCAAGAATAAGGTACGCCCAATTAAGTCTGCAATAACAATTGATATGGCACCAATCATTGCTGACATTAGTAACTTTTTAGCATAACTTCCGCGAACGATTGTTTTCGCGATATGTGGTGCGATTAAACCGACAAACCCAATGTTACCTACTAAACTGATTGCCATAGATACGAGTATAGTAGAAGTGATTAATTGGATTAGTTTCATACGTTGTACATGTAAGCCTAAGCCAATCGCTACAGGGTCATCAAGTATAGATATTTTCATTTTTGGTATAACAAGAAATAACAACGGCACAACAGCTAAAATAACCATACCCAAGATGATTGTATCTTTAAACGTAGCACCGTAAAGACTTCCGACTAGCCATGTATAAGCTTTGGCAGCAGATAATTGCTTCGTTGTAATGAGTAATCCTTGGACAAGCGCAATAAACAACGTTTGCATCGAAATACCGATGATTATGAGTGTTGTCGGGCGTATTTGTCCTTTCGTTTGAAACACTAATAGTATCATCATTGCAATTGCGCCACCTAATACAGCGAATAGTGGAAGTAAATGTATCGTTAAATGGCTGAAAAATGCAATAAAGACAACGGCACTTAAGCTAGCACCACCTGTGATACCGATAATATCAGGTGAGGCAATTGGATTTTTTAATACATTTTGCAACATTAAACCACTCATTCCTAGTGCGGCACCTGCTAAAATCGCAAGTGTAATGCGAGGTAAGCGTAATACTTCTAAAGTGAATTGATCCATACTGTCATTTGGATTTATAAAGTACATCAGTACGCGTTGTAATGGTATAAAGCTTGAACCACTCATCATACTTACCACTGAAACGATGGCTAAAAAGATTAACGCGAAGATGAGATGGTAATTGTCTTTTTTATTAATCTTTTCGGTCATAAGCGTTGACGTCCTTTCTTCATAATATAGATTAAGACAATAGCGCCAATGACAGCGGTAACGACACCGATAGGCAACTCTAGTGGCTTAATTATTATACGAGCAACAATGTCTGAAATGATCATTAGGATTGCTCCAGCTAATGCAGTAAAAGGAATTAAATACTTATAGTTTGGTGGTAATAATCGTTTGCTAATATTCGGTACGATAAGACCCACAAAGACGATTGCTCCAGCTACGGCTACCGAAATACCGGCTAACATACTGATGAGCATAATAATCATCCATTTGATTAATTTTATGTTTTGACCGAGGCCGATTGCAATGTCGTCACTTGTCATCAAGATGTTGATGTGTGCAGCCATGCTAAATGCAATTAAAATAAGTATCAATACAAGCGGAATAATCCATGGGATATCCCAAATATTACGTAATGAAACGGAGCCACTTAACCAAAATAATAGGCCTTGTAAGTCTGTTTCGTTCATAATAAGTATGCCTTGAGTAAAGGCTGTAAATAGCATCGCAATCGCAGCACCTGCCAAAATGACACGGTGAGGTGAGAATAGTGTTTGTCTAAACATACCTAGCGCAACAACTAATACAGTAACAACAATGGCACCTAAAAATGCAATAACTACAATCATTTTAAAAGATTGAATTTGGATAAATGTAATACTAAAAATGACAAAAAATACTGCGCCTGCATTGACACCGAAAAGCCCTGGTGATGCTATTGGGTTTCGTGTAAGTGCTTGCATCAACAAACCTGAGACAGCAAGGGCAGCACCAGTCAATAACGCAATGATTGTTCTCGACGCCCGTGCACCAGTGACAACATCATGTAAATCGTTTTCACTATCAAAGTTGAATAACGCCTGTATCACCGTACCTGGTGACACAAGCGTATTTCCAATCATTAAACTTAAGATAGCTACTATTGCAAGACATAAACCAGCAATAACGATTTGGTATTTTGGTTTAAGTAGCATCGTAAAACTCCTTAATTATTTTGATTGTTTTTCAATATTTAACTTTTCATATAAATCGTCAATCAATTTTAATGATGATTTATATCCGCCAGCTAAGTTCCAAGTGATTTCATCTAAATCATCAGATACTTGGTTGTTTTTAACTGCGTCTAAATTTTTCCATTCTTTACTTGAAGTCCATTCGCTTTCAGTCTTTTTAACTAATGCAGCATCTTTCGCATTTGGATCTGATTTTACTACAAAAATATGATCAGCGTTCATTAATGGAATGCTTTCTTTGGATGTAAGTTGGATAATATCTTTACCATTATCAACTTGTTTTTGTAAGTCTTTATTACGTTTGAATCCTAAATCATTTAAGATTTCACCAGCATATCCACCAGCATAAATTCTTGTATGATCAGCACGGAAGTTAACAACTGAAGCTTTCAATGGCCATGCATCTTTATACTTTGCTTTTGCATCTTTTTGGAATGCAGCTACTTTATCATCGTACTTTTTAAGTAAATCTTCAGCTTCTTTTTCTTTCCCTAAAGCTTTCCCCATTAACTTAGTTGTATCTTTGAATTTGAAAACTGTATCAGTAGAAACTGTTGGTGCGATTTTAGATAATTGATCGTAAACTTTTTCATTTCTAACTTTTGACGCGACAATTAAGTCCGGTTTTAATTTAGAGATTTCCTCTAAGTTAGGTGCAGGTTCTTGACCTACAATCTTAGTATCTTTTAAATCATTTTTTATGTATTCGAATTTCGGTTTTTGTGTCCATGATTCTACAGCACCTACAGGTTTAACACCTAAAGATACAGCGACGTCAGTGGCACCTTGATATAGCGTAACAACACGCTTTGGTTTCCCTTTAATTTCAGTTGTACCCATTGCATGTTTAATTGAAGTTGTTTCCTTATCTTTGTTATCAGATGATTGTTTATTTGAATTCCCACTACATCCTGCTAAAACAAGTAGGAAAGCAAGCGTAACAACAAGCATTTTAATTACTTTATTCATTGACTAATTAGCCTCCTTCGTGATGTATGACAATGAGAATCATTATCACGATTTAGTATGAATTAAATTTTTTCCTAAGTCAATAAAATATTTATGATTTACATGCAACTTATAATTATTTGACATATAAATGCATAAAAAATATAATCCTAATTACTTGATAGTGAGAATCATTATCAATTAGGTAACACACAATATTATAGAATTTTAAATTTGAGGAGGAAGCGCTTTTGATTGAAAAAAGTCAAGCATGTCACGATTCATTGTTAGATTCTGTAGGGCAAACACCTATGGTTCAACTTCATCAACTATTTCCGAAACATGAAGTGTTTGCAAAGTTAGAGTATATGAATCCTGGAGGCAGCATGAAAGATCGACCTGCCAAGTACATCATTGAACATGGTATTAAACATGGTTTAATCACTGAGAATACACATTTAATTGAAAGTACTTCTGGTAATTTAGGCATTGCGTTGGCAATGATAGCTAAAATCAAGGGATTAAAACTCACGTGTGTTGTTGATCCTAAAATATCACCAACAAATTTGAAAATTATTAAAAGTTATGGTGCCAATGTAGAAATGGTTGAAGAACCTGATGCACATGGGGGTTATTTAATGACTCGTATTGCAAAGGTGCAAGAACTGTTAGCCACTATTGACGATGCATATTGGATTAATCAATATGCGAATGAGTTAAATTGGCAATCCCATTATCATGGTGCAGGCACAGAGATTGTTGAAACAATTAAGCAACCTATAGATTATTTTGTCGCGCCAGTCAGCACGACAGGTAGCATTATGGGTATGAGTAGAAAAATAAAAGAAGTGCATCCAAACGCACAAATTGTTGCTGTTGATGCGAAAGGGTCAGTCATTTTTGGTGACAAACCTATTAATAGAGAATTACCTGGTATCGGTGCTAGTCGTGTACCCGAAATATTGAATAGATCAGAAATTAATCAAGTGATCCATGTAGATGATTATCAATCTGCTTTGGGCTGTCGAAAACTGATTGATTATGAAGGCATATTTGCCGGAGGTTCAACAGGTTCGATTATTGCAGCGATTGAGCAGTTGATAACGTCAATTGAAGAAGGTGCAACAATTGTCACGATTTTACCAGATCGAGGCGATCGTTACTTAGATTTAGTTTATTCAGATACATGGTTAGAAAAAATGAAATCAAGACAAGGAGTTAAATCAGAATGAATAGAGAGATGTTGTATTTAAATAGATCAGATATTGAACAAGCGGGAGGTAATCATTCACAAGTTTATGTGGACGCATTAACAGAAGCATTAACAGCCCATGCGCACAATGATTTTGTACAACCGCTTAAGCCGTATTTAAGACAGGATCCTGAAAATGGACACATCGCAGATCGAATAATTGCAATGCCAAGTCATATCGGTGGTGAACACGCAATTTCAGGTATTAAGTGGATAGGTAGTAAGCACGACAATCCATCGAAACGTAATATGGAGCGTGCAAGTGGTGTCATTATTTTGAATGATCCAGAAACGAATTATCCAATTGCAGTTATGGAAGCAAGTTTAATTAGTAGTATGCGTACTGCAGCAGTTTCAGTGATTGCAGCTAAGCATTTGGCTAAAAAAGGATTTAAAGACTTAACAATCATTGGATGCGGGCTAATCGGAGACAAGCAATTACAAAGTATGTTAGAGCAATTCGATCATATTGAACGCGTGTTTGTTTACGATCAATTCTCTGAAGCATGTGCACGCTTTGTTGATAGATGGCAACAACAGCGTCCGGAAATTAATTTTATTGCGACAGAAAATGCTAAAGAAGCAGTATCAAATGGTGAAGTAGTCATTACATGTACCGTAACGGATCAACCATACATTGAATATGATTGGTTACAAAAGGGTGCATTTATTAGCAACATTTCTATCATGGATGTGCATAAAGAAGTCTTTATTAAAGCTGACAAAGTCGTAGTAGACGACTGGTCACAATGTAATCGAGAAAAGAAAACTATTAACCAATTGGTGTTAGAAGGTAAATTCAGCAAAGAAGCACTTCATGCTGAACTAGGACAACTTGTGACAGGTGACATACCAGGACGTGAAGACGATGATGAAATCATATTACTTAATCCGATGGGTATGGCTATCGAAGATATTTCAAGTGCTTACTTTATTTATCAACAGGCACAACAACAAAATATTGGGACAACATTGAACCTATATTAAGAATGCGAGGTGTCTGAACATTGCAGAATCATACAGCAGTCAATACAGCACAAACGATAATATTAAGAGATTTAGTTGATGCATTATTATTTGAAGATATAGCCGGTATTGTATCGAATAGTGATATTACTAAAGAAAATGGACAAACGCTTTTGATATACGAACGTGAAACACAACAAATAAAGATACCTGTTTATTTTAGTGCTTTAAATATGTTTCGTTATGAAAGCTCACAACCAATTACGATAGAGGGAAGGGCGTCTAAGCAACCTTTAACAGCAGCTGAATTTTGGCAAACAATTGCTAATATGAATTGTGATTTAAGTCATGAATGGGAAGTGGCTCGAGTTGAAGAAGGACTGACTACTGCTGCCACACAGCTTGCTAAACAATTATCAGAATTAGATTTAGCGTCACATCCTTTTGTGATGTCAGAGCAGTTTGCAAGTTTAAAAGATCGTCCATTTCATCCATTAGCTAAAGAAAAAAGAGGATTAAGAGAAGCGGATTATCAAGTGTATCAAGCTGAATTAAATCAATCATTTCCTTTAATGGTTGCAGCAGTTAAAAAGACACATATGATTCATGGCGATACTGCAAATATCGATGAATTAGAAAATTTGACAGCACCTATAAAAGAACAAGCGACAGACATGTTAAATGATCAAGGGTTATCAATAGATGACTATGTACTATTTCCGGTACATCCTTGGCAATATCAGCATATTTTGCCGAACGTCTTTGCGAAAGAGATTAGTGAAAAGTTGGTTGTACTATTACCGTTAAAATTTGGAGATTATCTGTCGTCTTCAAGTATGCGTTCATTAATTGATATTGGCGCACCGTATAACCATGTCAAAGTACCATTTGCAATGCAGTCATTAGGGGCATTAAGGCTAACGCCTACGCGTTACATGAAAAACGGAGAACAAGCAGAACAATTATTACGTCAGCTTATAGAAAAAGATGAAGCACTAGCTAAGTATGTCATGGTTTGTGATGAAACAGCTTGGTGGTCATATATGGGTCAAGATAATGATATTTTCAAAGATCAATTAGGTCATCTAACTGTTCAGCTAAGAAAATATCCCGAAGTGCTAGCCAAAAATGATACGCAACAGCTAGTGTCAATGGCAGCACTCGCGGCAAATGATCGCACTTTATATCAAATGATTTGTGGAAAAGATAATATTTCTAAAAATGATGTCATGACGTTATTTGAAGATATCGCGCAAGTCTTTTTAAAGGTAACACTATCATTTATGCAATACGGCGCATTACCAGAGTTGCATGGTCAAAATATATTGTTGTCATTTGAAGATGGACGTGTACAAAAATGCGTGTTACGTGATCATGATACTGTCAGAATTTATAAACCATGGCTAACAGCACATCAGCTTTCATTGCCGAAGTATGTCGTCAGAGAAGATACACCTAATACGCTAATTAATGAAGATTTGGAAACATTCTTTGCTTATTTTCAAACATTAGCTGTATCGGTAAATCTATATGCCATTATTGATGCAATTCAAGATTTATTTGGTGTAAGTGAGCATGAACTTATGTCGTTGTTAAAACAAATTTTAAAGAATGAAGTGGCAACTATTTCCTGGGTTACAACTGATCAGCTAGCTGTCAGACACATTTTATTTGATAAACAGACGTGGCCATTCAAACAAATTTTATTACCATTGCTATATCAACGTGATAGTGGTGGAGGTAGTATGCCTTCAGGTTTAACTACCGTACCAAATCCAATGGTGACATATGATTAATCAGTCTATATGGCGCAGTAACTTTCGCATTTTATGGCTCAGTCAGTTTATAGCGATTGCTGGACTGACAGTACTTGTGCCATTATTGCCAATTTATATGGCATCACTACAAAATCTATCAGTCGTAGAAATACAGTTGTGGAGTGGTATAGCGATTGCTGCTCCAGCTGTAACGACGATGATAGCTTCGCCGATATGGGGGAAGCTAGGTGATAAGATTAGCCGGAAATGGATGGTGTTAAGAGCGTTACTTGGTTTGGCGGTATGCTTATTTTTAATGGCATTGTGTACGACACCATTACAGTTTGTACTTGTGAGGTTATTGCAGGGACTATTTGGTGGTGTTGTTGATGCATCAAGTGCGTTTGCGAGTGCAGAGGCGCCAGCTGAAGATCGTGGAAAGGTATTAGGAAGACTGCAAAGTTCAGTCAGCGCAGGGTCTCTTGTGGGGCCATTAATTGGCGGTGTTACAGCTTCGATATTAGGTTTTAGTGCGTTACTGATGAGTATTGCCGTTATTACTTTTATTATCTGTATTTTCGGTGCATTAAAATTGATTGAAACGACACATATGCCAAAATCACAAACACCAAATATTAATAAAGGTATTCGCCGTTCATTTCAATGTCTATTATGCACACAACAAACATGTCGATTTATTATCGTTGGCGTTTTAGCAAACTTTGCTATGTATGGCATGCTAACTGCATTATCACCACTTGCTTCATCAGTGAATCATACAGCGATAGATGACCGTAGTGTGATTGGATTTTTACAGTCCGCATTTTGGACGGCTTCGATATTAAGCGCGCCTTTATGGGGACGCTTTAATGATAAATCATATGTTAAATCAGTATATATATTTGCCACGATTGCATGTGGTTGTAGTGCGATACTGCAAGGTTTAGCGACGAATATAGAGTTTTTAATGGCTGCAAGAATACTTCAAGGATTAACATATAGTGCATTGATTCAAAGTGTCATGTTTGTTGTCGTGAATGCGTGTCATCAACAACTTAAAGGCACATTTGTTGGAACGACGAACAGTATGTTAGTTGTTGGTCAAATTATTGGCAGTCTTAGTGGCGCTGCCATTACAAGTTATACTACACCAGCTACTACGTTTATCGTTATGGGCGTAGTATTTGCAGTAAGTAGTTTATTTTTAATTTGTTCAACCATCACTAATCAAATCAACGATCACACATTAATGAAATTATGGGAGTTGAAACAAAAAAGTGCAAAATAAAGAATTAATACAACATGCAGCGTATGCGGCTATCGAACGCATTTTAAATGAATATTTTAGAGAAGAAAATTTATATCAAGTACCACCTCAAAATCATCAATGGTCTATACAATTATCAGAGCTCGAAACTTTAACGGGTGAATTTCGCTATTGGTCTGCGATGGGGCATCATATGTATCATCCAGAGGTATGGCTTATCGATGGAAAAAGTAAAAAAATAACAACTTATAAAGAAGCAATTGCGCGTATTTTGCAACATATGGCTCAAAGTGCAGATAATCAAACGGCAGTGCAACAACATATGGCGCAAATTATGTCTGACATCGATAATAGCATTCATCGCACGGCGCGTTATTTGCAAAGTAACACAATAGACTACGTAGAGGATCGTTATATCGTTTCAGAACAATCTTTATACTTAGGTCATCCATTTCATCCGACTCCTAAGAGTGCAAGTGGGTTTTCAGAAGCAGATTTAGAGAAATATGCACCCGAATGTCATACATCATTCCAATTGCATTATTTAGCTGTGCATCAAGATGTTCTGCTCACGCGCTATGTAGAAGGTAAAGAAGATCAGGTTGAGAAAGTGTTGTATCAATTAGCAGACATAGATATATCAGAGATACCCAAAGATTTTATTTTATTACCAACACATCCTTATCAAATCAATGTGTTGCGACAGCATCCACAGTATATGCAATATAGTGAACAAGGTTTAATAAAAGACCTTGGCGTTTCCGGTGATTCAGTGTACCCGACGTCTTCGGTTAGAACTGTATTTTCAAAAGCATTAAACATTTATTTAAAATTACCGATACACGTTAAAATCACTAATTTTATACGTACGAATGACCTTGAACAGATTGAACGGACAATTGATGCCGCGCAAGTTATCGCATCAGTCAAAGATGAGGTTGAAACACCCCATTTTAAATTGATGTTTGAAGAAGGATATCGTGCATTGTTACCGAATCCATTAGGGCAAACAGTTGAACCTGAAATGGATTTATTAACAAATAGTGCCATGATTGTTCGTGAAGGGATACCGAATTACCATGCTGATAAAGATATTCATGTATTGGCGTCATTATTTGAAACGATGCCTGATTCACCGATGTCTAAGTTATCACAAGTGATTGAGCAAAGTGGTTTAGCACCAGAAGCATGGCTTGAATGTTATTTGAATCGTACATTATTGCCGATATTAAAGCTGTTTAGTAACACAGGCATTAGTCTAGAAGCACATGTACAAAATACATTAATTGAATTAAAAGATGGCATACCCGACGTATGCTTTGTCAGAGATCTTGAAGGCATTTGTCTATCTAGAACGATTGCTACTGAAAAACAACTTGTGCCAAATGTTGTGGCAGCATCAAGCCCTGTTGTATATGCACATGATGAAGCATGGCATCGTCTTAAATATTACGTTGTAGTAAATCACTTAGGACATTTAGTATCAACTATTGGTAAAGCGACTAGAAATGAAGTTGTGTTATGGCAACTTGTAGCGCATCGTCTTATGACTTGGAAAAAAGAATACGCGAATAACGCAGTGTTTGTTGACTGTGTAGAAGATTTATATCAAACGCCGACCATTGCGGCTAAAGCGAATTTGATGAGTAAATTGAATGATTGTGGTGCAAACCCTATTTATACACATATACCAAATCCAATTTGTCATAACAAGGAGGTATCGTATTGTGAATCAAACAATTCTTAATCGTGTAAAGACTAGAGTGATGCACCAACTGGTATCATCACTTATTTATGAGAATATTGTTGTGTATAAAGCGTCATATCAAGACGGTGTCGGTCATTTTACAATAGAAGGACATGATTCAGAGTATCGTTTTACTGCTGAAAAGACACATAGCTTTGATCGTATACGTATCACATCACCAATTGAGCGTGTCGTAGGAGATGAGGCAGATACAACAACAGACTATACACAATTATTGAGAGAGGTTGTATTTACATTTCCTAAAAATGATGAAAAGCTAGAACAATTTATTGTTGAGTTATTACAGACAGAATTAAAAGATACACAAAGTATGCAGTATCGAGAATCAAACCCACCAGCAACACCTGAGACATTTAACGACTATGAATTTTATGCGATGGAAGGGCATCAGTATCATCCAAGTTACAAATCACGTTTAGGATTTACGTTGAGTGATAATTTGAAATTTGGTCCTGATTTTGTACCAAACGTTAAACTGCAGTGGTTAGCTATCGACAAAGATAAAGTAGAAACGACGGTATCAAGAAATGTTGTAGTTAACGAAATGTTACGTCAACAAGTTGGCGATAAGACTTATGAACATTTTGTACAGCAAATTGAAGCGTCTGGCAAACATGTAAATGATGTTGAGATGATACCTGTACACCCATGGCAGTTTGAACATGTCATCCAAGTTGATTTGGCTGAAGAAAGGCTTAATGGCACAGTACTATGGTTAGGGGAAAGTGATGAGCTATATCATCCTCAACAATCGATTCGTACGATGTCGCCAATAGACACGACAAAATATTATTTAAAGGTACCAATAAGTATAACGAACACTTCAACGAAACGAGTGTTGGCGCCTCATACAATTGAAAATGCAGCGCAAATTACGGATTGGTTAAAGCAGATACAGCAACAAGATACGTATTTAAAAGATGAATTAAAGACAGCTTTTCTAGGGGAAGTCTTAGGACAGTCTTATTTAAATACACAACTTTCGCCTTATAAACAAACTCAAGTTTATGGTGCGTTAGGTGTTATATGGCGTGAAAATATATATCACATGTTAATCGATGAAGAGGATGCGATACCATTTAATGCACTTTATGCAAGTGATAAGGATGGTGTACCATTCATTGAAAATTGGATTAAACAATATGGTTCTGAAGCTTGGACAAAGCAATTTTTAGCTGTAGCGATTCGTCCAATGATTCATATGCTTTATTATCACGGTATTGCCTTTGAATCGCATGCACAAAATATGATGCTCATTCATGAAAATGGTTGGCCTACACGTATTGCCTTAAAAGATTTCCATGATGGTGTTCGTTTTAAGCGTGAGCATTTAAGTGAAGCTGCTTCACACCTGACATTAAAGCCAATGCCAGAAGCACATAAAAAAGTGAATAGTAATTCATTTATTGAAACAGATGACGAACGTTTAGTACGCGACTTTTTACATGATGCATTTTTCTTTATTAATATCGCCGAAATCATCTTATTTATTGAAAAGCAATATGGTATCGATGAGCAGCGACAATGGCAATGGGTTAAAGACATTATCGAGGCGTATCAAGAAGCATTTCCAGAGTTGAATAACTATCAACATTTCGATTTGTTTGAACCTACGATTCAAGTTGAAAAGTTAACGACACGTCGATTATTAAGTGACTCCGAGTTAAGAATTCATCATGTTACAAATCCATTAGGTGTAGGAGGTATCAATGATGCAACAACTATCTCTGAAACATAGATTAAACAATGGTGATTCAGTTTATGGCATTTTTAATTCTATACCGGACCCATTGATGATCGAGGTTATCGCAGCAAGCGGGTATGACTTTGTTGTGATTGATACAGAACACGTGGCGATTAATGATGAGACACTAGCGCATTTAATTCGTGCAGCTGAAGCAGCGCATATTATACCAATTGTACGTGTCACTGCAGTGATAGATAGAGATATCATTAAAGTGTTAGATATGGGTGCGAGAGGTATTATTGTGCCACACGTTAAAGATCGTGAGACAGTTGAGCATATTGTGAAATTAAGTCGTTATTACCCGCAAGGATTAAGAAGTTTGAATGGTGGTCGCATGGCAAGATTTGGACGTACACCATTACTTGATGCAATGGAGATGGCTAATGAGCATATTATGGTGATTGCCATGATAGAAGATGTTGAAGGGGTTATGGCCATTGACGATATAGCACAAGTCGAAGGTTTAGACATGATAGTCGAAGGTGCCGCAGATTTATCGCAGTCACTTGGCATACCATGGCAAACGCGTGATGATCAAGTAACATCACATGTTCAACATATTTTTGAGGTTGTGAATGCACATGGTAAACATTTTTGTGCATTACCACGTGAAGATGAAGATATTGCAAAATGGCAGGCACAAGGTGTACAAACATTTATTTTAGGTGATGATCGCGGAAAAATATATCGCCATTTAAGTGCATCTCTAGCGACGTCTAAACAGAAAGGGGATGATGGCTAATGCGTATAGTTCAACCTGTTATTGAACAATTAAAAGCACAATCTCATCCAGTTTGTCATTATATCTATGATTTAGTCGGACTGGAACATCATTTGCAACATATTACATTGTCATTGCCGAGTAATTGTCAAATGTACTATGCAATGAAAGCAAATAGTGAACGAACAATCCTAGATACAATTAGTCAGTATGTTGAAGGATTCGAAGTTGCATCTCAAGGTGAAATAGCAAAAGGTCTTGCTTTTAAACCAGCAAATCATATTATTTTTGGAGGCCCTGGTAAGACAGACGAGGAACTAAGATATGCAGTAAGTGAAGGTGTTCAGCGTATTCATGTTGAAAGTATGCATGAATTACAACGGCTAAATGCCATCTTAGAAGATGAAGATAAGACACAACACATTTTATTGCGTGTTAATTTAGCAGGACCATTTCCCAATGCAACGTTGCATATGGCAGGACGCCCAACACAATTTGGTATTTCTGAAGACGAAGTTGATGATGTCATTGAAGCTGCGCTAGCAATGCCAAATATTCATCTAGATGGCTTTCATTTTCATTCTATTTCTAACAATTTAGACTCGAATTTACACGTCGATGTAGTGAAACTTTATTTTAAAAAAGCAAAATCATGGTCTGAAAAACATCGATTTCCACTCAAACATATCAATCTTGGTGGTGGTATAGGGGTTAACTATGCAGATTTAACTAGCCAATTTGAGTGGGATAATTTTGTAGAAAATTTTAAAACACTTATCGTTGAGCAAGAAATGGAAGATGTGACATTGAACTTTGAATGTGGGCGCTTTATTGTGGCACATATTGGTTACTATGTGACAGAAGTGCTAGATATTAAGAAAGTGCATGGTGCTTGGTATGCCATTTTAAGAGGAGGTACGCAACAATTTAGACTGCCGGTATCTTGGCAGCATAACCATCCTTTTGAAATTTATCGCTATAAGGACAATCCATATTCATTTGAAAAAGTTTCAATTTCGAGACAGGACACAACGTTAGTCGGTCAATTATGTACACCGAAAGATGTCTTTGCTAGAGAAGTACAGATAGACGCAATCAGTACAGGCGACGTTATTGTTTTCAAATATGCAGGTGCATACGGATGGTCTATTTCACATCACGATTTCTTAAGCCATCCACATCCTGAATTTATTTATTTAACGCAAACAAAGGAGGATGAATAACTATTGAATCATATTCATGAACATTTAAAATTGGTACCAGTAGATAAGATTGATCTTCACGAAACATTCGAACCTTTAAGATTGGAAAAGACGAAAAGTAGTATTGAAGCAGATGATTTTATACGTCATCCTATTTTAGTGACAGCGATGCAACATGGTAGATATATGGTTATAGATGGTGTGCATCGGTATACAAGTTTGAAAGCGTTAGGATGTAAGAAAGTTCCAGTGCAAGAAATCCATGAAACACAATATTCAATTAGTACGTGGCAACATAAAGTTCCATTTGGTGTGTGGTGGGAAACGTTACAACAAGAACATCGCTTGCCATGGACTACTGAGACAAGACAAGAAGCGCCATTTATTACGATGTGTCATGGTGATACAGAACAATATTTGTATACGAAAGATTTAGGCGAAGCACATTTTCAAGTATGGGAAAAGGTTGTCGCAAGTTATAGTGGTTGTTGTTCTGTAGAGAGAATTGCACAAGGTACATATCCTTGTCTTTCTCAACAAGATGTACTCATGAAGTATCAGCCATTGAGTTATAAGGAAATTGAAGCGGTTGTTCATAAAGGGGAAACTGTGCCAGCAGGTGTGACACGCTTTAATATTTCAGGACGATGTCTTAATCTTCAAGTACCACTGGCATTACTTAAACAAGATGATGATGTTGAACAACTGCGCAATTGGAAGCAGTTTTTAGCAGATAAGTTTGCCAATATGAGATGCTATACTGAAAAAGTATACTTGGTGGAGCAATAGTTTTACTGTGATGTTGAGGGAAATATGATGATTTAGCGTATTGATAGCGAAAATATAATAAAACAATATAGTGTGGAGAACTTTTGATATTTTATAAATATTGAAGTTCTCCATTTTTGTATTTTGCATATAAAAATTAAATAAAATAAGGTATATTAAGGTAAAGTATAAATTTTAAATAAATGGGGAATGAGTATGAGCTCAATTATAGGAAAAATAGCAATTTGGATAGGCATCGTAGCTCAAATATATTTTAGTGTCGTTTTTGTTAGGATGATATCTATTAATATTGCTGGAGGATCTGATTACGAAACAATTTTTTTATTAGGATTAATATTGGCTCTTTTCACTGTTTTACCAACCATCTTTACTGCGATTTATATGGAAAGTTACTCTGTAATCGGAGGTGCACTTTTTATTGTTTATGCTATTATTGCACTGTGTTTATATAATTTCTTTTCGTCAATTTTATGGCTGATTGGTGGTATTTTGCTGATTTGGAATAAATACTCAAAAGATGAATCGACAGACGAAAATGAAAAAGTTGATATTGAAAGTACAGAGAATCAATTTGAATCTAAAGATAAAATCACTAAAGAATAAAGAGAATATTTAAGGCGGAGTATAAATATTAAATAAATGGGGAATAGACATGGAAAAAAATGTAGAAAAATCATTCATAAAGATAGGTTTATATTTTCAAATAGCTTATATAGTACTCATGGCTATAACTTTATGTGGGTTTGTAATTTGCTATGGACTAATTTTCGGCCTTTTCTATTTATTATCAGGTAGCACAGCTGATTATTCAATAGTAACAATAGTTATATCGGCAATAATTTCTATATTTGTAATTATACTTTCAATCGTACCTGTCATCGTATTGGCATCTGACTTATTTAAAGAAAGGATTTCAAAAGGTGTCATATTAATTGTATTGGCTATTATCGCTTTAGTATTATGCAACTTTGTATCTGCAATACTCTGGTTTGTTTCAGCCATATCTATTTTAGGTAGAAAAAAATTAGTATCTACAGCAGATACTACCACTATTCAAAAAAGTAAAGGGAACGCAAATCAAGCATCACATAAAGACACGTGTAAAAAGGAACTTGATAGTCAAGACATGATGGAACATCCTGAGTTTAAAAATCCCACGACTAAAAACCTAGAAGGATTAAACGAAGAAATACATAAAGATGAAGCTACAACTAAAGTTGACAGTGATAACACGCAACCGCCGATTGAATCAAAAGACCATGTCTCGAAAAAAGATTGATGACAAACTAATCGAGAGACTTAAAAAAATAATATTCAACATAAGAACTTTTAAAACGACATTTAAACACATTGCCAATCACTAATGGTAGTGCGTTTAACTATACCTTAAATATCTGAATATTTTGTTAAATGGAGCTACCTTTGTTGTACTATTCAAATGAAGAGGAGTAAAATGTAATTAAAGGAAAGTAATTTGAGGAGTGATCTTTATGACAAACAACAAAGTAGCGTTAGTAACTGGCGGAGCACAAGGGATTGGTTTTAAAATTGCAGAACGTTTAGTGGAAGATGGTTTCAAAGTAGCAGTTGTTGATTTCAATGAAGAAGGGGCAAAAGCAGCTGCACTTAAGTTATCAAGTGATGGTACAAAAGCTATTGCTATCAAAGCAGATGTATCAAACCGTGATGATGTATTTAATGCAGTAAGACAAACTGCAGCTCAATTTGGCGATTTCCATGTCATGGTTAACAATGCCGGCCTTGGACCAACAACACCAATCGATACAATTACTGAAGAACAGTTTAAAACAGTATATGGCGTGAACGTTGCAGGTGTGCTATGGGGTATTCAAGCCGCACATGAACAATTTAAAAAATTCAATCATGGCGGTAAAATTATCAATGCAACATCTCAAGCAGGCGTTGAGGGTAACCCAGGCTTGTCTTTATATTGCAGTACAAAATTCGCAGTGCGAGGTTTAACACAAGTAGCCGCACAAGATTTAGCGTCTGAAGGTATTACTGTGAATGCATTCGCACCTGGTATCGTTCAGACACCAATGATGGAAAGTATCGCAGTGGCAACAGCCGAAGAAGCAGGTAAACCTGAAGCATGGGGTTGGGAACAATTTACAAGTCAGATTGCTTTGGGCAGAGTTTCTCAACCAGAAGATGTTTCAAATGTAGTGAGCTTCTTAGCTGGTAAAGACTCTGATTACATTACTGGACAAACAATTATTGTAGATGGTGGTATGAGATTCCGTTAATAATCATGCATTAGCGATAAATAAATCCTTATTGTTAAGTTTAATCACTTAGCAGTAAGGATTTTTTAGTGCACTTAGAAGGGAGTGTATTGGTAGAAAATTAATAAGCGAAGTTCTTAAATGAGTTATGATGTCACTGTCTAATGCATCAGTTGAAAGCATTACTAGTATTAACACACCCAAGATATTATAAAACATCACAAAAACACCACTATCTAATTTATCTCAATAAAAATTCACAAAGTTATCTCATTTTATTTTTATAAATAAAAAATATCGATAAAAAGCTTACAATACTTTATGTTTTTATGATATATTTTTAATGTATAAATGAGGTGGAAGATTTGGAAAGAGTTTTGATAACTGGTGGGGCTGGTTTTATTGGGTCGCATTTAGTAGATGATTTACAACAAGATTATGATGTTTATGTTCTAGATAACTATAGAACAGGTAAACGAGAAAATATTAAAAGTTTGGCTGACGATCATGTGTTTGAATTAGATATTCGTGAATATGATGCAGTTGAACAAATCATGAAGACATATCAATTTGATTATGTTATTCATTTAGCAGCATTAGTTAGTGTTGCTGAGTCGGTTGAGAAACCTATCTTATCTCAAGAAATAAACGTCGTAGCAACATTAAGATTGTTAGAAATCATTAAAAAATATAATAGTCATATAAAACGTTTTATCTTTGCTTCGTCAGCAGCTGTTTATGGTGATCTTCCTGATTTGCCTAAAAGTGATCAATCATTAATCTTACCATTATCACCATATGCAATAGATAAATATTACGGCGAACGGACGACATTAAATTATTGTTCGTTATATAACATACCAACAGCGGTTGTTAAATTTTTTAATGTATTTGGGCCAAGACAGGATCCTAAGTCACAATATTCAGGTGTGATTTCAAAGATGTTCGATTCATTTGAGCATAACAAGCCATTTACATTTTTTGGTGACGGACTGCAAACTAGAGATTTTGTATATGTATATGATGTTGTTCAATCTGTACGCTTAATTATGGAACACAAAGATGCAATTGGACACGGTTATAACATTGGTACAGGCACTTTTACTAATTTATTAGAGGTTTATCGTATTATTGGTGAATTATATGGAAAATCAGTCGAGCATGAATTTAAAGAAGCACGAAAAGGAGATATTAAGCATTCTTATGCAGATATTTCTAACTTAAAGGCATTAGGATTTGTTCCTAAATATACAGTAGAAACAGGTTTAAAGGATTACTTTAATTTTGAGGTAGATAATATTGAAGAAGTTACAGCTAAAGAAGTGGAAATGTCGTGAAAATGACATTGAAGCTGTCCATAATAATAAGGGTTATGCCTATCAAAGAAAATTAGACAAACTAGAAGAAGTGAGAAAAAGCTATTACCCAATTAAACGTGCGATTGACTTAATTTTAAGCATTGTTTTATTATTTTTAACTTTACCGATTATGGTTATATTCGCCATTGCTATCGTCATAGATTCGCCAGGAAACCCTATTTATAGTCAGGTTAGAGTTGGGAAGATGGGTAAATTAATTAAAATATACAAATTACGTTCGATGTGCAAAAACGCAGAGAAAAACGGTGCGCAATGGGCTGATAAAGATGATGATCGTATAACAAATGTCGGGAAGTTTATTCGTAAAACACGCATTGATGAATTACCACAACTAATTAATGTTGTTAAAGGGGAAATGAGTTTTATTGGACCACGCCCGGAACGTCCGGAATTTGTAGAATTATTTAGTTCAGAAGTGATAGGTTTCGAGCAAAGATGTCTTGTTACACCAGGGTTAACAGGACTTGCGCAAATTCAAGGTGGATATGACTTAACACCGCAACAAAAACTGAAATATGACATGAAATATATACATAAAGGTAGTTTAATGATGGAACTATATATATCAATTAGAACATTGATGGTTGTTATTACAGGGGAAGGCTCAAGGTAGTCTTAATTTACTTAATAAGTTCAAATAAAAGTTATATTTTAAAGATTGTGACCAATTGTTACAGTATAACGAGGAATCCCTTGAGACAGTATCAAATGGCATTAAGAAATATGTGCCATCATTGATTTGCATGGCTATAAATACTATTCATCTGATGAGATAGCCATGTTAAGAAATTGAAAGTATAGCATTAAAGGGGTTTGTAACAGTTGAAAATTATATATTGTATTACTAAAGCAGACAATGGTGGTGCACAAACACATCTCATTCAACTTGCCAACCATTTTTGCGTACACCATGATGTTTATGTCATTGTAGGCAATCATGGACCAATGATTGAACAACTAGATGCAAGAGTTAATGTAATTATTATCGAACATTTAGTAGGTCCAATTGACTTTAAACAAGATATTTTAGCTGTCAAAGTGTTAGCGCAGTTATTCTCGAAAATTAAACCTGATGTTATCCATTTACATTCTTCCAAAGCTGGAACGGTCGGACGAATTGCGAAGTTCATTTCGAAATCGAAAGACACACGTATAGTTTTTACTGCACATGGATGGGCTTTTACAGAGGGTGTTAAACCAGCTAAAAAATTTCTATATTTAGTTATCGAAAAATTAATGTCACTTATTACAGATAGCATTATTTGTGTTTCAGATTTCGATAAACAGTTAGCGTTAAAATATCGATTTAATCGATTGAAATTAACCACAATACATAATGGTATTGCAGATGTTCCCGCTGTTAAGCAAACGCTAAAAAGCCAATCACATAACAATATTGGCAAAGTAGTTGGAATGTTGCCTAATAAACAAGATTTACAGATTAATGCCCCGACAAAGCATCAATTTGTTATGATTGCAAGATTTGCTTATCCAAAATTGCCACAAAATCTAATCGCGGCAATAGAGATATTGAAATTACATAACAGTAATCATGCGCATTTTACATTTATAGGCGATGGACCTACATTAAATGATTGTCAGCAACAAGTTGCACAAGCTGGGTTAGAAAATGATGTCACATTTTTGGGCAATGTCATTAATGCGAGTCATTTATTATCACAATACGATACGTTTATTTTAATAAGTAAGCATGAAGGTTTGCCAATTAGCATTATAGAAGCTATGGCTACAGGTTTGCCTGTTATAGCCAGTCATGTTGGCGGTATTTCAGAATTAGTAGCTGATAATGGTATATGTATGATGAACAATCAACCAGAAACTATTGCCAAAGTCTTGGAAAAATATTTAATAGACAGTGATTACATCAAAATGAGTAATCAATCTAGAAAACGTTATTTAGAATGTTTTACTGAGGAGAAAATGATTAAAGAAGTGGAAGACGTTTATAATGGAAAATCAACACAATAGTAAATTACTAACATTGTTACTTATCGGTTTAGCGGTTTTTATTCAGCAATCTTCGGTTATTGCCGGTGTGAATGTTTCTATAGCTGACTTTATCACATTACTAATATTAGTTTATTTACTGTTTTTCGCTAACCATTTATTAAAGGCAAATCATTTTTTACAGTTTTTCATTATTTTGTATACATATCGTATGATTATTACGCTTTGTTTGCTATTTTTTGATGATTTGATATTTATTACGGTTAAGGAAGTTCTTGCATCTACAGTTAAATATGCATTTGTAGTCATTTATTTCTATTTAGGGATGATCATCTTTAAGTTAGGTAATAGCAAAAAAGTGATCGTTACCTCTTATATTATAAGCAGTGTGACTATAGGTCTATTTTGTATTATAGCTGGTTTGAACAAGTCCCCTTTACTAATGAAATTGTTATATTTTGATGAAATACGTTCAAAAGGATTAATGAATGACCCTAACTATTTCGCGATGACACAGATTATTACATTGGTACTTGCTTACAAGTATATTCATAATTACATATTCAAGGTCCTTGCATGTGGTATTTTACTATGGTCTTTAACTACAACGGGGTCTAAGACTGCGTTTATCATATTAATCGTCTTAGCCATTTATTTCTTTATTAAAAAGTTATTTAGCAGAAATGCGGTAAGTGTTGTGAGTATGTTAGTGATTATGCTGATATTACTTTGTTTTACTTTTTATAATATCAACTACTATTTATTCCAATTAAGCGACCTTGATGCCTTACCGTCATTAGATCGAATGGCGTCTATTTTTGAAGAGGGGTTTGCATCATTAAATGATAGTGGATCTGAGCGAAGTGTTGTATGGATAAATGCCATTTCAGTAATTAAATATACATTAGGTTTTGGTGTTGGCTTAGTGGATTATGTACATATTGGCTCGCAAATTAATGGTATTTTACTTGTTGCCCATAATACATATTTGCAAATTTTTGCGGAATGGGGCATTTTATTCGGTGCGTTATTTATCATATTTATGCTTTATTTACTGTTTGAATTATTTAGATTTAACATTTCTGGGAAAAATGTAACAGCAATTGTTGTAATGTTGACGATGCTGATTTACTTTTTAACAGTATCATTTAATAACTCAAGATATGTCGCTTTTATTTTAGGAATTATCGTCTTTATTGTTCAATATGAAAAGATGGAAAGGGATCGTAATGAAGAGTGATTCACTAAAAGAAAATATTATTTATCAAGGGCTATACCAATTGATTAGAACGATGACACCACTGATTACAATACCCATTATTTCACGTGCATTTGGTCCCAGTGGTGTGGGTATTGTTTCATTTTCTTTCAATATCGTGCAATACTTTTTGATGATTGCAAGTGTTGGCGTTCAGTTATATTTTAATAGAGTTATCGCGAAGTCCGTTAACGACAAACGGCAATTGTCACAGCAGTTTTGGGATATCTTTGTCAGTAAATTATTTTTAGCGTTAACAGTTTTTGCGATGTATATGGTCGTAATTACTATATTTATTGATGATTACTATCTTATTTTCCTACTACAAGGAATCTATATTATAGGTGCAGCACTCGATATTTCATGGTTTTATGCTGGAACTGAAAAGTTTAAAATTCCTAGCCTCAGTAATATTGTTGCGTCTGGTATTGTATTAAGTGTAGTTGTTATCTTTGTCAAAGATCAATCAGATTTATCATTGTATGTATTTACTATTGCTATTGTGACGGTATTAAACCAATTACCTTTGTTTATCTATTTAAAACGATACATTAGCTTTGTTTCGGTTAATTGGATACACGTCTGGCAATTGTTTCGTTCGTCATTAGCATACTTATTACCAAATGGACAGCTCAACTTATATACTAGTATTTCTTGCGTTGTTCTTGGTTTAGTAGGCACATACCAACAAGTTGGTATCTTTTCTAACGCATTTAATATTTTAACGGTCGCAATCATAATGATTAATACATTTGATCTTGTAATGATTCCGCGTATTACCAAAATGTCTATCCAGCAATCACATAGTTTAACTAAAACGTTAGCTAATAATATGAATATTCAATTGATATTAACAATACCTATGGTCTTTGGTTTAATTGCAATTATGCCATCATTTTATTTATGGTTCTTTGGTGAGGAATTCGCATCAACTGTCCCATTGATGACCATTTTAGCGATACTTGTATTAATCATTCCTTTAAATATGTTGATAAGCAGGCAATATTTATTAATAGTGAATAAAATAAGGTTATATAATGCGTCAATTACTATTGGTGCGGTAATGAATTTAGTATTATGTCTTGTTTTGATATATTTTTATGGAATTTACGGTGCGGCTATTGCACGTTTAATTACAGAGTTTATCTTACTTATTTGGCGATTTGTTGATATTACTAAAATCAATGTGAAGTTGAATATTGTAAGTACGATTCAATGTGTCATTGCTGCCGTTATGATGTTTATTGTGCTTGGTGTGGTCAATCATTATTTGCCCCCTACAATGTACGCTACGCTGCTATTAATTGCGATTGGTATAGTAGTTTATCTTTTATTAATGATGACTATGAAAAATCAATACGTATGGCAAATATTGAGGCTTCTTCGACATAAAACAATTTAAGTATCGGTAACGCTATACTTTAGAAATTTAAGATTAAGAAGAAAAGGCAATTTCTTATTGAAAAATGGAAGTTGTCTTTTTTAATTCTCTTTAAAAGCGGGAAACAAAAGCAGTTAAATGCCTTTTTGCATTCAATATTAAATATTATATCAATTTCGAATATTTAAATTTTATATAATTGGATATAACAAATAAATAATAATTATTGCAAAACACACCCGAAATTAATTATTATAAAAGTATATTCATAAAAGGAGGAATATACTTATGGCATTTAAATTACCAAATTTACCATATGCATATGATGCATTGGAACCATATATAGATCAAAGAACAATGGAGTTTCATCACGACAAACATCACAATACGTACGTGACGAAATTAAACGCAACAGTTGAAGGAACAGAGTTAGAGCATCAATCATTAGCGGATATGATTGCTAACTTAGACAAGGTACCGGAAGCGATGAGGATGTCAGTCCGTAATAATGGCGGTGGTCATTTTAACCATTCATTATTCTGGGAAATACTATCACCTAATTCTGAAGAAAAAGGTGGCGTAATAGATGACATCAAAGCGCAGTGGGGCACTTTAGATGAATTTAAAAATGAATTTGCAAATAAAGCAACAACATTATTTGGATCAGGTTGGACTTGGTTAGTTGTTAATGATGGCAAATTAGAAATTGTGACAACGCCAAACCAAGATAATCCATTAACAGAAGGCAAAACACCAATCTTACTATTTGATGTTTGGGAGCATGCCTACTATCTGAAATATCAAAATAAACGTCCAGACTATATGACTGCATTTTGGAATATTGTTAACTGGAAAAAAGTTGATGAATTATACCAAGCAGCAAAATAATATAACTTAATATAATTGAGGTGGAGCATCTACAAGGTGTTCCACTTTTTTGTACTTAATATCTTTACTTATTTGTTTTTGTGTAATGGGATAGCACGTAAAAGTGGCAAAATAATAAGATAAATTTCAACTCGAAATACCTTATTATTGTTGACTATAATGATGACCTAAATGTTATACACATCAGACAATACTATTAATTAATCAACATATTGACATTAAATAAATTGACAAAATAAGTAATTATTGTGAATCTAAAGTGAAATTTTTATAAAAAAATGTAATGATTCAAAAATTTTGTTGCATTTCTTTTGTAATCGTATGATAATGTAAATGTAATCAAATTGTAATATAAGGGGACAAGACAATGAAAAAATTAGCAACAGTAGGTTCTTTAATTGTAACAAGCACTTTAGTATTCTCAAGTATGCCTTTTCAAAATGCGCATGCCGACACAACTTCAATGAATGTGTCGAATAAACAAAGCCAAAATGTACAAAATCATCGTCCTTATGGCGGAGTAGTACCACAAGGAATGACGCAAGCACAATATACTGAATTAGAGAAAGCTTTATCCCAATTAAGCGCTGGCAGTAATATGCAAGACTATAATATGAAATTGTATGATGCGACGCAAAATATTGCTGATAAATACAATGTGATAATTACAACTAATGTAGGGGTATTTAAACCACATGCTGTTAGAGATATGAATGGCCATGCGTTACCTTTAACAAAAGATGGCAATTTTTATCAAACGAATGTAGATGCAAATGGTATTAATCATGGTGGTAGTGAAATGGTGCAAAATAAAACAGGTCATATGAGTCAACAAGGCCATATGAATCAGAACACACACATGAACCAACAGCCACACATGCAACAAGGTCATATGCAATCATCAAACCATCAAATGATGAGTCCAAAAGCAAATATGCATTCATCAAATCATCAAATGAACCAAAGTAACAAAAAAGTTTTACCAGCTGCTGGTGAAAGTATGACATCAAGTATTCTTACTGCAAGTATTGCCGCACTACTATTAGTATCTGGGTTATTCTTAGCATTTAGACGACGTTCAACAAATAAATAAACATAATACGATTAATAATAGAAAAATCGTGTGATTATCTGAGCGAGCCTAGGACATAAATCAATGTCCTAGGCTCGCTAATGTTATATTGGCAGTAGTTGACTGAATGAAATTGCGCTTGTAACAAGCTTTTCCATTTCTTACCAACTCCCTAAATAGTCATCAAAAAATTTCTTATATTTTAATAATTTTAATAATCCGATTGTCTTATACGTGTCAGTGTTAATTCAGAGATTTCCTGTGGAATATACCACTTATTAATCATAATTGGATAAGGTGTTTGTGCGTACAATGTTTCAATAATCAGCCAACAATGTGTATCACCATCAAACACGTGACTATGATTTTTGAAGTGGGGCGCTTTGGTAATAGACATTTTTAAATCTGATTGATATGCATTGCTATAAATCGTTTGCTCAACGAATGTCTTCATGTCGTCTTCGTTTTGTGTATTCACTTTAAATGTGTCAATGACATTTAACGGTATAAAGGTAAAGCAAAATGCATCAGCTTGCTTAGAATGATTGTCCTTTTTTTGATAATAGCGTTCCATTGCAATGACGGCAGAAGGATGGTTTGCAAACAAATGATTTGTATATTCACTTTCTAAATCAACACGATAATTAATTGATGACATAGATACGCGAGCTAGCAATATTTGATCAAGTGGATGCTTAAATTGATCCATACTTGAAGCGTGTTGGGCATTTGTTTGTGGAATAACAAAGTGTCCCTTCCCTCTTGTACTCTCTACGATGCCATCTTCGGCTAACAATTTTATAGCTTGGCGCAAAGTCATACGACTGACATCAAAGCGCGCACAAAGTTCCTTTTCAGTAGGTAATGCATGGCCACTCGGATATTTTCCTATTTGAATTTCTTTATATAACGTATTATAAATCGTTAAAAATTTTGGTTGTGTTTGCGTCACGTAGACAACCTCCATAAAGTTACTTAATCACTCTCATCATACAATAATTTTTACTCGAATTGGAAAAATTATAAAAATTAAATATAGATAGGCTTTGAAAATTAGTTTTATACAAGGTTAGTAGCTGTAACTGTAAAATGTTCTTAATATTGTCAAAATGTAATGCTTGAAAGCGCTTTTAAAAAATATTATTATATACATGGTTAGACAAATAGACAAATCACTATACAAATATTGGGAGGAATATTTTATGAAATCAACACCACACATTAAACCAATGAATGACGTCGAAATTGCAGAAACGGTTCTATTGCCAGGAGATCCGTTAAGAGCTAAGTTCATTGCAGAAACTTATTTGGATGATGTGGAACAGTTCAATACAGTGCGAAACATGTTTGGTTTTACCGGAACATATAAAGGTAAAAAAGTTTCTGTCATGGGTTCAGGTATGGGTATGCCATCTATTGGCATTTACTCTTATGAATTAATTCATACATTTGGTTGTAAAAAATTAATTCGCGTTGGTTCTTGTGGCGCGATGCAAGAAAACATTGATTTATATGATGTGATTATTGCACAAGGTGCCTCTACTGATTCAAATTACGTTCAACAATATCAATTACCAGGTCATTTTGCGCCAATTGCTTCTTATCAATTATTAGAAAAAGCAGTTGGAACAGCACGTGACAAAGGTGTACGTCATCATGTAGGTAATGTGTTATCAAGTGATATTTTCTATAACGCGGATACAACAGCGAGTGAACGTTGGATGCGTATGGGTATTTTAGGTGTAGAAATGGAATCAGCTGCATTATACATGAATGCAATTTACGCTGGTGTCGAAGCATTAGGTGTGTTCACAGTGAGCGATCATTTAATTCATGAAACGTCAACAACACCTGAGGAAAGGGAACGTGCATTTACAGATATGATTGAAATTGCACTGTCATTGGTTTAGATAATTATGAATGTTGAATATTCTAAAATAAAGAAAGCAGTACCTATTTTATTATTCTTATTTGTATTCAGTTTGGTTATAGACAACTCATTTAAATTGATTTCTGTAGCCATTGCTGATGACTTAAACATTTCTGTAACGACAGTAAGTTGGCAAGCGACATTAGCCGGTTTAGTAATTGGTATTGGCGCTGTAGTATACGCTTCATTATCTGATGCCATTAGTATACGCACACTATTTATTTATGGCGTGATATTAATCATTATCGGATCAATTATTGGTTACATTTTCCAACATCAATTCGCATTACTTTTAGTTGGACGTATTATTCAAACTGCCGGTTTAGCCGCTGCAGAGACATTATATGTGATATATGTTGCAAAGTATCTTTCTAAAGAGGACCAGAAGACTTACCTTGGCTTAAGTACGAGCAGTTATTCCTTGTCATTAGTTATCGGTACATTATCAGGTGGATTTATTTCTACGTATTTACACTGGACAAATATGTTTTTAATTGCATTAATCGTAGTATTTACGTTGCCATTCCTATTTAAATTATTACCAAAAGAAAATAATACGAATAAAGCTCATTTAGATTTTGTTGGCTTAATTCTAGTGGCAACTATTGCTACAACAGTCATGCTGTTTATTACGAACTTTAATTGGTTATATATGATTGGTGCCTTAATTGCGATTATCGTTTTTGCGCTATATATTAAAAATGCGCAACGTCCATTAGTAAATAAATCATTTTTCCAAAATAAACGTTATGCTTCATTTTTATTTATAGTATTTGTAATGTATGCTATCCAATTGGGTTATATTTTTACGTTCCCATTCATAATGGAGCAAATTTATCATCTGCAACTAGACACAACATCACTGTTATTAGTACCGGGTTATATAGTAGCAGTCATCGTTGGTGCACTAAGTGGTAAAATCGGCGAATATCTGAATTCAAAACAAGCGATTATCACAGCAATTATTTTAATCGCACTGAGCTTGATTTTACCTGCATTTGCAGTAGGTAATCACATTTCAATCTTCGTCATTTCTATGATATTCTTTGCAGGTAGCTTTGCTTTAATGTATGCACCTTTACTTAACGAAGCCATTAAAACAATAGATCTTAATATGACAGGTGTGGCTATTGGTTTTTATAATTTAATTATTAATGTGGCGGTATCTGTAGGTATTGCGATTGCTGCGGCTCTAATCGATTTTAAAGCATTAAATTTCCCAGGCAATGATGCATTAAGTTCACATTTCGGTATTATTTTAATTATTTTAGGTTTAATGAGTATTGTCGGATTAGTTTTATTCGTCAGCTTAAATCGTTGGACACAATCTGAAAAATAAATAGATATAAATTCGCGAGATATATTCGTATTTATAGTAAAATTAAATAAAGAGATTATATAACACGAGGAGTAGTAAGTATGAAATTTGAGAAATATATAGATCACACTTTATTGAAGCCTGAGTCAACACGTACGCAAATCGATCAAATCATCGATGAAGCGAAAGCATACAATTTTAAATCTGTATGTGTGAATCCAACGCATGTTAAATATGCAGCAGAGCGACTAGCTGATTCAGAGGTGCTCGTTTGTACGGTAATAGGATTCCCATTAGGTGCGTCGACAACTGCAACGAAAGCATTTGAAACAGAAGATGCAATTCAAAATGGTGCAGATGAAATTGACATGGTCATCAACATCGGCGCATTAAAAGATGGACGTTTTGATGATGTACAACAAGACATTGAAGCAGTGGTTAAAGTTGCGAAAGGTCACACAGTAAAAGTGATTATTGAGACGGTATTGTTGGACCATGACGAAATTGTAAAAGCGAGTGAATTAACAAAAGCGGCTGGTGCGGACTTCGTTAAAACTTCAACAGGTTTTGCAGGTGGCGGTGCGACTGCAGAAGACGTTAAATTAATGAAAGATACAGTAGGTGCTGATGTAGAAGTAAAAGCATCAGGTGGCGTACGTAATTTAGAAGATTTCAATAAAATGGTTGAAGCAGGTGCGACACGTATTGGTGCGAGCGCAGGTGTTCAAATTATGCAAGGTTTAGAAGCAGATTCAGATTACTAATATATATAAATTTTGGGAGTGATAGCTATGACAAGACCATTTAATCGTGTACATTTAATCGTAATGGATTCAGTAGGTATTGGTGAAGCGCCAGACGCAGCTGATTTTAAAGATGAAGGTTCACATACTTTAAGACATACCTTAGAAGGTTTCGATCAAACTTTACCAAACCTTGAAAAGTTAGGCCTAGGGAACATCGATAAATTACCAGTAGTAAATGCAGTTGAACAACCAGAAGCATACTATACTAAATTGAGTGAAGCTTCAGTTGGTAAAGATACAATGACTGGTCACTGGGAAATTATGGGTTTAAATATTATGCAACCTTTTAAAGTATACCCTAATGGATTCCCTGAAGAGTTAATTCAACAAATTGAAGAAATGACAGGTCGTAAAGTTGTTGCTAACAAACCGGCATCGGGTACGCAAATTATCGATGAGTGGGGCGAGCACCAAATGAAAACTGGTGACTTAATTGTTTATACAAGTGCAGACCCAGTATTGCAAATTGCTGCACATGAAGACATTATCCCATTAGAAGAGTTATATGATATTTGTGAAAAGGTTCGTGAGTTGACAAAAGACCCTAAATATTTAATTGGTCGTATTATCGCACGTCCATATGTTGGTGAACCAGGAAACTTTACACGTACATCTAATCGACATGACTATGCGTTAAAACCTTTTGGTAAAACTGTCTTAGATCATTTGAAAGACGGTGGTTATGATGTTATTGCCATCGGTAAAATTAATGACATTTATGATGGTGAAGGTGTAACAGAAGCGGTTCGTACGAAGAGTAACATGGACGGTATGGATCAATTGATGAAAATTGTTAAGAAAGATTTCACAGGTATTAGCTTCTTAAACTTAGTAGACTTTGATGCATTATACGGTCATCGTCGTGATAAACCAGGTTATGCACAAGCAATTAAAGATTTCGATGATCGCTTGCCAGAACTGTTTAGCAACTTAAAAGAAGACGATTTAGTAATTATTACAGCAGACCATGGTAATGACCCGACAGCGCCAGGTACGGACCATACGAGAGAATATATCCCAGTAATTATGTACAGTCCGAAATTTAAAGGTGGTCATGCACTAGAAAGTGATACTACATTCAGTTCTATCGGTGCAACTATAGCAGATAATTTCAACGTAACATTACCAGAGTTCGGTAAAAGTTATTTAAAGGAATTGAAATAGAATAAATTTAGATATAATAAAAACAGCAGTGAAGTTAACTATAACAATAGTTTTCTTCACTGCTGTTTTTATTATAATAGAGAAACGTAAGACGGTAGGACCTCTTATTTAGGAGTATCCTGATTTAATGTTAAACAATACGTTTTCGGATTGAACCGGAAATTAAATCTACAATTGCGACCATTAGTACTAAACCGATTAATATAATACCTACACGGTCCCAAGAACGTGTTTGAATGGCAAATATGAGTGGTGTCCCGATACCACCAGCCCCAATTAGCCCCAGTATAGAAGCTGAACGTAAGTTTAGTTCAAAGCGATAAAGTATGAGAGATAGAAAGGCAGGCATAATTTGTGGTATGACTGCAAATACGAGTGTTTTAATCTTATTCGCACCACTGGCCTTTAATGATTCTATAGCACTGAAATCTAGACCTTCAATATCTTCAGCTAAAAGTTTCCCAAGCATACCTACAGAATGGATACCTAAAGCTAATACACCTGAAAATGAACCTGGGCCAACAGCTTTGATAAATATAAGTGCCATTACAATTTCTGGGAAGACACGTATAACACTTAAAATAAATTTGCTAACACCTGAAACCGGGCGTAACTTTACCATATTATTTGCACCTAGAAATGCTAATGGAATACAGATAATTGCGGCGATGAAAGTACCTACAACGGCTATCGCAAAGGTTTCAAGTAAACCACGTAATAAGTCTTCGCCATCTGGTATATAGATATAGCTGATGTCAGGATGGAATAATCCGCTGAATATGGATTTTAAGATTTCTAATGATTTACTTTTAAGTTCTAAACTTGGTACACCTGCAAATGCCCAGATGATAATAGCTAAGACAACAATTGCAATAAGCCATCTTTTAATCAATTTTCGTTTGTGTGCTTTTGTGTGAACATTATATTTTGCTATTTCCTGTGTCATGCGAGATGTGCCCTCACTTTCGTACTGATGTAATCAATGACGACGACAATAACTAAAGTAAATAAAATAATCGTTGCTGTTTTTGGATATTGAAATAAACCAAGTGTTTGATCATAAAACAATCCAATACCGCCAGCGCCGACTAATCCAAGCACAGCTGAAGCACGTATATTTACTTCAAATGCATATAATACGTATGACATAAATGACGATATGGCTTGTGGTACAACACCGAAAACAATCCATTTTATTTTATTAGCGCCAACAGCCGTCATTGCTTCCATTGGACCTGGATCTATCGTTTCCAATGATTCATATAATAATTTTCCAATAATACAGATAGTTAAAATAAACAGTGCTAATATCCCTGGAATTTGACCGATTCCAAATACAGCCACAAAGATTGCTGCTAATAGCAAATCCGGTATAGTACGAACTATATTTAAAATAAAACGCGAGGGTATTGAAATCCACTTTTGATGAACGATATTGCTAGCACATAATAACGCAATTGGTATTGAAACGATGCTACCTAATACTGTACTTACGATAGCCATTCGAATAGTATCTAACATTGGCGTTGTAATTTGTTGTAAATACTCGAAATCAGGTGGAATCATTTGTTTGAATAGATCACCTATTTGAGGTATTCCTATCATTAAATCTCCAAAATTAAACCCCGTATAAATGAAGCTCCAAATGATAAGCACAATGATTAACATGAAGGTAAAACTCGTTTTTAAAGAAACCTTTTTCTTTAAAAGGGAGTCATACTTTGTAGGTGTTTCTAAAGGCATGTTAGTTCACTCCTAGCTTTTCATCTTCTTTAATTGTACGTCCATATATTTCACTAAATACGTCATCTGTTGCTTCAGATGCAGGACCATCATAGACAACCTCACCATCACGTAAACCAATGATGCGTGTGCCATATTCTTTTGCTAAGTCAACAAAATGTAAGTTAATTAAAATTGTGATGCCTAATTCTTGGTTGATTTTTCTTAAATCATCCATAACCTGTTTCGTAGTTAATGGGTCTAATGAAGCAACTGGCTCATCTGCAAGAATAATTTCAGATTCTTGGCATAGTGCACGTGCAATAGATATACGTTGTTGTTGACCTCCTGATAATTCATCAGAGCGTTGATTATATTTATCTAAGATGTTGACCCGTTCTAGTGCATCCATTGCTTTAATTTTGTCTTCTTTTGGGAATAAACCTAATACCATTTTCCAAGTAGGGTGATAACCTACACGTCCACTTAGTACATTTCGTAATACACTTGACCGTTTAACTAAATTAAAATGTTGGAAAATCATACCTATATTTCGGCGCATTTCTAATAGTGCTTTACCATGGGCTTTAGTGATTGATTTACCTTGGATGAAAATTTCACCTGACGTGATATCATGCAAACGATTTACAGATCTTAATAACGTGGATTTCCCAGCACCAGATAGTCCGACAATGACTGCAAATTCACCTTTTTCAATATTTAAGTTAATATTTTTCAAGCCTACATGACCGTTAGGATAGACTTTACTGACGTTTTTAAATTCGATTTGACTCATGTTTGACACCTTTCTTTAATAAAGAAAAGCCAAGGTAAACTGAAATATCATAGACATTGGGTTTCTGTGTACAAATGGTTTCAAATGTACAGCGACACCTTTCTATATCTGTTTCAGTTTAGCGCCTAGCTTTTCAATATTAATCTAGAATATATCTATTGAACGAAAGCTTTTAATACCAAATTCGCTAATGATTCATTTGTTAAATAATGATTATTTCATATCTTTAACTAATTTTTCGTACTCTCTTACAATGTCGAAATTTGAATCTTTCGTTTCTGTGTATCCTTCATGTGAATAAACTTCGCTAATAATTTTGTGACCTTCTTTTGATTTAGCAATGTCTATAAAAGCTTTTTTCAATTTTTCTTGGAAATCTTTATCCATATCTGGTCTTACAGAAATTGTGTCATTCGGAATAGCTTGTGTTAATTTTAAAATTCGTGTGTCTTTAAATACATTTGGTTGGTCTTTTTTCACAGTATTACGTGCATCGTTAAATACAGCCGCAGCATCTACATCTCCATTTAATAATGAGATAACTGCTTGGTCATGACCTTTAACATTCACAATTTTCATATCTTTAGTTGCATTAATACCTGCTTCGTTTTTTAACATCGCAAGTGGGAATGTATATCCAGCAGTTGATGTTACATCTTGTAAGGCAATTTTCTTACCTTTTAAATCTTTCAAGCTTTTAATTTTTGAGTCTTTTTTAACAAGAATTTCTGACTTATAACTATCTACAAGTTCTTTACTTGCTGAACCATCTTCTTTTACACCGAAACGTTGTGCTTGTAATAATAAATCAGCTGCTTTTTGATCATGTGCTAATGTGTATGCCGTTGGTGGTAAGAAACCAACATCAACTTTTTTAGACTTCATAGCTTCAACAATTGTATTGTAGTTAGTTGATACAGACACTTTAACTGGAATCCCTAATTCTTTAGATAGTAATTTTTCTAATGGTTTTGCTTTAGCCTCTAATGTTCCAGCATTTTGCGAAGGTACAAATTGTACTGTTAATTCTTTAGGTTTGTATCCTCCTGATTTAGAATCCGAATCATTACTAGCGTTCTTTTGATTATCTAAAGAACTTGAATTTCCACATGCTGCTGCAAAAACAATGACTGCTAACATTAATACAAATAAACACTTAAATTTTTTCATTTGATAACTGTCCCCTTCACATTCTTAATCGTGTAATATGTATGCAATGAAATTACACTTATAGCGTACCACATTTAAATGCGAAAAAGTATTTTATAAAAATGAATTTTAATAACTTTATTTAAGAGTTTGATAAGATTTTGTAAATTTTTCGTTAAATTGCCCATTTCAAACATATATTTATCCTATAATTCAAGAAGAAATTTATTTTAAAAGGAGCCTCACAAAATGAAAAAAATATATAAGTCATTAACTGTCTCTGCAATTGTTGCAACGGTATCATTAAGTGCTTTACCGCAATCTTTAGCTATAACGCATGAATCGCAACCTACAAAGCAACAGCGAACGGTATTATTCGATCGTTCTCATGGTCAAACAGCTGGTGCTGCAGATTGGGTTAGTGATGGTGCATTTTCAGATTATGCGGATTCAATACAAAAACAAGGTTATGACGTTAAAGCTATTGATGGTCATTCGAACATAACAGAAGCAAGTTTGAAAAGTTCTAAAATATTTGTAATTCCTGAGGCTAATATTCCTTTCAAAGAATCAGAACAGGCAGCAATTGTTAACTATGTGAAACAAGGTGGCAATGTTGTCTTTATTTCAGATCATTACAATGCTGACCGAAATTTAAATCGTATTGATTCATCAGAGGCAATGAATGGTTATCGACGTGGAGCATATGAAGATATGTCGAAAGGTATGAATGCAGAAGAAAAAAGTTCTACTGCAATGCAAGGTGTGAAAAGTTCAGATTGGTTATCTACAAACTTTGGCGTACGTTTTCGATATAATGCACTAGGTGATTTAAATACGAGCAATATTGTTTCTTCAAAAGAGAGTTTCGGTATTACTGAAGGTGTGAAATCTGTCTCTATGCATGCCGGATCAACATTAGCAATTACTAATCCAGAGAAAGCAAAAGGTATTGTGTATACACCAGAACAATTGCCAGCGAAAAGTAAATGGTCACATGCTGTAGATCAAGGTATTTATAATGGGGGCGGTAAAGCAGAAGGCCCCTATGTAGCAATTTCTAAAGTTGGAAAAGGTAAAGCAGCATTTATCGGTGATTCATCACTTGTGGAAGATAGTTCGCCCAAATATGTAAGAGAAGATAATGGAGAAAAGAAGAAAACATATGATGGTTTTAAAGAACAAGACAACGGTAAGCTATTAAATAATATAACGGATTGGATGTCTAAAGATAGTGATGGGAAATCACTTAAGGCGAGTGGACTAACATTAGATACAAAGACTAAGTTGCTTGATTTTGAACGACCAGAGCGTTCAACTGAGCCTGAAAAAGAGCCATGGTCACAACCGCCGAGTGGTTATAAATGGTATGATCCAACAACATTTAAAGCAGGTAGTTATGGCAGCGAAAAAGGCGCAGATCCTCAGCCAAACACACCAGATGATCATACGCCACCAAATCAGAACGAAAAAGTAACATTTGATATCCCGCAAAATGTTTCTGTAAATGAGCCATTTGAAATGACAATACATTTAAAAGGATTTGAAGCAAATCAAACACTTGAAAATCTTAGAGTTGGTATTTACAAAGAAGGCGGACGTCAAATCGGACAATTTTCAAGTAAAGATAACGATTATAACCCACCAGGTTACAGTACTTTGCCAACAGTTAAAGCAGATGAAAACGGAAATGTCACAATTAAGGTCAATGCTAAAGTACTTGAAAGTATGGAAGGTTCAAAGATTCGTTTAAAACTCGGTGACAAAACCTTGATTACAACAGACTTCAAATAAATATATAATAGAAATAAGAAAGATGTTTGTGATTGAAGGAGTGAGTGAGGATGTCAAACATAGCATTTTATGTCGTGAGTGACGTACATGGTTATATTTTCCCAACAGATTTTACGAGTAGAAATCAATATCAACCTATGGGATTGTTACTAGCGAATCATGTTATAGAACAAGACAGAAGGCAGTATGACCAAAGTTTTAAAATAGATAATGGTGATTTTTTGCAAGGGTCACCATTTTGTAATTACTTAATCGCGCATAGCGGCAGTAGCCAGCCTTTAGTTGATTTTTATAATCGAATGGCATTCGACTTTGGTACGCTTGGTAATCATGAATTTAATTATGGATTGCCATACTTAAAAGACACTTTACGCAGACTCAATTATCCAGTTTTGTGCGCTAATATATATGAAAATGATAGTACATTGACTGATAACGGTGTGAAGTATTTTCAGGTTGGAGATCAAACTGTTGGTGTGATAGGTTTAACGACACAATTTATTCCCCATTGGGAACAACCAGAGCATATTCAGTCACTTACGTTTCATAGTGCTTTTGAAATACTTCAACAATACTTACCTGAAATGAAGCGACATGCAGATATCATTGTGGTTTGTTACCATGGTGGATTTGAAAAGGATTTAGAAAGTGGTACGCCGACCGAAGTATTAACGGGTGAAAATGAGGGATATGCCATGTTAGAAGCGTTTTCTAAAGATATAGATATCTTTATTACGGGTCACCAACATCGACAAATTGCTGAAAGGTTTAAGCAAACGGCTGTGATTCAACCTGGTACGAGAGGTACAACTGTAGGCAGAGTAGTCTTGAGTACTGATGAATATGAAAATCTATCCGTTGAATCATGTGAATTACTTCCTGTTATAGATGATTCCACATTTACTATTGATGAAGATGACCAACATTTACGAAAGCAGTTAGAGGACTGGTTAGATTACGAAATTACTACATTGCCATATGATATGACGATTAATCATGCATTTGAGGCACGTGTGGCACCGCATCCTTTTACAAATTTTATGAATTACGCTTTATTAGAAAAAAGTGACGCAGATGTTGCCTGTACAGCTTTGTTTGATTCTGCTAGTGGTTTCAAGCAAGTCGTGACGATGCGAGATGTTATTAACAATTACCCATTTCCAAATACATTTAAAGTTTTAGCTGTAAGTGGTGCCAAACTTAAAGAAGCCATTGAACGATCAGCAGAATATTTTGACGTGAAAAATGATGAAGTTAGTGTGAGCGCAGACTTCCTTGGACCCAAACCACAACACTTTAATTATGATATATATGGTGGCGTAAGTTATACCATTCATGTTGGAAGACCAAAGGGACAACGTGTGAGCAATATGATGATTCAAGGTCACGCAGTTGATTTAAAGCAGACATATACAATTTGTGTAAATAATTATCGTGCAGTTGGCGGTGGTCAGTATGATATGTTTATCGACGCGCCAGTTGTGAAAGATATTCAAGTTGAAGGCGCACAATTACTTATTGATTTTTTATCAAATAATAATTTGATGCGTATCCCGCAAGTTGTTGATTTTAAAGTTGAAAAGTGACGGATATATGAAAAACTTACTTGATTTTAATCGGGTAAGTTTTTGTTTAAAGCGAGAAAGTATTATCTTTAGACGACGTGATTGAAATGTCACGTCCTGTCAAAATGAATAGTTTATTAAAGTTGTATTTTGATAGAAATTTACTGACACCACAAAAATTATTGAATTATTTAAAAGTTGATGAAACATTTTTGAATCATCTAGCAGGTATTAATTTAAAACTCTTTAAGGATTATGTTAATGAAAATAGAGAATATAATATAACGAATCTATATAAATAAGGCACTAATATTTAAACCTCGAGCTGAAAAGATCATCATTTCAGTTCGAGGTTTTTTATTTTATCCTCTTTGTATGGGTATTCTTTTACTTGAAATTTGTTTTCCTGTTTTTTTATTGTAAATTTTTATTACATAGTATCCTAAGTTATATCCTGACATTTGTTCTCCAGTATTTTTAGTTTTTTAGTAGGAACATAATGGTATTTTTTTGCTGTTAGTGGAACATATTTTTTAGGGTTTTGAATTTCGTTTCATCCATGTGTAAAACTGGATACTCTAATATCCGGTAATAGCCGGTTAAATTGACATAGGATGTCACTAGCTATTCCAAAATTGTCTTTTGACGCTATAACGATTGTTGGGAATCTTAGCATGTCTAACGCAGAGAGACTTTCACATTTTATGAGTACTAATCCTGAAGTTCGGCTTTGGGATATTTTACAAACAAACTTTAAAGCTAAAGCTCTTAAAGAAAAAGTTTATATTGAATATGACAAAATAAAAGCAACTCTTTGGAATAGACGTAGTATGCGCGTTGAATTTAATCCTAATAAGCTTTCGCATGATGAAGTGCTTTGGTTAAAACAAAATATCATCAGTTATTTGGACGATGTTAGTTTTACGAGATTAGATTTGGCTTTTGATTTTGAATTTGATTTAAATGACTATTATGCATTGTCAGATAAGTCGGCAAAGAAAACTATATTTTATGGACGTAATGTAAAACCAGAAACAAAATATTTTGGTGTGCGTAATAGTGATAGGTTTATTCGGATTTATAATAAAAACAAGAACGTAAAGATAATGCAGATGTTGAAATTGATTCAACATTTCTATGGCGTGTGGAAATTGAATTAAAACGAGATATGGTTGATTGTTGGAAAGATTGTTTTGATGATTTGCATATTTTAAAACCGAATTTAAAAATGATTGAAAATATACAAGAACGAGCAATGCTTCATTTATTAACTCACGAAGAAGAGGAATGGGGAAATTTAGAAAGACGTACTAAAAATAAATATAGAGATAAGTTGAAAAATATAGCGTCTATTGATTTGACAGATTTAATGAAAATATCTTTAAGAGGAAATGAAAACCAATTGCAAAAACAAATCGACTTTTGGTTGAATTAATTATTATAACTAAAGAACTATGTTCAATTTATGTGCAATCATGCTTTTTTGTCCCCACGTTTTGAACATGTTTGGCACCGCCAAACCACTCATTTTTTGCAAAATTTTGCAAAAAAATGGGGACATGTTCACTTATGCTCATCTACTTAAAATAAGTATTTTTTTGTTGGTTTTTAAAAGTAGTTGAAATGTTTATAATAATATTGAAAGATATTTCTGTTTTCCTTTTGAATAATAAACTTAAAAGAGAATATAAAATAATGCTTATTAAAATTAGGGGTGGAAATATGAAAAGAGATTTTTTTGAAAAGTGGTCGTTTATTTTAAATTTAATTTTATTTTGTGCTTTTTTGTTTTTAGTGGTTCTGATGTTTTATAAGGATGTCGATTTGATTTATATTTTTTGTACATTATTAATATCATTATTACCTTTGCTAAATATTATAAAAAGATATAAGAAAAAGACGGATAATTAATCCGTCTTTTTTTATGAAAAGAATAGGCTGGGAAATAAATCAATCTTCTATGATCTACGAAGTTATATTGGCAGTAATTGACTGAACGAAAATGCGCTTGTAATAAGCTTTTTTCAATTCTAGTCAGGGGCCCCAACACAGAGAATTTCGAAAAGAAATTCTACAGGCAATGCGAGTTGGGGCGGGGCCCCAACAAAGAGAAATTGGATTCCCAATTTCTACAGACAATGCAAGTTGGGGTGGGACGGCGAAATAAATTTTGCGAAAATATCATTTCTGTCCCACTCCCCAGAAAAGGTTCTACCATTGTCAAAAAAATGCATCTCTACATGTTAGAGTAAATATTGGTCAGCCAACCAAAATAATCAACACGAGGAGATGCTATTTAATGTCATCTGACACAAACAGTTTAGCACATACGAAATGGAATTGTAAGTAACATATTGTCTTTGCACCTAAATACAGAAGACAAGCGATATATGGAAAAATAAAAAAAGATATAGGGATTATATTACGTCAATTATATGAAAGAAAAGGTGTAGAGATAATTGAAGCAGAGGTATGTAAAGATCATATCCATATGTTAGTAAGTATACCACCCAAACTTGGGGTATCATCATTTGTTGGCTATTTAAAAGGAAAAGTAATTTAATGATATTTGATAGACATGCTAACTTAAAGTATAGATATGGAAATAGAAAGTTTTGGTGTAAAGGATTTTATGTGGATACAGTAGGTAGAAATAAAAAAGTGATTGAAAATTATATTCGTAATCAATTACAAGAGGATATCGTTGCAGATGAAATCTCAATGGAAGAATATTTAGATCCTTTCACTGGAGAGAAAAATAAAAAAAGAAAGAAAAAAGAGTAAACCTTTAGGATTGCTGGAATAGTAGTGCAGTTGGCTGACTTGTCAGTGCCCTTTTAGGGCTGGCCAGTAAGGAAGGCTTATAGCCGCAGAACAAACCACCCGTTCACACGGGTGGTTTTTATTTGTAACATCTGTTGATAGGTATCGACAAGGACCTTTTAATGTTGTGTTTTGTGCGATATAACAAGCTTTTTAGGCTATTAAAGAATATTCAGAATTAAATATATAATTATGAATAAATTATGTCATTGAAAAAATTATGATTATAAAATCATTCTAAAAACACCGAAATAACAATGATTTCATGAAAACATTTATTTTAAAATTTGATATTTGTTCAAATAATATTCGAAATTAAACTTTTTTGCATAGAATTTTCTTTATATCCTGAGAGACATGTACTATAATGTTTGTGAAATAATTCACAAAGTATAAAGGAGTGGTTGTATATGTTAACTATACCTGAAAAAGAAAATCGTGGATCGAAAGAACAAGAAGTGGCAATTATGATTGATGCTCTAGCTGACAAAGGGAAAAAAGCATTAGAAGCATTATCTAAAAAGTCACAAGAAGAAATTGATCATATTGTTCATCAAATGAGCTTAGCAGCTGTTGATCAACATATGGTGCTAGCAAAATTAGCACATGAAGAAACTGGAAGAGGTATATACGAAGATAAAGCGATTAAAAATTTATACGCTTCTGAATATATATGGAATTCAATAAAAGACAATAAGACAGTAGGGATTATTGGTGAAGATAAAGAAAAAGGATTAACGTATGTAGCGGAACCAATTGGTGTTATTTGTGGTGTTACGCCAACAACAAATCCTACGTCGACAACTATTTTTAAAGCGATGATTGCAATTAAGACAGGAAATCCAATCATTTTTGCATTCCATCCAAGTGCACAAGAATCGTCGAAGCGTGCAGCAGAAGTTGTATTAGAAGCGGCAATGAAGGCAGGTGCACCTAAAGATATTATTCAGTGGATTGAAGTGCCTTCTATCGAAGCAACAAAACAATTAATGAATCACAAAGGTATTGCATTAGTTCTAGCAACAGGTGGTTCGGGCATGGTTAAGTCTGCATATTCAACTGGCAAACCGGCATTAGGTGTGGGACCAGGTAACGTGCCGTCTTACATTGAAAAAACAGCACACATTAAACGTGCAGTAAATGATATCATTGGTTCAAAAACATTTGATAATGGTATGATTTGTGCTTCTGAACAAGTTGTAGTCATTGATAAAGAAATTTATAAAGATGTTACTAATGAATTTAAAGCACATCAAGCATACTTTGTTAAAAAAGATGAATTACAACGCTTAGAAAATGCAATTATGAATGAACAAAAAACAGGTATTAAGCCTGATATTGTCGGTAAATCTGCAGTTGAAATAGCTGAATTAGCAGGTATACCTGTCCCCGAAAATACAAAACTTATCATAGCCGAAATTAGCGGTGTAGGTTCAGACTATCCGTTATCTCGTGAAAAATTATCTCCAGTATTAGCCTTAGTAAAAGCCCAATCTACAAAACAAGCATTTCAAATTTGTGAAGACACACTACATTTTGGTGGATTAGGACACACAGCCGTTATCCATACAGAAGATGAAACATTACAAAAAGATTTTGGACTAAGAATGAAAGCTTGTCGTGTACTTGTAAATACACCATCAGCGGTTGGAGGTATTGGTGATATGTATAACGAATTGATTCCGTCTTTAACATTAGGTTGTGGTTCGTACGGTAGAAACTCAATTTCACATAATGTTAGTGCGACAGATTTATTAAACATTAAAACGATTGCTAAACGACGTAATAATACTCAAATTTTCAAGGTGCCTGCTCAAATTTATTTTGAAGAAAATGCAATCATGAGTCTAACAACAATGGACAAGATTGAAAAAGTGATGATTGTCTGTGACCCTGGTATGGTAGAATTCGGTTATACAAAAACAGTTGAGAATGTATTAAGACAAAGAACGGAACAGCCTCAAATTAAAATATTTAGCGAAGTCGAACCGAACCCATCAACTAATACAGTATATAAAGGTCTGGAAATGATGGTTGATTTCCAACCGGATACAATCATTGCACTTGGTGGTGGTTCAGCGATGGATGCTGCAAAAGCAATGTGGATGTTCTTTGAACACCCTGAGACATCATTCTTCGGTGCTAAACAAAAGTTCCTAGACATCGGTAAACGTACTTATAAAATAGGCATGCCTGAAAATGCGACGTTCATTTGTATCCCTACGACATCAGGTACAGGTTCAGAAGTAACACCATTTGCAGTTATCACAGATAGTGAAACAAATGTAAAATATCCGTTGGCTGATTTTGCTTTAACACCTGACGTTGCAATTATTGACCCTCAATTTGTGATGAGTGTGCCAAAAAGCGTTACAGCAGATACAGGAATGGATGTACTAACGCATGCAATGGAATCATATGTATCTGTAATGGCTTCAGACTACACAAGAGGTTTGAGTCTACAAGCGATTAAATTGACGTTCGAATATTTAAAATCATCTGTTGAAAAGGGTGATAAAGTTTCAAGAGAGAAAATGCATAACGCATCAACTTTGGCTGGTATGGCATTTGCAAATGCATTCTTAGGCATTGCACACTCAATTGCGCATAAAATTGGTGGCGAATATGGTATTCCGCATGGTAGAGCGAATGCGATATTACTACCGCATATTATCCGTTATAATGCCAAAGACCCGCAAAAACATGCGTTATTCCCTAAATATGAGTTCTTCAGAGCAGATACAGATTATGCAGATATTGCCAAATTCTTAGGATTAAAAGGTAATACGACAGAAGCACTTGTAGAATCATTAGCTAAAGCTGTCTACGAATTAGGTCAATCAGTCGGAATTGAAATGAATTTGAAATCACAAGGTGTGTCTGAAGAAGAATTAAATGAGTCAATTGATAGAATGGCAGAGCTCGCATTTGAAGATCAATGTACAACTGCTAATCCTAAAGAAGCACTAATCAGTGAAATCAAAGATATCATTCAAACATCATATGATTATAAGCAATAATCTATCTGATAATAATCATCTAACTCACCTGAAATTACAAAAGTAAAAAATGCCACATAAACTTTAAGTCGATAATCATTATACGGTTATCGGCTTTTATTTATTGCCAAATCTTCAGAGAGATACAAACTAGACAATCATTTTTTTAAATAAAGAAAATATTAAGATTGATACTCATTTCACAAACTATTACTACTTTAGAGTATAATTATTTTTAATTTCATATAAATGAAAAGTAGAAAATAATGCGGTTTAAAAGTAATTAATTGTTTAAACGATATGTAATATGTAAATACTATATATATAATACCAATTTTAATGAAAATTTTTAAGGGAGGTAAATAATGGAAAGTACATTAGAATTAACAAAAATTAAAGAAGTATTACAAAAAAACTTGAAGATTTTAATTATTTTACCGCTATTATTTTTAATTATTAGCGCTATTGTTACATTTTTCGTCTTATCACCTAAATATCAAGCTAATACTCAAATCTTAGTGAATCAAACTAAGGGTGACAATCCTCAGTTTATGGCACAAGAGGTTCAAAGTAATATTCAACTTGTAAATACGTATAAAGAAATTGTTAAAAGTCCTAGAATTTTAGATGAGGTGTCAAAGGACTTAAATGATAAGTATTCACCATCTAAATTGTCGAGTATGTTGACAATTACAAACCAAGAAAATACGCAACTTATCAACATCCAAGTTAAAAGTGGTCATAAACAAGATTCGGAAAAAATTGCGAATAGCTTCGCTAAAGTTACAAGTAAACAAATTCCGAAGATTATGAGTGTGGATAACGTATCAATTTTATCTAAAGCAGACGGTACAGCAGTTAAAGTCGCACCAAAAACTGTAGTGAATCTAATCGGTGCATTCTTTTTAGGATTAGTTGTCGCGCTTATATATATCTTCTTCAAAGTAATTTTCGATAAGCGAATTAAAGATGAAGAAGATGTAGAGAAAGAATTAGGATTGCCTGTATTGGGTTCAATTCAAAAATTTAATTAAGGATGGTTGCTACTTATGTCAAAAAAGGAAAATACGACAACAACACTATTTGTGTATGAAAAACCAAAATCAACAATTAGTGAAAAGTTTCGAGGTATACGTTCAAACATCATGTTTTCAAAAGCAAATGGTGAAGTAAAGCGCTTATTGGTTACTTCTGAAAAGCCTGGTGCAGGTAAAAGTACAGTTGTATCGAATGTAGCGATTACTTATGCACAAGCAGGCTATAAGACATTAGTTATTGATGGCGATATGCGTAAGCCAACACAAAACTATATTTTTAATGAGCAAAATAATAATGGACTATCAAGCTTAATCATTGGTCGAACGACTATGTCAGAAGCAATTACGTCGACAGAAATTGAAAATTTAGATTTGCTAACAGCTGGCCCTGTACCTCCAAATCCATCTGAGTTAATAGCTTCAGAAAGGTTTAAAGAATTAGTTGATCTGTTTAATAAACGTTACGACATTATTATTGTCGATACACCGCCAGTTAATACTGTGACTGATGCACAACTATATGCGCGTGCTATTAAAGATAGTTTGTTAGTAATTGATAGTGAAAAAAATGATAAAAATGAAGTTAAAAAAGCAAAAGCACTTATGGAAAAAGCAGGCAGTAACATTCTAGGTGTCATTTTGAACAAGACAAAGGTCGATAAATCTTCTAGTTATTATCACTATTATGGAGATGAATAAGTATGATTGATATTCATAACCATATATTGCCTAATATCGATGACGGTCCGACAAATGAAACAGAGATGCTGGATCTTTTAAAACAAGCGACAACACAAGGTGTTACAGAAATCATTGTAACATCACATCACTTACATCCTCGATATACCACACCTATAGAAAAAGTGAAATCATGTTTAAACCATATTGAAAGCTTAGAGGAAGTACAAGCACTAAATCTAAAGTTTTATTATGGTCAGGAAATAAGAATTACCGATCAAATCCTTAATGATATTGATCGAAAAGTTATTACCGGTATTAATGATTCACGCTATTTACTAATAGAATTTCCATCAAATGAAGTTCCACACTATACTGATCAATTATTTTTCGAATTACAGAGTAAAGGCTTTGTACCGATTATTGCACATCCAGAGCGGAATAAAGCAATAAGTCAAAACCTTGACATACTATACGATTTAATTAACAAAGGTGCTTTAAGTCAAGTGACAACGGCGTCATTAGCGGGTATTTCCGGTAGAAAAATTAGAAAATTAGCAATTCAAATGATTGAAAACAATCTGACACATTTCATCGGTTCAGATGCGCATAACACAGAAATCAGACCGTTCTTAATGAAAGACTTATTTAATGATAAGAAATTACGTGATTATTATGAAGATATGAACGGATTTATTAGTAATGCGAAGTTAGTTGTTGATGATAAAAAAATTCCTAAACGAATGCCACAACAAGATTATAAACAGAAAAGATGGTTTGGGTTATAAACAGCAAATGAGGGGTTTTATGGCACATTTATCTGTGAAATTGCGGCTTTTAATACTAGCATTAATCGATTCACTGATAGTGACATTTTCAGTATTCGTAAGTTATTACATTTTAGAACCGTATTTCAAAACATATTCTGTCAAATTATTAATATTGGCAGCTATATCACTATTCATATCGCATCATATTTCAGCATTTATTTTTAATATGTATCATCGAGCGTGGGAATATGCCAGTGTGAGTGAATTGATTTTAATTGTTAAAGCTGTGACGACATCTATCGTTATTACGATGGTGGTCGTGACAATTGTTACAGGCAATAGACCGTTTTTTAGATTGTATTTAATTACTTGGATGATGCACTTGATTTTAATAGGTGGCTCAAGGTTATTTTGGCGTATTTATCGGAAATACCTTGGAGGTAAGTCATTTAATAAGAAGCCAACTTTAGTTGTTGGTGCTGGTCAAGCAGGTTCAATGCTGATTAGACAAATGTTGAAAAGTGACGAAATGAAACTTGAACCGGTATTAGCAGTCGATGATGACGAACATAAACGCAATATCACAATTACTGAGGGTGTAAAAGTCCAAGGTAAAATTGCGGATATTCCAGAACTAGTGAGGAAATATAAGATTAAAAAAATCATCATTGCAATTCCAACTATTGGTCAAGAGCGTTTGAAAGAAATTAATAATATTTGCCATATGGATGGCGTTGAGTTATTGAAAATGCCAAATATAGAAGACGTCATGTCTGGTGAGTTAGAAGTGAACCAACTTAAAAAAGTTGAAGTAGAAGATTTACTAGGCAGAGATCCTGTTGAATTAGATATGGATATGATATCAAATGAATTGACGAATAAAACTATTTTAGTTACGGGTGCAGGTGGTTCAATAGGATCAGAAATTTGTAGACAAGTTTGTAATTTCTATCCAGAACGTATTATTCTACTTGGCCATGGTGAAAACAGTATTTATTTAATCAATCGTGAATTGCGAAATCGCTTCGGAAAAAATGTTGATATCGTTCCTATTATAGCGGATGTGCAAAATAGAGCGCGTATGTTTGAAATTATGGAAACGTATAAACCATACGCAGTTTATCATGCAGCAGCACACAAGCACGTGCCGTTAATGGAAGAGAACCCTGAAGAAGCAGTACGTAATAATATTTTAGGTACGAAAAATACTGCTGAAGCTGCTAAAAATGCAGAGGTGAAGAAATTCGTTATGATTTCTACGGATAAAGCCGTTAATCCGCCTAATGTCATGGGAGCTTCAAAGCGAATTGCAGAAATGATTATTCAAAGTTTAAATGATGAAACGCATCGAACAAATTTTGTTGCAGTGAGATTTGGTAATGTACTTGGATCGAGAGGATCTGTGATTCCACTTTTCAAAAGTCAAATTGAAGAAGGTGGGCCAGTTACTGTGACACATCCTGAAATGACACGTTACTTTATGACAATTCCTGAAGCTTCTAGACTAGTTTTGCAGGCAGGGGCATTAGCAGAAGGTGGCGAAGTATTTGTGCTAGATATGGGAGAACCAGTGAAAATTGTAGATTTGGCACGTAATTTAATTAAGCTAAGTGGTAAAAAAGAAGACGACATACGCATTACTTATACAGGGATTAGACCCGGCGAAAAAATGTTTGAAGAGCTTATGAATAAAGATGAGGTTCATCCTGAACAAGTATTTGAAAAAATTTATCGTGGCAAAGTACAACATATGAAATGTAATGAAGTTGAAGCGATTATTCAAGACATCGTCAATGACTTTAGTAAAGAAAAAATTATTAACTATGCCAATGGCAAAAAGGGAGATAATTATGTTCGATGACAAAATTTTATTAATTACTGGGGGCACAGGATCATTCGGTAATGCTGTTATGAAACGGTTTTTAGATTCTAATATTAAAGAAATTCGTATTTTTTCACGCGATGAGAAAAAACAAGATGACATTCGAAAAAAATATAATAATTCAAAATTAAAGTTCTACATTGGTGATGTGCGTGATAGTCAAAGTGTAGAAACAGCAATGCGAGATGTTGATTATGTATTCCATGCAGCAGCTTTAAAACAAGTGCCGTCATGTGAATTCTTTCCAGTTGAGGCAGTGAAGACAAATATTATTGGTACAGAAAATGTCTTACAAAGTGCTATTCATCAAAATGTTAAAAAAGTCATATGTTTATCTACAGATAAGGCAGCGTATCCTATTAATGCTATGGGTATTTCAAAAGCAATGATGGAAAAAGTATTCGTAGCCAAATCAAGAAATATTCGTAGTGAACAAACGCTGATTTGTGGTACAAGATACGGTAATGTGATGGCTTCAAGAGGATCAGTAATTCCTTTGTTTATCGACAAAATCAAAGCTGGAGAACCTTTAACGATTACAGATCCTGATATGACAAGATTTTTAATGAGTTTAGAAGATGCCGTAGAACTAGTTGTTCATGCATTTAAGCATGCAGAAACAGGCGATATTATGGTTCAAAAAGCACCAAGCTCAACGGTAGGGGATCTTGCGACCGCATTATTAGAATTGTTTGAAGCTGATAATGCAATTGAAATCATTGGTACACGACATGGAGAGAAAAAAGCAGAAACATTGTTGACGAGAGAAGAATACGCACAATGTGAAGATATGGGTGATTATTTTAGAGTGCCGGCAGACTCCAGAGATTTAAATTATAGTAATTATGTTGAAACCGGTAACGAAAAGATTACGCAATCTTATGAATATAACTCCGATAATACACATATTTTAACGGTGGAAGAGATAAAAGAAAAACTTTTAACACTAGAATATGTTAGAAACGAATTGAATGATTATAAAGCTTCAATGAGATAGGAGAGATTGACGTTGAATATTGTAATTACAGGAGCAAAAGGTTTTGTAGGAAAAAACTTGAAAGCAGATTTAACATCAACGACAGATCATCATATTTTCGAAGTACATCGACAAACTAAAGAGGAAGAATTAGAGTCAGCATTGTTGAAAGCAGACTTTGTCGTGCATTTAGCGGGTGTTAATCGACCTGAACATGACAAAGAATTCAGCTTAGGAAACGTGAGTTATTTAGATCATGTACTTGATATATTAACTAGAAATACGAAAAAGCCAGCGATATTATTATCGTCTTCAATACAAGCAACACAAGATAATCCTTATGGTGAGAGTAAGTTGCAAGGGGAACAGCTATTAAGAGAGTATGCCGAAGAGTATGGCAATACGGTTTATATTTATCGCTGGCCAAATTTATTCGGCAAGTGGTGTAAGCCGAATTATAACTCAGTGATAGCAACATTTTGTTACAAAATTGCACGTAACGAAGAGATTCAAGTTAATGATCGGAATGTTGAACTAACGCTAAACTACGTGGATGATATCGTCGCTGAAATAAAGCGTGCTATTGAAGGAACTCCAACGATTGAAAATGGTGTACCTACAGTACCAAACGTATTTAAAGTGACATTGGGAGAAATTGTAGATTTATTATACAAGTTCAAACAGTCACGTCTCGATCGAACATTGCCGAAATTAGATAACTTGTTTGAAAAAGATTTGTATAGTACGTATTTAAGCTATCTACCTAGTACAGACTTTAGTTATCCCTTACTTATGAATGTGGATGATAGGGGTTCTTTTACAGAATTTATAAAAACACCGGATCGTGGTCAAGTTTCTGTAAATATTTCTAAGCCAGGTATTACTAAAGGTAATCACTGGCATCATACTAAAAACGAAAAATTTCTAGTCGTATCAGGTAAAGGGGTAATTCGTTTTAGACATGTTAATGATGATGAAATCATTGAGTATTACGTTTCTGGCGACAAATTAGAAGTTGTAGACATACCAGTAGGATACACACATAATATTGAAAATTTAGGTGACACAGATATGGTAACTATTATGTGGGTGAATGAAATGTTTGATCCAAATCAGCCAGATACGTATTTCTTGGAGGTATAGCGCATGGAAAAACTAAAATTAATGACAATAGTTGGTACAAGGCCTGAAATCATTCGTTTATCATCAACGATTAAAGCATGTGATCAATATTTTAATCAGATATTAGTACACACTGGTCAAAATTATGATTATACATTGAATCAAATTTTCTTTGATGATTTGGAATTGAGACAACCGGACCACTACTTAGAGGCAGTTGGAAGTAACCTTGGAGAAACGATGGGGAATATTATTGCGAAGACATATGACGTTTTATTACGCGAACAACCAGATGCACTTTTAATTCTTGGTGATACAAATAGTTGTTTAGCAGCAGTATCTGCTAAACGATTAAAGATTCCTGTGTTCCACATGGAAGCGGGTAATAGATGCTTTGATCAGAATGTACCTGAAGAAATCAATCGTAAAATTGTTGACCATGTCAGTGATGTGAATCTACCTTATACGGAACATAGCAGACGTTATTTATTAGATGAAGGCTTCAATAAAGCGAATATCTTTGTGACAGGATCACCGATGACAGAAGTGATAGAAGCGCATCGAGATAAAATTAATCACAGTGACGTTTTAAATAAACTAGGATTAGAACCGCAACAATACATTTTAGTATCTGCGCATAGAGAAGAGAATATCGATAATGAAAAGAATTTTAAATCATTAATGAATGCGATAAATGATATTGCCAAAAAGTATAAAATGCCTGTGATTTATTCAACGCATCCAAGAAGTTGGAAGAAAATTGAAGAAAGTAAATTTGAATTTGATCCATTAGTTAAAAAGTTAAAGCCATTTGGTTTCTTTGATTATAATGCATTGCAAAAAGATGCATTTGTTGTGCTATCAGATAGTGGAACATTGTCAGAAGAGTCGTCTATTTTGAAGTTCCCTGGTGTCCTTATTCGAACTTCCACAGAAAGACCGGAAGTACTAGATAAAGGTACGGTTATTGTAGGTGGTATTACCTATAACAATCTAATCCAATCCGTTGAACTAGCAAGAGAGATGCAAAACAATAACGAACCGATGATTGATGCTATTGATTATAAAGACACTAACGTTTCGACAAAGGTAGTTAAAATTATTCAAAGCTATAAAGATATTATCAATCGAAATACTTGGAGGAAATGACGATGAGGATAGCGATTCTTGGCGCTACTAACATTAAGCATATGTCATTATTATCACATTATTTAAACCACATTGATTTGAATATCAATGAGGTGGACATTATATACACTGACAAATATGATATCGAAGAACATATCCAAGGCATCAATAATTACTATAAATATAAAGTAGATATTAAAGAAGATTGGACATTTATCAAAAAAGCTATTGCTTACTATCGATTTAGGCCATACGCTATGAAAATTCTTAAAGAAAATCGTTATGATTTTGTCATAGTATGGGGAAGTTATACAGGACACTTATTTAAAAGTTTTTTAGAAAAACACTATAAAAATAAATTCATTTTAAATATAAGGGACTACTTTTTTGAAAATAATAAACTTATTAAGTATAGAATGAAAAAAATCGTTGATGCTAGCAGGGTGACAACATTATCTTCAGAAGGTTTTCTTAAATTTTTACCTAAATCTGAAAAATATAGAATTATTTATAGTTATAACATGAGTATTATTAGAGAAAGTAATGTAACCGATGGGTTTAAAAAAAGATGGCCAATTAATATAGGTTTTATTGGTAATGTTAGATTTAATGAGATAAATCAAAAATTGATAAAGGAACTGGCAAATGATTCAAGGTTCCATATGCAATATTTTGGAACAGGGTCGGAAAAATTAGAAGTCTTTGCTCGAGAAAATTTTATTAATAATATTACATTTTCTGGCGGCTTTGACTTGAAAGAAACACCGAAATATTTAAATGAAATTGATATACTTAATAATTTGTTTGGTAATCAAAATATTGCTTTAGATACTGCTTTATCCATAAGAATGTATTATGCGTTGTTTTTAAACAAACCTATTATTACAACAGACGATACATTCACCGCTACAGAAGCTAATAAATTCGGACTGGGTTTTAGTATTAATCCAGAAAATTTAAAAGGTATTGGTGATGAATTGATGGATTGGTATAACAATTTGGATGTAATGGACATTAATCATAAAAGAGAAGCTTATAGAAACGATGTAATTGAAAATAATAAACAGTTCTATCAAGAGATAGGCAGGATATTTAATGAATAAGATATATAATGTCACTTCATATGTTATTGCCATTTTAATGTTTCCTTGCCTTATGTTAGGTGATAAACCTTTATTATTTTTAGCACCTATAAGTTATGGAGTAGGAAAGCTCTTTATAAGCTTCTCGAATAATCCGAATTTTAAATTTTCGAAAATTGTATACGATGTTTTAGGTTTTCTTAGATTAGTATTTATACCTGCTATGATAGTGTTTTTCCAGGATTCAACTATAGATAATTTACCATTAGGACAAGCTTATTTTAATCAAGCGGTTATTTATATGAGTGTGGAGTTTATCATAGGCTCGCTATTTATATTGATACTATCTAAATTATTCAAACATGAAGTGGTATCAAGAAATAGCTTTACACTTTCTGGATCATCAATTTATTACATTGTGTTTGGTCTTGTTATTTGTGGGATTTTTGTAGCTTTTCCCGAAGTGCGCAAAAACATATCATTTTTAATTATTAAAACAGATGCAATGGGAAGAGGAACCGAAGCAACAAGTGGTTTAAATGTTCTTTTTGTAATGCTATTTCAACTTGCCTTAGCGTTATTATTCTTAATAATCGCATATGCTTCATATAAAAAGTATAAAGAGAATCCTAAAATTATTTATGTTGTATTACCGCTAGCTATAGGAATTTTAAATATTAGTTTAATTGTTGGTGAAAGAAGAAGTTATCAACTTTATACAATGGTTGCTGTTTTAACAGTGGTGTCAATCTTGTTTTCTAAGCATAAAAGACGTATCAATATCATTATTATATCTGTAGGTATTTTCGTATTAGCATTGATGACACTATATAAAGAATTGTATGTGTTTAATTATAGTTCATATAGCGAGGCGTTAAATAGTACAAGTGTAAGTAATCTTAAAATAGTTGACACGTTGCAGTCATATTTTTATGGACCTAGCAATATTGCAGCTTCTATAGACTATTTGAATTACTATAATGGTTCGTTCAAACAATATTTATTTGATAATACCAGAGCTGTTTTTGGGTTTAATTTCTTTTTAGATAAAAAGCAGTTGATTACTAGCCAACTTTTTAACCAATTGATATATGGTAGTAAACAATTGACTGGTCATCTAATTTCGAGTGCTGGATATGGAATTATTTATTTTGGACCCTTATTCTTCTATTTGAATTTAATTGCAAATATCTTTTTTGCATTTCTGAGTGAGTATATTATTCGGAAGAGTCATTCGTTAGAAGTGATATTTATTGGTACATATATTTATATGAGACTTATTACGAGTATTTTTAGTCACCCGACACCATTAATCACATTGATTTCTATGATTTTAGTTGTATATGTTATAGCTATTATCCCAGGCATTATAATAAAAAAATTTACTAAAAAAGTAGGGATAGAATGATTGTAAAAACATTTATGAAATCGAAAATATTTAGATTAATGAATACACCACTATTATTATTTTATAAGAAAGAATATTTAACTGGATATTATTTTGAAAATAAAGTGGCTGGATGGTTATGGGCGTGGAAAGCTGTTCCGTTCAAGTTGTTAGGAATAAATACAAGTTTGCCATTTCCTGCAGATATAACTGTTAGAATGCATAACCCTAATAACATTGTTTTTGATAAAAATGATATTCATATTTTTCAATCGCCCGGGACGTATTTTAATAATTTTTCAGCAGTTATATATATAGGTAGAGGTGTTTATATAGCGCCTAACGTAGGTATTATTACAGCTAATCATAATATTAAAAATTTGAAGTCACATGCACCAGGTGAAGATGTCAAAATAGGGAATTATAGTTGGATTGGAATGAACTCAGTTATATTACCAGGAGTAGAATTGGGGGAACATACAATTGTAGGGGCTGGGTCGGTTGTAACAAAAAGTTTTCCAGAAGGTAACGTTGTTATAGGTGGCAATCCAGCGAAAATCATCAAGAAAATCTGAGGTTAATTATGAGATTAAATAAATTTATTGGCGATTCGTTTTTAATGATTTTAAGTAGTGGCATCGCTCAAGTCATATTAATCATCACTACCCCAATTATTACAAGACTATATTCACCTACAGAATTTGGTGAGTTTACAATTTTTTCAAATATCGCAATGATTTTAATACCAATAATAAATGCAAGATACGATTTGTTGATTGTGAATACCAAAAATGACCGTAGTGCTAATATACTTTCACAAATCAGTTTTTTGATATCATTGCTTATTTTATTAATACTGATACCAATATTTGCGATTAGTGCATGTTTATACCCAAACTTTATATTAGATTTTATTTTCATTATTATTATGTTGTTTTTGGTAAGTTTAACAAACATTTTTACAAATTATCTAAATAAGGAAAGAAAGTATAAAGTGTTAAGTTTGATTAATGTGTTTAGAGCTGGATCAATGGCTTTACTTCAAATCATTTTCGGACTTTTAGCATTAGGAAGTTTAGGATTAATTATTGGTTTTTCATTATCCTATATCGCAGGCATTACACTAGGATATAAAACGTTTAAAAAGCACTTTAATATTGTGAGAGATAAAGAAGAAACTAAAGCATTATTTTTAGAAAATAAAAATCAGTTAGTTTATTCAACACCATCAATATTATTAAATAGTTTGTCTTTCTCGGTTGTTGTGTTCTTTATAGGTATTTTGTATACCAATACAGAAGTGGGTATTTATGGTATGGCCATAAGAGTACTAGGCATACCAGTGACAATTATTTCATTAGGGTTATCAAAAATATTTATGCAACAAGCCAATGACTATTATATTGAACATGGTAACTTCCGAAATTTATTACTTAAATTTAGTTCCATACTGGTTATAGTTTCTATAATTCTTTATGTGCCACTTTATTTGTTCAGTGAAGAATTAGTCAATATATTATTAGGACATAGCTGGGTTGACGCAATTACAGTTATAAAAATTGTTATCCCATTATTTGTTATAAGGCTGATTGTATCAACGGTATCACTTTCTGTGATTGTATTACAAAAACAACAGTTAGAATTAATACTACAAGCGTTATTTTTAATAGGTACTACTGCAACATTTGTTATATCAAAAATGCTTAATTTAACTTTTTTAAACTTTGTATCTATTAATACAATTGTTTTAATCGTATCGTACATGATATTTTTCATAGCACTCTATTATTTTGCTAAAAATAAACAGTTCAAAAATTCTTAGTCTAAATTCATTAATAAAAAGGACGTCGATTAGATGAGTGAAAAAAAGATTTTGATTTTATGTCAGTATTTTTATCCGGAATATGTATCTTCTGCGACGTTACCAACTCAATTGGCGGAAGATTTAATTGCGAATCACATTAATGTCGATGTCATGTGTGGATGGCCATATGAATATAGTAATCATAAACAGGTTTCTAAAACCGAGATGCATCGTGGTATTTGCATTCGACGTCTCAAGTATTCGAGGTTTAATAACAAAAGTAAGGTTGGAAGGATCATCAATTTCTTTAGTTTATTTTCAAAATTCGTGATTAATATACCTAAAATGTTGAAATATGATCAGATTCTTGTTTACTCTAATCCACCAATCTTGCCATTAATACCAGACGTTTTACACAGACTGCTTAAGAAAAAATATTCTTTTGTGGTGTATGATATAGCACCTGATAATGCGATTAAGACAGGTGCAACTCGTCCAGGTAGCATGATTGATAAACTGATGCGTTACATTAATAGACATGTCTACAAGAATGCTGAAAATGTCATTGTCCTTGGTACGGAAATGAAAAACTACTTACTAAATCATCAAATTTCTAAAAATGCTGACAATATCCATGTGATTCCTAACTGGTATGACATGCGTCAATTACAAGACAATCGTATCTATAATGACACATTTAAAGCTTACCGTGAGCAATACGACAAAATTTTATTGTATAGCGGTAATATGGGGCAGTTACAGGATATGGAGACACTTATCTCATTTTTAAAATTAAATAAGGATCAGCCTCAAACGTTAACAATACTTTGTGGTCATGGTAAGAAATTTGCAGATGTCAAAACGGCAATAGAAGACCATCGTATTGAAAATGTTAAAATGTTTGAGTTTTTAACAGGTACAGACTATGCTGACGTATTAAAAATTGCGGATGTATGTATTGCATCGCTGATTAAAGAAGGCGTCGGTTTAGGCGTGCCGAGCAAGAATTATGGCTATCTTGCAGCTAAGAAAGCGTTGGTACTCATCATGGATAAGCAATCTGATATCGTTCAACATGTTGAACAATATGATGCGGGTATCCAAATTGATAATGGCGATGCACATGCCATTTATAACTTCATCAACACTCACTCGAGTAAGGAATTGCACGAGATGGGTGAGCGCGCACATCAACTGTTTAAAGATAAATATACGAGAGAAATTAATACTATGAAGTATTACAATCTGTTGAAGTGAGGAGATAATTATGAAGCGATTATTCGATGTAGTGAGTTCAATATATGGTTTAGTAGTTTTAAGTCCGATTCTGTTAATTACAGCATTACTAATTAAAATGGAATCACCTGGACCAGCCATTTTCAAACAAAAAAGACCGACGATTAATAATGAATTGTTTAATATTTATAAGTTTAGATCAATGAAAATAGACACACCTAATGTTGCAACTGATTTAATGGATTCAACATCGTATATAACAAAGACAGGGAAGGTCATTCGTAAGACCTCTATTGATGAATTGCCACAATTATTGAATGTTTTAAAAGGAGAAATGTCAATTGTAGGTCCTAGACCAGCGCTTTATAATCAATACGAATTAATCGAAAAACGTACAAAAGTGAACGTGCATACGATTAGACCAGGTGTGACAGGACTAGCTCAAGTGATGGGGAGAGATGATATCACTGATGATCAAAAAGTAGCGTATGATCATTATTACTTAACACATCAATCTATGATGCTTGATATGTATATCATATATAAAACAATTAAAAATATCGTTACTTCAGAAGGTGTGCATCACTAATGAGAAAAAATATTTTAATTACAGGCGTACATGGATATATCGGTAATGCTTTAAAAGATAAGCTTATTGAACAAGGACATCAAGTAGATCAAATTAATGTTAGGAATCAATTATGGAAGTCGACCTCGTTCAAAGATTATGATGTTTTAATTCATACAGCAGCTTTGGTTCACAACAATTCACCTCAAGCAAGGCTATCTGATTATATGCAAGTGAATATGTTGCTGACGAAACAATTGGCACAAAAGGCTAAATCTGAAGACGTTAAACAATTTATTTTTATGAGTACTATGGCAGTTTATGGAAAAGAAGGTCAGGTTGGTAAATCAGATCAAATTGATACACAAACACCAATGAACCCTACGACCAACTATGGTATTTCCAAAAAGTTCGCTGAACAAGCATTACAAGAGTTGATTAGTGATTCGTTTAAAGTAGCAATTGTGAGACCACCAATGATTTATGGTGCACATTGCCCAGGAAATTTCCAACGGTTAATGCAATTGTCAAAGCGACTGCCAATCATTCCCAATATTAACAATCAGCGCAGTGCATTATATATTAAACATCTGACAGCATTTATTGATCAATTAATATCATTAGAAGTGACAGGCGTGTATCATCCTCAAGATAGCTTTTACTTTGATACATCGTCAGTAATGTATGAAATACGTCGCCAATCACATCGTAAAACGGTATTGATCAACATGCCTTCAGTGTTAAATAAGTATTTTAATAAGTTGTCGGTCTTTAGAAAATTATTCGGCAATTTAATATACAGCAATACGTTATATGAAAATAATAATGCACTTGAAGTTATTCCTGGAAAAATGTCACTTGTTATTGCGGACATCATGGATGAAACGACAACCAAAGATAAGGCATAAGTCATCTATTAAATAAAATCAACATACAAATCGTTTTATTTGGAGGTTATAGTATGAAGTTAACAGTAGTTGGCTTAGGTTATATTGGTTTACCAACATCAATTATGTTTGCAAAGCATGGCGTCGATGTGCTTGGTGTTGATATTAATCAGCAAACGATTGATAAGTTACAAAGTGGTCAAATTAGTATTGAAGAACCTGGATTACAAGAGATTTATGAAGAGGTACTGTCATCGGGAAAATTGAAGGTATCTACAACGCCAGAAGCATCTGATGTTTTTATCATTGCCGTTCCGACGCCGAATAATGATGATCAGTACCGGTCATGTGACATTTCGCTAGTTATGCGTGCATTAGATAGTATTTTACCATTTTTAAAAAAAGGGAATACTATTATTGTAGAGTCGACAATTGCGCCTAAAACGATGGATGATTTTGTAAAACCAGTCATTGAAAATTTAGGGTTTACAATAGGTGAAGATATTTATTTAGTGCATTGTCCAGAACGTGTACTGCCAGGAAAAATTTTAGAAGAATTAGTTCATAACAATCGCATCATTGGCGGTGTGACTAAAGCTTGTATTGAAGCGGGTAAACGTGTCTATCGCACATTTGTTCAGGGAGAAATGATTGAAACAGATGCACGTACTGCTGAAATGAGTAAGCTAATGGAAAACACATATAGAGACGTGAACATTGCTTTAGCTAATGAATTAACAAAAATTTGCAACAACTTAAATATTAATGTATTAGATGTGATTGAAATGGCAAACAAACATCCGCGTGTTAATATCCATCAACCTGGTCCAGGTGTAGGCGGTCATTGTTTAGCTGTTGATCCGTACTTTATTATTGCTAAAGACCCTGAAAATGCAAAGTTAATTCAAACTGGACGTGAAATTAATAATTCAATGCCGGCCTATGTTGTTGATACAACGAAGCAAATCATCAAAGCATTGAGCGGGAATAAAGTCACAGTATTTGGTTTAACTTATAAAGGTGATGTTGATGATATAAGAGAATCGCCAGCATTTGATATTTATGAGCTATTAAATCAAGAACCAGACATAGAAGTATGTGCTTATGATCCACATGTTGAATTAGATTTTGTGGAACATGATATGTCACATGCTGTCAAAGACGCATTGCTAGTATTGATTTTAAGTGACCACTCAGAATTTAAAAATTTATCGGACAGTCATTTTGATAAAATGAAGCATAAAGTGATTTTTGATACAAAAAATGTTGTGAAATCATCATTTGAAGATGTATCGTATTATAATTATGGCAATATATTTAATTTTATCGACAAATAAAATGTGTCAAACTAGGGCATACATGATTAAGGAAAGATAAGCTGTCATGTGTTTGAACTTCAGAGAGGATAATGTTATGAAAAAAATTATGGTTATTTTCGGTACGAGACCCGAAGCAATAAAAATGGCACCATTAGTAAAAGAAATTGATCATAATGGGAACTTTGAAGCGAACATTGTGATTACAGCACAACATAGAGATATGTTAGATAGTGTGTTAAGTATATTTGATATTCAAGCTGATCATGATTTAAATATTATGCAAGATCAACAAACGTTAGCGGGCCTTACGGCTAATGCGCTTGCTAAACTTGATAGCATCATTAATGAGGAACAGCCGGATATGATTTTAGTACATGGTGATACTACAACGACTTTTGTAGGAAGTTTGGCAGCATTTTATCATCAAATTCCGGTCGGACATGTAGAAGCTGGACTTCGAACACATCAGAAATACTCACCATTTCCTGAAGAGTTAAATCGAGTCATGGTAAGTAATATTGCTGAATTGAATTTTGCGCCAACAGTAATTGCAGCTAAAAATTTACTTTTTGAAAACAAAGACAAAGAGCGTATCTTTATTACTGGAAATACAGTTATTGACGCATTGTCAACAACAGTTCAAAATGATTTTGTTTCAACGATTATTAATAAACATAAAGGCAAGAAAGTTATTTTACTAACAGCGCATCGTCGTGAAAATATTGGGGAACCGATGCATCAGATTTTTAAAGCAGTAAGAGATTTGGCAGATGAATATAAAGATGTTGTCTTCATTTATCCAATGCATCGTAATCCAAAGGTAAGAGCGATTGCCGAAAAATATTTATCTGGGAGAAATCGGATTGAATTAATTGAGCCATTAGATGCGATTGAGTTCCATAATTTTACAAATCAATCGTACCTCGTGCTGACAGATTCTGGTGGTATTCAAGAGGAGGCTCCTACATTTGGAAAACCTGTGTTGGTATTAAGGAATCATACAGAGCGTCCCGAAGGCGTTGAGGCGGGAACATCGAGAGTAATTGGCACAGATTATGACAATATTGTTCGAAATGTGAAACAATTGATTGAGGATGATGAAGCATATCAACGTATGAGTCAAGCGAATAATCCATATGGTGATGGACAAGCATCACGACGTATTTGTGAAGCAATAGAATATTATTTTGGATTGCGCACAGACAAGCCGGATGAATTCGTACCTTTACGTCACAAATAATAAAAAACCCCTAATCATGAAGTTGGTTTAGACAACCAGCGGTGACTAGGGGTTTTTAATATATTTATTTTTGATAGTGGTAGCCAATATCATATTTGAATACTTTATTTGATAATATTGGACTTTGCTGTCCATCGTCATCACTTTTTAAACGTACATTTTTATGAGCTTCTTTAAATACATCGGAATTCAACCAATTATTAAAGCTATCTTCAGATTCCCAAATAGTTAAGATTTTAACTTCGTCTGTATCCTCAGTATTTAATGTTTTAGTGACAAACATTTGTTGGAAGCCTTCAATAGTTTCAATGCCTTGTCTATTGTAAAAACGTTCAATCGTTTCTTCCGCACTGCCTTTTTGTAATTGTAATCTATTTTCTGCCATAAACATGGGCAATCACTCCTCTATTTTATGATTTGATTTGGGTAATGTTTTTACAAATGTAAAGAGTACAGCGGTTTGTATGATAACCATTATGATTAATCCTATACGTACTGCAAGAACATCCACCATATAAATTGAAAAACCTATTACAATGTATAAGCTAATTAAAATTTTAATTTTCTGTTGTAGCGTGTAGCCTCGATGTAAATAAAAGTTTTCTACATATTCTTTATAAATTTTTTGATTAATAAGCCAATTGTAAAAGCGATCTGAACTTCGAGCAAAACAAAAAACTGCTACGAGTAAAAAAGGGGTCGTTGGCAGTAAAGGTAATACGGCACCTGCAATACCAAGCGCTGTAAATATTAAGCCAATGACGATTAAAATAAGTCGCATTGAAAAAACTCCATTCTAGTACTAATGCGCATGTAATATTGTTTTAGTAATATAACTCATGCTAAATATAATGTGTATGATAAGTGCAATGACTCAGTAAAATGAAACGATGTTGAATTATCCTTGTCACATTAACGCATTTTAAGCGCGACTTTCATAACAACCAAACTATTTAATGAGAATTATTCTCAAGTATTATAGTTATATTATGTGTTTTATTTTTGAAAAGTGCAATATGTTTTCGAAAATAAGATTATTTTTATGTGCAAAAACGACGCAAAAGTTTTAAAAATGAGACTTCTGTGAGCTGATTATTTTATAAAATGTAAACGCTTACTATATAATGTGAATCATATCGTTTAAAAGCATTATTAAATATGATGCTAAGAGATTTATATTATAGCCAATAAACAAAGGAGAGATAATATGGCAGTAAACGTTCGAGATTATATAGCAGAGAATTATGGTTTATTTATCAATGGGGAATTTGTTAAAGGTAGCAGTGACGAAACAATCGAAGTGACTAATCCAGCAACTGGAGAAACACTATCACATATTACAAGAGCAAAAGATAAAGATGTCGATCATGCAGTCAAAGTGGCGCAAGAGGCATTTGAATCATGGTCATTAACTTCTAAATCAGAACGTGCACAAATGTTGCGTGATATTGGTGATAAATTAATGGCACAAAAAGATAAAATTGCAATGATTGAAACATTAAATAATGGTAAACCGATTCGTGAGACAACAGCAATTGATATTCCATTTGCTGCAAGACATTTCCATTATTTCGCAAGTGTTATTGAAACAGAAGAAGGTACAGTAAATGATATCGATAAAGACACAATGAGTATCGTACGACATGAGCCGATTGGCGTCGTAGGTGCTGTTGTTGCTTGGAACTTCCCAATGCTATTAGCTGCATGGAAGATTGCGCCAGCCATTGCTGCAGGTAATACAATTGTGATTCAACCTTCGTCTTCAACACCATTAAGTTTATTGGAAGTTGCTAAAATTTTCCAAGAGGTATTACCTAAAGGTGTTGTCAATATACTAACGGGTAAAGGTTCAGAATCAGGTAATGCAATTTTCAATCATGATGGTGTAGATAAATTATCATTTACGGGCTCAACTGATGTAGGTTATCAAGTTGCCGAAGCTGCAGCAAAACATCTAGTACCCGCTACATTAGAGCTTGGTGGTAAAAGCGCCAATATCATATTAGATGATGCTAATTTAGACCTTGCAGTTGAAGGTATTCAGTTAGGTATTTTATTCAACCAAGGTGAAGTATGTAGTGCAGGTTCTCGATTATTAGTTCATGAAAAAATTTATGATCAATTGGTGCCACGTTTACAAGAGGCATTTTCAAATATTAAAGTTGGAGATCCACAAGATGAAGCTACACAAATGGGTAGTCAAACTGGTAAGGATCAATTAGATAAAATTCAATCATATATTGATGCAGCAAAAGAATCAGATGCACAAATTTTAGCAGGTGGTCATCGCTTAACTGAAAATGGATTAGATAAAGGGTTCTTCTTTGAGCCGACATTAATTGCTGTGCCAGACAATCATCACAAATTAGCACAAGAAGAAATATTTGGACCAGTGTTAACAGTGATTAAAGTGAAGGACGATCAAGAAGCAATTGATATAGCTAATGATTCTGAGTATGGTTTAGCAGGCGGTGTATTTTCTCAAAATATCACACGTGCATTAAATATTGCTAAAGCTGTACGTACAGGACGTATTTGGATTAACACTTACAACCAAGTACCAGAAGGCGCACCATTTGGTGGTTATAAAAAATCAGGTATCGGTCGAGAAACTTATAAAGGTGCGTTAAGTAACTATCAACAAGTTAAAAATATTTATATTGATACAAGCAATGCTTTAAAAGGTTTGTACTAGAATAAATATCGTTTCTGAAGCGTGTTTGTAGGTCAGTCTAGCGGTAAGTCTTAACATTTAACGGCGTTGTTTAGATTTTAAGCAAAACAAAATATATAGGAACACGTATCATGATATTAGGATATAATGACTAAAATAATAGCAGTAGGATGGTTTTTAATTGCAAATCATCTTACTGCTGTTTTTAATTATGCTAATTTGCGATGCGGCTATTATAAGGACAGAGTTGTTTATTAATTATGGTGATTTAGAAATATGAAGTTCAATATGCAAAGTCATCGTTTGTTTTAATATGCGGAACAATCATTAAAGTTATTGCGATTTTTTGAACTTAATGAAACTAAACAATAAATTTGAGATACTTTTTTGTCATTTTTATGTAACTAACACAATAATCTCGTACATTATTAAAATTTTCTATATGATAGGAATAAAGCAAAGAGCGAGTGTGCTGTAAAAGTTTTCCAAGGTGATATTACATAAAGCTATAAAGGGTAAAGATTAATGAGTTGTCATGTAAATGACGATGATGTATAAATCATGGTTAATTACGGAAGCATTAATATTAACCTGAGAAGCTATAAAGAATTATTTTTAAAAGCGACAATATTAAATACGACGCATTTATTTAGGAGTGGCAAACGTATGAATGGGAAAAAGGCGAATACGATAAACAGATACAAATATTTTCATCATGTCAATCATCAAAAAATTCAACAAAGTTCTAAAAAGACGCTGTGGGCATCACTTATCATCACATTGTTATTTACAGTGATTGAATTTGTCGGAGGTTTAGTATCTAATTCATTGGCATTACTGTCAGATTCATTTCATATGCTTAGTGATGTATTAGCACTTGGTTTATCTATGTTGGCCATTTATTTTGCAAGTAAAAAGCCGACTGCACGATACACATTTGGATATTTAAGATTTGAGATATTAGCTGCATTTTTAAATGGTTTAGCATTAATTGTAATTTCAATCTGGATTTTATATGAAGCTATTGTACGTATTATTTATCCGCAACCAATTGAAAGTGGCATTATGTTTATGATTGCTAGTATTGGTTTACTCGTTAATATTATTTTGACAATTATCCTTGTAAGGTCTTTAAAACAAGAAGACAATATCAATATTCAAAGTGCATTATGGCATTTCATGGGAGACTTATTGAACTCTATTGGTGTCATCGTTGCAGTTGTATTGATTTACTTTACAGGATGGCGCATCATCGACCCAATCATTAGTATTGTAATTTCACTCATCATTTTACGTGGTGGTTATAAAATTACGCGTAATGCGTGGTTAATTTTAATGGAAAGTGTGCCTCAACATTTGGATACTGATCAAATTATGGCAGATATTAAAAACATAGATGGCATATTAGATGTACATGAATTTCATTTGTGGAGTATTACAACAGAGCATTATTCATTAAGTGCCCATGTTGTGTTAGATAAAAAATATGAGGGTGATGATTATCAAGCGATTGATCAAGTATCATCATTGTTGAAAGAAAAATATGGCATTGCACATTCAACGTTGCAAATTGAAAACTTGCAATTGAATCCATTAGATGAGCCATACTTCGACAAATTAACATAAATAAAACATTGTACAGGCTGGGACATAAATCAATGTTCTATGCTCTACGAAGTTATATTGGCAGTAGTTGACTGAACGAAAATGCGCTTGTAACAAGCTTTTTTCAATTCTAGTCAGGGGCCCCAACACAGAGAATTTCGAAAAGAAATTCTACAGGCAATGCAAGTTGGG